>VFSW01005722.1_pt1 | contig 18351 bp, 26 predicted proteins | sample 5358111 | NCBI WGS metagenome assembly VFSW01 (sample SAMN11554181, study PRJNA540505) | mine drainage metagenome | isolation source: sediment from site ElyBrook_90M | place: USA: Ely Copper Mine, Vershire, VT | collected 2017 | reverse complement strand
AGAACGGAGGCTTAAACCCTTTGTGTTGCGGGTTCGAGTCCCGCTGTCGGTACCAAATGTACAGTGATCCTGAAAAACAAAAAGCATATGCGCGTGATTGGTATAAACGAAATAAAGAAATCACGAAAGAACGCTCTAGACTAAGTAAAAAGTCGAGAATTCAACGTAATCGTGAATTTCTACGTGAATACAAATCATCTCGCCCTTGTGCTGATTGTGGAAATATTTTTCATCATGTGGCCATGGATTTTGACCATATAAGCAATGACAAAGTGAATCATGTTTCTTGGCTTGCCAATGGCACGGCGTCTCTTGCCTCAATAAAAAGAGAAATGGAGAAGTGCGAACTTGTATGTTCCAATTGCCACCGAGTTAGAACTTACAATAGAATTCATGCCGGTATAGCCCAACGGCAGAGGCGGCGGCTTCAAACACCGTCAAGTGTCGGTTCGAATCCGACTACCGGTACCATGCGTATGTAGCCCAACGGTATGAGGCGTCTGGTTTAGGCCCAGGATCGTGGAGGTTCGAATCCTCTCATACGCACGCAATGCAACAATGTCAGTGTATTTCAAAGGCAAGAATCCCACTTTGCCAAGGTGGGGATGCGAGTTCGATTCTCGTCACTGACTCTCACAAAACATGCGCATGTGGTGAAATGGCAGACACGTAGGATTGAGGTTCCTATGGTTGGCAACAATCGTGCGGGTTCGAGTCCCGCCTTGCGCACCAGGGCTGATCCCGTCCCTTGACGGGGGTAGGCACTACCCGCTACGATCTCGGTCGTAGCCAACGTCGGTATAGTTCAAAGGTCAAGAATTCCACTCTTCCAAAGTGGCTATGCGGGTTCGAGTCCCGCTACCGACTCCATGGTGACGTAACCCAAATGGTGCGGGGCTAGGCTGTGAACCTAGTGTTAGCGGGTTCGATTCCCGTACGCCACCCCATTTATGGTCTATTCAGGTTTCAATGAAATCAAGGAAAGTGAGGAAGCGTGACGCAGCTCAATCAGCTCATCGCGGTGGAAAAGGGTGTTCGCAAGAATCTCGATGAGATGATCACTCTCGGCTACCACCGGATCCAATCTCCGACGCCGTTCACCGGTATCTCGCGTTTCTACGAACCGAAGGACGACGAGGATACCGAGGTTCTTCCCGGAGAATCCACACAGGTCCAGACGACTGCCGACAAGATTCTTGCTGAGGTCGGTCGTTCCTGGTCGCGCCTGATTGACGTGGTTTCCCAGAAGGATGCCACGAATCAGGAGGCAAAGGCAGACATTGTTGTCAACGGACTGACAATTGTCAGCGATGTCCCCGTGACGACGCTGCTCTACCTGGAAAAGCAGCTGGTCGATCTCCGCAAGCTGATTTCCAAGCTGCCGGTGCTCGACCCCGCTAAGACGTGGACCTACGATCCTGCGGCTGACGCCTACGCCACGGATGTCGCCAAGACAACGCGGACCAAGAAGATCCCGCGCAACCACGTCAAGGCGCCCGCCACGGACAAGCACGCGGCACAGGTCGATGTGTACTACGAGGATGTCGTCGTGGGCTACTGGAACACGCGGCATTTCTCTGGCGCACTTCCTGCATCCCGCGTGAATGAGCTTCTTGAGCGCGTAGACATGCTCGACGCCGCCGTGAAGCAGGCTCGCGAGAAGGCAAACGTGATCGACGTGAAGCCTTACAAGATCGGAGAGGCGATCATCTCGTTCGTCCTCGACAACTAGCCCCCATCTTATTGATGGGTTTGCAACAGGCAACAAGCTGAATCTGAGACTGAATCTCAGCGACGCAACCGGAGGTTGGAGGTTCGAACCCTCCCCTCGGCTCGCATGCCGAGGTAGCTCAACTGGACAGAGCCCGGTTTTCGCATAGAAGATGAGATTATTGCCTCAAGAGCAGTGACCGTGCAGGATCCCATATCAACTTGACACAGACGAAGCGAGCAGATGGGGGTTCAATTCCCCCCCGTGGAACTACGCAATCCACAACCGATCCACGGTAGCCCAATGGTAGGGCGGCAAGCCATTAGAAATGATCTGTGTTTGACCGGATGCGTGATGGGATCCGTAACAGCGACCATGACACGCGATACTGAATCGCTCACACATATGGTATAGGGGAGTCGGGGATGGTTATCGCCCCGGCTCCCCGCCGCGCCGGGAGGGAAGATGGCATTGCCGCCTTGGGAGGACAAGCGCATAACGGACGCCGATGGTGTCGTTGTGGGGCCTGGGGTCATTCGTAAGCTACTCGCCCCGCTGGGGGAGAATGGTGATGCCATCGCCAATTCCCTGCGCGCTCGGGGATTTACGGGGATGCCCGTGGACGGGACGCACTGCCCGTTGGGGCATTACCTCATTTCTGAATTGCCAGTTGGTTTCGAGATTTTCGTAGATGACAATATCGTCACCGTCACGGCCCATCGTCCGAAGTCTGGGAAAGTCTGTGAGATTTTCTCCGTCCAGTTGAGCCGATCTGTCCAGCGGTTCATTAGCAAGTTTGACAAGGGTTTGTACCCAGATTTAGTACAGTTTTGTGAAATTGACCACCAAAAAACCCCCCCACCGGTTTCCCAGTGAGGGGGTTTCTCGTGGTTGCCAACCCTGGCTAGTTTACCCCTGCCAGGATGAGGTTGGTCGCCTTGTTGCGGAAATTCTCGACGCTCGGGCTGTACAGGCTTGTCAGCGACCGCCGCTGGTCGGTGCTCAGCCCCTTCTGGGACTTGACATCGTAGGTGGGGCGGTAGTGGTCGAGATACTCCGTGATGGCGTTGTAGGCCCCCCACCGCGTCCCGGTAAATCCGAGCTGCGTTGGGCTGTGGTGGTAGAGGCTCTTGACGACATCCTGCCGGTCACCATTCTTGGTGTTGGAGGCGTCGCTGTCCCCATCGGTCGGCCAGAGCTGGGAAAGGATGGCCCCAAACTCGATGTCGGTGATGGGACTGTCGGCCAGACTGTTGGCGAAACCCTCCCACTCTTCGCGGTAGGCGAGACTGAGCCCGAGGGTGTGGCGGGCCTCGGCAAGACGCTGCTCAGCGTTGACCGTGTGACGAATCGCCCAGGTGCTCTTGGCTGCCTTGAGGGCGGCGCGGGCGGTGTTGGCACAGACAATGCGGATTGGCGTGATTGCCACGGTGAAAGCCAGGCTTCCGTCGTGGCTTGTCGTGCAGACCAAGAAGAACTTGGTCGTGTCGTTGACGCCGTCCCGACTGATCGTGACGCCGACAGGCAGCTCGACGGTGATAAACACCCGCTCGCCCCGACCGAGAACCCCGGCCGTCTCGTACTTCGCCTTGGCGATGCCGAAACTGGGGTCGATGGTAGCGAGGAATTCCTTGTCGGCATCGCTCAGCGGGATATCCTGATCGACCAGGGCATCCAAGAAGGAAAACGCCTGGTGATTCTGGAACACCGAGTAATCGGAACCGACGACACCGAGGACGATCGGCTCGCCCCCATCGGGATTCTCGCGGATTGTGGCCACCTTGCCGGGAACCTCAACCTGGGTGTCACCGAAAGTAGCGTAGATCGGAGACTTGGTGACTTCCCAGTCGAGCTTTCCGAGCTTGATGGCCTCGTCGGCTGTGACCACGTCGGGCGTGACCACGCCGAGATTGTGCCATGCGGGCTTGCGGGCGACAAAGACGCTCGCTTCCCCATTGACGATCTCCAACTCATGAGCCATGGTTGTGGTGCCTTTCTGTTGGGACTTCCTGACAAGAGGAACCCTAGTACATATCGTCTGATTTGTCAAGGGGGTCCCGAAAGTGCCACTGACCTGGGGTTTTGTCCACGGTCCTTGTCATCGTGGGGTCGCTCTGCTATGGTGGCGAGTACAACGCCAGCACCGAAGGGGGGGGATCGCGCCTCATGTCACAAACCGTGTTTTTCACGTCTGATACGCATTTTGGTCATAAGTCTATCCTCACTCTTGGTGGGGGACGACCTTTTGCGTCTGTCGATGAGATGAATGAAGTGATGATCGACCGTTGGAATTCTGTCGTGGGTCAGGGCGATCATATCTACCATCTGGGTGATTTCTCCTTCATGAATCGCCTGGACACTGAGATTGTTATTCGTCGCCTACATGGCAATATCCATATCGTCCGGGGCAACCACGATTCGGTTCTTGATTCCCTTGCTAAGACTGGTATTTTCGCGTCTTTCAGCCAAATCAAGAACATCAAGGTTGGCGAGCAAGCGTTTGTTCTCTGCCATTTTCCCATGCTTTCCTGGGATCGTGCCGCCCGCGGATCGTGGCATCTCCACGGCCATTGCCACCAGCAGCTCGACCCGTCTAGGGTAAATGGACCGATGCTCGATGTCGGTGTCGATGGGCACGACTTTGCTCCATGGTCGATCGACGAGGTTACCGAGCGTCTGAATGGCATCGTGTGGGTACCTGTTGACCATCACATAAGAAAGGACTTGCATGGCGAATAAGGGGTGCTATAGTGAGCGGAAAATGAAGCGTCGTTTAACCGCTCGTGTCAAGGCGCATGAGGACCACAAGCGCGGGGACACGTCGAAGGTCAACGGTCATACCACCCAACATCGTCCGGGGTCGAACAAGAAATGACAACTAAAGGAAAGTCTGTCCATGGGATTCCTGTGCTTTCTGTCGATCCCGGTAGGATTGCTAAGTCCCTAGCTCGTCTCGGCAATTCAGCTGAAGGGATTGCAGAGTCTTTGACATCCCGCCGCATTCACGGCACGCGCAGTGGTGGCTCGTGTCCCGTGGCGCGGTACCTCCGGCGAGAATTCGAAGATGCTTCGATTTCTGTTCGTGCCGATCGAATTGTCACTCCCACCGACGTAATTCCTTTGTCGCGTGGCATGCAAACGTTCATCGCTCGTTTCGATGCCAAGATGTACCCTGACATTCTGGAACTTGAGCCCTGGGAAGTTATCGACGGCAAATCCCGCCGCGAGAAGCGAGATGAAAAGCGCAAGAAGCGTCTCGCCCGTGAAATGCGGAAAACAGCTGAAGACTCGGAACCCGAGGATGACGAGTAAGGTCATTCTCCTGTAAAAACAAGGAGGCAGATGTGTACCGTAACGATTTCAACGCCAAGGATGTGACCATCTGCAATGGGCTTTCGTCCGAACGGAGGTATTGGATTGCCTCTTGAAGCGGTCTCTGCTAGTCCCCATCCTGTTGTTGGCGTTGACCTTTCCGGCTTCGCGTCTGGCTATTACGCCAAGCTCTACGCTGCAACATTCTGCCAATGTGAGTGCCATCAAGAGCTATTGGCTGCCGCCCCGGCCCCTTGTTGTCCGGAAACTGCGCCCGAGTAACATCTTTGACAATCCTCGGCATGCCATAGTAGTTACGACCACGACGACAACGGTACCCCCATCTGACGCTACATCGACCAATACTCCCGATTGGGCTTGCATCCGTAGCAAGGAATCTGGAGATAACTACGCGAACCATGAAAGCCCGGGACAGACTGGGGCCTATCAGTTTATGGATTCAACGTGGAATGGGTATCTCGGCATGTCCGGAGAAGCCTGGACATACCCGGCATCTGTCCAGAATGCGGCTGCATTGAAGCTCTATGCCTGGGGTTTGAAGTATTTTGGCAATGGCTTTGAACAATGGTCTACACGATTCAAATGTGGATTAGGGTAATATGGACTGACTAATCCTCTACTTGTCTCTAAGACAGTTTGGAGAACAATGCGCTTGTCAAATATCGTGGCTCGGTCCTTTAGACGTGTGCGGTTTTCGCCGTTCGCCGTTGAGGGGCCAGAAAAAGAGTCTCCGGTCCAAGCCGAAGATTTGTCGATTGTCTCTTTGGATGAATTAAGCGCCAGGGCGGTCGAAGAGGTCTTTGGCGGCATGACATTAGAGGAATTGGCACGGAATAACTACGGGGGCATGATGCTCTCCCTCGACCTATTAGAGGTGCTTGTCACAAATGCTCTTGTAAGCGGCGAGCTTGTCGGCGTTGCGATGACATTCAATGAAGTTGCCAATGAGGCGCATCTTGCAAACCTGCCCTTCATCTATGTGCATACGGTTGAGATTGTGACCCAGATGGTTCTGGCACTTGCTGCGCTCCATCAAGTCGAGTCAATGCCGATGTTCCTTGAAATCCTGCAAAAGTACCGCTCATCGTTGAACGGTGAAATGTCAAAGTTTGTCAATGGAGGAATATAGTGTCAAGCGTGGAAAGACTTTTAGAGGCATTGTCTGCTCATCAGCCGTGCATGATGAAACCGTGGGAATGTGTTCTTTGCGAAGCTTATGACACAATCTTTCTCCTATATCAAGATCAACAGCGATTGGATGAAATCCGGGGGGAATACGAAGATAAGATTGATGATCTGGAATGCGAGGTGAGTGACTTGAGGACCACAGCGAGTGATGCCGTAGATTCACTGCAAGACGCGATGGATGCTCTGTCCGCGGCGATCCCCCCGAAGGTCTCGAAAAAGGCTTGACAGTTTGCCGTAACCCGCTAAGATGTCGGCCATGGCGAATCGCTGGGAATTCATCGCTCCCCGCAAGGATCTCGCACGCGCCCTGTCGATTTGTTCCCACATTGTCGGTAGAGAAGGCGATCCTCTACATATCCGCTCCGGGGTACACGAGTCGGCCGCAGATTCCATCGTAATTGCCACAAGTGGCGGCGATCGTGAATGTGAAATGACAGTGCTCGGTACCGGCAGTCTTGGTCCGGATTTTGCTATTCCCATTCGCCCATTCTCCGTCATTGCCGAGCATATGCGTGGAGACGTGACGAAGCTCATCTGTCATGGCGATCAGACGATGACAGTCGGCTCTGCCGGATCGAAGTACCGTTTGCGCCTGTTGAACACGCTTCCGCAACGGCCCAATCTCAGGGTGTCGTATGAACGGTTTCTGAGTATAAACCCGGAAATACTGGACTATATTGCACGCAGGGTGTCGATATTTGCGGCGACACAATATCAGAGCAATCGGGCGCTTTACGGTGTTTTGTTCGATCTCTCGGATGAGCGTTATGTCGATATTGTCGCTACAGATGCTTATCGTTTGGCGCGATTAACTCTGTTGCATGAGGATAAGTACGTTTCGACATCGGACGACTCATGTCTGATTCCCGCCGACATTCTGCCCGATCTTGCCGCGACCGACCCTGGCAACGATGTGTGGTTCGGAAAATCCCCGCACAAGTTCTACGCTGGTACCGACTTTTGCGTGATTTCAACCAACTTGCTTGCCGGTGATTATCCGGAGTGGCGTCGCATCGCTCCAGATACCGAGGCCGAGAATGCCGTTGTTTTCCCTTGCGATGAATCCGTAAAGGCAATGCAACGTCTGTACTCCATCATGGAGACCAATAAAATCACGGCGTCTCACATCATGACCATAGAGGTGGAGGCAGACAGGTTGACATTCTCTGCATCGGTTGATGCCGTGCCAATCGCATCTGAAGTTATCGAGTGTTCCAGTGGGAATGACTTCAAAATCAAGGTGCATTTCGACAAGTTCCGTCAGGCCGTGCAAGCAGTAGAGGGAGAGAAAGTGGTTCTTGAAATGACGCCTAGCCCAAATGTAGTGCGTCTTTCACCGCTTGATGCTTCTCTCATGTACCGTCACTATATGGTTCCAATCAAAGGATCTTAGCCATGGATAGAAGTGAAGAATTGATGACATTGGATGAGGTTGCCCACGTTTCTGGCCTCAAAGCCACAACAATTCAAGTATTAGCATCGCCATCTCGTCGTGAGCGCAGTGGGGCGAAAAGTCGTTTGCCGGAACCGGTACAGAATCGTCCTCCGATGTGGCGACGTGGGGACATCGAGGGTTGGCTTGCCAGGCGTTCGGCACAGGCTCGCCTGAGAGCCAACGGAGCCAACCGAGACATGCCTATTTTCCGTGCCTACTATGATGGGCAGTGTCTTCACGTCGAGTACCGTGGTGGCCGTGACCTTGTGACTCATGCCCTGGTCCCGGTCAGTAAGATCAAACTGGCTCGCACCGCTGCCAATGCCTTCGACGCTGTAGAGAAAATGGCAGAAGGAGAAACCTACAGATGGGTGGAACAGAGGAAATCAAAGCCATTGCCATCGTTGCCAAAGCCTTCCCCGGCATAATCCTCATCGGTAACGATGACGTGACAAGTGTCGATGTCGTTTTGGGCGAGTGTGTGGTTTGTCACGGTTCGGTAGTCGGTTGTAGAGACGGCTTCTTCATACACGAAAGGTGCAAGAATGTCTTTTAAGGTTGTCACCGGGGACTTGTTCGAGTCCAAAGACGACGCCATCGGCCATGGATGCAACACAAAGGGGGCTATGGCCTCTGGCATTGCCAGGCGCTTCCTGGAGGCTTTTCCTGCCATGGAGAAGCAGTATCGCGACCAGTGCCACCGCGGGTTGCTCCTGCCGGGAGACATTTTCGTTTGGTATTCGGCTTCCGACAACAAGGTTGTCTACAACCTCATGACGCAGGAATTCCCCGGGAATGACGCCAAAGTTCCCAACATCGTCGCATCGGTGGCAGAGATGTTCGTACATGCCCTGGAGCACGAGGTTCTGACGATATCACTTCCCAAGATCGGGTGTGGCATCGGTGGTCTCGACTGGGAAGTGGTTGAGCCTGTTTTGGCATCTTTCGCAAATGTATGGCCTACCATTGACCTGACCGTTTGGGAATTGCCCGTCGTTACGGGGTAAACCCGAGGATATCTCGGATGGCATTCACCAGCCCGTCGATATCTTGAACCGGTCGGATGCCATCGACCATATCGGCGGTCCGTTGTTCGTAGAGGTCGGCCCCCTCCCGCCAGCCCTTTGCCAAGACATCCTTAGTTTTCCCTGGCGCCACGAATTTGTTCTTGGGGGGCGACGTACGCCGAGAGGTGTCAGGATTTTGTGGCGTCCATTCTGGCGACCCTGACGGCCATTGTGATGGCCCCGGCAATTGCAGGACATTGCGCTCGACCCTGAGGGCCGTGTCACGATCGAGCTTAACCCAGTGTCTCGGTTCTTGATTGGCGCGGCCCGTGAGCGGGACGGATGCAAACACATACAATCTGTCGGGGACGGGAGCAGCGCCGTTCCGGTGAGCGCCAGTTTCAAATGCCACATAGTGCGCAGGAATTCCCTTGGCCTCGCGTTGTCGGTGTCTTGATGAAATCTTCTCTTTATAGATTGGGTCTGTAATAGTAAAATAGATTTCCTGGTCGTCCTCCCACTTCTCCAAATGGAAATCTCGTATGACTTCTACGTTTTCCTTGGCGCAGTTCTTGCAAAAGAAGGAATAGCACTGTCGGCCAGATGGCATTACTTTGCCGCCGTTGACACGGTTGACGAGTAAAAGGTATCCCTTGGAGCAGCGGTCCACCCGACCTGGGGTCAGTACCCAGCGCCAGAGGTCCCGATGCGAAATGACTGAGCCGGACATTACGAAATGCCCCAGTATTGACATGTTGTATGGCTCAAGCTACAATCTCCATCCATGTCTCGGCACAACGAAGTATCGGCATCATTTATCCAGAGTTCAGATCCAGCTAAGGTGGTTCCCGGAGAGCGGTTTCTGACTCTAACCGAGGCCCGGCACTACCTCAATCACGATACACTGCCCAGGGCTGAGGCGCTAGGTCCACCGGACAAGTATTCGGCCACCGGACGGCCGCGATGGCGCATATCAACTTTGGATAAATTGGTCAAAGAGGGGCGTAGGGTCAACTGGGAAAAGTCCAAGTGCGACGGGAAAACCGAGTTGTTCTTCTCCGCTTTAGAGCAAGAGCTTGACACGGCTATTTCCTTGTGCAAGACTTGCCCATTGACGCGCGAGTGTGCTCGACGTGTGTTGGCAATTCCAGTGCGTCAAGCCGAATTCGGCATTTGGGCTGGCACGACACCGATCGACCGCAAACTATGGAGAAGGGAGCGAAATGTCAAGACTAATGACCCCACCGCTATCGAGAAAGAGGAAGATCAAGAAATTCCGTGATGGGGCCATAATGGCACTTCTAGTCGCGTTGATGTTGATCGTCCTCTTCGCCGCTGGCACCTTCTTCTGGGGTCTCATCATCATGCTTCTCGTGGGGGCAGCCGCCCCGCATTGGGGTTGGGGGTACTGGCACACCACATTCCCCTGGGCCGTAATAGCGATGGTCGCCATTTCCGTCCTGCGGTCGATTTTCTCGCATGGCTCTACGTCCTGACCAGTTGGCTGTCCTAGAGCGGGCCAAGCGCTTTGCCATTACTTTGGATCGTCCCGAGTTCAGGGATCCTCCATTGCCAGAATGGTTGACTGCCTTGCGCCCCCACCAGGTCACGGCTATCAAGCAAATCCAAGATGCGTTTACACGCGTCAATGTCGTTGTGATGGAGGCTCCTACGGGTTCGGGAAAGTCCATCATTGCCGAGTTGTCGCGTCGCTTGCAAGGTTCACCCGGGATCTACCTTTGTACAACAAAAACCCTACAAGATCAGATCATCCGCGATTTCGCCTATGCCAAGGTTCTCAAGGGACGATCCAACTACCCAACCGAGTTGTGGCCAGAAGAGACTACGTGCGATGACTGTACGTCTGGCGATGGCGATGGATGTTTATGGTGCATGGACAAGAGTAGTTGTCCGTACACCATAGCCAAAAGTGAGGCACTTGAGGCTCCGCTTGCTGTATTGAATGTGGCTTATTTTTTGGCGGAAGCAAATTCGAGTGGACTGTTTTCTCAAGGGAACCAACGCAAGGGAGAACAAGGAAAATTCATCATCCTCGATGAAGCGGATACGCTTGAGGATGAGTTGATGAACTATGTCAATGTTGAGATTTCTGCAAGTCGTCTAAAGAAATACGGTTGGGATGTTCCGGATAAAGTGACGGTACAGGCAAGTTGGGTTGCTTGGCTTGAATCGAAAGTCACGGCCGTCGATAGAAGACTTCGTGATACAAACACCAAGCTGAAAGATGACAAATCGGATCTTCAGCTGATCCGTGAGAAGCGGTATCTGGCTCGTCTCAAATCCAATATGGAAACAATCATCTCCGATTTGAGGTTCAAGGACGATTTGTTATCCGACAAATCTAATGTTATTGAGCGTCCGTGGGTTTATGCAGGCACGAACAGAGCAGCCGAACATCCCTCTGCATCTTTCAAGCCGGTTGTTGTTGACACCTTCGGCGGTGATGTGTTTTGGAAGAATTGCACCAAAGTTTTGGTGATGTCGGCCACCATTATGGACGCTCGCGCTCTGTTGGTTTCGACTGGATTCCAAGTGGAAGATGAAAATGGGGGACCCACTTACGAGGTCATCCCGGCAATCAAATCCACTTTCCCCGTGGAGAACAGACCTATCTATGTTGCTCCTGTCGGCAGCATGAGCAGGAATCGCATAGAAGAATCAACCCCCAAAATGGTCGATGCCATTAAGGCAATCATCTGGCAGCATGAGTACGAGAGGGTCTTGATTCACACGGTGAACTACGCTCTGAGCAAGAATATCGCTCAAGCTCTTGACGGCTGCGGCAGAGCGGTGTATACCTATTCCTCAGCCGATGAACGCTCTACTGCTCTTGCCAACTACCTCGCCTCACCGTCTGCCATTCTCGTCGCGCCGTCGATGGACAGGGGCTATGATTTCCCCGATGACGCTTGTCGGGTCCAGATCGTCGCCAAGATCCCTTTCCCGAATCTCAACGATCGCCAAATCTCGACTCGGTTGCATATGCAGGGCGGTTCGTTGTGGTATCTTCTCAGGACTGTCCGGACATTGATACAGATGACCGGCCGGGGGGTGCGGAGCGAGACGGACCATGCAACAACCTACATACTAGATGCAGATTTCGTTACGAACATTCTGCCAAAGTCACGGCACCTCATGCCAAGCTGGTGGAAAGATGCTTTGATTTTCGAGAAGCCATCGTTTCTCGACACGGTTTCACTGTAACAACAACAACAACAAGGAGCAATGGGAATGCCATACGATGAGAATGATCCATGGTCACTGGAAGGCGAGGGAGGTGGGCTCAAGGATGACTTCGATGGGAAGATCGTGGATGCATCTTTCGGGCGCACTCAGTACAATGAGGGCAAGACAACGGTTTTGACTCTCACGGTTCTTCCCACGGAACCGGGGGCATCGGCGCTTTCGTTGTTCTACCCACTCGGGCCGGGCTGGGAAACGTACGATGGTGGCAAGACCGTGGTACACCCGGACCGCAAGGTCGCCTTCAATGCCAATACCGGCATCGGGGAGCTGCTGCGGCGCGTCCTCCGCGGCACGGAAAACAGAATGCCTCAGGCGAAGATGATCATCCAAACCCGCGGCAAGGACGTTGGCCCCCGTGCGGCGAACATCTGGGAAGGCTTGATTTTCCACTGGAATGTGGATCGTCAGGAGAAGACGTTCAAGGACAACGGTTCGGGCGAGATGGTGACGAGAACGGTCACGCGGACCTACCCGAGCGCTTTTGTCGGAGTCGCGGATGCAGAGGAACCGCAGGACTCTTCTGAGACGATTGTCTCGGCGGGACATACTGTCGTCCTGGCGTCGTCCATCGCCGGACAGGTCCGTAAACTGGCTCTGACCAAGCCGGACCACAAGAGTTTCGTCGATGCGGTGATCGCCGTTCCTGGTGCGCTGGGCAACGACGAGCTGGTGGCCGTTCTCCCCGACGAGAGCTTCTACGCCGGGTTGCGTCCGTAGTACAATATTGTCACTACCGTACTGATTGTGGTATGGTGGTGACAATATCTTTCGGGGTTCGTTCAATGGTAGGACGCGGGACTTTGGATCCCGCTATGGCAGTTCGAGTCTGTCGCCCCGAGCCATTCGTTTGATTGAAAGGTGGAAAGATGGCATCTGAGTTGGAAATTGACGAGCTTGTATTGACGAGCTACGACATAAATGGCAATGTGACGAGCAAGGCTACGTTGCGGCGCCCGTTCGATGCGACCTTTCCTTTCCCCGCTACGTGCGAGTGTGGCTGTGCCAAGAAAGAGGAATCCGTCAAGAGCCCCGAAGGGGGTACTGAAGATGTTCCGGCTGCTCGGGACGAGCCGTCGATTCCCCTCACGTTGTCTCCCGAAACCATGGCAATGATTGCATCAAGCGTGTTGTCAGGTGTCTACTCGTTCGTCAACCTCCTGGAAAATCTGCGTAAGCACTTGAAGTAACGGGTATAATGATTTCCGCACGGTCCGTTCGTCTATCGGCATAGGACGCGAGACTTTCAATCTTGTAAGATGGGTTCGATTCCCATACGGACTACCAAAGAAATGCAGGAAGGGAGCGATGGCGGGCGGCGTACGGATCGACAAGCTCGGTAGAGTTATTTACTCACCATCATCCTTCGGCGGTTGCATCAAGGCTCTTGTAGCGGCACGCCAGGGCTACGAGCCCCTCCCCACGCCAGGATTCTTGCAGAAAATCTTCGATGCCGGGCATGAGGCGGAAGATTTGGCGGTACAAAAACTACGTGATGCCGGATGGACCATCTCGGGTCAGCAAGATCAGATCGAGTTGGTTGTTCCACACTCCGCATTGCATATCGTTTTCCAGTCGCACATTGACGGTTACATGACTCATCCGGACGTGCCGGGAATCTACGTCTGCGAAATCAAGTCTATGGGCAAAGGTCCGTGGGCTGAATTCCAGAAGTCTCGGTATGAAGGTGGGTTGTTCCCGAAGTACCGTTACCAGTTTTCCATCTACCACCACGCGACACATTTGCCAGTAATCCCCGTTCGCTGGAACCGCAGTGCTTACGAGGAATTCTTTGATAGCTACGAAATGGTGGTGGAGGATCCGCTGCCAGAAGAGTGGTACATCCCTCTGGAAGAGCTGTACGAGCGCGTCTACCTGATCGAATCCTACGCCGGGACTGAGGATTTTCCAGAGTGCAGCACGGTGCCCGCCACGACCTGTCCGTTTGCCTTCCTCCATGAGGCGACACCGGAAATCCCGGAGTTGCGTTCGGTCGAGGATCCTGGTAATACTGAAGCGCCATCGCTGGACCAAGACAAGCTGGACGATCTAGTGAAGAAGTTCCTTTTTTGGAAAGGGCAGTTGGACGAGGTTGGGCAAAGGCTTGATGATGTCAAGACTGAGCTGGGAAACCTATTGGATTCTTGCGGAGCCTCCAAAGCACAGGCAATCACCGGGCACGTCGTATCCCGTCGCCCCGGGTCTTCAACGAAATGGCTGCAAGACAAGATGAGGGGCGACGGGATAGACCCCAATAAGTACAAGGAACACACTCAGTACGTTTCGACCGTAGTGACACTACCCAAGTAGAAAGAGGAAGAGTGGCGATTCACCCGACACAAACTCGGCGCGAACGTATTCTTTGCTATGGCCCGCCAGGCTCCGGAAAGTCTAAGTCTTGGCGTGACATCGCAGATTGGATCTACAAGACAAAGGCAACTGCTCACGTCTATGCTTGTGATTCGGACAATGCATGGGAGGCGCAGTGCCCGTCCGATGACCATCTCGACGGTATCGTCACGGTTGCGAACATGCGCACCTGGGACGATTACAAGGGAAACCTCGAAGAGTGGGGCAAGAAAGCCTCGCGGGAAGACTGGCTTGTCTTGGACATGGGACACCACATGTGGTCCAAGACGCAAGAGGCGTTTTTCGACAAGGCGTTCGGCAAGGATATCGACGAGTTCTTCTTGGAGGCCCGGAAAACTGGGACAAACGTCGGTGGGGAATATGGTGTCAACTGGAATGTCATCAACAAGATGTATGGCAAGCTGGTGGACTACCTGCGCGAGTGGCCCGGCAATTTGCTTGTTTGTTGTCCGGCAGAGGACATACATCTCCCGGATCCGAAGGGTCGCGGCGGCGATGATCCCAAAGTCCTCAGCCTCTTCGGCAAGTTCGGGGTCAAGCCGACCGGCCAGAAGAACCTGCCCTACGAGGTTCACACGGTACTGTTGTGTCAGCAGTCCCCGGACGGATGGGTAATGTCTACCGTCAAGGAACGGACATCGCCCGAGCAGCCGCGGGAGTACCTGGCGGGCGAGAAAGTGACTGACTTTGTCAGCACATATCTCATCAAAGTGGGGCAATGGCGTTTGTAAGGGTTTTAGGGGAATATCGTTCCCAGAAGCGTTTGAGGATCAAGGCGGCGCTACTCGTTTTAGTGTTCGTATGTTCGATACTGGGAATACAAGTGTCGTGGCTCGGTTTCATGAGCTTTGGGAGTACATTCTTTTGTGTACTCTATTGGACACTCGTCATTTCCGATTTCAGGCATCTCAGGAACATTGTAAAATCTACCGGAGGAACCACAACCATGAGCGATGAAGAAAGGGATGACAACTATGAACATTGGAGAAACAGAAGAGGTCGTCAACATTCCGGTTCCGGTAACGATTCCGGAGCAGATTCCGGCATCGGAGCCGTCCAAGACGGAACCGCTGATCCCGGTATAAGTTTCGCGAACTACCGGGACACATCTGGCGCAAACCGGCCAGACATCGAGTGGCCAATTCTTGACAGGCGCATTGTTGCCTACAAGGCGGCGTTTCTCTCCACGGATGATGTTCGTCCATGGATCGGCGTCACGGGCAATGTCAAGAATTACTTGATGGACGAAAACTTCGACATGACCACACATCGTGCATACTCTTCTGAAGATTATTCACGATGTGTGGGATTGTCATCGAAGGCCGACTGTGCCCCAGAAATGCACCATTTCGGTTGTCCTTGCGTTAGCGGTACCCAGTTTGTTAATTGTCGATGTGGGTTTTACGCCCTGGCTGCCGACAATGCAGAGGGGATCCGTCAGCTGTCCGAGATACAGGATCTCTATGGCGCCAAAACCATAGCCTGCATTCTTGAAGTTGAGCTTGGCGGTACCGTCGTGATCGGACAATTGGGTTACCGGTCCAGGTGGCAGCGTTGTATGCGCGTGATGTTCCCTGATAGTCTCGCCACGCTGGCGGCTGGTGAGGTCACTCCGGACAAACTACTCGGCTGGCGTCAGGTGTACGGGACATCCGGAAGACCCATCATTATCCCCGTATATCAGTACACGCGGGATAATCTCACGCTGAATGTCAAATCAGAGCGGACAGACTGGGATTTCGATTCCCCGGCTGCGCTGAAGAATGTTGTCCATATGGATGTGGTTATGATCTCGTCCGCGGCCCTCTTGGCGGGAAGGATCGAGATTCTGTGAGCGTCCATTACAATCCCAACATTTCAGTTGACACAAATGTCGCTGACCCCAACGATTGCAAGGCGTGCGCCGCTGGGGATCCGTATTTGTGTGACTATCATCAGGGCATGGTTGACGGTGTTTTCGCGGTGTCGAATCAGATTGATCGGGCATTGGCAGAATTCCACGCTGAATCTGCGGAAGACACTGAGGCACCCCAGGGGACGGAGGGATAAGTGTGGTGGATCGCCATTATCATTCCCCTTTGGTTGTTGGTCGGTGTCACTAGTTCAGCGCTGTACTGGCATGTCTTTGATTTCGAGCCGTTCAGCTTTCTGACAGCCACCCTTCGGGTAATCCTTTGGCCGATCATGGCGCTCATGGTACTGTGCAACATGGCAGTTGCCTTGGTTGCATTTCGCATGGAAGAGACACGTCAACCGCGATCGTTGCGCCGTGTTGTACGTTAGTCCGGCCGAGCCCGCCAAATTGAAGACTTTGGGGGATGTTTCGTCGGTCCCCGAACGCCACGGTGTTGATTTCTTGATGTTGACGGACGTGGGTTCGGTGGGCGTCCAACGGAAAACAGTGCCAGATTTGATTGCCTCTTTGCACGACGGCCGTCTGAAGAAGGAAATTCGCCAAGTTGGTGAACTCCACCATGCCGTTCTCGTCGTAGAAGGTGATATCAAATTCACCGGGTCTGGCGAGTATGTTGGGGCGCAAAGCATCACACGAGCGCAGATATTCGGTGTTTTCCTGACGATGCAACTCCGCGGCTGGTGGATTATGCGTACCAGCGATATGTCGGAAACAGCTGATTTCCTGGTGCTTCTGGAGCGATGGTTGGCCAAGGAAAAGCACAACAACCTTGCGGTGCGCCCGCGCGTGAAGGGCGAATGGGGAACCCCAACAAACCGTGAGTGGTCGTGTTGGTTCCTTCAAGGTTTTGATGGCATTGGTCCGGAAATGGCAGCCGCCATATATGACGAATTCAATGGCATTCCGCTCACCTGGACATGTACACAAGATGACCTAACGAAGATCAAGGGAATTGGCAAAACAACAGCCGCACGACTTCTGAATGCTGTCGGGTGCGAAGGGGGCGCTAGTGAAAGTTGACCTGATTCGCCGCGGCTATGAGGTGCGGGCACAGATCCAAAACTGTACAGGGTGTGGGCTTCACTCTGGGGGCACGCCTGTCCCGTTTTCTGGCATACCTGGCGTTGCAGATATCGTGGTGATCGGAGAGGCCCCGGGGCGCACGGAAATGGCGCAGGGCGAGCCGTTCATCGGTCGTGCGGGCAAATTGGCGAGGACATGGTTTGAACAGCTCTCAATTTCTCCTGAGCGCCTTGGGTGGATAAATACGGTGTCGTGCCTGCCGTTGGACGATGCTGGAAGGATTTGTCCACCGACCGCCATCGAGCGCTACGCTTGTCGGGATAACTTGCGCGCTCAGTTGGAGTTGTTTGCCCCTAGGTTTTGCATTCTTTTTGGGCAAACCGCACTTCTGGCCTTCTGGCCACTTGGCAAGATTTCGAACCTGCACGGCAAGTGGTGGGAGTTGTCCTACTCGTTCGAGAAGACGTGTCACGCCATGGTGACCTACCATCCCGCCGCGGCTCTTCGTAACGGAGAATACGGCATAACAGCGCTCGATGATCTCTCGGTATTCGCCCTATCGGCGGTTGATGATGTTCCCCCGTGGCAGATGAGAGTCTGCTATATTTGCAACGGCGAAGCGACGAATTGGTTCAGAGGAATAGCCTCTTGTGCAGCTCATTATCCGTCACTCCGCATGACAGGCTAACAGAAAGGCAAAGAAATGTCAGGTTCGACCGTACTGATTTCCGGCTTGATTGCTGGTGTCATTGTCCCACCAGTGGCAGCGTATCTCCGCAAGCTCAAGCTCCCCCCATTCGCCCAGCAGATTCTTGCCATTCTTACGGCATTCGGGGCAGCGGCGGTTGCCCTTGCGGTGAATTCGGGACATTGGACGTTCTCCAATTTCATGTTGCAGTCCACGGCGGTTGTGGCCTCTGCCCAGGCGATTTACGGCAAGTATTTCGGCGGTTCCGTATTGGAGCAGGCGGTATTTTCGATCCTTGCCAAGCTCGCCGCCCGGCACGCCCCCGTTACTGCACCGACCCCTGCACCGACCCCTGCCCCGACCCCTGCACCCGCTGCGTCCTCTCGTACACGTACGCGCAAAACGCCAAAGGCATAA
>VFSW01005721.1_pt1 | contig 18352 bp, 36 predicted proteins | sample 5358111 | NCBI WGS metagenome assembly VFSW01 (sample SAMN11554181, study PRJNA540505) | mine drainage metagenome | isolation source: sediment from site ElyBrook_90M | place: USA: Ely Copper Mine, Vershire, VT | collected 2017 | reverse complement strand
CCCCCCCCCCCCCCCGCCCCCCCGGGGGGGGGCCCCCCCGGGCCCCCAGCCCGACCCCGAAAGGAAACGATCTTGAGTACTCCGCAAGCAGGACCGCCGGCCCCCGAGTGGGTCAAGTCCTCGCTGAGCTTCGCCAACGGCAACTGCGTCGAGGTGATGGACCTGCTGCCGGGCGTGACCGGCGAGCTGCCGGACGGCGGCGTGCTGGTGCGCAACAGCAGGAAGCAGGACCAGCAGCCGCTCGCGTTCACCCGCGACGAGTGGCACGCGTTCCTCGGAGGGGTGCGCAACGGCGAGTTCGACCGTTTCGGAAGGGGCGGGGCATGACGCCGGGGCAGGCGCTCCACGAATCGCTGCGGCAGTCCGCGCTTGCCACCTTCGGCACGGCCACGCCCGAGTTCGCCACCTGGAATGAGGTTCCCCAGTGGCAGCGCGACCGCCTGGAGGACGCGGGGAAGGCCGCCGCCGAGGCCGGGTCGCGGCAGCTCCGCGAGCAGCTCGCGGCGATGACGGCCCGGTGGAAGGACCAGGCCGCGATGCACGACCGCGACGCCGGCAGGACGGGCAACGGCCGCGAGGCGGCGGCGCTCGCGGCGAAGAGCCGCGTCTACACCGGTGCCGCCGACGAGGTCCTCGAAATGATCGGAGCGGGGAATTGACCCCGGAACGAGCACATGCCGAGGCTGAACGGGAATTGCTTCGCGCCGAGGCCGAGCGCGACAAGGCCTACCGCGAGCGCGCGGCACTGGTCGCCTACCTCGCCGCGTGCTACCCGGCAGAGGTCTGGACCGACCCTGCCGGCGGCGGCTGGGATGTTGTCGCCGTCGAGACGCCAGCGGGCCAGATGTCCTGGCATATCGCACAGGCCGACATGAGCCTGTTCGCCCACGTCACCCTGCGTTCGGAAGAGGATCGCTACGACGGCCACACGACCGAGGCCAAGTACGAGCGGCTCGCCGAGCTGACGGACCGGATCGCGCGCGCAGGCGGTTTCGCCGGCGTCATCGCGGCGACGGCTACCGCGCGCCCGGCACCTCTCGCAGAAGGAAGCCTCAAAGACCTGAAGTCCGTCACCGCCGAGCACGACGAGCTCCGCGGGCTGCTCGACGAGATCGGCGTCACCGCGGCCAACGCGCCCGAGGACGGCGACTCGTTCGGCCTGCTCGAGCAGATCGCCCGGCGGCCGGGGGCGCGCGGCGCGCCGCCCCCGCCGCCGGGGGGGTACGGCCCCGCCCGGGGCACCCCGGGCCCGGGCCCCCCGCCGGGGGCCGCGGCCGCTGGCGACGGGTTCTTCCCGGGCGGGGACCCCCGCGACAACGACTGGATCGGCGGCTACCGGCCCGGAATCGAGGGCGACTGATGACCGGGATCCCCCCGCTTCACCAGGCGTACTACGAGGCGCTGGCGTCCGGTCAGCCCGCAGTCATCCCGGTCGGCGGCACGGTGCTGTGCGACATCGGCAGCACCGACCTGACGGCCGATCCGAGGAGCGGCGGGTACCTGTTCGGCTCCTACGGGGTCGGCCCGTGCTGCGTCGTGCGGCACGAGGCGATGGTGGCGGGCTACGGCGAGCAGGAGCACATCCGGGCCCGCTGCCCGGACGGGGTCTCGTTCGCCGACTGGGTGCGGGGGATGCGCGCCCCGGACGCCGCGATCACGATCACGCCCGGAATGCCGTCACGGGAAGGCGGCCCGTCGTGACGCGGGAGGAACTGGCCCGCCGGACCCGGGAGCGGCGGCTGCGCGCCTGGAGGCTGCGCGGGCAGCCGGAGAAGCCGCGGCGGCGGGAGCCGGCATCCCGGCGCGAGGCCATGGTTCTCGCCGCCCACCGCGGCGGGAACCTGGTCCTCGGGGGCAGGCCGTGACTGACCTTCCGCCGCCGCCCTACTACACGGATGCCGAGATCGCCTGGTTCAGGGCGCTCCCGGCAGCGCATCATGATGCGCTGCCGCCGCTGGCGCTGAAGATGTGCGCCGGCTGCACGAGCCAGTACGCGGTCGAGGGCGACGCCGGCGACGAGCAGGGCGGCACGATCTGGTTCGGCCCGTGCTGCCCTACTCCGGAGAAGTACGCGTACGCGTTTATCGGCGGCGGGACGAAGTGGGGCGGCCCGTGACGGGGCTAGGGGGCCGGAGGCCGCTCGGGGAGCTTCGCGCCCGGCCGCCGCAGGTACCAGCGGAGGAACTGGTTGATGATCTTCGCCCGGTCGGTATCCATGCGGCCCGCGGCCTGCTCGGCGTCGGCCCAGTCGGGGTCGTCAATGCGGACGGACCGGTGCTGGGTCTTGGGCTGGTTGGGCACGCGGCCAATCCTGCCGGGTGTACGGACAGCGGTCAACATGAACCCCTTCGGTCGGCACCGCGATCGGGCTTGCGGTGTACGTACTCCTCACGCTACGGTGTACGTACACCAATCGCAAGGGGAGGCAGGATGAGCAACACCATCGAGACCGCACTCGAACAGGGCCGGGACGCGCTCGACGTGATCGCCGCCATCTACCGCAAGGCCGGGGAACTGGTCACCCGGGTCAACCCCGGCGCCGACGTCACCGGCCCGGAGTTCGCGGCCAAGCGGACCGAGGTCGCGGAAGCCCTCACCCGCCGCCTGACCACCTCGGCATCCGCCGCCCCCTCAGCTGGGGCGAGTTCGCGATCTACCGCGACGACAAGCAGGTCGGCGAGTTTGCCCTGCCTGAGTCGATGCTGCTGCCTGAGTTCCAGCCTGAAGAGCTTCCCGCAATGGACGAGCTGATCGCCATGGCGCGGGCCGAGATAGACACGGAGGACTGAAGCATGATCCACCCCGAGGCGCACGCCCCGGTCCGGGACATCCCCGACTACGAGGGCGACCGCGAAACGGTGTACCGGTCCCTGGACACCCTCGTGATCCCGGCGATCACGATCGGCCTGGACGGGCTCCGCGAGCTCCGCAGGGCCCTCGACGAGGGCGAGGCGGGGATCGCCGCATACACCGCCAGGACCGGCGGGCGCGACGTCGCCCCGGAGCCGGGCGCCCCCCTTCCCGAGGCCTGCGCGTGGCACGGCGGGGAGGGCGACGGCCGGCAGAACTGCCCCGGATGCCAGGAAGAGCAGGACCCGTTCGGCGCGTCGGCCTTCAGGGGTCATAGCCCCGGCTGCGGGTGCCCGGACTGCGAGGGGGCGCGCAGGGATGCCGGCGACCCCGACGAGGGCGGGCCGGTGTTCGGCGCGGCCGAACTGCGCCGCGCCGACGCGTACCGCGACCGGGAAAGAGCGGACCTTGACTGACCAGCCCGGCATCATCCCCGACCTCGCCGCGCTCCTCGTGGCAGCACTCCAGCGGCGCCATGACTCCGCCTACTACGCGGTCCGCATCGCGGAGCGGCTTGCGCTCGGCAACGACGCCACCGAGGCGGCGGCCGAGGCAGGACTGCGGAAAGCGCTCGGCCCGGTCCTCGACCGCAGGCAGCTCGGCACCGTTCTCGCCGCACTGGAGGACGCCGCCGACTACCGCCGCGAGTACAAGGACGGGGACTGCGCGGACTGCGACGGCCTGCCCAAGGGCGAGCTGTGCGGCGACCACGACACGGACAGGGCGATGGCCTCCATGTACGACCTGCTGGCCGGGGAACTGCAGGAGCACCAGGGGACCGGCGGGACTTTCCGCTGTGCCCGGTGCGGGATCGAGCTCGCCGCGATCGACGCCGCCCGGCTCATGTGCGTGCGGGACCCGGACGCGGTCGGCAAGGACAGCATCATGCTGCAGTGCACCGACCGGGACGGCTGCCAGGACCGGCAGGACGAGACGGACGCCGCCACGGCGGCATGGAAGGAGGACTAGGTGCCCGAAGTCAACCGCGAGCAGCTGATCGACGCGCTGCGGGAGTTCTGCCTGTGGGTCACGCCCGACCGCGACCAGACCGCCGAGGCGACCGGGCTCCGCGGCACCGTCCAGAACCCGGAAGCGATGGCCGACGGCCTGCTGCGCCGCTACAGCGGCAAGAAAGGACGGTTTCCGGTGACATCCCTGAGTGCGGCGGCGCTGGCCGCTATCCGCGACGCCGGCTTCACCCGGGCCGAGTGGCTGCGGATGTGGGGCTACGGCTCGGGAACGTGGGGCGGCGACCGCTGCGGCTGCTTCGACGACCGGTGCATCGGCCACCACCACGACGGGGCCGACGGGTGCGGCTGCCTTGAGGCCATGATCAACGACGCCGTGGCGTGGCGGACCGCCACCCGCAACTGCAACTCCGTCGAGCTGGTCGGGGGACCCTACGGCCTGAATCAGTGGGTGACCGTGACCACCCCCGCCGTCGTGGCCAACGTGTCGACGTCGCGCGACTACACCTACCCCCCGGTCAACGGCGTCGCGCGGGAGGACCCGGCCGATTCGGTGGTCCGCATCGAAACCCGCGAGGGATGGGCGGCCACGGTCGCGCATGAGGAGAACCACGGGGTCCGGCAGATGGTGATCCGGTTCGCCAGGGCTGCCCCAGAACCGGTCACGGAAACGGGCGTGACCGGCACCTACGACATCAACCGAGAGGACTAAGGCCAGTGGGATTCCCCATCGCGGCAAGGTTCGCCCACCCGGGCAACGGATACGAGGCCGACCAGGAACTCGCCGCGAAGCACCTGACGCCGGGCAGGGTGTACGTGCTGACCGGCATCGACGTCGGCCGGACGGCAAGCAGGCTGTTCCTCGACATCCCGGACGGCCCCGTGTTCGGCTTCAACACGGTGATGTTCGAGCCGGCCAGCGTCTACGACGAGGACGGCGAGGCGGACGGGCACGAGGACGGCGGGGACCCGCTCGGCGAGCAGCAGCGCTGGCAGGTCGACGAGGCCGCCCTGCTGCTCGCCGCATGGGACCAAGAGCACGGCCCCGAGATCGCGGGCCGGGAGCGGGTGCTGGCCGATCAGGTGCGCGCACTGCTCGCCGTCATCGGCCAGGCGGCCCCGGACCCGGCACCGGTGCGGACGGAGAACGCCGGTGGCTGACGACGCGCAGGCAACCCGCGTCCGGGCCGACGGCGACCAGTGGATCACCGCGCTCCGCCGCGAAGTACTGGACGGCGACCCGGTGTGCACCGCCGTCGCCGCCCGCATGGCCGCGATCATCACCGACCAGCACCCCGGCATGCCCGGGCTCGGCCGGGTTGTCGCCGACGCCGCCCTCGCCGCCCTTGCCTGCCGCGAATGGCTTGAGCGCAAGAACGCCGGCAGGCCCCTCACCGCCGACGCGCTCGCCAACCTCATCGGGATCGCCGGCATCGCCCTCATCGACCAGGAAGAGGCCCGCAATGGCTGACGAGCCCCTCACCCTGGTCCAGGCCGCGTTCCTGGAGGCGGTCAGGCCGACCCCGGCCGGGCGGACTCCGCGACGCCCCCATGACTGCCTGCGCGCCGCCGTAGTGGTCTGGAGGGGCCGCAGGGTCTGGTACCCGTGCCGGTCGCATGACGGCGGCGTCCACCACTACGCCGCCTGCTGGCCCGCCTGCCCGGCACCGTTCTGCCGGCTCCCCTACAGCCATTACGAGGCGGGGACCATGCACGACATCCCCGCCGGCACGGTCGAGTACCACGACGCGATCGGGGCGGACCATGGCTGACAGCTATGCCGAGAAGGTCGGGAAGATCATCGACGAGGCGATCATCAACACTGAGCGCCGCCGTTCCGATCCGTCTCCCGCGCTCGCCGCCGCCGTGGCGGAGATCAAGCACGACCACCGGCAGCACGTGAGCGTGAACTTCCCGGCTCCGGGGGTCTGCGTCTCGAACCGCGAGAGGTGGCCGTGCCAGGCATACGTCGCCGCCGCCGCCGTCGAGGCGGCGCTGAGCGCGGCGGACGGCTGGAAACGGTTCGCGGCGGAAGGCGACGCGCAAGACGAGTGCGCCGACGAGCTGCGCAAGGCGATCGCGGCGGCACTGACGGGAAAGGCGGCCGCAGGTGGTTAGCGCCGGCCAGGCGCGGGACTGGGTGCTTGACCAGGTCCGCGAGAACGTGAACCGGCACGGGTGGTCCGCGACCGGCACGGCAACCGCAGCGGGAACGGCGTACGTCTACACGACGGGCCTGACCGCGACCTTCGGTCACCCCGAGCTGGTGATCGCCGGCCTTGACCCGCACACCGCACACGACCTCCTGCGGAACGCCGTGGAGAAGATCGAGTCGGGCATCCCGCTGGAGCCCGGTGTCCCCTGCGAGGGGATCGCGGCCGGCTTCGTCGTCCGCTTCAGCGACGTCTTCCGCCCGTCGTGCGGGCTCTCGCTCGCGGTCACTGACCGGTTCTACGGCAAGCCCGTGCCGTTCCGCCAGCTTCTGTGGCCGGACCGGCGCGGGCGGTTCCCCGGCGAGCCGGGCTGCATCCCCGGCGTGGCATCCATGCAGGACATCGGAAAGGAGGCCGCAGATGGGTAACGTCGGCCAGGCACGGGACTTCCTCGCCTCCCACTGTGGCATCCCCCGGTGGATGGTCGCCCATTACGTCGCCGTGGTCGAGGACCCGTCCGGGAGCCTTGCCGGGATCTCGACCTGCTGCGACGGGGTCGACGATGCGCAGCGGATGCTCTCGGGCGCGCTCACCGCGCTGACCGCGAACGTGCCGTTCGTCCCGTTCAGCGACGCGGTCATCGTCAGCCGCGAGGACCTGCGGACGGTGCTGCAGGCGGAACTGCCCGGAGAAGTCCGGGCACGGCTCGCCGAGGCGCTGGGAGAGGCTGATCATGGCTGACCACGGGCCGTTCGAGACCGAGCGCCAGGCCCACGCCGCCGCGATCGCCGCCATCCCGCCCGAGCACGGACGGCTGATCCTGCACGCCTCGCAGAACCGCCAGCTCATCGAGGACGCCTGCGCAGCGGCCGGCGTCGTCCTGGGCGCGTTCGACCGCCGCCACCTGGACTGGCTCGCCGGGTTCGAGGACTCGGACTGCGCGGTGCTCGCGGGCATCATCCGCCGCGCCTACGAGGCCGGGCTGGCAGCCGAAGGGGAGCGGGATGACTGAGGCTGCCGTGACCGTTCACCTCGCCCTCAACTGGGTTATGGCCGGCGGCCTGGCCGCGTTCGTTCTCGGTCTCTTCCTCGGCTACATCAGCGGCACGCTCATCGACACGTCACGCTGGGCCAGGCTCCTCGGGGCCGCCGCGGTAGTCCTCGTCCTCTCGGGGACCGCCGCGTTCCTCATCGGAGCAGGGGTTGCGCTGTGACGGCCTGGGCGGTGCCTCCGGTGCCTGCGACGGGGACTTCCGCGCTCACGGTGAGCATGGATAACCTCGCCACCGAGCTGGTCAGCCTCGCCCGCGCGTTCCACGACCTGTATGCGGCATGGCGTCCTGGCAAGCACAAGCGCCAGTGCCCGGAGTGCAACCCGCGAGGCAACCCCCGGCCGCTCAAGGCCGGCGGCCACGAGTACAGCAGGCGCCGCAAGGCGCGGATCAGGAGGAAGCATGGACGCTGAGATCAAGCCCCCGCCGAACGTGCTCCTCGCGGGCATCAACGGTTCGACCGCCTACGGGCTGGCGACCGAGGACTCAGACGTCGACCGGATCGGCTGCTACGCCGCCCCGACGTCGCAGTTCCACGGGCTGCGCCTCCCGATCGGGAAGGGCGCAACCTGGGTGAGCACCAAGCCGGACGCCACCTACCACGAGGCAGGAAAGCTGGCCGCGCTGCTGCTGTCCTGCAACCCCACCGTGACGGAGCTGGTCTGGCTGGGGTCATACGAGGTCAAGACGCCCGAGGGCGAGGCGCTGATTGCGATCCGCAGCGAGTTCCTTTCGGCGAAAGCCGTTCGGAACGCCTATCTCGGCTACGCCACGTCGCAGTTCGGGCGGATCCGCAACCGGGGCGACGGGTCGTTCTCGGCGGACACCCGCAAGCGGACCGAGAAGCACGCCCGCCACCTGCGCAGGCTGCTGGAGCAGGGTCTTGAACTGCACCGGACGGGCGAGCTGACGATCAGGCTCTCGCCTGCCATGGCGGACGCGTGCAGGAGATTCGGCGAGCGCATAGCAGACGGCGACCTGAACCTTGCCGCTGACGATCTCCGGTACGCGGAAGCCCAGTTCGGCAAGCCCGGCGTACTGCCGGACCGCCCCGACACCGCCGCCGCCGAGGCGTGGCTCCAGGCTGTCCGCCGCGCCTACTGGGACCGGGAGTGACCGCCTGGAAGGTCGCCATGACCCCGGACGCCTCGGACTGGGCTGAGGATGACCTGCGCTGGGATGCCGGGTTCCACCTCGGCCTGTGGCGCGGATGCAAAGACGAGGCCGAGGCAGTGACGGTCGCCGGCCAGGTGACCGCACTCGGCTGGACAGCGGAAATCAAGCAGGAGGAGGACGGGAATGCAGTCTAAGGCCAGGCCGAAGGCGTGGATCGTCGACATCGACGGCACCGTGGCCTTGAGGGGAGAACGCGGCCCGTACGACTGGGCTCGGGTCGGCGAGGACAAGCCGAACGGCCCGGTGATCGCCGTGGTTCAGGCGCTGATCCGCGACGGGCACGAGATACGCTACGTTTCCGGCCGGATGGAGCAGTGCCGCGACGACACCGTGGCGTGGCTGCGGGAGCACGTCGCCTCGGCGACCCTGCCCACGGATCTTTTCATGCGGCCCGACGGCGACTACACCCCTGACGACAAGCTCAAGCGGGCCATCTACGAGACGCAGATCAGGGACCGCTGGGACGTCACCGGCGTGATCGACGACCGGGCCCGCGTCGTCGCCATGTGGCGATCGCTCGGGCTCACCTGCCTCGCCGCGGCGGAAGGCAACTTCTGAGCGCCTTCACCTGCCCCTGCTGCGGGGCCGTCTCCCGTAACCCGAACGACATCGCCCAGCGCTTCTGCGGGCGGTGCCACGACTGGACCGGGGACCCTGGCCTCGGGCTCAGGCACCTCGCCAGGGACTGCCCCCACCGAACGAAAGGAAGAACGTTGACCGATCTCACCGCCCTCCCCTGGCGGCAGGGACGCCACCAGGGCCGCCACCTGTACGCCCAGACCGGCCCGAGACCGTCGGACTCCGACCCCCTGGTCGGCACTCTCGACACGGAGGAGCTGGCCGCCGAGGCGTGCGAGGCGCACAACGAGCGGCTCGCCCGCAGGACGGCCGATCTCCGCCTTCGCGGGGCCAGGGTCCACGGGGTGACGGGCGTCCAGTTCGGTGACGGCAACAGCCAGACCAACGTCTTCTAGGGGGAACGTTTCGTGGGCAAGACCAGCAGGAACCATAACCGCCGTCACGGCGCCGCCAAGAGGGCACGGTCGCGGCCGGTCCACCGGGCTGTCTGGCAGCGCCACGCGTGCCAGTCATGCCTCCAGCCGGTGATCACCGCCGAGGAGGACCTCGGCGGCGGCCGGCTGAAGGGCGCGCTGATCGAGGCGGACCCGGATCCGCGCGGCGTGCTGGTCCGCGACGGCAGCGGCTACATGGTCCGCGATCCCGCCGGCATTATGGAAGGCGACCGGTGGGCGTGGCACCACTGGGCGGTACGGAACGCAACAGCCCCGTGAAACGACTCGCCCGCTGGCTCCGCGACCTGGCCGACAGGATCGACTGGGAGGGCGCCCCGAAGGGGCTGCGCTATTCGTTCACCATCGAGCCGGGGGAGGGCATCCGCCTCCGCACTGACGGCCGGGGGTGCCCCCTGTGGTACCTCGGGGAGGAGAGCTACCTGAGGGCGCACCGCGAGGCGGGACCGGTGCCCGGTACCGGCGGGCAGTGGCAGCGGGATGACCGGTGATAGCCTCCCGCGCATGGTCACGCTCGGAATCTGGATTGGTCCCAGCATGGGGGCGATAGTCGCCGTCGTAGCTGCCGCGATCGGCAGCAAGTGGCCGGGCGTACCGCGAACGGCCCGGCACCCGCCCTGGTAACCTCGGCTGCATGAAGGCTGACCTCATCGAAACCGGCCTGCCCGACCTGCGCGACGTGCCCCTGGACGCCGACGTGCGGATAGGCGACTCCGAATACGCGAGGGTCTTCCGCCCGATCACGGGCGACGACCCGGTGCCGGTCTCCGCTTTCAACTCCTCGATCTGACCTAGAATCGGGACCGGCCGCCGCGCCGGCCTGACTCCCCACGGCGGCGGGGACAAGGGGGCACAGCCCTCGCGCGGACAGCTTCCCGGCTCCGGCCGGGTGGTGGAGGTCGCGGGTTCAAATCCCGCCGGGTACCGCGCCGCGGCGCAGGGCCCGTAGCTCAGTCCGGCAGAGCAGGGGAAGGCGCGGCGCTCGCACCGCCGCGCCTTCCTTGCGTCCGGGGCCACCGCGGCGGGAACGATCAAACCCGTGCCCACCGTCGGCCCCCGTCTCCGCCCCGCGCTCGAGCACGCCATGCCGGGTCCTCGCCGGGGAATGCGGTGGCGCTCACCGGGCCGGCCCTGCCGTGCGGCCGCGTCCCGTGCCCGCACGGAGCCCGCACGGACGAGGGTTATCAAGGCAGGGACGGATGGGGACAGTCCGGGAAGATCGTCCGTAATGACCTGCCGTGTGAACTGCGTGTATAGACAGCCAGGGGGCCGGACGGGGACCAGCCGGGGCGATCGTAACCGCACTGCTAATGCGGTTTGGTGGCAACACCATCCGGGGTTCAAATCCCCGAGCCTCCGCTCTCTGAGCTGGCATTTCCCCCGCGCCGCGCAAGCGGCCGGGGAGCCGGGGCGGCCCGCAGGGGCCGGTGCCCGCACATTGCCCGCACGCGACGGCAGGGGAGCGGCTCACCGGGCCTCCCGCCGCCGGTCCGGGATGACGGACGCGGCGGCCTCCGCGGCGGCGGCGGCGATCTCGGGGAACACCAGGACGTACGTCTTGTTCGTGAAGTCAGCCCGCGAGTGGCCCATGTTCGCCGAGATGACCTTCGTGTCGACCCCGGCCGCCTTGGCGTAGGACGCCGCCCCGTGCCTCAGGTCGTGGAACCGGACCGGGGGCAGCCCGGCGCGGAACGCGAGCAGCGCGAACCGCCGCGACGCCCACTGCCCCGACACGCCGTCGCCGTGCTCGTGGGTGAACACGAGGCCCGTGTCCTCCCACGCCGGCCCGGCCGCCAGCCGCTCGGCCGCCTGCGCCTTCCGCCATGCCCGCAGGGCGCGCACGACCCGGTCCGGGAGCGGGACCGCGCGGACGCCCGATTCCGACTTCGCCCCGTCGCCCTCGTCGGTCGCCCGCACGTACATGATTCCCTCGTCGAGGTCGAGCTCGGCCCACGACAGGGCGACCTCCTCGCCGCGCCGCGGCCCGCAGAACACCACCAGGCAGAACAGCGCGAATAGCCGCTCGTCCTCGATCGCGTCGAGGAACCGGCCCGCATGAGCGGGCGTCCACACCATCACCGGCCCCGGCCTCAGGCCCGGCGCCGCCCACACGGCCTGCCGCTCGACGGTGGTCAGCCGCTTGCCCTTCGCGGACTCCGCGTCCCGCTCCTGCCGCGCCAGCCCCTCCCGGAACGCCGCCTCGCGGGGCCCCGTCCACGCAAGCGGGCGCACCTTCGCCGACCTCGGCAGCTCCACGCCCTCGCACGGGCTGACGGAGAACATCGCCGGCCTGGCGGCTGTCATCGCGGCCCGGAACGGGGCGAACATGCGGGCGAGCCGGGCAGGCGACAGGGGCTTCGTCGATTTCTTGTGCCGCGCCTCCCCCTCCGGCAGCTTCCTGCGCGCGTCGTCGGCGCGGACCAGGAGCATGCGGCGCAGCATCTCCGACGGCTTCTCCCCGTCCGGCAGGGGCCGGTTGATCTTGAGCATCTCCCGCAGGACTTCCTCGACGTGCCGCTTGCGGACGTCGACCAGGCGCATGTGGCCGAGCGCCGGGATCCAGTAGAGGCGGAACGCGTCGCCGTCGGTCTCCCTGGACCGTTCCTTCAGGTTGACCTTGGACGCCTGGTACGCCTTCAGGTAGGCATCGACCCGCAGCGCCCGGTCAGGTGCCGACCCGCCGCCGCCGACCCTGGCCAGCGCGGCCGACAGGTCATCCTCGGCTTCCTTCTTCGTCTCGAACGGGCCGCCGACCGGCTGCCGCCGCTTCTCGCCCTGCGCCTTCGGGGCCTCGTACCGGTAGTACCAGGATCCGTGGCCTCTCTTCTTCAGGTCCGGGCACCTGCCGTGCAGCTTCCTCCCGGTCTCCGGGTCACGGCACCAGCACTGCTTGTAGACGCTGCCCCTCACCGCTGCTCCTGCCTTTCCACCGCGGCGGCGAGCTCCTCGAGCTCCTCGGCCGCCTCCCTCGCCGCGGCGGCCTTCCTGCGGAACCGGGCCGCCTGCTCGCCGCGCCGCTCGCCCATCCCGGTGATCCACCGGGCCGCGATGTCGCCCCACCCGGGGTCGGTCGCGATGTAGAGGCGGGCCAGGTCGATGAAGCGCTCCCGGTACACCTCGAGGGCGGGGGACGTCCCGTTCTTATCGGGGTAGGCGAGGGCGCCCATCACCGCGGCGGCGTCCATCATGCCGGGGCCGGCCGCGAACCGGGCGGACTCGTCATCGCCGGGCGGCGGGAGGAACAGGGCGATCAGGGGGACGCCCAGGGCCAGGGCGAGGGCGCCGGTCTCCGCGGCGTCGAACTCGCGGTGGAGCCTGCCGTCGCGCGACCGCTCCGCCTCCGATACCGACACCGGCGACCAGCCGATCAGCTCGCCCAGTTCCCGCTGGGTCAGCCCCGCCGCCTTGCGGTAGAGGGCGATGTTCGCCGCCACGACCTGGTTGAGGGTCATCACGGGGTGCTCTGCCATGCCGCTGAGCGTACACGGACAGATAAGGACGGGGCCATAGTCACCGGGAAAATCAGGGATGCAGCTTGACTGGCAGGGACGATCAGGGAAGTATGGCCGGAGACTTAATCCTGGCCGTGATTATGGCCTGGTCCGTAGACAATTCCGGACGGACAACATGACAGTCCCGAATGAAGACATGCACATGTCGATGGAGGAGCTGCTCGCGCTCCCCGTCAGCTTCGGCCTGCCTGTCGCCGCGAAGGCGCTCGGCATCGGCCGCAACAAGGCGTACGAGATGGTCGCGGACGGGACATTCCCGATTCCCTGGCACCGGTACCGGCGCGAGTTCCGCGTGCACCGGCCCGACCTGTTCCGCCACCTGGGCCTGCCGCCAGACATGGTGGCCGGCGACGCCAGGACCGCCGCATGATCTCCGCCGTTCTCCTCGCCGAGCCCATCGGCCTCGTCCCGGCCGCGGCCCTCGCCGCCTGCGGGCTGGCGTCCGCCGTCTCCGCGTGCCGTCACATCGCCCGCGCGATCAGGGGCACCGCATGAAGACCGCGGAACTCCTCTTCGCCATCATCGGCGCCTGGTTCACCCTCGGGATCGTGGCGGGCGCGGCCTGGGTCATCATCCGTGCCGCGGTACGGAGGCGGCCGCTGTGAACGCTGACGCCGATACCCTCCCCAACGAAGACTGGCGGGAAATCCGGGAGCCCTGCACCGGGCCCCGGACCGGGGACGTGCTCACCGCCCTCGACGTGCTCGAGGAGACCGCGGCCCGGCAGCAGCGGCAGCAGGCGGTGACCGCCACCCGGGCATTCCCCGAGTACGACGGCCTGCCGTACACCGGGGAACTCGAGCAGCTCCCGGCCGGCGACCAGATGAAGGCGCTCGGCACGATCGACCGGGCCGGGCTCGAGCATGCGGCCGAGGCGATGGCACCGGACAGGGGGCGGCACCGGGTCGCGCGAGAGCGGCAGGCAGGGGGCCGCACGCTTCGGGTGCCGGCATGCTGGCCGCTTCTCGCCGTCCTCGCCGTCCAGGCCGTGCTGTCGCTAAGGCTGGTGTGGTCGAACACGGCGTTCCAGGATGAGGCGCTGTACCTGTGGGCCGGGCACCTGGAGTGGCAGTACTGGCTGCACGGGGCGCCAGTCCCGGACTTCGCCACGTACTTCTCCGGGGCGCCGGTCGTCTACCCGCCGCTCGCCGCGCTGGCCGACAGTCTCGGCGGCCTTGCCGGGGCACGGCTGCTGAGCCTCGCCTTCATGCTCGGCGCGACGTCGCTTCTGTGGGCGATGACCACGCGGCTGTACGGCAGGCGCCCGGCGTTCTTCGCCGCGGCGCTGTTCGGCGGCGTGGCCGCCACTCAGTACCTGGGCGCATTCGCAACCTATGACGCGATGGCGCTGTTCCTGCTCTCGTTGTCCGCATGGCTGGCGGTCCGTTCCTGCGGGCGGCTAAGCGAACCGCTCCTTGCGGCGGCCGCGATGTCCATGGCCCTGGCGGACTCGGCGAAGTACGCGGCGGCACTGTGGAATCCCGTCATCATCGTGCTGGTTGCGCTTACCGCCGAGAGCGGCGGGGGCCTGCGGCGGGCATTCAGGGCTGCCCGGGTTGCGGCTTACGTCGCGGCGGCACTGCTCCTGGCGCTGCACGCGGGCGGTCACCCCTATATTCAGGGAATCCTGACGACCACGGTCGCCAGGGCGGCCGCACAGAACTCGGTGATCGGCGTCCTGTCGGTGAGCGTCGGCTGGGTTGGCTCGGTCGGTTTCCTGGCCGTTATCGGCACATCGGTGATCTTCTGCCGCTTCCCTGACCGGCGGAACCGGCTGACCGGCCTGGTTCTTGCCGGCGCCATTGCCCTTGCCCCGGCCGAGCAGGCGCGCATACACACAATCATCAGCCTGTTCAAGCATGTCGGGTTCGGTGCCTGGTTCGCCTGCGCGGTGGCAGGCTACGGGGTCGCGGCCCTGGCCACCGTCGTTCCCGCCGTCAAGGAGCGCGCGGCCCTTCGGGCTGGCGGTGCCGCGGCTGCCGCCTCTGCCGTCATCGGAGTGCTGCTCGCCACGACTCACTACCAGGTATGGCCGGACGCGGCACGGTTCACCGCCGTGCTCGGCCCGGTGCTGCGCGACATCAAAGGGCCGGTCGTGGCGAGCGAGGACACGTACATAGTCCAGTACTACCTGGGCGCGGACGCCTCATCGCATACCTTCGCGAGCCCCGGCTATTTTGCCTACACCGATCCCGTGACGAGACGCCGGCTGAATGGCGACCCCGCCTATGCCGCCGCCGTCCGCAACAGGTATTTCGCGGTCATCGCCCTCCCTTTCTGGGCCGAGCAGGCAACTGACACCGCGATCGGGAGCGACATCGCGCGCTGGGGCGGCTACCGGCTCGCCGCGCGCATTCCGTACACCGCGGCAGGGGCGCGGAGTTCCTACCGCATCTGGGTTCGCGAGGGGGCGAAGTGAGCGTCGTAACTGCGCTCGGCGGGGATAACGGGCGCTCTCTCGTGCCCCCCGCCGCGCCGACCGACGAGGAGAAAGCGTCCTACGCGTGGCGGTCGCTGCCGTTCCTGACCACCGCGCTCACGGTCAGCGCATTCTGCATCATCGGCGCCCAGCTGTGGATGGAGGTCCGCTACGTTATTGCGCTGCCGTTCATGATCTACACGCTTGCTTACCTCGCCTACCAGGTGCTGTCCATCCCGGTGAACTTCACCGGTCGCAGCTTCGACCTCGCCGCGCACGAGCTGCGGGTCATGACCTGGCGGCCGGCGTCGCGGTTCTACCCGGACGCCGACGTGTTTCTGCCCGTGTGCGGGGAGCCCGTCGCGGTGCTCCGCAACACATGGGAGGGCGTCGCGGAGATCCGTGCCGCCTACCGGGGCCGGGTGCTGCCGTGGGTCCTCGATGACTCGTGGTCCGATGAAGTGCGGGACATGGCGCGCGAGTTCGGGTTCGGGTACATCCGCCGCACGGAGCGGATCCACAAGAAGGCCGGCAACCTGCGGAACGCGTTCGCCCGGACGAGGTCGCCGTTCATCATCATCTTCGACGCCGACTTCCGGCCCCGGGCGGACTTCCTCGCCGAGACGCTCCCCTACATGGACGACCCGGCCCTCGGCATCGTGCAGACCCCGCAGTTCTTCCGCTCGCTGGCGTCGCAGACGTGGGTGGAGCGGGCTGCATCCGCCACGCTGGAGGTGTTCTACCGGTCGGTTCAGCAGGCCAGGGACCGGTTCGGGTCGGCGCTGTGCGTCGGCTCCAACGCCCTGTACCGGCGGGCCGCCCTGGAGCCGTCCGACGGCTGCTTCCTCATTCCGTACGCGGAGGACTCCCACACCGGCCTTGATGCCCGCAAGCACGGGTTCGCCCTGAAGTACCTGCCGGTCCCGCTGGCGACGGGGATCTGCCCGCCGAACGTGGACGCGTTCATGCGGCAGCAGTACCGGTGGTGCAACGGGGCCACCTCGCTGGTGTGGCACGGTCACATGTGGCGGTGCCCGATGCCGTTCCGGTCGAGATTGCCGTACATCGCCGGGTGGATGTGGAACTTCACCACCGCGCTGCGGACCCTGATCCTGCCGCTGATCCCGATCACCCTGCTGGCGTTCCTGCCGGGGGAGATCCGGCTCCGCAACGCGGTCCTCCTCATCCCCGCCGTGGTCACCGGGACCGTCCTGTACCCGCTGTGGCACAACGCCCGGTGGACCCTGGCGACCTGGCCCATCGCGATCGCGGTGGGGTGGGCGCAGGTCCTCGGCCTGTGGGACTTCGCCCGCGGCAAGGTCATGACCTGGCACCCCACCATCGGCCCCGTCGACGCCCCCCGCCGGTTCCGCAAGTGCGTCGTCGGGTGGAACGGCACCCTCGCCCTCGTATGGCTGGGCCTCGCCGCGTGGCGCATCGCCCAGACCGGATCCCTCCAGTTCGCCGTCATCGGGGTATTCGGGCTCGTCAACCTCATCGTCGTGGGGCGCATCGCGTTCCCCGGGAAGGCAAGGTAATGAGAGCACGGATCACCGCGGCGGCACTCGCCGCCGCGGCCGCCGTCACCGCGGCGTGCGGCACCCCGGCGGCGCCCTCCCCGGCAGTCTCCGCCCGTCCCGCCGCGGTGGCCGCAACGGTCATCGGGGTCACCGCGGCGGGCATCCCGCAGTCATGGGCGCCCGCCGCGGCGTTCTCGCGCGCGATCGGCCGGCCGGCGAGCCTCGTCATGTACTACTCCGGCTGGCAGGAGCCGTTCCGGTCCTCGTTCGCGGAGACCGCGCGCGCCCACGGCGCCGAGGTCATGGTCAACATGGACCCGGGCAGCAGCCTCGCCGCGATCGCCGCCGGCCGCGGTGACGGGTACCTGCGCAGGTTCGCCGCCCAGCTCAAGGCTTTCGGGCACCCGGTGGTGCTCGCGTTCGGGCACGAGGCGAACGGCGACTGGTACGGGTACGGGTACAAGCACCAGGGCGCCGCCGGGTTCATCGCCGCTTACCGGAAGGTGCACGACGTGATCACCGCGGCGGGGGCCCGGAACGTGACGTGGCTGTGGACCGTCAACGTGCCGGTCGGGAAGCAGACACTGCCGCCGTCGGCTGACTGGCCCGGTGCCGCGTACGTCACCGAGACCGGGATCGACGGCTACGACTGGACCGGCCGCGAGACGTTCGCCCAGGAGTTCGGGCCGACGATCGCCGCTGTCCGCAGGCTCAGCAGCGCGCCGGTCCTCATCGCGGAGACCTCGGTGATCCCCGGACCGGACGCTGCCGCGCAGGTGACGGGGCTGCTCGACGGGATCCGCACGTACGGCCTGCTCGGGCTGGTGTGGTTCGACACCGACAAGGCCGGCTACAAGAACACGAGCGACCGGCACGACTGGCGGCTGCAGGACGACCCGGCGGCACTGTCCGCGTTCCGGGCGGGAATCAGGGGATTCGGGTGAGCGTCCCGGTCGTCGCCCTGTGGGTTCTGAGCTTCGCCTTTGCCTGGCGGGCCGGTGCCGAGAATCACCGTAATCCCGTCCTGGCTGCGATGTGGGCGGCGGGAAACGCTGCGGTGATTGCCCTCATGGCGGCTATCGAGGCAATGGGGACGAACTGGTTCGTGGTGCCGGTGTACGTCGCGGGCGCCGTGATCTGGGCGTGGATCGCCTGGCAGAACTGGCGGAGGCGACGGAAGAAGCGGTCACTGCGGGCCCTCGGCCACAAGGCGCGGGCGAGGCTCGCCGCAATGGCCAGGAACATGCCGAGGCCGGGACCGGTACTCCGGCCCGTGCCGCAGGGAGCACGGGCGTGAACAGGCAGAACGACAGGAACACAGGGACGGGAGAGGGACCAGTGAGCAACAGCGTGACATTGGAGATCAGAGGCGGGACGACCCCGGAACGGCTGCTGGAGACGATCAGGGCACAGGCCCCCGGGCTGCTAAAAGAGCCCCTCCCCGAGAGGCCGGAGGACAGGCTGCCGCTGCTGCCGGGCTCCCTGCTCACCCCCGGCGAGGTCGCCATCCTGTTCGGGGTCGACCCGAAAACGGTCACCAAGTGGGCGAAGGCAGGGAAGCTGACGTCGATCCGGACCCCGGGAGGCCACCGCCGGTACCGGGAGGCGGAAGTCCGGGCACTGATCGACGAGTCCGACACCGGACTGGACAGGCAGTGACCGCCCACCGCC
>VFSW01005720.1_pt1 | contig 18361 bp, 23 predicted proteins | sample 5358111 | NCBI WGS metagenome assembly VFSW01 (sample SAMN11554181, study PRJNA540505) | mine drainage metagenome | isolation source: sediment from site ElyBrook_90M | place: USA: Ely Copper Mine, Vershire, VT | collected 2017 | reverse complement strand
TTTCCTGTACCTGACTGGCACCCCCATCGTGAAAACCGCTCAGGACGCATTACAGGCGATTGGAGCGCAGACCCTGACTTCCGCGACCCACACGCACGCGAACGCAAAGGAGCCCCATGAATAAAAAATCTGACCAACCAATCGAGAAGCGTGGTTACGCGGATGCGTAAGCCACATCCCTACGTCATGCGCGGCCGTCCGCGCGTCACCGCCGAGCGCCTGACCTCGGTCGACCGGCCCGACCCGCGCGTCGTCCCGGTGCACGTTCGCGCACTCACCCCCGAGGAGCTGCACGTGATCACACGACCTGGTGCTACTGACCCTCGCCTGCGCGCCGTCGACCGATACCTGGAGCGCTGGGCCATCACTCGCGGTAAGAACCTCCCAGGAGCCGCTGTAGTGCGTCTCACGTCCGGCAGTTCGACCCCGTGCGAGCCGCTGCACGACCGGCAGTGGCTGCTCGTGGATTCGGCCGTGATGAGCGCCCCGCCGTGGGCCGCCCGCTTCGTGGCGCTCTGGTATCGCACCGAGTCCACGGCCGCGCAGATCGCGGAAATCCTCGCCATAAAGCGCCGTCAGGCGGTGTACGAAGAGCGATCCCTGGTGCTCGCGTACTTCCGCGGACGCCTCGAGCAGATGGGCTTTCACCTCCCAACCTTCGCCGGGCCCACTTGACGTTGACCGGACGCAGGCGTAAGTTTCGGCGCAACTTGGGGTAGCACCCCACGCAAAAAGGCTCGCCCGGGCAACCGGCGCGGGCCTTTCGCGTTTCTGAGGCCCGCTCACCACACCTGAGGCCACCATGGCAAAGCTCACCACCAACGCCCGCAAGGCGATGCCGCGCTCAGAATTCGCGCTTCCCGCCCGCAAGGGTATGGACGGCAAGAACTCAGCTGGCCGCGGCGCGTTTCCCCTCCCGAACAAGTCCCACGCCCGTGCTGCCCTGCGGGACGCCCCGCACGCCGAGCACGCCGGGAACATCACGCCCAGCCAGGAGCGCACCGTCGAGCGCAAGGCGCGAGCCAAGCTCGGCGAGAGCGCGTCGGGGCGCGATCCGACGCACTCAGACTTCGAGCGGCTCGGCCGCGAATCGCACGGAAAGTACTGACCATGAAGCGCCTCAGCTACAACCAGGCCGCACGCAAGAGCGTGTACTGCACGCACGCCGTGCACGTAACCATCATCGATCCGCAGCACCACTACTCGGGCGACCAGCACGAGCTCGCCATCGCCGAATGTGACTGCGCCGACCGAGAGCCATCTACCCCACCGGGCGAGGGCGAGCACGATGACGACGGACCCTCCACAGGAACTTGATGCGGCGGGCGGCGCCGAGTCGCATTCTGAGCCGATGGGTGCGCCCACCGCGTACCGCCCCGAATACGCCGCCTTCGCCGGCAGCCTCTGCGAGCAGGGAGCAACCGATCAGGAAGTCGCCGACATACTGCGCGTGCACCGCAGCACGCTCTATCGCTGGCTCGCGGCCCATCAGGAGCTGCGCGATGCGATGCGCCTCGGCAAAGCCGTCCCCAACCAGCGCGTCGAGCGGGCGTTCTACCAGCGCGCGGTGGGCTACGATATCGAAGTCGAGAAGTGCTTCCAGTACCAGGGCGCCCCGGTGCGCGTGCGCACGACCGAGCACATTCCGGCCGATACGTCCGCTGCCCACCACTGGCTCTGCAACCGAGACCCTGAGAACTGGCGCAACCGCAAGGAGCTGACGGGACCAAACGGCGGAGCGATCGAGCTGAAATCCGTGATCGAGTTCATCGATGCAGCTGACCAGCCGAGCGCAGTTTCCGAGTAAGCTCAAACCGCTATTTCAGCCGCATCGTTACAAGGTGCTCCGCGGCGGACGCGGCGGGGCGAAGTCCTGGGGGATAGCCGGGGCGCTTCTGCAGAAAGGCGCTCACACTAAACTCGACGTACTCTGTGCGCGGGAATTCCAGTCCTCGATCAAGGACAGCGTGCACAAGCTCCTGCGCACGCAGATCGCGCGGATGAACCTGGCGTCCGTTTACTCGGTCGAGCAGGCAACGATTAAGGGCGCGAACGGCACACAATTCGTCTTTGCCGGCCTCTCCGACAAGACCGCCGAGAACCTCAAGTCGTTCGAGGACTTCGATATCTGTTGGGTCGAGGAAGCGCGCGTTCTGACGCAGCGATCGCTCGACCTGCTGCTACCGACGATCCGAAAGGCCGGCTCTGAGATCTGGTTCTCCTACAACCCGGAACTCGACAACGACCCGATCGAGCTGTTCGCCAATTCGATCACGCCGGAGGACGGCGTTGTCATCGAGATGAGCTGGCGGGATAACCCCTGGTTCAACGAGGTGTTGGAGGCTGAGCGTCAGCGCGCGCTGCGTTCGATGGCCAAGGACGACTACGAGAACATCTGGGAGGGCAAGCGCCGTTCAGCCGTTCAAGGCGCGATCTACGCTCAGGAGATCGCCGCGCTCGCTGCGGCCCGGCGCTACGGGGAATTCTCCTACGACCCGTTCCACCTGGTGTATCCGGTCTTCGACCTCGGCTGGAACGACTCGATGGTCATCGGGCTCTGGCAGCGCAACGTCTCACAGCTGCGCCTGATCGGCTACGTCGAGGACGATCACCGCACCCTCGACTGGTACTCGAAGAAGCTGCGGGAACTTCCCTACAGCTACGGCAAGGCATTCCTCCCGCACGATGGGGATCACGGCGACTACCGCTCGGATCAGGGCCGCAGCGCGCGGCAGATCCTGGAAGGCCTCGGCTGGAGCGTCGAAGTGCTCCCGGTGCGCAGTGTCGAGGAGGGTATCCGCGAGACGCGCATGCAGCTCGCCAGCATGTTCGTCGATCGCACCCACTGTGAGGCGTGGTTCGAGCACATGCGGCGCTACCGGCGGGCCATCTCCAAGACCACCCAGGAAGCGACAGCACCCCTGCACGATGTTCACTCACACTGTGCCGACATGACGCGCTACGCGGTGCAAGCCGCTCCCCAGATGGACGACGCCGTGGGGATTGAGCTGCCACCCATCGAGTACGGCCGCACGGGAATTGTGTGAGCCGGTTCTCCGAGCTCGCGCTTCCGCCCATCCGGCCCGAGGAAGCCGAAAAAGCCGATTACGCGCTCTGTCCCTACCACAACGGCGAAGCGCGCGCGCCCTGGGCTCATGAGGGCCGAGTGTTCTATTGCCCGATCGGCCGCCAATTCTGGCGCTTCACCGAGAAACGCAGTGCGTTCAACGCGCGGATCCACTATCCGCCATACGGAGTACTCTGAAATGTCCATCGCTCTCATGGTCAAAGTCGACCGCATCGAGAAGACGGTCGCCGAGCACGCCACGAAGCTGCAGAAGGTGCTTGCGAGCGACGGCGAGAAGGTGATCGCGGTCGCCAAGGCCGACTTCGATGCGCTCGTTGCTCGCGTGCATGCGCTCGAGGAGCACGCGAAGGCCGTCGCCTCGCGCCTGAAGCTCACGATCTGACCGCGCCCGCATGGCGGAGACTTCCACCGAGCAGCCCTCAGGGATGACCGAGGACGAGCTGCTCGAGCTCATCGCGCGCTACGAGAAGGGCGCCCTCGGCTCGCCGCTCGCGGCGGGCGCGACCGTCGGCGGCACCACGAGCGGCACGCAGGCGGGTATCACTACCCTGCAGATCGATCGGATGAACGCGCTCGATACCTACTTCGGGCGTCCGATGGGTAACGAGATCGCGGACAGCTCCAAGGTCGTGCTGCCCGAGCTTCGCGATACGGTGGAGTGGATCAAACCGCAGCTGATGCGGATTTTTGCGAGCGCGAAGACGCCGTGCGTGTTCGACCCCGAGGGGGAGCGCGACGTCGAAGCGGCGCAGCTCGAGACCGAAACGGTCAATCACGTGTTCATGGTCCAGAACGATGGGTTCTGGATCATTTACGACTACATCACCGACGCGCTCCTCCTGCGCAACGGCTACACCAAGGTCTGGTGGGACGCTTCCGAGCGCAAGGTAACCGAGACCTACACGGGGCTCACGCAGGACCAGGTTGCCGAACTCCTGGGCGACGATGCGGATGAGTCGATAGAGATCCTGGCGCATCGCGAGTACCCCGTCGACATGCCGCCTGGCGCGCTGCCTCCGGCGTTCGAGGACGGTGCGCCGCAGATGCAGCCGCAAGCGGTGCAGCAGGTAGTGCAGCAGCAACCGCAGCCGCAGATGCAAGGGGCGCAGCCCGCGCAGCCGCCGGGGGCTGGGCAGCCGAGCACGCTCACGGTGTTCGATCTCAAGATCCGCCGCGTCACGGAGAAGGGGCGCGTGCGCGTCGAGTGCCTGCCCCCTGAGGAGGTGCTTCCGGCGAATGGCTCAAGCGTGAGCCTCGATCGGACGCCTTTCGTCGAGCACGGCCCCACCACCAAGACTCGCTCGGAGCTGATCGCCGAAGGTTACGACCCGAAGGCGGTCGCCGACTTGAAACCGGGCGAGCCGAACTGGCTCAACATCGATGGCCTCGCGCGCGATCAGGTGACCGACGAGTACACGACCGAGGAGGTGGAGACCGACGCCGATAAGGCGATGCAGAAGATCGAGGTGCGCGACGTTAGCATTCGCGTCGATTGGGACGGGGACGGCATCGCAGAGCTGCGCCAGGTGCTGATCGCCGGCGAGACGATCCTCTCGAACGACGAGATCGAGGACGTGCCGATCGCATCGGGTGTATCGAAGCGCATGCCGCATCGCCACCCCGGCATCTCGATGTACGACGAGCTCGCGGACCTTCAGGCGATCAAGAGCCAGCTGGCCCGCGAGGCGCTGAACGGTCTGCGGCTGTCCAACAATCCGCGCGTGGCAGTGGATTACAAGCGGGTGAACCTCGCGGATCTCATGACGACGCGCGCCGGCGGCATCGTGCGCGTCAATGGCCCCATCGCAGACGCGCTGCAGCCCTTCCAGCTGCCGAGCAATCTCGCCGACCAGATCGTCCCGATGATGGAGGTGGTCGACAAGTGGCGTGAGTACCGCACCGGGGTCGGTGAGTCGAGCATGATGCCCGATGCCGACAGCCTTCAGAACGTGACGGCCGCAGGCCAGCTCGCCGGGATGGCGTCCGCCGGCCTCAAGATCGAACTCATTGCGCGGTGTCTCGCTGAGGGCCTGAAGGACACCTTCGTCAAGATCCGCAATCTCCTGGTGCGCCACCAGGACCAGCCGATGCAGGTGCGCCTGCGCGGCAAGTTCGTCCAGGTGGATCCCTCGACCTGGCGCTCGAGCCGCACCAGCGTGAGCCCAAATGTCGGCCTCGGCAGCGGCAACCGCCCCGAGGCGCGCCAGAACCTGATGCTGCTCGGCAACTCGATGAAGGAGATGGGCGCATTTGGGCTGGTGGGCCCGAAGCAGGCTTATGCCTGGTTCCAGCGTATGGCGATGCTGCTGGGGGAAGAACAGCCCGAGCAGTTCGTGATGGACCCGCAGAGCGATGAGTACCAGCAGTGGATCGCCGCGCATCCGCCGCAGCCGAATCCGCAGGTGATCGCAGCGCAGAGCCGCGTCCAGACCGCCCAGATCACCGCGCAGTCCCGCGTGCAGACCGCCCAGCTTCAGGAACAGGGCTCCGCGGCGCGTGCGCAAGCCGAGATCGGACACGCCGCAATCCAGGGTCACGAGGGGCGCATGGTCGATATGGCCAATGTGGACGCTCAGGTCGCGCAGGCGCTGCTGTCGATTCTCGCGAAGGTCGTGGCGCAACAGTACAAGCAGGACCCAGGCGCCAACGCTGGTGAAGTGCTGCGCACCGACCTCGAAAGCCTGGAGGGGCGCCAGTGATCCCGCAGAACCTGACGCCTGAACAAGAAGCGCGCCGCGGCGATGAAGCGAAGCTCCTCATCGAAAACCCGCTTTTCGTCGAGGCGTGCAATCAGCTGGATGCCGAGCTGCGATTGCTGCGCGAGCGCGTGCCGATGCGCGACACGGAAATGCACACGCGCCTGGTGCTCGCCGAGCAGGTGCAGGCGAAGGTGCTCGACTACCTGAAGGCGGTCGTGATGAGCGGGGAGGCGGCAAAGCTGACCCTGCGCGAGCGCCAGAGCTTCACCGATCGCGTCACCTACGCCCGTGAACACGGGATCCGATCCGTTTTCCCCTGACCTCGAGGTAATCCGTGGACATACCTACCCAGCAAGCGCCCCAAGGCGCCCCGGGCGGTCAGTCCGTGCCTGACAGCGCGCCTGATTCGTTCGACTCTCAAGCCGATGCGTTCCAATCACTGTGGGATCAGGGCGCATTCAACCCGACGGACGAGAGCGGCAAAGAACTCTCGGCCGAGCAGCGCGCGCAGCTCGAGCGTGACGCGCAGGGGGGCGAACAGACGGGCGCCGAGGGCACCCCCGGCGCCGAGCCGACGGAAGGCGCTACCAAGGAGCCGACAGAGCCGGAGGGCAAAGACTACGACTCGCTCGATGCGTACCTGACGGACCAGAAACTCGACCGAGACGCGTTCATGACGCTGCCCGTCACGGTGAAGGTGGACGGCGCCGAGAAGGCGGTCCCGCTCGCCGAGGTGGTCAAGGGCTACCAGATCGCAGAGGCCGGCTACCAGCGCCTGAACGAGGTCGCGCAGCAGCGCACCCAGTTCCAGCAGGAGACGACGCAGGTCCGCCAGGCGCTCGGGGTGCGCATCCAGCAGGTCGAGAATCTGCTCCAGGACGCGCAGCAGCAGCTGCTCGGGGAGTACCAGAGCATCACGCCGCAAATGTGGGCGCAGCTGCAGGCCGAGAACCCGGGCCAAGCGGCGCTCCTGCAGCAGCAGTTCCAGACCCGTCAGCAACAGATCACGCAGCGACTCCAGCAGGTCGCCGCCGCCAAGCAGCAAGAGGCCGAGCAGGCTCGACAAAGCCAGCTCCAAGCACTGCCGCAGGAGCGCGAAAAGCTGCTGGCTGCCCGACCGGAGTGGCGAGATCCGGGGAAATTCGAGGCGGCTCGGGGCGAGATGATCGCCGCCGGCCGCAAACTCGGGTACACGGATGCCGAGCTGCAAAGCATTACCGACCATCGGACCCTCCTCGGGCTCGACCTGGTCGCCAAAGCGCTCCAGCTCCAAGCCTCGAAGCCCGCAGCACTGAAGCGCGTGCGCGCAACGCCTCGCATGGCGAGCGGCGGCACGCGCCAACCGAGCAATCCGTCCGCGGATCGCTCCCGTTCTGCAACCCAGGCTTACGCACGCTCCGGCGGACGCGACGACGCGGCAGGCGCCGCGATGTTCGAGGAATACGCGTAGCGAGCCACTTCACGAGGCTTTACACACCATGACCGTTCCTACCAACACCGCTCAGACCGTCGGTCAGACGAACCTGCGCGAGGATCTCTCCAACAAGGTCTACATGGTCGACCCGTTCAAGACGCCGTTCTTGAACATGGCCGCAAAGGCACAGGCGACCGGTATCTACCACGAGTGGGACACCGACTCGCTTGCTGCGCAGAATCTCGCAAACGCTCAGATCCAGGGCGACGATGCGACTGCGGACCCGGTCGAGCCGACCGCGCGGCTCGGCAACTACACCCAGATCAGCCGCAAGGTCGTGCAGCTCTCTGGCACTCTGCAGGCGGTAAAGGCCGCCGGCGCCACCAACAAGATGGGCTATCAGCTGCTGAAGTCCACCAAGGCGCTGAAGCGCGACATGGAGGGCATCCTCACCAACAATGCCGCGCGCACGGCAGCCGGCGCGACGACCGCGCCTGTGACGGCCGGCCTTTCGGCCTACCTGACTGTGAACTGCGAGTTCCAGACGGGCGGCACACCATCGGGCGCCAATCCGACGGGCGTCACTGCCGCCGGATCCGAGAACTTCGGCAATGGCACCACGGCACGCACCGACAACAGCGTCCTCGCGGCCATCACCGAGGCGCAGGTTGATGCGCTGGCGCAGTCGGTCTTTGCCGCGAGCGGCGAATCGCCGGATTACCTGCTGGTCTCGGCCAAGAACAAGCAGCTGATCTCGAAGTTCGGTGGCCCCGGCACGCGCTTCACGCAGGTCGAGGACAAGCTGCTCGCCACCGCGTTCGATGAGTACGAGACGGACTTCGGCAAGATCCGAATCGTCCCGGATCTCTTCCTCGCGCGCAGCAAGGATTGCTTCGCCATCAAGCGTCCCTATGCCGCCGTGGCGTACCTGCGGCCGTTCCAGACCGTCCCGCTCGCCAAGACCGGCGACTCGGACAAGAAGATGCTCGTCGTCGAGTACGCCCTCGAGATGCGCAATGAGCGCGCCTGCGGCGGCATCTTCGACACCACGGGCTGATCGCTCTCCCGACTGAGAGCACTCAGAGGGCCGGCAGCGATGTCGGCCCTCGTTCTTTCTGGAGGTCGAAATGTCACGATGGACACCCATTGCGCCCTGGCGGGCCGTTGCCGGCGCTGGGCAAGCACAGGCGCTCACCAGCGCCGCGAATGTCGCGCTCGCGAACGCAATCCCCGCGACCTGCCATGCCGTACAGCTCTCCGCAGTCGGCGGCAATTGCATGGTGGCGATCGGCAACAACCGCGCAGCGACCGCCGCGAGCGACTACCTCGTCAAGGCCACCGACGGACCGCAGGTCTATGCCTGCGAGCCGGGCGAGACGATCCAGGCATGGGGCCTCGCCGCAGGCGTCACCCTCTACGCCCTGCCGGTGACGCACTGATGCTTGTCCAGATCGCCGCGGCCGCGTCGGGCGAGCCGATGCGCTTGATAGAGCGCGACCGGCTTGAGATCGCCCACCACATGCGTTGGACCGAGACGAGCTTCGAGCACGCCATCGAGTACCGACTGGACGGGACTCTCGTGCGCCGGGACGTGTGGGTCAACATGCTGCGCGGTCAGGCGATGACGCCCGCCGGCGGCGCAATCGGAGGCTGATATGGCAGCGAATGCCCAAGCCGTCTGCACCAGCTTCAAGGCTGAGATATTGCAGGCGTACCACAATTTCGGCACCACGGTCACGCGCGCAGGGACCGGCGCGGACAGCTTCAAGGCTGCGCTCTACGTGCAGAACAGCTCGATTGGTGCTGCCACGACCGCGTACAGCACCACGGGCGAAGTCAGCGGCACCAACTACACCGCCGGCGGCGATGCCGTCACAAACGCTACGGCGCCTGCGACTTCCGGCACCACCGCGTATTGGACGCCGAGCGCGAATCTGACGTGGACCAGCGTCACCCTCTCGACCGCCTTCGACTGCTGCCTCATCTACAACTCAAGCCAGGGCAATCGTGCCGTCGCCTCCTACACCTTCGGCGCGCAGACCGTCACCGCGGGCAACTTCACGCTCACGATGCCGGCGAATGGCGCCTCGACTGCGCTCCTTCAGGTGAACTGATGGGCCTCACGGCTGAGCAGCTCGCGGCGCTGAAGGCGGCGATCTCGGCTGACTCGGTTGCGCTCAGCTACTGGCAAGCCGGCCAGACGAGCCCGCTGGTCGAGTACCTGAACGCGCCACTCGCGCCCCCTCCATTCGTGCTCTGGCGCCAGAACGTCACGGCCAAGGAAATCTTCCACGCGCTCTATGCGCCGGACGTGCTCTCACTTAGCGCGCCACAGCTCGCCGTGCTTCAGCTCGCGGGACTCGCCGGAAGTATCGACTTCAGCGTGCCGAACGTCGAAGCCGGGCTTGGCCGTCTTTTTGGCCCGCAGAGCACCACCGCGCAGAACATTGCCGCGCTTGCCGTGCGCGCACCGACGCGCTTCGAGACGATCTTCGCCACAGCGCAGGGCGCGGCGTACGTCACGCCGGTCTACGGGCTCTCCGTTGACATTCCCACCGTTCAGCAGGCGATGGCCACATGACCGCCAAAGCAATTTGGAGCCAGCCGCTTGGCACAGCGCCTAGCGCGTGGGCTGCCGCGTTCGGCGCCGAGATTAACTCACTGGCTGCCGGGTCGACTGCCGTCTCGTCCGTGGTGATCGACAACACGGCGAACCTTTACACGGATGGCTGGGTATCGCTTTCGCTCGCCACGTTGGCGACCGGGCCCGGAACTCCCTACGTCGGCCTCTACCTCCTTCCGCTCAACCAAGATGGCGTCACGTACGGCGACGGCACGGTCTCAGGAACGGTCGCGCCCAGCGTCGGATATTGGGTGGACAACATCACGTTCGCGCCGTCGCTCGCCTCGGGTACCCGAGTGGGATCGGGATACATCGGGCAGCTCCCCCCGACGAAGTTCGTCCTCGCGGTTGTGAACGAGATGGGCAACGCTTTCGCGGCCTCCGGCAATACGATCAGTTTCGCCTCGGACGCGCTCAACTTGAACGGGTAGGCCGGTGCCTGCCGCTCGCAAGCGTCGATTTTGGTCTCCGCAGTTCGTCCCGAACGAGCCGTTTGAGATCAACTGGGCGCATCCGCTATCCAATAACCTCGTCGGTTTCTGGCCGCTCAACGGCACGCTCAATGATCTCGTCGCGGGGAACAACCTCTCGGCGAGTTCATTGCGTAATTTCGGCGTGGCGGCAATTGGACCGGTGTGGCAGAGCGCATCGACCACTCAGACCCCTGCTAACGTAGGGATGGTCGCACCGATCATCGGCAGCGGCCAGATGTCCCTATTCGCTCAGTTTGCCACGACGCAAACCGTTATCGGTGGAGGCACCACAATCGCCTCGTGGGGCACCACCAGTACCGGCGAGCAAATGCAGCTGGACATTGAGGATGGCGTCATCTGGACGCGCCATCAAGGCGGCGAGACCACACAGGCTGGAAGCGGCTACAACGACGGCAAATTTCACACTGTAGGATGGACCAAAGGGCCCGGCGTCACGGTTTCCGGCGTCTCGATATTTGGCGACGGGATCCCGCTGGCGGTCACGGCATCCGGGTCAACCGTTCTAAATTTTTCGGCGCTTACCCCGCTATGGATCGGCGCCCCCTTCGCTGCCGGTGATGCGTTCGTCGGTTCTATTTCCGGGCTCAGGATATGGGCCGCGCAGCTTTCTGCCGCTGCATTCGAGTGGCTGACCGCCGAGCCGTGGGCGATGGTGCAGCGCCTTCCGCGGCGCTTCTACAGTCTCGCGAGCGGGGGGGGCAACGTCAGCGTCGCGCTCACCGGTCAGGGCGTCACGGCGTCTGCCGGAACACTCACTCCGGCGCTGAGCGTCGGGCTCTCCGGACTCACCGGCACCTGCACGCAAGGCACACTCAGCGCGCCGGGCGCGATCAACGTCGCACTCACCGGTAGCGCGCTTGCGGCGAGCGCGGGGCCGATGACACCGGCGAATGCCGCTGCGCTCTCAGGGCTCTCCATCGCATCGAGTGCGGGACTGCTCGCACCTGCACTTGCGGTCGGGCTCACCGGAGCGGCCGCCAATACCGCACTCGGCAACTTGGCGCCGCTGCTCTCGATTCCACTCACTGGAGCCGGGAGCACCTTCACGCAAGGGGCGCTCGGCAACACGCGCACGCTCTCCCTTACCGGCATGGCAGTGCGCAGCACACCGGGCTCCCTCAGCGCTCCGGTCGGGATTCTCTCAGGCGACCCGCGCTACACGATTCGCCGTCAGATCGCGCGCAACTTCACCGTCTGGCGCAGTATCCGCCGCACCTTCACCGTGCGCCGCTCGCAGATTCGCGTTTTCGAGGTCAACTCGATGAGCCTACGCTTTCCGGTCAAGGGCCCGCTCGAAACGGTGCCGCTTACCTTCGACTTCTCGGCGGACTTACCGAGCGGTGTCACGCTGAGCGGCACCCCTACGCTCACCGTCACTTGCACCGAGGGCGCCGACTCGAACCCGAGCGCGATCCTCTCAGGCGCCGCTGCCTTCAACAGCGCGAGCACGGGCGTCGTGCAGGCCGCGGCCAATGGCGAGGACGGCTGCGAGTACACCGTGGTGTGCACCTGCGCCACCACGCAGTCGAACCTCACTCTGACGCTCGTCGGGATACTCCCGGTGCGCGCGAACCTCAACTGAGGACAGATGGCATGACTTACCGCGTGACCTACCACGAGGACAGCGAAGGTCGCTCGATCCTGCGCTACTCAGGCGACGTGCAGGCCCTCGTCGATGCGTGCGCCAAAGAGGCTGCCGACAATCGCCACAACCGAAAGCCCATCTCGACGCGCACCTCGAACATGCGCCGCACGATGTCGCTCGACCCGGTGGTCATGATGGACATCTGCCACAAGCACGGCATCCCGTACGACGACTTAGAGGCGATTTTCGCGCACGCGAAGGACCGGGACTACTCGCGCTTTCGCTGCGTCGATGACAAGACCCTCTTTCGCAAAGCGGCGCCTAAGCTGATCGTGGTGTAACGTGCCGCAGGTCAAAGACTACGATTCGCTGACCCAGGCGGTGCTCGACTTCGCCCACCGACCCGGGATCGGCCCGTACATCGATTACTTCATCCAGGACGGCGAGGATCGCATCTACCGCACGATCCTCGCCGAGAATCAGGGGCGCGGGCTCGTTTGGATGGAGAACACGCTCAACCTCACGATCGATGCGACCACCGGCTACGCTGCGGTCCCGGCCGATTACCTCGGGCTCAAAGCCGCGCAGGTGAGCGCCGACAGCGGGATCTTCGATCTCAAGATGCGCCCCGCGCAGTGGATCTACAGCCACTACCCGATCCGCTCGGCGACGGATGCGCCCAGTTTCATCGCGCGGGAAGGCTCGAACTTCATCTTCGGTCCTTTCCCGGACTCGCCTTATCCGATTCTCGGGACCTACTACCAGCGAGCCACGGCGCTTTCTTCCGCCAACCCCACCACGTGGATGACGGCCAACATCCCCATGGCGCTGCTCGCGGGGTGCATGGCGGCCGCGGCAAAGTTTTTAAAGGACGAACAGATGATGCAGGGGTACCTGCAGGAACTCACCGGGCGCCTGCAGGAGATCATTGCTGCCGATAAAGCGCAGGACTTCGGGGATGACCTGCAGATCAGCTCCGGCAACCCTGCGCCGCCGGGGTGGTAAATGGCGCAGCCATTCGTTCTCGCCTTCGGGCCGTGGCTTCCAGATGGCGCCGATGCCGCCTTCTCGATGACGTTTCAGTACCAGGCGACGCCGATCCCGCTGGCGGACGTGCTGAACGTGTACTTCTCGCAAGGCGCGTACCGGAGCCTACCGACGTTCGCGGCCAGCGCCGGCGGTGCGCTCGGCGCGCAAGCACTCGCGGCCGTCACCACGCTCTCCGGTACTGGCTCACCCATCATCGTCGCGGGCGATGCGAGCGATCTTTTCCAGTGGACGGGCTCCGCCTGGTCGAACGCGAGCAGCGCAGCAGGGACCTACGCCGGCGCTGCGCACTGGTCGTTCGCCCGACTCGGGGAGTGCCTGCTCGCCACTGACGGCGTGCACGCGCTGCAGTCCCTTACCTTGGGAGATCCCAGCTTCGCAGCCGTCGCCGGCGCGCCCATCGGCAACGTCCTCGGAGTCATCAATCAGTCGGTGCTCGTGGGCTCACTCACGGGTTATCCGTACCGAGTCCAGTGGGGCGCGATCGGACAGCCCACGGTGTTCCCGACGCCACTCACGAACGATGCGCTTGCCAACCAGGCCGGCCAGAGCGATCTCGATCAGGACTTCGGGGAAGTGATGTTCATCGGAGGCGGTCCGCAGGTCGGGGTGATCCTGCAGCGAAACGGGGTGACGCGCGCGACGTATACCGGAGGGGACGTCGTTTTCAACTTCCTGCCGATCGAACGCAAGCGCGGGTTGATCGCGCGGGGAGCTGCGGTGCAGGCCGGCAGCGTCACGCACTACATCTCGGATGATGGCTTCTGGATGACGGACGGCTCCGCGAGCCAGAACACCGGCAGCTCGCGCTCTGCGCAGTGCAACAAGTGGTTTCTCGATAACGTCAACTGGAACGCCGTCAGCGCCATTCGCGCCGCGTGGGATGCGACGCTGAAAAACGTCCTCTACGCGATCCCCACCGGCACGAACACCCTTCCCGACACGCTGCTGCTGCTGCACCCGGAAAGCGGGTACTGGACGAAGGCCGCGATCCCCGTCGAGTGCCTCTGGACCGACAACGACGGCACCCGGTTGCGAGTCGGGCTTTTCAGCCAAGCGCACGCGCTCGGCTACCTCACGGGAGCCACCCAGAGCGGCTACTGCGAGACCTACGATCTCGCCTTTACCGATCAGCAGACCCGCTATCTCTCCGAGGCGCTTCCGCACATCCAATGCACAGACTCACCCACGATGCGCGCTGCCGGGAAAGAAGCCCTCGACGATGCGCTGATCTACACCCCGGACGCCGCGCGAGATCCCTTCACGCGAACTTGCGCATTCGACACGCTGCCAGGGGGCCGATTCGTGCGCACCCGCCTCACCTCGAGCGCCGCGAGCGCCTTCCAGGGCGCCACGCTTTACCTCGAGCAGGGCGGCGGCATATGAGAATGTTCTGCCTCTCGGCTGCGGATGCGCGCTCCGAGGCGATCTGGAGCGCCTTTCGGGAACTCCTCGAGCAGTTCGCGCGCTCGAGCGGGGAGATCAGCTGCGACCAGATCCGCGAAGGAGTGCGCACCGAGCAGCTGCAGCTCTGGGGACTGCAGGACGGCGATGGGGTGCATCTCGTGGTGTGCACCGAACTCAGCGCTACGCCCAAGGGGCCGATCTGCACGCTCAGGATGGCCGTGGGAAGCGCGCCGGTGCCGTTTCAGGAGCGGCTGCTCAATGAGATCGGTACCTGGGCGAAGGGGCTCGGGTGTGTGCGGGTGCGACTCGTCGGGCGCAAAGGCTGGTTGAAACGCTTCCCGCGCTTCCGGCGCACGGCGATCGTTGCGGAGTGGGTCCTATGACCATGGCGAGTCCCGGCAATATCGGAGGGGGTGCGGCGGCCGGCTACGGCTACCCGATCACCCAGGGGCTCCTCAGCGCAATGAGCGCCCCTCAGAGCGGGGGCACCAATTGGACGCAGGTCGCCCTGGGCTTGGCCGGCAACCCCCACGCGGGCCCGTACGCCGCGTCCGACGGGGCTTTGCCGAGCGGCTACGGGGGATCGAGCGGCACCGCTGGGCAGAGTGGCACCGCTGGCACCTCGGGAGGCTCGAATCTCGGCACCGATGCCGTGGGGCTTCTCGGGGAGCTCGCCAAAAACCCCTCGGTGCTGAAGAACGGTTTCGGGCTCGTCAAGAGCGGCGTGCAGGCGGTCAATAGCCTCTTCAGTCCCTCGATGGACAGCGCGCTCGGACTCACGTCCGCCAATTCGACCATCCCGGCGCTCACGGGCTCGCAGATGTTCCCGGTTAGTACGAGCGCCATCAGCTCAGCGGCGAACTCTGCCGGCTCATCAGCCGCCTCGGAACTTGCTAACCTCTGGGGAGGCTCTGGCGGGGCAGCCAGCGCGTCCGGCTTGCTCGCCCCGCTTACCGCTTCCCAGATGCTGCCCGTCTCCACCGGAGCGATCAGCTCGGCAGCCAACGCTGCTGGCGCTTCGGCTGCGCAGGAGCTGGCCAATGCCGGGTACGGAAGCGCGACTTCTGCGGGGGCGGCCGGAGCCTCGAGCGCGGGGAGTGGGCTTGCAGGCGATGCCACCACCGCACTGGGAGCGCTCGGCGCTGGTTACGGGCTCTACAACACCGTCAAGAATTACCAGTCGGGCGCCACCGGCACCGACGCGCTGAATGGCGCCGAGACGGGCGCATCGATCGGCACGATGGTGCTGCCGGGGGTCGGGACTGTGGTCGGCGGCCTGCTCGGCGGAGCGGCGGGCGCGCTGAGTTCAGCCTTCGGCGGAGGACGCAACGACCCCGAAACGCTCAACTGGAACACCTTGGCTCAAGCGCAAGGGACGAACCCGAACTCGAACCTGATGGCGAGCCTCAATCCGAGCCAAGCGTACCAGTCCCTCGCCGGCATCATGGACGCGAAGAACAACTCGATCGGCCACTCGACGAATCTCGAACTCCACTTCGGGCGCGCCGGTGAGCAGAACCTGATGGACCAGATGGCGAGCCAGATCAACGGGGCAGTCAGCTCCGGGCAGCTCGCCAAGGGCGCGACCGCCGCGCAGGCGTACCAGCAGGTCGTCGAGCCGTGGCTGCAGCAAAGTGGAGCCTATGTGCCCGCGAACGCGATCATCTCGAGCAACGGCACCCAGAACAACGGGATGGTGGACAACCTCCTGACGCAGCTCATCGGCCAGTGGCAGAGCGGGGCGCTCACCCCAGGGAGCCAAGTCGGGGTGAGCGGCCAGACGATCGCGGGACTTCCCGCTTACGCAGGCGCCACGAGTGCGCCTGCCACTACCGCAGCGCGTACGCAGACCGCGAGCGCCACACCAGAGCAGCGCCGAGGCTTGCTCGGCGCACCCAGTCGGATGCGCCTCCTGGCGTAGAACGCGATGGGCTACCAGAACATTCAGCAAGCCGCCAAGGGCAAGCAGCTCGTGGGCGGAGGGTCTTCTGCGGGCGCGAACAGCCTGCGCAAGAGGTACTGACGATGAACCAAGGCACCAATACGACGCAGGTCCAGACGGCCCAGGCGCCCTCCTGGCAGCTCCCCTACCAGCAGTACGGGCTCGGGCAGGCGACAGCGCAGTACAAGGGCATTAACTCCCCCCAGCAGCTCGTCGCCGGCTTCTCCCCGCAGCAGAATCAGGCCATCAGCGGGATCACATCGCTCGCCACGAACAACCCGACCCTCGGGGCGGCTCAGAATTACACGCAGGCCGTGCTCAACGGTTCGCCAGCCAACAATCCGTATCTCAGCAGCGAGTTCAATCAGGCAGCCAACACGGTCCAGAACCGTCTCGAGAGCGAGTTCGCAGGGGCAGGTCAGCCGGTCGTGAATTCGCTCCCGGTACAGTCCGATGAGCTGAACAATCTCGCCTCGCAGCTCTACGGGGGGGCCTACAACACAGGCGTGCAGCAGCAGGAGAACGCGCTCGGGAACGCTGGCAACGTGGTCAACAATCAGATGGGGCTGCAGACCGGCCTCTTCAACACCGGCCAGCAGGTGCAGAACCTGGGCCAGAGCTACATCCAGGCCCCGCAGACGTTCCTCAACAACTACCTGAACCAGGTCAACGGCAACCTCGGCCAGACCGCGACCACGCAGCAACCGCTCTCGACCACGCAGCAGATCGCGCAGGCCGGGCTCGGCTCGCAGGCCGGGAGCAGTCTCGGCAGCAGCTTGGGCGCACTCCTTGGGAGCTGGCTCGGCAATAGCGGGACCGGCAGCAGCATCGGCGGCTTGCTCGGGGCCCTCGGAGGAGCGGTCGCATGAGCGCAACAGGCGCATCGGGCTTCACGCAGGGCCTTCTGGCCTCCCTGCAGCCGTGGCTCACGGGCGGCTCGCCCTCGGCGCTCGACGGCTCGTTCGCGAACCTCGGGGGTACGACCGGGCTGCTCTCTGCGATGCTGCAGGACAGCCCCGGCTCGCAGGGTGCTGCGGCGATGGGCCGCGCACTGCAGGTGAATCAGGACGAGGCGCTGAAGCGAGCTAGCGCTCGTCAGGGACTCGCCGGCCAAGGCTTGAACCTTCAGTTCATGGCCGCCCGCATGCCGCTCATGCTGGCCGCGATGCGCCAGCGTTTGGGTGGCCTCACCGGCGCACCTGGAGCCACGCCAGCGCCCGCGCCAGGCGCGAGCGCTCCGATGGGCGTCACGGCGGCTGGGCCGGGAGTTCCGGGCGTCGGCGCGCCGCGCACCACCCCCACGGGATTCACTGCACCGGCGCCTGTCCCAGCGGGCGCCGGGACTACCAGCACCGCGTCCTCACCCTTTGGGTTGCTGAACAACGCCGTCACAGATTCCATACTCGGGCTGCCCTGGGCGAACAACGAGCTCGCAGCGGCCCGTGCAGGCCTCCAGTACTCCCCGGGCGTCGCGAATCGGCTCGCGGTCGCCAAGGACCAGATCTCGCAGGACGAGGCGCAGCTTTACCAGGCCTACGCGAGCGGCAATCCGGCACTCATTCAGGGCCTCACCACGAAACTGCGCGAGGACCTCGGCCAGGAGCACGTCGGCTCGATGAGCGGCATCATGACGCGCCAGAATCCGGACGGAAGCTGGACCACGATCAACCCGTCGAGCGGCCTGCGTACGAACAGCCGCAGCGGGTCGACCTTCCTGCCGGGTGCCATTGGTGCCTTCGCCGCGCGAGCAGCGGCTGAAGCCGGAGGCGAGAAAGGCGCGCAGCTGGCAGCGGAGACCGGACCCGTGGGCGGGGGTGTGTACCGCACCGGATCTGCCGCCGCACCGCAGACTGCGGCCACCGCGGCTGCCGCGGGCTCGCCTGCGCTCGGCCCCAATCACACCCCCACGCCTTCCGGCTGGGACGCGGTGCAGACGCCGGGGTTTGTGCCGCAGCTGCTCGAGGCGTCTGGCTCCGTGCCGCTGCATCCCGGTAACACGGGCGCGGAGGCGCTGAAGACCTTCCAAACGCAGCAGGCGCAGACCGCCGACGAGACGCTGAAG
>VFSW01005719.1_pt1 | contig 18370 bp, 14 predicted proteins | sample 5358111 | NCBI WGS metagenome assembly VFSW01 (sample SAMN11554181, study PRJNA540505) | mine drainage metagenome | isolation source: sediment from site ElyBrook_90M | place: USA: Ely Copper Mine, Vershire, VT | collected 2017 | reverse complement strand
CTCGAACCCCGTCCCGCCCACCCGGCGGTACGCCTCCAGATCCTTGCTAAGCGCCGCGCGGTCGCCGTCCAATAAATCCAACTCGGCCAACCGCCGCAGAATCTCAGCCTTCTCCTCCTTCGTCCCCCCGCTCAAGGCGCCTTCATACATTTTTCGCGCCGTGGGATCGTGGTGCCGGTCCAGAAATCGCGCCAGAGCCAAGCGATCCGCCGCCGTCGCCGAGCCGTCCCGTAGCGGCGCCCGCAGCAGTTCCAGCGCACCGGCCGCGTCCCCTTTCCGCTCCAACTCCCACGCGCGCTGGCTCTCCGCCGAGCCGGCGGCTTCCACCCCGACGCCAAAAACTGCCAGGACAACGAACAGGAGGCGCATCGCAATCTCCCTTCCCTTTGGTTAACTAATCTACCACTCTTACGAATTCCGATTGCAACAGGATTCTGACCGCGAAAATTGGGATGTCGAAAAGGAAACGTAAGATCCACGAAATCGGTCACACTGTTGGCGGATATTTGAACGCAGGTTCGCCTCCGCCTCTTTTTATATGAGCTTTCTCGATAACCTGGAAAATAATCTGAAGTCCCTGGAATCGCGGGACGAACGCGGCCCGCAAGACGACAGCCGGCGGGAGGAGGATCGCGCCCGCGCCGCCGCCTGCGCGCCTTGGGCGTCGAAACTGAAGCGCAGCGCTTTTGTCGAGACCCTCCTCGCCGCTACCGCTCCCGCCGCCCATCGCCTGCGGTCCAAAATTTACATCGCCTGGCTCGATACCACGCTGCGCCTGGAATCGCGCGGGAGGAAACTCGACTTGCGGCCGACTCCGCGCGGCGTCCTCGCCGTCTTCCTGGAGGACGGCCGGGAGACCCACAGCGAACCCGTCGATCTCGACTCGCCTCCGGCCGATCTTTTCCAACGTTGGCTCGACGCCGTCGCCGCCGTGCCGCAATAGAATGGTAGTCACGCCGGAACTCCGGCGCAAAGAGGACACCCGATGAGCGACTCCACCACGCCACGGCCGATGAATGTTTTTGTCGCGCCAGGTTCTTCCGCCGAAGCCCGTTTGCGCGGCGCCGCGCCAATCCCTGAGGCCATTGCCCCCGGCATCCAACCCTCCCCCGCCCACGACCTCGTTTACAACGGGGGGAAAACGATCGCCAACCTGAGCTTTTATAATTTCTACATCGGAGGGTCCGCAGCCTGGCAGTCCTCCGATATTCAATCCATCGACAGCGCTCTTTCCGCCGCACTGTCCGACGTGAACCTGAACAACGTCATGGTCCAATATTTTCCCGGCGGCGCTATTTCCTCTCATTTTCTCGGCTCGCAGGTTCTCCCCGGTCCCCCGCCCACGGTCTTCTCCCAAGGCGACGTCGAGGCGCTCGCCGCCTCCCTCGCCACCTCCGGCTCACTCGCCGCATACGATCTCACATCCACCGTCTTTAATTTCCTGCTTCCTAGCGGCGCCGTTCTGAATACGAACACCGCCGTATCTCCGCAGGCCGCGGCGCTCTCCCGTTCCGCCCTCCCCCACGACGAAGCCGACTCCCTCAATGGCCTCGGCGGCTATCACGGATCCATTCATCCCGCTGTCAATGGACAGAAAACCACCGTTTATTACGCCATCGGCGTCTATTCGGAAGTCGAATCCGACGGCACCGTCAACGGCATTCCGGTCTTCGATGAACCCTGGAAAAACATCGTGGCGACGTTTTATCACGAGCTCAACGAGGCCCGCACAGACGCCGACGTCGAAGACGCCATCCTCGCCGGCAACAGCCCCACCGCCAATCAGTTCATCGGTTGGATGTCGGCGCAAGGCGAAGAATGCGGCGACTACCCGGTCGCCGAAGCCAACCCCCTCACCCAGGTCTTTCAGGAAGTCGCCCTCACCGATGGCTCCGGCACCGTACCCGTCCAGTTCCAATATTCCGACGCCGTGCATGGCCCCGAAGGCCCGGTTTCCACGCCGGATCCTCCCGCGCCCACCGGCGAATAATTAACACGCGCAAAACGGACTGCGCCGCGCGGCGCAACCTCTGCGCTCCGGACGATATAATCGGCGGACGATGTTCCGCCCGCTTTTCTTCCTCTTCCTGCTCGCCCCTTCCGCTTTCGCCCAGGAAGCGCCCACGTTTGCCGAGCGGCTCGGCTGGAAAAAGACCGACCGCGTCCTCATTCTGCACATGGACGACGCCGGCATGTCCTTCGATTCCAATTCCGGCATCGAGCGCGTTCTCGAACACGGCGCCGCGCGTTCCCTCAGCGTCATGATGCCCTGCCCCTGGGTGCCGCAAATCGCCGCCTACCTTCACGCCCATCCGGGAACCGACGCCGGCCTGCATCTGACATTGACCTCCGAGTGGCGCGATTACCGCTGGGGCCCCCTCGCCGGCATTCTCGCCGTTCCCGGCCTCGTCGATCCCCAGGGAGCCTTCTGGTCCAACGTCGAAGCCGTCGTCTCCCATGCGTCGCCCGAGGAGGTCGACCGTGAAATCCGCGCCCAACTCGCCCGCGCCGAAACCATGGGCTTTCATCCCACTCACCTCGACTCCCACATGGGAACCCTCTTCGAAAGCGAAGCCTTCCTCGCCAAATACATTCGACTCGGCATCGAAAAACACATCCCCGTCATGCTGCCCGGCGGTCACGATGCGTTCCTCCGCGCCGATACCCCCTCCGCTTCTCCCACCGATCCGCGTTGGGTGGAAATGCGCAAGCTCGGCGAGACCCTATGGAAGGCGGGCCTTCCCGTTCTCGACGATCTGCACAACGCCAGTTACGGCTGGCACATGCCGGCCAGTCTTCCCCGCGACGACCGGAGCCTTCAGCTCTGGCGCGCCGCGCGTTATATCGAATCGCTGCGCACCCTCAAACCCGGCCTCACCATGGTCATCATGCACTGCACCGATCCCACCGAAGTCTTCTCCCACATCACCGACTCCGGCGAGGTGCGCAAAGGCGACATGCTGGCCATGCTCGACCCCGGCTTCCAGGCGTTCCTTAAGAACGAAGGCTTCATCGTCACGACATGGGCGGAAGCGCTCGCCCGCCGCGCTCAGTCCATGCGGTAAATCGTCAACCCGCTGAGCAGCTTCGGATAGAAATCGGTGGATTTCTGCGGCATCACACCCCCCGCGAAGGCCACACCGGCGGCCTGTTCCATCGTCACCGGCTCCATTAGAAACGCCACCTGCGCCTTCCCTTCCCGGACCATGGCCACCGCCGCTTCCATCCCGCGGACGTAGTGCAAGCACTTCTCCTCGCGCACCTCTTCCTCGCCGATACCCAGTTTCCCGCCCAGCAGTTCGCGATGCAGCGTAAGTACGTCCAACTCCCCCGGCTTGCGCGCGCGATCGATAAGCCGGATCTCCTCCGGCGACACGGCCACGCCGATGCGCAGCCTGTCCGGAGCCGGCCTCGAGAAGATCGTCCGCAGTTCGTCCAGCGAGGCGAGCTTACGGCTTTCGATCGACTCGAGAAACGCCGCCGGATCGAATCCCGTCCGTCCATGCACAACGCGATGCGTCGCCAGAATTTTCAGCCCCGGCGATTCCATGGCGACAAACGTCATCATCACCCGGTCCGCCCCCGCCAGCGCCGGGTTGTCGCGATGAAACGCCTGGGCCGTCTCGTAGCGATGGTGTCCGTCGGCGATGAATAGCTTCTTCGCCGCCATCGCCGCCGCGATCTTTGCAATTGTCTCCGCCTCTGCCATCCGCCATACCCGGTGCGTCACTCCATATTCGTCTTCGATGACCGCATCCGGTTCGCCCGCCGCCGCTTCCCCGAGCCAACGGTCGATTTCCAGTTCCGGATCGGGGTAAAGCATGAAAATCTGTCCGAAATGCGCGTGCGTGTGCTTCAACAGCTCCATCCGGTCCTTCCGCGGACCGGTCAAAGTTTGCTCATGCCGGAACACGACACCCGCTTCATACTCCTCCACGGCGCCCAGCCCGATGAATCCCTTGCGCACCATCCGCTCGCCGGAATCGGGAGCCGTGAATTCCTGAGAGTAGGCGTAAAGGGACGGCGACTCCTCCCGCGCCAGAATCCCCTCGCTCGTCCATTCGTTCAGAAGCGCCGCGGCTCTCGTATAGATATTCCCGCTTTCCGAATCGGAGGGCAAGCGCTCGCCCAGAATCACCCGCACCAGATTGTACGGACTCAGCGCCAGGTACCGTGCCCGCATCTCGGGCGTGATTTTGTCGTAGGGCTGCGTCGCCAGGTTCCGCAGCGGGCCCGCCTTCGGGGCGTAGCGGTAGGGTTGAAAGGGATAGATTCGGGCCATGAATTTCGGGGGTGGAACTTTCAGAATAACAAACGCCCCGGTTCCGCCCGCTCCCGCGCTATTCCAGGTAAAACGAGAGATACATCAGCCGCTCCTGCCGCTCGATCTGAATCGCCACCGGAGCGCCGGATTTCAATTGCGCCACCGCTTCTCGCAGCCCGTTCAAGGTCACGATCGGAACGCCGTTGAGCGAATGAATCACGTCGCCCGGAACGAGTCCGGTTTCGACGCGCCCCGGATCGGCCGCCTTCGCCGCCACGATTACCCCGGCTTTGATCCGCAAATCCCCCAGCAGGTCCGCCATCTCCTGGTCGATCTCGACTCCCAGGATCCCGAACACCGGCACCAGGCTCTTCGCCGGATTTACGACGTCGGCCAACTTGTCGAAGGTGTGCGGCCGCTCGATCACCGGGACTTCCATCTCCAGCGAGTCGCCGCCCCGCCATACGCTCAGCCTCACCTTCGCTCCCGGCTTGCGCAGATAGAGCGCCGCTTCGAACATCGCCAGATTCCCCACCGGCCTCCCATCCATTGCGACGATAATGTCCTGGGTCTTCATGCCCGATTCCTCCGCCGGCCCGCCCGGCAGCAAATCGGAAACGATCACCCCGGCGTCATGCTTCAATCCGAGCGCAGAGGCCAGCGGCGGCGTCACCGTCTGCACCATCAATCCGATCTGCCCCCGGTGTACGTGCCCGTACTTGCGAATCTGCCCATAGACGAAGCGCACCATCGGGCTCGGAATGGCGAACCCGAGTCCCTCGCTTCCGCCCGATTGCGAAAGGATGAACGTGTTGATGCCCACCAGATTCCCATCGACGTCCACCAGCGGCCCGCCGCTGTTCCCCGGATTAATCGCCGCGTCGGTTTGAATGTAGACCATCGGCTTGTCCGGATCCGGCTGCCGCAAAACCGCGCTCACCAACCCCAGCGTCACCGTATTCTCCAAGCCCTCCGGACTCCCGAACGCCAGCACCACCTGCCCCTGATTCACCCGCTCGATGGCGCCCAGCGAGATGGTCGGAAGGTTCACCGCCTCCACTTTCACCACCGCCAGATCCGCCTCCTGGCTCAAGCCCACGATGCGCGCCTCCATCGTCCTGGGCAGAGTCCCTTTCATCAGCGGCGATCCACCGGCCGCGCTTCCGGTCAGCATCACCCGCACATGCTGCGCGCCGGCCACGACATGTGCGTTGGTGATGATGTAACCCGACGGATCGACAATCACCCCGGACCCCACGCTGCGTTGGCGTCCGATCACCGCCGAAGCCGCCCGTCCGTCCTCCTCCACCGGACCATATCCGCTGACGACGATCTTCACCACGGCGGGTGAAACCTTCCGCGTCAGCGCCTGGAACGAGTCGTTCATCTGATGCAGCGAATCTTCCGCCGCCGCCGGCGCCGGCGCGGATTGGGCCGTCAATCCGGCCACCATCGCGCACATCGCTCCCATCCATCGCGGCACTGTCCAACGTTGAGGCATCTGGTTTAGTTATACGACTTATAGCCCCGGCGCGGGTACTTATCCCGGCGTAAGGTCTTTTCGCGAGCGTCTTAGGATGTCTCGCGGAGTGCTTATGCCGCGCCGGAACTTTACACTCGGATCAGAGCTTGACAAAGACTTTTTATGGCGGCACCCATCCGGCGGAAAAATCAGCGGGGCACGGCGATGATCGAAACGGGCCTCATCATCGTCCCTTTGATCGCGATGATCCTCGGCATCGGCAACATCTGTATGTTGGTTTTCCTCAAAGCGGTTTTTCAAAATGCGGCGCGCGAAGGCGTTCGCTGGGCCATCACCTACAGCCCCACGTATCAAGGATCGGCCTGCCCGTCTCAAAACGCCTGCATCACCCAGGTCGTGCAGGACAACTCGTTCGGGTTCTTAAGCGGAACGGCGGGGGCGAAGCTCATTACCATTAACTACTACGCGCCCTTCAGCCTCTCGGCGCCCATCGCCTCCGTGCCGGTTTTGAGCACCGATCCGAACTTTCCCAACGTAAACTATCTGAACCAAACCAACAACGTCGTCGAAGTGGTGATCGCGGGCTTCCAGTGGTCGTGGATGGGGCCGATCACCGGAATGACGCCCGCGGCCCCGATGGCGCTGGGCGCCAGCGCCTCCGACGTCCTGGAAGGCTATCCGGTGGGCACCTCGGCCCCGCCGGCGCCGTAAACCCGTTTGCCGCGGTGGAGAAACGTTATGCCAAATTCCATTCGAACCAGCCGGCGCAGAGAAAGGTCCCAAGGGGGCAGCGTGATGGTGGAGTTCGCCCTCTGCATGGCCTTCCTTACCCCCATTCTCGCGGGCACTTTCAGCACCGGAGCCTCGCTGGCTAAGGCCATCCAGGCCGGCGAGGTTTGCCGCGACGCCAACGTTCTGGTCGTGCGCGGCATCAATCTCGCCCATAGCGACAATCAACAATTGGTGGTCCGCACCGCGCAGGGCATGAGCATGAACATCGCCGGCTCGGACACGCCCGATCCCAACGGCCAAGGCGTCATCATCCTCACGCGCGTCTATCGCGTTTCCGCCAACGACTGCCTGGCGCAAGGCCTGCAAGCCAATTCGTCTTCGTGCCCGAATCTGGACAACTACGTCATTACCAATCGGATCACCATCGGAAATTCCTCGCTGTTCACCAGCGTCACCGGCACGCCCGCCTCTCCGCTCGACAGCAATGGAAATATCGCCGCCAGCGTCTACGTCGTGAACACGGGAGACCGCGCCAGCGACTTTCCACCGGCCAGCGTCATGAGCGCGGGAGGGGCCACCACCGGACTGCTGTACCTCGACCCCGGCAACTTCACTTACGTTTCCGAGGCCACCTTCAACATCTCCGCTCTCAACCTCTTTTCTATTTTCCAAACGCCCATCCTCTACGCCCGCAATCTTTCCTAATCCCGGAGCCGATCATGCAACCACCGAATTCCCACCCCAACCCCGGCCTCCCGCGCCGCGCCGACGCGCGCAATCTCGGAGAGCGGGGCATCGCAATGATCATCACCAGCCTTAGCACCGTCTTTCTCGCCTTGTTCGCCGGACTCGCCACCGACGCCTCCCTGCTAATGGTGATCCGCGGACGGATGAGCGCGGCCGTCGATTCCGCCGCCCTCGGCGCGGGACGTGAACTGAATCTGGGCAGCACGGCTTCGGAAGCCGACGCCTTCGCCGCCGCGGCAGGCCAGGCTTTCTTCCTCGCCAATTTTCCTCAAAACTACCTCGGCACGCTTCCCATCAATCCCGCTACCGACATCGTTTCCACCTTCACCCAACAGAACGACCCCACCTCGGGCAAACCCACCGGCGTGGTCAACATCAGCATCACTGCCACCGTGACCGCGCCCGTCTATTTCATGCGTCTGGCCAACTTCACCAGCGTCCCCATCACCACCATCGGCACCGCCAGCCGCCGCGGTCTGGCCATGATGCTCGTGCTCGACATCTCCGGCTCCATGAACAACTATTACGCCGGCTCCACCGCCTGCGCCACAATGGTCGCCGCCGCTTCCAATTTCGTCCAGAACTTCAGCCCCTACGACTCCATCGGAATGATCGCCTTCGAAAGCACCGCCCACCTGGAGTATCCTCCCAGCACGAATTGGAAAACCAGCAACGTCCTCGTCAACGCCATCAACGCCTTGAACTGCGGCGGCAGCACCAACACAACCGCCGCGCTCAACCTCGCCTACACCGAGCTCAAATCCGTCAACGAGCCGATCGCCCTCAACACCGTCGTTCTGTTCACCGACGGAATGCCGAATGGCGTCAGCGCATCGTTCCCATTCCGCAATCAAGTCGACGTGCGCTATGGCTTCGGCGGCGGACCGAACGGCTGTACCAATACCGGCGTCCTCTGCACCATGCCAGTCTGCACCACCCGCACCGGCTCCGTCGAAGGCGAGTATTCCCAAGGCTCGGGATACAATCCCACCGGCAACACCGATTCCCTGGCCAAGGACTTCGACACCGATCCGAACCCCTCCGGCTTCCCGGCCGGTTGCCCCAATTCCGGCTCCGGCCTGCGCCAGACCTTCGCCGGAATTCCCTCACTCGACCGCTGGGGCAATTCCACCAGCGGCTTCAAGGACCCCTGGGTCTTCCCGGTCAACTGGAACTGCAATCCGTCCGGAACCTGCGCCCACCTCGGAGCGAATTTCTCGCCCGGCTATACCGGCGTCGCCACCGGCAGCAACCTCATCCAAAGCGGCCCCTACGCCGGCCTTTACCGCATGGATCAGCCCACCACTCTTGGCGCCGTCGGCATGAACACCGCCACCGCCCAAGCCAACGTCATCCGCTCCGACACCACCTTCAATCCCGTCATCCACTCCATCTTCCTTTGCGGCAACGGTTCCGATCCGGTGGACAAGTATTTCCTTCCGATCATCTCCAACCTACAGGAGATCCCCGCCCTGCCGATCTACGAACCCACCGGCACCGCGCCCATCCCCAATCCGTATTTCAACAGCAACCAGCAGACCGGCCTCTTCTTCGCCGCCTCCGACAAGTCTCAACTCGCCGGACTCTTCGCCCAGATCGCCTCGTCCCTGCTCCGCCTCAGCCAGTAATCGCTCGTCGCGCCGGAGCGGGTTCTCGCACCCGTCCCGGCCGCAGCAGCCACATTCCCAAAGCAAGGGTGCCGATCGAAATCCACTGCGTCAGCGACAGTCCCCCATGCGTCGCCTGCTCATGCTCGCGCAGAAACTCGATCAGAAACCGCGCCGTCGAATACAACACCAGATACCAGCCCAATATCTCCCCGTCCGCGTGCGCCTTTCCGATGCGCCGCCAAAGAAACCCGAAAATAAGCAGATTCGCCGCCGATTCGTAAAGCTGCGCCGGATGCAGCGGGATTCCGTGCGGCACTCCGGTCGTCGTGTCCGGATTGTTGAACGTTACCGCCCAGGGAACGCCGGTCTTCGCGCCCCAACAACATCCGGCGGCGAAACAGCCCAATCGTCCGATCGCATGCCCCGCCGCCAAACCCGGCGCAAACACATCCGCCGTCTTGCCGAACGGCAGATGCTGCCGGCGCATATACATCACCGCCATCGCCAGCGCCAACAAGAACCCGCCTTGATACACTCCCGCCGACTGCAGCGTTTCCAGGGTGAAAATCTGGCGCGGATTCCGCCAATAGTCGCCGAAGTCGAACAGGAACATGAATAGCTTCGCGCCGAGTAGTCCGGCCAGCGCACAATAAACCGCCAGATTGCTGATCGCCTCCGCCGGCAGGCCCTTGCGCTTGGCCAGCGTCACCGTAATCCAAAGTCCGGCCAGAAACCCCAGCGCCACCAACACGCCATAGGTGGGAACCGCGAAACCGCCGATCGAAAATAGTCTAGGAAACACGCTTGGAACCCTTCCGCGCCCCGCTCCCATCCGTCAGCCACGTGTCGAGCAGCAGCAGGCAGGCTCCGATAGTAATCGCGCTATCGGCCGCGTTGAACGCCGGAAACGAATGCGCGCCCGAATACACGTCGATGAAGTCGGTCACCGTCCCGTGCATCGCGCGGTCGTATAAATTGCCCAGCGCCCCGCCCATCACCAGCGCCAGCGCCGTCCGCATCACCGGGCTCGACGCCATGCCCGTCCACAGCAGGCCCGCCATCGCCGCCGCCGCCGCCGCCGGCAACGCGATCAATACAATGGGCAGCCAATCGCCGGTCGCATCGGCCAGCAAACTGAACGCCACGCCCCGGTTCTCGGCGTGAACGAAGTTGAGCAGCCCCGGAATCACCGGAAACGTTTCGGACTCCAGCAGCCGGGAACGGACCAACTCCTTCGTCGCGATGTCCACAGCGACCACGATCGCGGCCAGTCCGAACGCCGAAATTTGCGCCCGCGCATCCGGCTTAGCCGGCATGGGTCCTCAGAATCTCGCGCACCGCTTCCACGCATCCCCCGCACAGCGCCGGAAACTCGCCGATGCTTCCCACCTCCGGCAGATATTTCCAGCAGCGTTCACACTTGTTCCCACCCGCCCGTTCGATCGCCGCCGCCGTCTCTTCGCCGGCCTCCAACTCGACCTGCGAAACGATAAAAAGCGCCGGCAAATCCGCCAGATATTCCTGGAGCAGCGAATGGGTTTCACCGCCCGCCTTCAGCAGCACACGCGCCTCCAGCGGCGCCCCGATCAATTTTTCCCGCCGCGCCACCTCCAGGCTCTTCAACACCAGATCGCGCACTTCCATCAACCGGCCCCAGTTCTCCAACCGCGCCCGCCGCTCCGCCGTGATTCCCTCCGTCAGCTCCTCCGGCTCCGGAAGCGGCGCCAGATGCACGCTGGCCGGGCTGCCCTCGGGCTTCGGAAAATATCCCCACACCTCTTCCGTCGTGAACGCTAGAAACGGAGCCAGCAGCCGGATCAACGCGCTCGTCACCCGGTACATCGCCGTCTGAGCCCCGCGCCGCGCCGCCGCTTTCGGTGCCGCCGTGTACAACCGGTCCTTAATCACGTCGAAGTACACCGAGCTCAACTCCGTCGTCGCGAAATCGTAGACGCCGTGATACACCTTGTGAAACGCCAGCTCGTCGTACCATTGCCGGCACTTCGCCGTCAGATCCTCCATCTTCAGCAGGATCCATTGATCGATCTCGGCCAACTCGCCGCCCGCCACCGCGTCCCTGGCCGGATCGAACCCGGCCAGATTCCCTAGCGCGTATTTAAACGTATTGCGCAACTTCCGGTAGGCCTCCGACAGCCGCGTCAGAATCGTCTCCGACAACGTCACGTCTTCGGTGAATTCCACCGACGCCACCCACAACCGCAGCACGTCGGCGCCGTACTTCGCGACGATCTCCTCCGGCTCGGTCATATTGCCGCGCGACTTCGACATCGCTTTCCCGTGAACGTCGAGCGTCCATCCCGGCGTCGCGGCGTTGCGGTATGGAGCGCCGCCCTTCAACGCCACGCCGATCAGCAGCGAGCTGTGAAACCATCCCCGGTATTGATCGCCGCCCTCCAGATACATATCCGACGGCCACGGCAGCCCGTACTCTTCGTTCAGCACCGCCAATTGGCTGGAACCGGAATCGAACCACACATCCAGAATGTCGTTCTCCTTGCGAAACTCCGCACCGCCGCAGCGATGGCACTTCACGCCCTCGCCGATCAATTCCGCCGCCGTGCGCTCATACCAAACATCGGAAGTGTGTTCGGCAAACAGCGCCACCACGCGATCCAGAACCGCGCGGTCCGTCAGCGCCTCGCTGCACTTTTCACAATAAAAAACCGTAATCGGCACGCCCCACACCCGTTGCCGCGAGATGCACCAATCCGGCCGCGTCGCCACCATGTTGGAGATGCGCAGCTCTCCCCAGGCCGGGTGCCACTTCACCTGCTGGATCGCTTGCAGCGCGCGCCCGCGCAGATCGTTGCGGTCCATTCCGATGAACCATTGCTCGGTCGCCCGGAAAATCGTCGCGTTATGGCAGCGCCAGCAGTGCGGATAGCTGTGCGAGATCTTCTCTTCGCCCGCCAGCGCCCCGTGCTCCTTCAGAATCCGCGTCACCACCGGGTTCGCTTCCCACACCGTCTTCCCGATCAACTCCTCCGGCAACCGCCCCGGCGCTCCTTCCGCATGAAAAAACCGCCCCGTCCCGTCTATCGGACAATACACCGGCAGCCCGTACTTGATCCCCGAGTTGTAGTCCTCCTGCCCGTGCCCCGGCGCCGTATGCACCGCTCCCGTCCCTTGATCGAGCGTCACATAATCGGCCAGCAACCCCAGCGAATCGCGTTCCAGAAACGGATGCCGGAACACCGCGCCCTCAAGCTTCGCACCCGTGAACGCCGCGATCGCTTTCGGCTCCGCCCATCCGCATTTCTCCGCCGCTGCCTGCAGCAACTCCAGCGCGACGATGTACACCGCGCCGTCCACTTCCGCCGCCACGTACTCGAACTTCGGGTGATAGGCGATGCCGACGTTCGCCGGAATCGTCCACGGCGTCGTCGTCCAAATCAGGCCATAGACCTTCTTGCCGGCCAGCGCCGGATCGATCCCCGCCGGGTCGGATGTCAGCGCGAAGCGAACCCAGATCGTCGGGCTGGTGTGATCTTCATACTCCACCTCCGCTTCCGCCAGCGCCGTGCGGTCGTGTATGCACCAGATCACCGGTTTCAGGCCCTTGTAGACGTATCCGCGATCGAGAAATTCGACGAACGCCCCCGCCGTCACCGACTCGTACCGCGCGCTCATCGTCGAGTACGGATCGTCCCACTGGCCCAGAATCCCCAGCCGCACAAACGACTTCAACTGTAAATCGACGAACTTCTGCGCGTACTTGCGGCAAGCCCGGCGGATCTGCGCCACCGTCATCTGCGCCTTCTTCGCGCCCAACTCCCCGTCCACCTTGATCTCGATCGGCAGCCCGTGGCAATCACACCCCGGCACGTATTGCGAGTCGTACCCCTCCATCGTCTTCACCTTGACGACGAAGTCTTTCAATAGTTTATTCAGGGCGTGCCCCAGATGAATGTTGCCGTTGGCGTAAGGCGGCCCGTCGTGCAGCACATACTTCGGCCGCCCAGCCCGCGCCGCCCGAATCTGCCCATACAGATCCTCGCTGTGCCATCGCGCCAGCGTCTTCGGCTCCGCCTGCGGCAGATTCGCCTTCATCGGAAAGTCCGTGCGCGGCAGATTCACGGACTTCTTCAACTCAAACGTCTCCAAATTCATTCGTATGTATTCATGGTACCGGATGCCGCCGCGCGATCCAGGATTGTGCCACCAAGCGATGTTTCGTGAGGGCTCTCGCCCTCGGCTCTGTCCTTGAACGCCAACGAGCACTCAGACTGAAGGGCCTATGGTGGCTTTGAGGTCGATCTCCACCGAAACCCCGCCTTCCCGATTGTCACTGACGCCGATGACCTCGACGTTCTTCAGCTTAGCGGCCTGAAGTGCCCGTCTTTCCCGGTCCGTCTCTTTACATATCTGACCGGACCGACTGCTACACGATTTAGTGGCGGCGAAGCGCGGCGTCACAGATCGCGAGCCCACCTCGATTCGAGTGGCCGGTGCGCTTATTTCGCCGCCATGAGCAGGCTGGCCCGGTTCAACTTCACGTCCCCGTTTATGTAAGCCGTGATCTCGGTGCCCTTAGGGGACGATTTCCGAGCGCTGGCGCTCGCGTGCCAGTCATATCGATTGACCCAGTAGCCTTCCGGGAAAGTAGAGGCGAAAATTCTCCACCGAGGCCCAATCAAAGAACAGGCCCCGGCAAATGAAACCTCGCCTTCGTGTCGAACCCGTCGAGCTGGTTTATACCGTGTGAATCGTTCGTCTCGAAATCGTCCCGCGGGAACTACCGGTGTTTACGATGGCGGATGCAGCCTCCGGGCCGGCGGCGTCAGGTTCTGTCGCGCAAGGCGAGGCCCTGCGCCGCGTTCATGGCCAATCCGGCGATCCCCACCAGCGCTCCGGACAGACCCCAGCACTCGGCGCCGTGCTCGTGCCGCAAAAGTTCCGCGGCGGTTATAAGCGCCGCCAGGAGCAGAAGCGCCAACGACATCCCGCGATGAAAGTGGCCGATCTCCGTGCTGAGCCAAGGATCGAGCGGAATCTCGATCTCCCGCCCGTGATTGGAGTCGGTGCAATTGCCCTTCACCGCACAACCGTTGCAGGTGTGGGCCGGCGCGCGATAACGAATCACGCGCAGCTCGTTATCGATCTCCGCCCGCATCAAAAGCGCCCCGGCGGGACACTCCCAGTTGTCTTGGTCCTTTTGAAAACGAAATCCTCCAAGACGATACCGGCCGCCGCGCTTGCCGGCATGACGCCCCATCCATTCGAGCGCCCTGGCGCCCACCACCAGCAGCAACGCATAACCCGTGGCGATCGCCGGCTCCCAATGGAATGCCGCGCTCATCGCTCCGCCGGTTCGCTCAATTCGGCGAAAAGCGCGTGCTCGGGCTCTTCGAGACCGGTGAGCGCTACCGGATACCGGATGCCCAGCCAGCAAAGATATAACAGCGGGAGCGCGCCTCCCGCGATGAAGACGGCGTCGCCTGGGAGCCGCAGCCATTCGAACAACGGATTCAAACCGCTGGTAACGAATTCCAAAGAACGCGCTTCGAAGTAGCCGCGGTTCACCGATTCGTAGAGCTGAAGAATCCCCAGCGGAAACAGCGTCGCGAATACCATCCACGCCAGGCCCAGGTTGGTCGACCAAAAACAGATCTTCGCCGCCCGTTCGGACCATCGGGCCTCCGGAATCATATACCGGATGCAGAACAACGCCAATCCGATGGCGAGCATGCCATAGACCCCCATCATCGATGCGTGCGCGTGGTTCGAGGTCAGCGCCGTTCCGATCTCGTAATAGGAAACCACCGGAAGGTTGATGAGAAATCCGAAAATGCCCGCGCCCAGAAAGTTCCAGAAGCCCACCGCCACCAGGAACATCACCGCCCAGTAGTGTGGGAATGGCGTCCGGGATCGGCCCTGCTGCTGCGCGCCAAGCTGGAGAAAACTCCAGGCCTCCACCGTCAGAAACGTGAGCGGAATCACCTCCGCGGCCGAGAAAAACGCGCCCAGCGCCATGTGCTCGGCGGGAGTGCCGGAGAAATAGAGATGGTGCATGCTTCCGATGACACCGCCGATCGAATAGAGAACGATGTCCAGGTAAACCACCGTCAAAGCCACCCGTTCGGCGACGACTCCCAGCAGGACAAAAATACACGCCACCATGATCGTGGTGAACAGTTCGAGAAAATCTTCCACCCAAAGATGGACCACCCAAAACCGCCAGAAATCGGTGGTGGTGAAGTGCGCCTCCGGCCTCGCCAGCAATCCAACCGCATAGAACGCCGGGATGGCCAGCGCGGAAAACAGAAACAGCCACGGCATGTTGCCCTTATGCTCCGCGCGGAGGCGGTTTCGTAACGCCAGGTAGAGCATTAAAACCCATAAGGCAAGGCCCACGGTGAGCAGAATCTGCCAGAAGCGCCCAAGGTCGAGATATTCGAATCCTTGATCGCCAAACCAACTCCACCCCGTGCGGATGAGGCCATGAATTCCGGCGAACTCGCCCGCCATGCTGCCGGACACGACGATCGCCAGCGCGAAAAGCAACCCAAGGGCCAGCGGTTTCTGAATCTTCGGCTCACGGCCGCTAATCATCGGCGCCAGAAAAATTCCCGCCGCGAGAAAGGAAGTGCTCACCCAGAAAATCGCCAACTGCAAGTGCCACGTCCGCGTGAGGTTGAACGGCAGAATTCGCGCCAGATCGAAGCCATAGAAGCTCAACAGGTCCGCGCGGTAGTGTTCGGAGGCGGCGCCCACCAACGTCTGTATTAGAAACAGCGCCGCCATCACGAAAAAGAACCACCCGCAGAATCGCTGCGCCGGCGTTAGCGTCACCGCGTCCGGCCGCCGGAACGTCAGAATCTTTTGTTCCCGCCCATGCCACCCCAGAAAATTCCATTTTCCAAACGCGCCGAATAGAACTCCGATGCCTCCCAGCAGAGCGATCAGCGAGAGCACGCTCCAAACCACGGCATCGGCGGTGACGTGGTTGCCGACGAGCGGTTCCGGCGGCCAATTGTTGGTATACGAGTAATCTGCGCCCGGCCGGAGCGCCGACGCTACCCACGCCGACCAGGCGAAGAATGTCGTAAGCCGATCCGTCTCGCGCCGGTCGCCGATGGCGCTCCGTCGGAGGCCGTACTTGGTCGTGGGTTCGCTGAAGAACGAACCGTAGTAGTCCTTCAGCGCGGTGTACGCCGCGGCCTGAGCCGCAGTGAAGGCCAGCGAGTCCGTCGCCGCATCGTAGCGGTTCTTCTTGAACTCCTCGACCGTCTCACTCGGTGCGCTTGCCGATTGCACCCCGCCGTGGGCGTTCAATACGATCATCGCGGACCGGCGCAAGTAATCCGCCGTAAAATCGGGCCCCAGATACGCACCGTGCCCGAAAATGGAGCCGTACTCCATCAGACCGTTGCGCAGGAAGACTTGCTGGCCGGCCACAATATCGTCGTGAGTAAAGAGCACCCGTCCATCGGGATCGGCCACTCGCGCCGGAATGGGCGCCTCTCCAACATACGTCCGGTACGCAAGTAGTCCCAGAACGAAGAATCCGAACAACATCACCACCGCCACCGCCTGTATCCAACCCTTCGATACAAGCAGGTCTCGCTTCTTTGCAACTTCCATCGCCGATGGCTCCTTAAGCCTCGAACGTCGGCCGCCGGAACCCGAAAGGAATTCCGGCGGACCGGTTTATATTACAACGGGGCGATCCGTCATCGCGCTTGCCGTGGTTCATCCGCTCAATTTTTCGGTTATTTTTTGGCGTCCCCAATGGGATTCGAACCCATGTTATCGCCGTGAAAGGGCGGTGTCCTAGGCCGGGCTAGACGATGAGGACGCTGGTGGTGAGAGCTGCCCTTCCCAGTCTAGCCGCGCCACCGGCGCAGCGTCAAACCGGATGCGGCCTTACAGCGTCTTCAAATACGCGATGACGTTGTCCTTTTCCTCGTCGGAAAGGATCTCCTTATACGCGGGCATCCCGCCGCCGCCGGCGTTGATGATCGCCCGCACCGCGTCGTCGGTCACCGGCTTGCCGTTCTTCAACTTCGGATGCTTATAAAGCCCCTTCAGCGACGGCCCCACTTTCTTCTCGTCGTTGTCCACGTTGTGGCAGACGCCGCATTGCTCGAAGGTATCCTTCCCTTTCGCGGCGTCGCCCGCGCCCTTCGCCACAGCCGAATAGCCGCCGGCCAACATCAGACCGGCCAGACCCGCGCTCACCCATAGTTTTCTCATGTCGATTCTTGTCCCTTTTACCCGCGATCTTCCAGTTTACAATCGCCGGGCCTGTTTCGTCGAGTGCCTTCGCAAGCCCATTTGCCGCCCCATGTAAGAATGAGAATACATGCAGGGTAACGACATCCGGGAGAACTTTCTCCAATATTTTGCCGCGCGCGGCCATCGTATCGTCCGCAGTTCGCCGCTGGTGCCCGCCAACGACGCCACGCTCCTGTTCGCCAACGCCGGGATGAACCAGTTCAAGGACGTTTTCACCGGCGCCGAAAAGCGCGATTACAACCGCGCCACCAGCTCGCAAAAATGCGTCCGCGCCGGCGGCAAACACAACGACCTAGACAACGTCGGCTACACCCGCCGCCATCACACGTTCTTCGAAATGCTCGGCAACTTCTCCTTCGGCGACTACTTCAAAGCCGAAGCGATCGGCTTCGCCTGGGATCTCATCACCCGCGAATTCGGCCTGTCCAAAGATCTCCTCTACGTGACCATTTTTCGCGAAGACGACGAAGCGGACCAACTGTGGCGCAAGGTCGCCGGCGTTCCCGCGGAGCGCATTTTCCGCCTCGACGAAGAAGATAATTTCTGGCAGATGGGCGACACCGGCCCCTGCGGCCCCTGTTCGGAGATCCATTACGATCTCGGCCCCGAAGCCGCGGAACCAGGCCGCGAGCACGCGCGTTTTCCCGACGACGGCGGAGGCCGCTTCGTCGAAATCTGGAACCTCGTCTTCATGCAGTTCGACCGCGCCTCGAGTGGCGTCATGACTCCCCTCCCCCGCCCGTCCATCGATACCGGCATGGGCCTCGAACGCGTCGCCGCCGTATTGCAAAACAAACTGTCGAACTACGACACCGACCTCATCCGCCCCATCGTCGACCGTGCCGCCGAGTTGTTCGGCGTCTCTTACGAAGAGGACACCCGCACCGGCGCCGCCCTGCGCATCAATGCCGACCATTCCCGTGCCGCCGCGTTTCTCATCCACGACGGCGTTCTTCCTTCGAACGAAGGCCGCGGCTACGTCCTCCGCAAAATCATGCGCCGCGCCATCCGCAACGCCCGCATGGCGGGAAGAACCGAGCCGTATCTGGCCACCCTCACCGATTTCGTCGCCGAGCTCATGAAGCCCGGCTATCCCGAAATGATCGAGAGCGCCCCTCGCGTAGCCCGCATCGTCACCGAAGAGGAGCATCGCTACGCCACCACCTTTCATGTCGCGGAGAAAGTTTTCGCCGACGAAGCCAAGTCCGCCGCCGGAGGAGTGCTCCCCGGCGCCGCTGCGTTCAAACTCTACGACACCTATGGCCTCGCTCTCGA
>VFSW01005718.1_pt1 | contig 18371 bp, 24 predicted proteins | sample 5358111 | NCBI WGS metagenome assembly VFSW01 (sample SAMN11554181, study PRJNA540505) | mine drainage metagenome | isolation source: sediment from site ElyBrook_90M | place: USA: Ely Copper Mine, Vershire, VT | collected 2017 | reverse complement strand
GTAATGGCCTCTTCGGCCTGATCTGTTGCCTCAATCACGTCTCGTCGTCACTCCTCACGCAGCGGTCCCAGGAGCATCAATCGCCCAGCATTCCGGTCGGCCGCTCATCCACTGATCAGCCCAGATCGCAGACTGCCCTGGGTAAAGCACATGCGGGCCGTCATCTGCCTGGATCGTTACGCGATGCCCTGGCCAGCCGCTTGCCGGGTACAACGCGTTCCACCAGCTTTCAGTCTTGATGAACCCCAATCGTCCCTTCAGGCGGAAAAACCCACTCGCAAACGTCTCATGTCCGCCGTTGCGAGGGAACCGGTACAGCGCCGAAACGCCGCTCGAACCGGCAGCAGTCTCCCGACCCTGCAGATGAGCCCCGAACGTGACCGGGCGGCCGGTATAAACGCAGTCGGCAACGCCTTCCGCGTCATCTGGCGAGTACACAATTGACTTGAACGGAGCGGCCTGATCGACCCATTCCGGCAGGATTCGCGGATTGTCCCGCATCTGAATGCAGAGCGATTCCTGCGAGTTCGGTCCGTGCGGAGGCTTCGATGTCAGATCCATCGCCGAACCCGGCTTCCCAACGCAATCGACCGGCAGCACGCCGAGTTGACGGTACGCCTGAGCGGAGTATGGCGGGCACGCGCCAGAGTCACCAGAACCGGTAATCGACAGCACTCGACCGTTGATGTACGGCCAAAGGAACGAGCATTCCCGCGGCACTTGGCCCTCGCCAGTCATCACGTAACGAGCACACCACGCGACAAATGCGGCCTCGCCGAATGAACAGCCGTCGCAGATGCCGGTCTGCTGTCCGAGCGGCGTTAGGACTTTTCCGTCGGCCCCACAGTCGATCAGAGCCCGCTGGGATGTGACGATCTTCTGCCCCGGTCGAGAGAGCAGATCGGCAGCAAACGCCGTCAGATTGAAATACGAGACCCCCGCAGCATTTTCCCCGAAGTTGGACGGACCGACAGCCAGAGCAACCGTCGACTTGACTCGATCGATCGACGCAGCGTGACGCACATAGCCGCACGGCTGATCGAAATCGGCTTCAGGAAAATCAGAGAGATCTGGAGTGTCGGTCATCATCGCCTCGGAAATATGAACGAATACATCCACGGCCGAACTTCTTGCGGCAGTAACATCTGATTCGAAGGATGCACATCAAAAATTGGATCACCGTTGAAGCCGATCACGCTATGCAGAAATTTACCACGAGGAGACTGTCCGCAAATAAGATGATGGCCCCACCAATTCGAGGATGCTGTTCTTGCCTCCTCAACAGTGAATTCGATATAGACCAAGCCGCGCTCTCCAAGCCATTCGTGCATGTTCCATGGGAATCGCTGCTGGTCCCTCGCAAAGTCATTACAAAAATGCGGAACCGCGGACAACGGCAAATCACGCAAGCTGGCAATGCAGGCTTGAAAGCAGTTTCCGACAGTCACGGCATCATGCAATTCGGATTGCTTAACGGGAGTCATTTCACCCCCCGAATGGCCGTCACTTCCGCGTCAGTCAGATCCCTCGCAGGAGTTGCATCGATGCCCGGACACGCCGCTTTGACCTTCGCGACGAAATCGGCTGGCCAGTCACCGACATTCAGCATTCCCTGCACAACCGATGACGCCTTGAATGCAGGGGAGACGTTCGCTTTCGTTGCCTCATCGGCCAGCAGCCCGGCAGCGGTGCCAAAATCAAATGCGGTCGATACCGGCATGGGAGCAGGCGGCGGACCGGGGCCGGGAGACGGTTGCGGCTGCGGGTTCACTGGGTTCACCTGAGGTGTCACGACGGCCGGCGCAGCAACGGAAACCCGCTGCTTCACAATCCCATTCGCCGTCACGCCAATAAACAGAACTGAACCTTTGCGAATGACCGCCATGAACCCCGTAGGAGTCGGTTCGAGATCGGCATCGGTGTTTGCATCTTGATCATTCTCCCACGACGTCACGCCGTTCCCTGCAACAGTGAACAACTTCCCGGCATCAACCGTACCACCGGCAATCGGCTTGCCACCCTGAGCAATCGCAATCGCCGACGTCGAAACAATCGGAACCGGCTTCGCAATGACCTGAGGCATAACCACCGGCGTCACTTCGACCGGCTTCGGCGGCTGATTGATCAACCCCAGAATCGTCGTCAGATCCTGCTGCAACTCCAAGAGCGTCGGTTGAGACGGCAATGGAGTGACCTGCTTCGTAGGTGGAATTATCGTTGTTTCGATTGGTGTTGGCGATTGCTGGATTACCGTAGGAGTCGGCTTTGCTGGAGTTGCAGGCGTGTTGATCGCGATTGCGCCGCCGGCACCCAGCAACCCCGTAACGATCGGCCACGCCCATTGAGCGATTGTCAAAAGCGTGCTGGATTTCGCTGGTGTCGTCGTTGCCACTGAACTCATTCCAGTATCTCCCTCGATTAATCCAAGATTCGCCGCCGCCTGCATCAGCCTTGTTACGACTTGGCTGGAGCCTTCGCGGCCGTCAGGCTGCTGAACAGTGGCAGCAGCGACTGAAAAAGCGTATGAGCAGTGTCGGCCTCCGTCGCGAATTCGCTGAGACTGGACGGCAGCAGCGAAGACAGGCTGATACCGCTGGCCTTCGCTGTGGAAATCGCCTGAACGACTGTCGGTTCAGCCGACGCGAGAAACGAGAACACGGACTGCAATGCGGTTGCGTTGAGCATCGAACAATTCCTTAAATGAGTTTCTGAAGAGCATTGAGGTAATTCGGGAGCAAATGAGCTTCCACCTGTCCGCTCGGCATCGCCCCGAAAAAGTTCAGTTCGCGATAGGCGTTTTCCGAATCATCGGTAATCAGGTTGCCCAGCGGATCAAGCCAACAGGTTTGCCCAACATGGACGTAACCTGGAAGTTCCGGCAGGTGCGGGACGATGTCAGGACCGTTCTCGAATCGGTAGTAGCCGTTTTCCTCAGCCCATTCATCAGCGAGCGCCTGGTTGCACCATTTCGGACTGCCGAACGTGACGATAAGGTCATCGTTAATCGCACAACGATGAGCCATCAAACCAGCCAGTGGACCACCCTTGGAGTGGCCCGTGAAAATGAAATCTCCATCCTCCGTGAGGGATGCCTTGAAGAGCGGATACAGTGCATTCAACGAATTCAAGAACCCAGCGTGAACAAGCCTGAAATCACCGATCCCGACCATTTCACAATCCGCATCGTTCAACCAATCACTCACATCACTTTCGACTGTCCCGCGAAACGCAACGACAGTCTTCTCGCCGATGCGCCCAACAATCACCGAATCGCGACCGTCGCTCGTAGTGAACTGCTTGATATCGCTCAACCCAGACGGCTCAAGATGCTCCGATGCCTGAATCGCTTCGGCGCCATCGCAGTATGCCAGACAACAGGCACGGGCGAGCTGAATCGCCAGTTTGATATCAATCATGGCTCATCACTCCCGCCAGATACATGGACATCGGGAATACTTGCCACCGAAGCAAAGCAATTGGCAACGCACTGCGCGGACTCATTCATGGCCCGTCGAGCCGCCGCAATCGTAATTGCATCCAGATCGACAACACTTTGCTGAATCGCCCAACGTCTACCATGTGCCATCTTCGCGGCCCGGTACGTTTTCTTGCGATTATCCTGGATGAACTGCGGATCGAACGAATCAGTTGAAGCGTTGTACGCCGCGATTGCAGCGAATTTCGTGTCTTCGGCAGAACACCATATCGATACGATCTTGATCAGATATGGCAGTAAAAGCTCAATTAACTCAACTGCGATTGCGCATCCAGCATTCGTTGCTCCCTGAGCGATTGCGCTCGCATGAGCCTTCACTGCGGCCCCAAAAGCAGCCGACGACCCTGCAATCGGTGCGGTCAACGAATCGTTCGCTGCCTCCGACTGCGCTGGACGTCCTGATTGATCGTCGGCTGGGCTCATTGTGGTTCCGAGTGAAAACACAAACGAAAAAAGCCCGGCAATTCTCTCGCGTTGTGCGAGAAAACTGCCGGGCCTGGTTGTTCCAATACCCGCTGATATTTAAGACTGAATCGCTAAGACCGCTTGCTCATGACCGCTTACTCATGACGGTGCCTTCAACGAAGTCCTTGCATATGATAGGCACCCCTTTTTCTAGCTTGATCGTCACGCCAACGGCACCGTATTTCGCGTCCGCAACAGCACGATCAAAGTTCTTTTCAAGAACCTGAAATGCCTCCTGCAAAAGTGGGTGACGCTGCGGATTCACATCAACATTCCGTGTCGAATAGTGGCCCATAGTGAGCAATACTGTGAGTGCGTACCGAAAAGTAGTCAATAGTGAAGTAATGGCACGTAAGAATTTTCTCGATTAAAAATGCGGAAAGTCAGTCGTTCGTTATGTGTGTGTTCTTAATGTTGTTTCTTGCTATTTCCAAGGCTCCGGCGAGTGCCGTCTCGCGATACGACTCCCCATCAACGCGAACGACGTACGATCCACTGAATAGCCCATGGATTGACACTGTCTTGTCGTTGCACAACTCCTTCAATGGATCAACGATTGCATTTAGTTGGGCATTCTCGGAGGTCAGGCGTTCAATCAGGGCGACTGTCTCCAATACCACATTTTTATTGAATGTCGAAAACACTGGAATCATTCGCAGTTCATCACATAGCTTATTTGCCATTGTTCGTCGCTCTTTGGAGTTAGTCCTCGTGATTCAACAAAACCGCCCCTTCGACAATATCTTGAACACACTGCAATTACCCAAAATCGTGCGGCTCGCCGGCGCGCCATAATACCGACAAAGTCTCACAATGAAGTCCAGTGTCGCATCAGGCTGAAACAGATCGTGCTCGGCGAAGATCTTATGGAGAACCATATGCAGCTTGTGCCATTGCTCGTCGCTCAGGGCCGTGATCGCAGATGGCGCCGAGTAGCCGCGCCAATCTCGCGACAGGAAGAAATTGCAAAAATTGAGAACATGGAAATTGAAAATCATCGAATTCAATGAAGCAAGCTGAGTGTCATGGCGGCATTTATTGAACGCGGCCGTGATTGTCCAACGACATCCCCAGAGAGCCTTATCGTTGGTCTGGCACCAGTCACGGACAGCATTGATGGGAGCGGTCGATTTAGACCATTCGTCATACCTCTGTTGGAATGTCTTCCGAGGCTTTTTGGGAAAGTCCGGATATCGACGATATCGACTACGATTCTGCTGCTTAGATGATGCGACCATACCCCCCCCCATTTTTTGTGGATTTCTCGACTGACGTGGATTTCATAACTGACATTGAATCTCCCCTTTGATTAAGTTCTGGCAAAAAATTCATCCAGACACATTCCGATTTACGTTCCTTCGTGCTCTTGCTGCTCGCATTGTTTGGCAAATCAAACAATTCCATTCGCCAGCCGTACTTGAAGGCAATCGCGTCATACATCCCCGAGGGATAACCGCTAAGAACGAACTTGCCTTCAATGCTTGACAGAAACTCTAAAAGCTCAGCATGGTCGTCATTGGTCATCTCGTGTTTGTATTCGCCAGTCGATGATCGCGTTTCGTGCACATACGGTGGGTCAAGGTAAAAAAGCGTGTTCTCGCCGTCTTGCTGCTTGATTACTTCGAGCGCCGACCGATTGAGAATGACGACTCGCTTCAATCTGGCATGGACTTCCGGTAGTCCTGCCACTGCCGTCAACCATGACGAAACCTGCTCATTCATTCCGCGACGTGTTCGATTTCGGCTGAGAGTCGCGAAGTCTTTCATCAGACCTTGGCGAGATTGGCGGGCGCGAATGAAGAACTGAACGGCGTCATAAACCGGCGATGGTGGATGTGGACGCATTTGACTTAACGAATCATCAAACGCCACTTCCGAAAATGGAATTGCTTCCACTTGCCGCCTGAATGCTTCAAACCATGAGTCAATCTTAAGCACTGTCCAAAAGTTTGATAGTTCTCGATTCAGGTCATTCACAACTTCCGAAACGTCGTCGCCATCTCCAGACAACAACACTGATCCGCCGCCAAAATATGGTTCGACATAATGCACATGCGGCGGAAACAGGGCTCGAATCTTCGACGCCAGATAATGCTTGCCGCCGTGCCATTTGATCGGTTGTGTTAATTGTGAACCCATTTTCTAGCCTTTCCATCCCAACGCGGCCCGCAGCGCGGACAACACTAAGTGATACGGCGACAACTGACGGTCATGATTCTTCACTTCGCCTCGACGCCAGCAGCCGGGACGGCCGAAGTACCTCCCGGAATGCGACAACTCAACGTCATAACTCCCCGTGGCGACATCACCCGATCCATCATTCGTGATCATCGCCATACCAAGTGTGCGAGCTTTGGACTGATCACCACCGGGCCATAACTCAATTTTTACGACGACCATGTTTGGTATCCTTTCCTTAAAGTCTTACCCACAGGTTTTCGCAGCATCCGCCGCAGAACTTCCAACGTAGCGTCGCCAGTGCATCCAACCGCCGGGCGTGACAAATCCCCACTCACGAACTGCCTTAAACACAATCACGAACGTCCAGCACGTGCCAGAATGCAGTCGGATCCGATGAACATGATTCGCCGGAAAAGTGCGAATCCAGGGAGCACGATAGATCCGCTCTCCGGCTGGAGTCTCCTCCGTGTACTGGCCCCAAAGTCCGATTGATACAAACCGCTTCGGATGGTCATGCATATCCCGGGACCAGTCGTCACCAACGAAATGATGCAAGTAACACGACATGTACTTGCCAAGACGAAAAAGAGTCCAACGATACATGTAGGTCGGACACCGATCCCTGCCGTTGATCTCTTCCATCCGAAACAGCCAGTTGATGAATTTCATCATGAACATTTCCTCCATCAGCGCGTACATTCCACGCAATCCGCACACGGTTTTTGTTTTTCCGATTCTGGTTTTTTCCAGAAATCAGACCTTTCGGATTCCGCCCAGGTCCAATCCACACAACACGAGTTCATCCGTCCTGGCATCGCCAAGATTGACGTAGTTCAAGTCATGCTGGTCCCGCCAGACGCTCAGTAATCGATAGTCCGTATCCGGGCTCAATGGCCCACGGAACGTAGCGACGCGTCTGGTAACCCGAACAATTTCACCGACTTGGAACTTCTCCAAATCGGATTCACCGCTGTCTTGGGAAGCATCACCTTCACATCCGGATCGTCGGCCATCCCCTAAGCGGGCCGAGAGAGCTTCAGCTTTGATTCGATCCTGTAGGGCACCCCTGCAAGCGATATTGTCCTGGCTCCTTCTTTCTTCTTTCTTCTTCGTTCTTCGCTTAAAAACCACAGCGCCTTGGCATGTGGGATCTTGGGGCGGCTCCATAAGCCGCTTAGACAGACTTCGCAGAATAATGAATTCATCTGCGTTTTGCCAAATTCTGTCACTGGCATAGAGTTCAAATTCGAACTCTGACAACTCACCATGAGGGCCGCGAGAAAATCGTGACCAGATGGGACTGTTTTCGCTATTACTGATGGACGATGTGATGGCTGCCGACGGCGCGGGGGCTGGGGACTGGACCGGGCCGACTGGTGACGTAGCGGACGCAACGCCAATCAGAATCGAAACATCGAACATTTCAATCTGATCTTCGGAGTCAACCCAAACACCGCCTTCAATTTCCAGTTCACAGCGTGAATCTGCCTCTAAATCCTTCGGAGGCGAACATTTAGAGCACACCACGCCGCCCATCTTGTTGACATAATGACGCGACCCACCACAACGGCGGCAAAAAACTGCCTTCCGTCCGAAAAATTTCGCATGTGGTTTTTGAGCCGTCGGCATTTTCTACCAGATATTGTGGTTTGCTTGATTTCCAAAACTAGACGGAACCTTCTCTGTTTTCGATGGTTCCGTCATAACCTATTAACAGGATAAAGAGTTGCAACCTAACGGAAGGAACGGAACCTTCTTTGGTATGTTCGCGCCTAGGAAAACCGATTTCCTTTTTTCGATTTCAACGGAAGGAACGGAACCTTAAAACAGAGTATCACCATTAAATCACCCTCTTCTAAGGCGCAATGCCGGAATTCGCTTCCGAAGGTTCCGTGGTTCCGTAGTAGTTTTTTGATGCGTTATTAGAATTCATCGATCGCCACCCGTACGCCGCGATACCATGTCCCATTGTTTGTTTGACGCTTGAATTTACGCTCAGTCATCGCTTCGCCGAATTTCCGCTGGTTGCCAACAAACTCGCCATGCGATTCCGCCCAGCGACGGTAGGCCGCAAAAATATCAGTCGCCTTGACGATGCAGTTTTCATGAATCTCGCAACACTCCTCCAGGAACGCCCCTAAAACGTCCTGGGACGTTCGATACTCGTTCGTCCAGTCCGTGACACTCTGAGGGGCTTGCTCACCGTCCTGATTCCAGAGAATCGCCCCTCGCACGACCCAGGCCAGGATCCCTTCTCGCTCAGATTCCAGTTTTTCCTTGATGGACCGGTCTTGCATCAATTCAGGAGGGCCGGTTTCTCCACAGTCCGGGTTCCAAAACTGCTTATCGAATGAGATTCGTCTGATGCGGCGCCAGATCCCGTGATCTGTACCGCGGATCTGCGGAAGATGATTTGTGACCAGAGCGAGTTTGTGTGTCGGGTTAAACTGCCAGAAGTCCTCACGCATGCGCCTGGCGCGGATCGGCTCGTCCCCGGTTAATTCCTTGACCATTGATTCCGCCAGGCGACGACCATCTTCTGTTTCTGAGCAACAGACGAATCTCCGACCAAATAAATCAGCCTTGTCGGTTGGATGAGCATCGTTGTGCTTTGCCATCAAAAAATCAGCCGGGGCCTTCATGGTGTAATCGGTTCCAATGACCTCCATGAAAGCATTCAGAAACGTTGTTTTCCCATTGCTGCCAATGCCCCACAGGATCGGCAGAGACTGTTCTCGGATGATCCCGGTCGACCAGTAACCGCAAAGACGCTGGATGTATGACACCATTTCTTCTGTGCCGAAAATCGACAACAGAAACTTTTCCCAATGCTGGCACGTGGCGTCAGCATTGAAATCAACCGGAGAAATCTTCGTGATCAAGTCGCCTTGATTGTGCGACTGCAATTCCCCGTTCTGCAGATTGACGGTTCCGTTTTTACAGTTGAGTAGCCACGGATCCGAATCCAACTGACAAGGCATCACCTGATAGTTGGGTTCGCTGGCGGCACATTCCAAACATCGCGATATCGATGTGGCTCCGCTGCAAGTCCTGGCGAATGCGATAATCTTCTGAAGCTGATCCTCTGAGATGTCGCGACTGATCTCACGCATTTCATCCCACAGCGAATCAGCGACTGTTTTAGCGCGGCGAGAAGCCTCACCGATTTGGTCGATAATCCATCTTTTGCCGTCCCAAATCAGCCATTTTGACCACGGATAGCAGTATCTCAAGAACTTTCCATGCTCACGGACGATCCTGCGGCCCTGGCCAATATCTGTACGTGATTCAGCTAGCCGCAAATCCAGCGGATCCATTTCCGTGATTTCGCTGGCTTCCGGTTCGATGATGATCCGCGGTGGCTGCTTCAGTAACTCCAACAACTGCGGCAACGTCCCGCCGGTATCAATCCAATCGATAATGTCGCCTTTCGGCGGAAGTCCCGGCAGTTCCAGAATTCGTACGGAAGTCGCGTGTTCTTTCGTCGCCTCGAGAACCTTGCGAGCATGATCTCGCCCAGGGCAGAGTCCGGTATCTGGATCGACTGGGTCATTATCCGGCAGGATGACTACAGGGCGATCTTTGAGCCATCGTTTTGAAAACTCGCGATTCCATTTTCCAGCGCCGCCGACGTTACACGTTGCGATCAGTCCCCAATTAGCCAGTGCATCGGCTTTACGTTCCCCTTCGACGATCCAGACTATTTGGTCTTTTGGAGCTGCGATCAGCTCAGGCAGTCGATACGGCACCCGCTCAACGCCACGAACACCGGACACCCAACCGCCCTGGCCGTTGGGTCGAGACTGCGAAAAGGTTTTCGTACCGTCGCTCTTCTCCCATCGTTCGGAGCGGTAGACGATGCAACCTTGCGCGTCACGATAAATGTACTCAGCCGCCTTGCGGCCCTCACGTTTTGTTTTGTTGCTTCCGGTATAGTTCTTCGCATGGTCAGGATAGAGATCCGACATCGACAACCCGACGGCATGCACGAACCGCGCGGCGGACGTTTCCTTTCCACAGACAAAGCAGTGCAACAGAATCTTTCCATCCGCTGCCGTGGTGATATTGAGCGATGGGTCATGGCTGCCGCCAACCTCGTGAATCGGACAGTAGGACTTCCATTGCCCGTTACCATTCTCCACGACACCCTGGAGAAGTGGCAGAAGTCTGTCGATTGGTTGCTGGCCCATTGCGGTGGTCATCCGTTACCTGCTGCAATTTAGTTGAATCAGTGATTGTGATTGGCGGACCTTGCGGCCTTTACTAGACCAGCAAATGGATTTGGTCTTCGAAACTCTCCGATTCGATTGAGATGCACCCAGATTGCAGCCCAGTACCCGAACATTTGAAACTTGTATCGAGCCAATGAATCGAAGGCTTTGCGACATGCCTCATCCAGTTCATATTCAATTTTTTCACACACCCGTTTATCAAAATCTGTGCATTCTGGTGAATCTGCGGATTGATTCATGCTAATTCCTTCGCCTTCTTCTTATACTGCTCCTGCCGCCACCATTGATGCAGCAGCTTTAGCGTCTGAATCTCAGCCCCGCGCCGGCCACCAACGCAGAATCGCCAATGCACTCCGTAGCGGATCGACCAGGCGTCGACAGTCCCCAAGATCGAATCCGTGCGGACCTGCGTCTTGTCGCGTGAATGCCGCAGAACGTCAGACATCTCCCCTTCGACCACAACGCAGGCAAAGCCGTCATTGCGGATCATTTCCGCCATCCGCTCGAATTCGCGTTCGAACCGAGCCCGGTCGGCCGTGATCGATCCAAAAAAATCACTGATCGACTTCCGTTCAATCGTCAGTCGAGACTCGAAGCCGGGTATTGATTAATCACCCGTCTTCAAGTGCCGATCAGTGATGAGCGGCACGACCGAGAACGGGTCGACGTTCAAAAAGTGATAAGGGGCCTGCTCTTGGTTGTCGACGATCACAGTGAACGGGCAGACAATTTTCGTGTCGATTGGATCAGCAGGATCTGGTAATTCTGGATCTTGTGAAGTTTCCGCATCCAGTTCTGCTTCTGGATGGAATAACTCACAAAAGTCGATCTCATCAAGTTCCGTTGTGGTCATCAGCACACCCCTTCCAAAACAAGATCAACAGTCTTGTCACGCCAGACCGCAGAATCAGACCTGTCACGCAGTTCGTCGATTTGCTCGCTCAAAAACGTCTTGCGTCGAAACAATGCGTCTCGCTGGCACATGTCATTCGCGGCCGACTGCCGACCGATCAGCAACGCCAGTCGCTTGGCTCGCGACACTGACGTGTATAGCCATTGTTTTGACTCGACCATCTTCGCGCCGGGGTATTCGTCCAGCATCGTGACAACGACAGGCCATTCGCTCCCCTGGCTCTTGTGCCCACTGATGCAGTATCCAAGCTCCCACGCGCAGCCACTGCCGGTCGACGCTTCGGATTCTTCACCGTCGCCCGAGACTTCACTGTCGTCCACTGACTTTGACGACCGCGGAATCAGGATCGTGCGATCTGGAGACGTCAGACGAGCGATAATCTTTCCGGTATCAACAGACAAGACTTCAGCCTGTTCGCCGTTGGCGACATAAAACGTCGAGACTCCATCCGGCTGTTCGTCTGCGCTCTTGTCAGCAAAATGATCGATGCCCTCCTCAAAGTGATTCAATACAGCCTTATAGCTCGCATTCTTGGTGTTAATGATCTTGTCGCCAACCCGAAACGGATTGCCGGGGGAACTTTCGCCGTCCGGATTCAATAATTCCTGCATTCGCTTGTTGAGCGGCTTCCGGCCAAGTTCCGATTTCGCATTCACCGCAACGATAATTTGCACATCCCAAATCGGATCGATCCCGCCAGCGGCTGCGTCACGCTGGTAGCGTTGCATCACTGCGGTTAACGTCTCGATTTGCGATTCAGGGTCATGCCGTTCGATAATCAACAGGTTTTCACCGGTCACTGGATCCAGCTTCGGGGAGCATGTGATTCGGTTGTGGTCGACGATCTCAGAACACGCCCTGACGATTCGACCTGAATTGCGCTGAATTTCGGTCAGTTCTCCGTGGGCGACGTTGGCAACGATGAAATCGCGGAGTGGCGCGCCGTGCCCGATAGGTGCCAGTTGATTCGGATCACCGACAAACAGGATATGAGCGCCCTCTGCTCTTGCGTCCAGCAGCGCCCGCATCATCGACACGTCAATCATGGACGACTCGTCGACGATGATGAACACGAATGGCAACGGGTTGTCACGACGAAACTCGAAGCCATCGCCAGTGAATCCGAGCAGAGAATGCAGTGTCGTCGCGCGGACCGACAGCCCAACAGATTGCATTGCCGCTGTCACCCTGACCGCAGCCTTCCCGGTCGGGGCCGCAATCGCGATGTGTTGTTCGCCGAACTGTTCTTTCAGGGCACGGACGATCCTGGCAACTGTGTACGTTTTCCCAGTCCCTGGGCGACCAGCGAGAACCCCAATAAATCCCCATGTCGCAAGAATGGCATTTTCACGCTGATGATCAGTGACGCCTTCGATTCTCTCGGCGACTCCAGCCCAGAGCAGCGGAGCGACGTTATCCAGAAACTCCCGGCGAGCCTCTTCGATCAGATTCGAAATCTGCTCTTCGTCACGGGCCTTTGTGTATTCCGCAACGAATCGCTGCCCCTTGTGGAATTTCTCAACCAGCATCTTGCCACGAATCGCCAGTTGCATCGCCTTTTCGACGTCTAAATTCGCGGAAGAAATCTGCTGTGCCAGGGCCTGCCGGACGACATAGAACGGGAACCATGTATCGCCGCCTGATTGCTTCGCGACTGCATACCATGCGCACAATGCTTGCCGCTTCATCCGCGACGGATTGTGGCGCAGGTCCAGATACATTTTGTCGGTTTTCAGGAATCCACAGCCCTTATACCGCATCAAGATGTACGGGTTGCGATGCACCAATGTCGCGGCGACCGGTCCGAAGTCGCGAATCAGCCACTCAATCACCTTTTTCGGGAAGCCGCGACCTTTTAGCACGCCGAGAAGATCCATCTTGGTCCGCTCAGTTGATTGAGTCGATTTCAGATAATCGCTGGCCTCTTTCGCCTTCGCTTCAGTCAGTCGCGGAATCACGGACGCGACGACCTCCGGGGACTCACGTAGCATCTGCACGGATTGTTCACCGTACTCACACCAGATCGCACGAGCCGTTCGAGGCCCGATGCCGTTGCATTGCGACAGATAGGCAATGACCGCATCTTCCGCGACCGGCTGCTCAATCGTGAACGCCTCAAAACAGAATTGAGAACCGTGCTTGTGATGCTCTTTCGTCTGGCCGTAGAAACGGTATGTGACGTTGACGACCAAATCACCTTGGTAGATAACGCCCTTAATCGTCTTGATTTCGGTCTCCACGCCAGTGCCGACACGAACCGAACCGATGATCGTTAGTGTGCCATCTTCGTTCTCCCACTGGCATTTTGGGCGAATACCAAGAAAGACACCGGTGAGTTCGTGGCGACTGGACATCTGAAACTCCGAGTTTCGAAAACCTTGCGTTGCATCGCCGAAACAAGACTGGAGAAACCTCAACAAGACACGACATAACCGGATAGCTTTTCATCCACCAAATAACTTCAGCGTCTCGCCGATTGCTAATTGTTTCCCGTCAACTTTGGCCTCAATCTTCTTTCCAGCATTTGAACCACCGAAAAGTTTTATGGCAGCGAGTTGTGCGGATTTGGCGAGATGCTCCTTTTGCGATATCGGAGACAGTTCCGAAAACTCCACGTTTTCCAGGATCTTCAACCCGTTCTTCGCCGCATTGCGTGACCTGTCAATGCATGACTGCGTGCTATGAACCGCCTCCTCGAATGTAAGGCGATTCAATCCGACTCTTGAAACGGTATCGAAGTGAATCTTCTCGTTGCGCAATGTGCGGCGTGCCGTTTGTAGATTTCCCGAACAGTGCTCGCGGACGTCACGACCCATTATCTTCGACAGTTCGTCATACGTGACGACATCGCCAGGCTTTGTGTTTCTCAGACGATTTTCGAGAATTAGGGTGTCTGACGCCTTTTCGCGAATTCCTTTGGGCATTATTCGATTCCTTGACTTTCTATGAAGAGCCGCGCCTAAACAGGACTGCCCGTGACATGCCTCAATTTGCCGAGACTAGCACTGAAAATCTCTACTACGATTTCATCCACTCTATGGATTCCACGGAAAACCGTCCGTAATAGCCTCTATTCCTTGGCCGGAACCGTCCAATACCAATGAATTTACCGGCGTCCTCCATGTGCAACTTGAAAACATCCTTGGTAATGATTTCATCATGCACGTGGAATTCGACGATCCCCGACCACGACAAAATCAATGGGAAACACTTCATGACACGCGTCGTTCCACCTGGTCGACCATCCGACGGCACATGGACCCATTCGCCAGCAACGTCGCTTGCCAAGATCCCAAGGGAAAGCGGTTCATACACGCCAACACCGGCTTCGAAATGTTTCGTATAATTACTCTTCCCTTTGCCGGGTATTTGAATGCCTTTGTATTTCGCCGCCTCCTGAAGACAGTTTTTGAAACACATCGGCGGAACGAAAACCATTCCGCTCCCATCGACGTGCATGCGCTCCCGCCACGTTCGTTTCTCAAAATTATCGTGACTTTCGTCGCGGGGTTTTTCCGATTGAATCAACTTCGATTGACTGTATGGACCCGCCGATTTCAGCAGGACTTTCGCAATTGGCATTTGAACATCCTTATAATAGAACATTGACTTGACCAAACTTAACCAGACCGAACGAGACACGACTAGCGTCGAAAAACCGCGATGGCACGCAAACATTGATTCGCGACGGATTCGAACCATCCCTGTCGGGTAGTGACTCCGACATCCACACCACGGGGCGAATCAGCAAGCAGACGATGATCCGGACTGCCGGCGGTTGATATCAGAGTCAAAACTGCACATCGCCCAGAAGATCATCGACATTCGACGCAGTCGCAGATGACGACACCGGGCCGCTGCCTTTGGGCTTCCCAGTCTTAACCGATCCGGCAGTCCCATCAACGTTTCCGTTATGCAGGATCCCGTCTGGGTGCCGATTCGGTGGCAATGTGATTCCAGCCCTGGTCAACATCCCCATGTTCAGAGGAATATGGTTCGCGCGTTTGTCTGACGGGTAGAAAATTTCGTCAAATTTCAGCCGAGTGCTGACCTTGCCTTCATACTCATTGGCCTCAAAATTCGCGCAACATTGCTTGTTGACGCACTGATTGAAATCGATCAGTGGATTCGTGCCGTTCGCCTTGTGAGCGTCAAGTTGTTCCTTCGTGATCAGTCCGCAAGCAATGGCCAGCGCTAAAAACTTACGCCGAGGCAGCGGTTTCTGGTCCTTGGAGAAGTATTCACGTTGCACCTTCCCCTCTTGGTTCGGCGTGGTGCCTCGCAGGATTTCGAAATCGACAACCGTTTCACCCTTCACGCCGCCTTCTTCGTCCAGAAATGTCACCAGCAGGTGATAACTGCCGGGCTGCACTTTATCGAAGCCGCCAATCGAGTCCGTCTTGATATCGTCCAGAAAGATTTCCATTTGCGTTTGTCCTTTGCGTTTGAGTTTCGGAATTTGATGAGTCAATCGATCTGTTCATACGAGCCGCCGCGAATTACGCACTCGCGGATGGCGTCTGTTGTTTCGCCAGCACCTTCTGCAAATTCCCCAGAATCGCGGACAACTGAGCAGGCTGAAGCTGACCCAATTCCGTGATCGGGGTCTCGTTCTTCTGCTGACGCAGTTTGTTGATCGAATCAACCAGAGTCGTCAGTGACGCGCCGGGGATCTTGCCGACTGTCAGTTCAATCTCCATCAACACAGATTGCTCTTGGTGAGATTGCAGCGGAGCAGATGACGCTGGTGGCGTTTGCGATGGTGCTGTTCCAACAGTAGAACTCGTTGTGGGATTTGCCGCAGGAACTGCCGGCACAAACTCAGCATCAACCACATCGCCATTTTTCGCGGACTGGGCTTCTCGCTGAGCGGCTGGAACCGATTGAGCAGGTGTTCCTGTCGATGCCATTTCTTTCAACTCACGCTGTCGAGCGGCAACATCGTCTGCCGATCGGGTCGGTGCGGTCGGCGTCGCAGCAGAAGTCGTAGCAGTTACTGTCGCAACAACATCCCGCATTTCTTCTTCGGACACTTCCCCGGCTTTCAATTCCGGGGCGACCATACCGATCAGGTCGGTAATACACCTGGCTCGTAGCATTTGATCCGGTCGCTTAACCCACTGACTGCCAGATTTGACATATCCGGCATTCTTGGCCATTTCGATTGTGAACGTATACGTCGATGGGGCTTCCCCCTTCGGAGTCAATTCCAGCGTCGCAGACAGACCATCCATGCCGTCCTTAATCCAGCGATGTTTTCCGCCAAGTTGGCGAAACTCGGCCAACATCACGTCGGCTTTCTTCGACAACTTTCCTCCAATCAAGTGATGCGTCTGCGTGAGTTGAAATACATCAACGCCGCGACTGACACAGGCCAGCGCCAACAGCTTTCCATCGCTTTCAGTCTGCGCCCCGCCAGCACCCGTCAACGCGAACACCTTGCCCATCCGATCGATGAAATCCATCGGATCGACTCGTTCGTAGATCGAAAGTCCCGTCTGGCGATTCACGGTCGCCAGTTCCGTTGTTTGCTGAACCACAATGCACTCCTCGTTTTTTGTCTTAGAAAATGGAACTGGAACCAACATCGACACCCACCAGATCAACTGCAAAAGAATCCGCGATACATCGCGTGCAACTGTTGCAACAGAACGACGTCGCTCCGGACATACTGACCGAGCAACGGACGATTCGTTTTGTAAAGCTCTTCAACCTGAGACCCGTCGACGTCTCCGGCAGGAATCTCAATGCCGAGTGCAGATGCAAGCCACTTCAGCTTGCCAGCAGGTCCAGGCCACCGTACTTTCATTAGGTCGATGCAGTCATTACCCCAGGGCTTCAGATCGAATTGCCGAGAGGGCTCGACGCCCAACAGCATCGATCGAACGAAGATTACCGGCAGGTCATACCCGAGGATGTTGAATCCAATAACTCGCGTGACCGATTTCGCCAACACCCAGAACCGTTCCAGAATCATCTTTTCAGTGACGCCGTCTTCGCCAGTGATCATCGACACGGGCTCTTGATCCCCAACGGCCCAGCCCATCGCAACGATCTGGCACATCTCTGGTGAGGTTGCCATTTGCTTTCGTTGAGCCTCAATCGCCGCAAGCCGTGCATCGTCAAGTCCACGAACTTTGGCAATCGCATCGAACACGCCCTTGCGTGGCTTGACTGCGGATTTCTCGCATTTCTCCAATCCAATGAGATACTCTTCGCACGGCGACTTGGCGGTCAGACAATCCGCGATGTCAGCCAGAGTCTTCTTCAACAGCACGGAAGGAAGATCATTCCCCATCGCTTCAACGGTGGTTCTCTGTGCCGGTTCCGGAATCGGATCCAGGCCGAATTTCTCAAATCGGTCATAGTCTGGAATTGCCTCCAGATCGAAATAAAGCAACCCGGAAGCCTGCTGTTTTGACTTTCGCTGTCGCGGTGATTTTGCAGCGGACTGTTCATTCGCAATCGACGGTAACGGCAACTCGCCGCTATCCGGAGTCGCGGCCGGAGTTGACACGACTGTGTCTTCGCCAAGCAGATCAATTTCAGAAAAATCAAGCAATGCTGTCACTTCATATCTCCTTCGTAATAGTTGTGGCTTTTATTCAAAATACAATCAGAAGCTAGATTACACATTCGCCGCAGCCCGCAGTTCATCATCATCAAGAAGCCTGCGGTTTACAATCTCACTCCGCATGACTTTAGTGTTGCTGGATGCAGTGATTCCAAGACGAACACCGCCATCATGCCTGACACCCAAGACGTCAATCAGAATCGGACTATCAAGCACCAGACCAGCACTGCCGATCACAATCGATTCATTGCGCCTCCTGACAAGAATCAACATTTCGCATTCCTTTGCTGTTGAAGATCACGAACCACAAGCTCTTTTGTTACTTGCATTCAACTAACTGGCCATTTTCAATCTCGTACCAGGTATCAGCCTTGATCCCGTTTTCACCGACTTTTCCGCAGAGAAAACGATATCCGTCGGTGTCAGTCCAGAAAGCGATTGCGAATGCACCTCGTTCGCCAACCTTAGCTCGGCCTCCATGACCAACAACTGCAACAGCGGTATTAAGTC
>VFSW01005717.1_pt1 | contig 18373 bp, 17 predicted proteins | sample 5358111 | NCBI WGS metagenome assembly VFSW01 (sample SAMN11554181, study PRJNA540505) | mine drainage metagenome | isolation source: sediment from site ElyBrook_90M | place: USA: Ely Copper Mine, Vershire, VT | collected 2017 | reverse complement strand
CATCTGTTGTGCCGCTCCAGCGGGGACCAATCTCTTTGGCCATGAGCGATGCATAGATCGTGTCTTTTTCGTTAGGCTCGCCCTTGTTGAAGATCAGGCCGGCAGCGGCAGTATTGGTCGGTGCATTCATGATCTGAACCGATGCCTTGTTCATAGTGAAATTGCCATAGATGCTGAATCCTGCACCGACATAATAGGTTGCCTCGCTTTCAAACCCCTTCATTCTCGCCACACCGCTGTTAACATAAGTTTGAATGCCGTTCACAATTGCGCCATTCTGTGTCAGGTTATTGTTGTCGATGTAGTAGACATCACCGGAAAGTGTCAGCTTCTGGTTTTTCCAGGTCGACCCAGCCTGATAGTTCATGGTGTTCTGCGGTTTTAATGATCCGGTTCCAAGTGCTGGATTGGTCACAGTGAAATTGCCAAGCGTGGGCGCGACAAATCCTTCAGCAGCTTGTCCATAGACTGCCCACTTCTCGTTCAGGTAGTAATGCACGTCAACAGACGGCAACAAGGCATTCCAGGTTTCAGACAAGCTGAGGGGGGAACCTGTATTGGCGTCAGTGGACGCGTTATAGCTGCGACTGAATGAGTTGTATTTCAATCCCGAAGTAATCGTCAAATCGTTGTTGGGCCGCCATGCATATTGGGCATAGGGTTGCAGCGTCGTGCTGGTGCTGTTATAGGCTTGTTGCGTACTAAGATATGCTGAACCCAGAGTCAGATCGACCAGGTTGCTCCATGCTTCATGTTTTTGCTGGTCTATCCACATGCCAAACTTTAGATCGCTGAGGCCTATGGCTTTGGTCACATTCAGTACGTTGCCGTATGAGCGATATGCAGTCAAACCAGACACGCCTGGAATATTAGTTGTTCCAAGCGCTGTGCCATTGGGGCTTGTCCCGCTTGGATCCAGGCCCTGTAGCGCATCGTGCTGAAAACCATAAGTGTATAACTTGTCGTCTATTTTCCAGTCACCCTGTTGCGTTTGCAGGCCGACATATTCCATGTCAGAGGTAAATATATCCTGGTTGTATCCGACATATGCTTGGCTGGTGGGATCCAGGCTCAGTCCCATATTGGGGCCAAACTGGGCAAGTTGCGTAGCAGTTGCCCCCTGGGACGCATTCTGTGTTGAAGTGTTATGCATCGCGACAAAAGTGATTGCGGTATTGTCAGAAATTGGCTTGATGAATTTCGCAAACAGGTTGTCGCGCGTCATTTTGTTGTTCAGCAGGTATCCATCTGTTGAAAAATGCTTGTAGTCTATGAATGCGCTGAAGTCATTGTAGTTTTGCATCACGCCGGTATCGAACTGGACACCAGCCAGGTGTGTATTGAAACTTCCCGTCGATAAGTAGGGTGTCAAGGCAGTATTTGAGCCGGGATTTTTGGAATGTATCGCAATGGTGCCGCCAAAAGTCGCGTCACCTATTGTGCTTGCATTCCCCGGGCCGCGGTCAACAACCACATTTCCGGTATCCTGCGACATAAAATAGGAGGTCACATGGTGAGTAAAATCATCACCGTCAGCAAAAGGAATGCCGTCGAAAGTCACATTGTACTGACCGTCCTGAAATCCTCTCAGGGTCATCGCTCCGCTGTCATTGCCGCCGGGTCCGTTCGGGCTGACGTTCATCACACTGGGCGCGATATTGGCGATGTCTGTGTAATTGGAAGCCCCCGTTACATTATTTTGAATATACTGTTGACTGATTACAGACTGGGGCTCGGTTGCAGTCAATGATCCCTGGGTTGGCGCCTGGTAGGGCGCAGAATTGGCCGTTGCTGCCGGCGCAGATGAAACGCTGTCAGAGCCGCTTGATACAGTCCCTAAATCAACAGCCATTGAATCTGTGAAGCTATTGGTAATGACCAGACTGCCAAAAATCAGTTTAACGATCGTTTTAACGTGAAATTGTTTCATGGGTGACCTTTTCTGTAATTTAGGGTGATTGGGTTTCAAGCATTGCGACATAATATGAATGCGCGGTGTTGCTTGTTGCGGTCGCAATTTAGGTGTGCGACGTGAAGGTTTTGTTACGAAAATTACTTGTGAAAAATATATATTTTTTTAAGCATGGATTAATTATTCATTGGCTATAATTTCCATTGCCATGATCCAACATGCTGTTTCTAATATTATTTTCATGTTGCATTTTATTTGGCACGGCGTCCAATATCACGGTCAATCAGCTTGCCGCATGCGCCCGGTATTTCATCAGTGAGGGTTTGGAGTTTGGTATGCGTATTCTTCTGGTAGAAGATGACCCGATGGTGGGTCAGAGCATTTGTACCGCGCTAAAAATTGCGCAATTCACGCTGGACTGGGTTAACGATGGTATTGCAGCCGAACATGCCATTGCGTGCGAAAATTATTCGCTGTTGTTGCTGGATCTTGGATTACCAAGGAAGAGCGGCTGGGAGATTCTTAAATTCCTGCGCCAACGCGGTAACAGCATTCCGGTTCTAATACTGACGTCCCAGGATGCCGTTGAAGATCGCATACTTGGGCTAAATCTTGGCGCCGATGATTATCTGGTAAAGCCCTTTAATCTCGATGAGTTGATTGCAAGAATGCGCGCACTGCTTAGGCGCAATAACGGACAGGAGTCCGCTGAGATCGTTTATGGTGCGCTTTTTATAGATACTGTCAGGCACGAGGTAAAGTTCAAGGGTGAGATGGTCAACCTGTCCGCGAAAGAGTTCGCGATGCTTTATGCGCTGATGGAAAAGCCGGGAGCTGTTCTGTCGCGTGATAAGCTCGAAGAAAGAATTTACGGGTGGGGGGATGAAGTCGCAAGCAATATCGTGCAAGTTCACATTCATAATTTGCGAAAAAAATTGGGCGCAGATGTCATTCAAAATGTGCGGGGCGTTGGATACAGGGTGGGGTTGGTGTAATGTCCATATATAGACGCCTGATGATCCTGCTTTTCTCGGCATTGGTTCTGACAGGAGCAATCACCGGAGTGACAATCTATAAAAAGACATTGTCCGAGGTGAATGAAATGCAGGACTACACGCTCAGACAGACAGCCTACTCGATGCAGTATTCAAACAGTTTGATCATGCCGCCTTCTGAAAAAGTCAGTGATGCTGACCATGATGCAAATGAGAGTGTCGCTGACAATGATGACTTTGAGTACATCGCCCAGATATGGGGGAAAAATGGCAAGCTGCTTCTTTCAACAGATCCGGAAAAGAATATACCGTTATTCAACACCAGCGGGATGGCAACTGTTTCATGGGAAAAACAGAAATGGCGGATCTTCCATCTGCTGTCCAAAGGCAATGTCATTCAGATAGTGCAGTCTTTGGACGCCAGGGAAGAAACCGCAGCCGATATTGCGGAACGCGCAGTGCTGCCAGTTATCCTGCTTATTCCCGCCCTGGGATTTTTGATCTGGCTGGGCATCATATTCGGACTGCGTCCGATAAAACGCATCTCCCTTGAACTGGAAGAGCGGCATGCAGACTCAATGGAGCCGCTGGCATTGGAAAACCTGCCCATCGAAATAAAATCTATGGTGCTGGCAATGAATGCATTGCTGTACAGGCTTTCAGGTTCGTTCGAGCTGCAAAAACAGTTCATTGCGGATGCCGCACATGAGTTGCGAACCCCGCTGACCGTCCTGAATCTACAGGCTGAGATCATGTCGCGCTCAGCAGATCCGGATGACATATCCGAAGCATTCGCAAATTTAAAGTTGGGCATTGCACGAGCAACACATCTGGTTGGGCAACTGCTAACTTTGGCGCGACAGCAACATGTAAGCAAAAACATGGCGCTGGAAAAAGTTGAACTAGAAGAGTTGGCCAAAAATGTCATTGGGGAATTAACACAGTTTGCGGCAACAAAAAGCATAGACATGGGATTGGTTAGTACAGGAAAAGCCTATGTCACTGGCAACATGGAATCACTTAGAACCTTACTCGTGAATCTTGTCGACAACAGTATTCGCTATATTCCGGAAGGCAGTGCGATTGATATTCTTGTCTGCGTCGAAGGGAAAAAATGCATACTGGAAGTCTCCGATTCAGGTACTGGCATACTGTCGGCTGATCTGGAAAGGGTTTTTGACCGTTTCTATCGTGGGGTCGGACACAATGTTATTGGCAGCGGGCTAGGACTCGCCATAGTAAAAAACATCGTTGAAATGCATGAGGCAAGCATTACATTATGGAAGGCGGAAAACGGTACTGGGCTCAGGGCCAGAATTGAATTTACGGCATTCCATTGATGAGCATAAAGGCAAGATTGAGTTGTTCTACTAGTCCGGAGCTCAATCCGGAAGAGCGGCTCAATGCTGATTTGAAACAGGCGGAAGAAAAGATAGGCAAAAAGATCAACGAGGAAGTTAGGGATATGCTGAATTATTCTTGATCGTCGTTCCCGCGCAGGCGGGAACCCGGTTAAATCAATAAGCTGGATACCCGCTTTCGCGGGTATGACGAATAAATCAACGCATCCTTTGGCCGTGGAGAGGTTTAATAGCCCGCTTCTTCCTGGTGTCGGAAGGCTAGAATATACGCCACATCGTCGGCCGGTTCGTGGCGATACAGAGCCGCATAGCCGGAGTCACGAAAGGCAATCACCAGCTCGCGCAGCTCGGGCATTTCAGGGAACGGGCGGTCAATGTCGGGGGCCGTCTCCGGCAGCAGGAATTGTCGCTCGATGGTCTGGCCGGCCCGTCTGGCGGCTTCTGGCGCTTTGGCTGCCAGGACGATTGAACCCCAAAGAAAACGTGGTCTGCTTCTGGGATTTTTCCCGGTTTTTAAATCATAGACCTTGCGGTATAGGCCGTTTTGCATATTGTGAGGCTGGTGCCGAGCCCTTAGAGTGTGGGGGATTCCAACCCGCGAGGAGCTCACATGACCGATGCATACTTTGGCTGGCTGCCCGACTTGCCCAGCATCACCGATTACACTGTGGATCACGAAAAGGTGAAGCCGCTGCTCGCAAAAGTTGGCAAGCCGCGCAAGAAGGATGCGCTGCCCGAAAAGGCGGATCTGCGTTCCTGGTGCTCGCCGATCGAGGATCAGCTCGATCTGGGATCTTGCACCGCCAATGCGGGAGTCGGCATGGTCGAATATTACGAGCGCCGCGCTTTCGGCAAGCACATCGATGCGTCGCGCCTCTTCCTGTACAAGACGACGCGCGACCTTCTGAAATCGACAGGCGACACGGGCGCATATCTGCGCACCACGATGGAGGCGATGGTGCTCTTCGGCCTTCCTCCGGAAAGCTACTGGCCCTATGTCGTCAAGGATTTCGACAAGGAGCCCGGTGCATTCCTCTATTCCTTCGGCCAGAATTATCAGGCGCTAAGCTATTACAGGCTGGACCCCGCAGGAACCGAAAAGGCTGCCCTTCTGAAGCAGATCAGAAACAGCCTCGCCTCAGGCCTCCCTCTCATGTTCGGCTTCACGGTTTACAACTCCTATAACCAGGCGACCCCGGCGAACAAGGGCGCGATACCCTATCCCGCGAAGGGCGACAGGGTCGTGGGCGGGCATGCGGTCGTCGCGGTCGGCTACGACGATGCGCTGCAGATCAAGAACGGAAGTGCGAAGGCGACCGTTGGCGCGCTCCTCATCAGGAATTCATGGGGGACGGGGTGGGGCGATGGCGGCTATGGCTGGCTTCCCTACGAATATCTTCTGAAGGGTCTGGCCACGGACTGGTGGGCGCTGATCTCGCAGGAATGGGTCGACACCGGAAACTTCGGTTAGGGAGGCGCTGCATTATTCGTCAATTTTGCAAAACCGGAATAGGAAAGTCTGAACTCTTGAATTCAAATGTGCCATGCTTCCTCCCATATGTTCGGCATGGTAGTGCTTTGCATGTTGCATGCAACATCGTATGGTTCTTTTGATCCTTGTGTATCCATGTAAAAAGAACTGGCCTGTCGCCGATTTTGTGAGGTGACGCCTTACCATGGTAAGACATTATGGTATGATGGAAGCGTTTATATGCAAGTCGAAATCAGGAGGTTATTGTGATCGTGACGGTTTCTGAAAAAGGCCAATTGGTCATTCCGGCAAAGATACGCAGGCTGTTGGGGATCACGCCTGGCACGAGGTTGAATGTTCTGCCCGATGCTGGCGGATTCAGGGCATTGGTGGACGACGCAAGAAAAACCAGAAGCGCGGCCGAGTGCATCGGCATATCCCGATACAAAGGCCGGGCGATTGCGGCCGAAGAGATGGACGTCGCAAGATTCGCATCAAAAACATGATTGCGCTTGATACGAATGTTCTGGCAAGGCTGGTGACAAACGATGATCCGGTACAGGCACGCCAGGCGGCTGCGCTGATCGACTTGGGCGACGCATTGTTCGTGCCGCTCACCGTGATGCTGGAACTGGAGTGGGTATTGCGCGGCGCGTATGCGCTGGACAGATCCGATATCTCAAGATCACTCGAAGCGCTGTTGTCGGTGCGGAATATCCGGTTTGAAAGGCAGTCTGACATTCAGCTTGCGCTGCAGCACTATCAGGCCGGTCTGGATTTCGCCGACGCCCTGCATCTTGTCGGATCGGCAGACTGCATGGTGCTTGCGACGTTCGACCAGCAATTCAAGAGGCGGGCGGCAAAGAGAAAATTGAAACCCGGGGTGAGCTCGCCGGCCTTGTTGATCCGCCAGGACAAGACTTGAAGCGCATTGTTCTTCATTAGGCGGGTGTCTGCGGCGACTCCTGTTGCCGGCTTTGTAAATCCGCATAGTTCGGTCATTCGAGTTCGATCCTTCAGGGCTTGGGGAGGGAGGCGTCCATCCCATCTCCCTAATGTCACTTAAACCAATCAGCCTCCACGAAAACCGGGGCGATTCACATTGCGACAAGGCTGTTGGGGGAGTGTGAGTTAGACACATGGGGCAATTCGACAATCTCTTCCGGAGCGGCGATAATCAACCGTCGTCAGTGGATTCGTTTCCGTATTTGATAAGGGACAGGGGGGGGCATGAAGCGATCTTCGGTAATCTTGTGGGTGGCTAGCTTTCTGTGGTTGCTTGCGTGTTCTTCGACCCAAGCCGGAGAGATAAGGAGTCTGTCCGAACTTGCGATGCTGCCACCGTATTGCAAAGGCACCCAGCTGATACGCCAACTAAGTCAGGACCCCGTGCCTATCGATCAGTATTTAGAAATTTACGGAAAATCGTTCATGCATCTGCACCACTATTGCTGGGCGCTGAATGCGGAAAACAAGGCGAACGAGATGTTCAACAAGCGCGATCGTGATTCCGAGCTAGGCGGAGCGATCAGCGATATAAAATACGTGCTGACCAACGCCGACCCTGATTTCATCCTGTTGCCCGACATATACAATTCCCAAGCGAGGATATTATTTTCTTTGCACAGGGACGGCGAGGCGGTGCTCTCACTCGAAAAGGCCATCGAGTTGAAGCCCGGGTTTGTCCCGGCGGTCGCGAGGCTGAGCGACTATTATGTCAAGATAGGAGACAAGGAAAAGGCCATCCAGACGCTGAAGAACGGGATAGACAACAACGAGAATGCCGACTTTCTGATAGGCAAGCTTGCAAAGCTCGGTGTGACCTACCAGGGCACGCCGGGCAGCGCGATCAAAAAGGATGAAAAGAAGGATGAGTTGGCCGCTCCTCCGGCACCCAGTGAAGCTCCGTCTGCGGCATCGTCTGTGCCGTCCTCAAGCCAGCCTGCGAACAATCCCTATTGCCGCTTCTGTCCTTGACTGTCGATTGCCATCCCGACGAACAGGGCGGGAATACTTGCTGGCCGCAGTGGGAGGAAGGCTTGCAGCCGCAATCTTGTGTGTATATACTTATCGTATATCCATGTTTTCGGAGAAGGCTATGACCTATGCGCGCGTATTCCAATCAGGCAACAGTCAGGCAGTGAGATTGCCGAAAGAATTCCGTTTTGCTGCCGATCAGGTTGAAATCTTCCGGCGGGGCGATGAGGTTATCCTGCGCGAGCGCCAGAGCAACGCACTGACCATTTTTGATGCCTTGAGCCAGTTCCCGGAAGATTTCATGGCGCAGGGACGAGGCGACGTTCAGCCGCAGGAAAGAGATTCGTTCTGATGACGGTGCGCTATTTGCTGGATACAAACATTTGCATTTATATCGCCAAACACAATCCACCCATGGTGCGGGAGCGGTTCGCTCGACATATGGCGAACGAGCTGGTCATGTCTGTGGTCACGCTGGGGGAGCTGCGTTTTGGCGCTGAAAAAAGTCAGTCGCGTGAACGCGCATTGGCGGTCATCTCGCAACTCGAATCCACGATGCAAATCGCGCCACTTGGCGAAGCGGCAGGGCAGCATTACGGCCAGATTAGAGCAGCACTGCAACAGCGGGGCGAAATTATCGGTAACAACGATCTGTGGCTTGCTGCTCATGCAAGAGCGGAAGGCTGGATACTGGTGACCAACAACGAACGTGAATTTTCCCGTGTAGAGGGGTTGCAAGTGGAAAACTGGGCTCTGTGATTGTCTTTCTACGGAATGGGTAAGGGCGCGCCTGCGAACAATTCGTATTGCCGCTTCTGTCCATAGTACCGAACCGGAACCCTCAGATGTTAGCCACTGCGCAGGTGAGTTCTCATGGCTCAAGATTGCCCTGTCGCCATCAAAAGAATAGAATGCTCGCGCTGCATGGGCATGGATTTCTGGATAGCCGAAACATATTGAAAGCGGAGTTCCACATTGAGGATAGTCGCGAGCCTGGCACATCCTAAACATAACTGAGAAAACCCAAATTCATGATCTGCGTGGTGATTCCCTATTATCAGAAATCTCCAGAGCCGCTGCGCAAGGCGATCGCTTCCATTTTTTCGCAGGAAGGCGTGCCTTCTCCGCACATCCTGATCGTCGACGACGAATCTCCCGTTCCCGCGGAAGGGATCATCGATGCGCACTTCCCGGATCACAAGGCATCCATCAGAATCATTCCCCAGAAGAATGCGGGCGCTGCCGCAGCTCGGAACACCGGCCTCGACAATCTTCCTGCCGACACCGAATATGTCGCCTTCCTCGATTCGGACGATGAATGGACGCCTGATCATCTTGCGAATGCAGTAAGGGTTTTCGAGTCCGGTTGCGACTTCTATTTCGCGGGGCACAAGCGCGATGACTGGGATCATGACCGCTTCACCCAGATGGGGCTTGAGCCTGATGCACACAAATGCATCGATGCTGATAAAGAACTCTTCGAATATTCCGGAGACATGCTGCACGCCATCATAAGCCAGCATATGATCAAGACATCGACCGTCGTCTTCAGGCGAAATGGGTTCGAAGACATACGGTTTCCGAAACATCTTGTGCTTGGGGAGGATGATGTCTTCTGGGTCAAAGCAACAAGGCGTGCTCGCAAGATCGGGTTCTGCAGCCAAGTGGAAGTCAGGATGGGGGACGGGGTGAACATTTCACAGGGAGGCGAATGGGGAGACGAGCGCTCTATCCAGTTGATGTCGCTGAACATGCTGAAGTGGCAGAGCATGCCCGCATTGCTTCCCGATGAACCACAGATCGAATCGATCAGGAAATCAAAGATGGAAGGGCTGCGCCACGATCTTGCCGGGAGCGTTCTGCATAGGATCAGGCGAAGACAGAAACTTCCTATGAAGCACATCGCAGCCTGTACTTCTGCCGACCCAAGGTGGCTAGTCACCCTGCTTCAGTACCCATTCAAAAGAAACCGGACATGAGCAAAGAGGCATTGCGGGTAGGCATCTACAAGTCTCCTGAGATACCCCAGAGCTTCAGGGTCTATGCGTCCAATGTGGAAAGGCACTTGGCGGCGCTTGGCATCGAGGCGATCCCGTTTTCCGACAGGAAGGATCTGCCGACAACCGCAGATGTGCTCTGGGATATCCGTTCGGGAGGCGGCAATCCGCCTCTCGAATTCATGATGAAGGGTCCGCCGCTCGTGATCACCGTGCATGGCTTTGCGCCCATCACCCTGTCCGGCTGGGAGTACTTCAGGACCGTCAAAGGCATGCTGATGTCCGGCCGCTATTCGAAAGAGAAGATGGACCGATGGAAGCATCTGAAGGACGGCGTCGCAGGACTCATCGCAGTTTCGAACTACACGAAGACGGAGGCCGTGCAGATGACGGGGATTGCGGCCGACAGGATTGCAGTCTGCCATCACGGCGTGGATGCGGGATCCTTCACGCATGACCCGGGCATTTCCAGGGACAACTATTTTCTGCATGTCTCGAACGACGAGCCGCGCAAAAACCTTCCCAGAATCATCGATGCTTTCAGGCAGTTGAGAAAGTCCCATGACGTGGAACTGCTTCTCAAGCTGCCCGCCGACAAGGCTGAAAAATATTCGGGGATGGACGGCGTGAAAACGATATGCGGCCTTTTGAGCACGGAGGATCTGGCCGATCTTTACAGAAATGCATTGGGCTTCGTCTTCCCTTCGCTCTACGAAGGGTTCGGCATGCCGATACTGGAAGCGATGGCTTCGGGTTGCCCGGTCATCACATCGAATGTCAGCGCCTGCCCGGAGGTGGCGGGTGATGCGGCATTGATCGTCGACCCGAGGGACGAGGGTGTTCTCTTCGACGCGATGAGGACGCTATATCAGGACAAGAGCACGCGCGACCGGCTTGTCGAAGCGGGGCTACAAAAAATAATATCGTTTACATGGGAGAAGAGCGCGGACTGTCATGCGAAGCTGTTCAGGAAGGTTGCGCATGATTGAACGCAGTGTTATTCCAAAGAGGTTCTATTCTCTCGATGCATTGCGCGGCATTGCTGCAATTATCGTAGTGCTTACCCATTGGCCACAGTTCTTCTTTGTTTCAGAAAAACTCTCTGGATCATCCATCTCACTTGGCTCCAGCGAATTTATATCCACTTATCTGGAAAATAAACTTCCGTTTTTCGACGTTCTATTTGTGGCATACAAGTCGGGATGGCTTGCCGTGGATTTGTTTTTCGGGTTGTCCGGTTTTATTTTCTACTGGCTCTATGCGGAAAAAATCCAGGAGTCCGCTTTGACTGCATGGAACTTCTTCATTTCAAGATTTTCGAGACTTTACCCACTTCACCTGCTTACTCTGATCTGGATTGTCTGCATTCAAATCGCTTTTCAGCATGCAGCAGGCGCAAGTTTCTTTTTCTTCGAGCACAACGACCCTTTTGAATTTTTTCTGCATTTGCTATTGATCTCCTCTTGGGGATTTGGAAACCATGTTTCATTCAACCTGCCCATTTGGTCGGTATCTGTGGAAGTTGCGATGTATACGATGTTTTTCGTTCTGTGCCGACTTGTCCCGGTACGCAGCCTGGTACTGGCAATAATATCCGCGATCGGTCTTTTTATTGTTTTTCGGATCAACGCCCAACTAGGACACGGGATTGCTTCATTTTTTCTGGGCGGTTGCACTTATCATGTATATGAGTGGATCGTCAAAACTTCACGTACTAAAACAGTTTTGATCTACCTGTCCATAGTTACTGCTCTGCTATGGGGCGTAGCGATACTTTCGGATTATCGACATTGGGATTTTCTCGGTTCTGTTCCATTCTTCTGGAGATATACGCTTCTTCCAACTGTCATAATTTTTCAGATGACCATACTCACGTTAGCCCTCGCGGAAACTTTGCGCGGAACATTGGGGAAGAGGCTCATGGTGCTTGGAGATATTTCGTATTCGGTCTACCTCCTGCATTTCCCGCTTCAGATATCGGTTTTGACCATGGCAATTTATTTAGGGATAAGCCGGGAGGTGTTTTACAGCTATTACGCCTTTTTTGGTTTTTTTGCGGTGGTGTTGACCCTGGCAGCGCTTAGTCATTACTATTTTGAAAGGCCTATGCAGGGATATATGCGCAAAGCCTGGCTAAACTCTGTGAACTGAAGCAGCATCGTCTCAATCTCGAGTCACTTCAAGTTCAGGCGCAATTCTTCCGCAATGACCTGCAGATAGGCATGGCCGAATTTGAGGTCGGGCTCCAGATGATTTCCTTCCGCCCACTCGTTCCATGACTTGATGAAAACGAATTGGCGGTTTTCCGGCAAGTCCTGTGCAAGCTCAAGCGCTTCCCTGAAGTGCTTGCGAAAAAGTTCGGGTGTGGAGCCATGCAATACAAGTCCGCGCTTTCCGCTTCTAGGCGTGTTGTCCCAGTTCGGTATTACGCAGGGATAATTCTCGATTCCGGGAGAAGGTCTCTTCAATAGTCCTGGAAAGATTTCTTCATAGGAATAGATGGTCGGCAACCCCTTTCTTTTTTGACGGTCATTGATCAATCTTTTTAGCGGAGTGCGCCAGGACACCCAGCTATTACGGAGTGGGGGGAGCTGCGAGGTGATGGAGCCATCGAAACCATGTGCCTGCGGCTGCCAATCGAAGCCGGCTACCCCGATCAGATGCAGACCCTTCAGACCGGCTTTTGAGGCCAGTTCCCGCCATAGATCCGTGGTTCTTTTGACATCTGGAATTTCCATTGGGCGGAAAATGACGAACACGGGTTTGCCATCCACAGTGATGTAACGCGAGTCACTAAAAGATTTGAGCAGAAAGTTGAAATGATCGGTGTGGTCTTGTATGCCGGGGTATACCTGCTCGATTAATAATTTATCAGGTGAACCTTGCCAGATGCTGTTCCAGCTATGGTTTGCCCAGCATAGACAAAAAGGTAAATCTGGCTCTCCTGATGCCAAAATCTCGTTGAATGGACGCTCCAGAATGCGGCGCCCGCCGAACCAATAATGGTAATAGCAGAAGCCCTCGATGCCATACTGCTTCGCTAGTTCAGCTTGGGCCGCTCTCGATTCGGGAAGACGCAGATCGTAAAAACCGAGATCAGCAGGAACATGAGGTTGATAGTGCCCCGGAAACATGGGTTTGGCTTTCGCGGTATTGGTCCACTCAGTGAATCCTTTTCCCCACCATTCGTCGTTTTCCGGAATGGGGTGGTATTGGGGGAGATGGAAAGCGATGGGTCTGGGTGATGTCATGATGCGGGGAGTATCGTCATTGTGTTGATCTTTTAATATTCTCAGTTCACATGCAGTATGTCATCAAACTCGGATTTAATATCGAGATTTCCGATTTTTGGCAAAACATAACTCGGCAAGAGCCAAATCAGATATAGTGCTGTCGGCATGAAGGGCAACTACATCATAGTGCCAATCGTAGCAATGTTGATTGCGCAGCGAAATGTGAGCCAATTTGTCTGTACTCTGCTTTTGGAATTCATCCGTAAAGTGGCTGAATTCTCCAAATTTAGTAAACCATATATATCGATTGTAACCATGCTCTTTCAGGACTTCAAAATGATCAATCCAATTATTGCCGGTTTGCTCGCAGAGTATTGGATGCCATTCGAAAATAACAGCTGGTTTGCACTTCGTTAGAATATTATGGGAGCCTTTCAAGACCTTGCCATCAAAACCATCAACATCAATCTTTAAAACATCAATGCCTTCATTCATGTCAGCTGACAAAAGATTGTCCAAACTAATCGATTGAACAAATCCTTTGCCTTGAGCGCTTGCAGTGCCAAGATGGGTACGAATGAGCTGCTTTTCACTTCCTTCTGATTCCGAAAGTAACGCCAAGTAGGATTTCACCTTTTTCATACTTCCTAAGTTGGACTCCAGAAATGTATAAAATTCGGTATCGCCATCAATGCAAAGATATTTCTTGACCATGTCAGGGCAGTTACTCTCAATCAATAGGACGGTATCCCCTATCGCTGCACCAATATCGACTACGGTAATGGATGATTTGCCACGAGCCAAAAAAGCCTGATTCACTAGTTCAACAAGAGGATTGTTATAAGAGCGGAACATCCTGGCAAAAAAAGGATACGCATAACCAAAATTCACTATGACTTCGTGACCATGAATCTTCGTCTTAACTGGGCCAGCATATTTCTTAGCAACAAATAGTTTGGCTTGGTTAATTTTCGATGCTACTGATCCACGAAAATGAAACTCGGTAAGGTACACAAAAAAGTTATAAATTGCAGAGGCCGTGGCATTTGGTACGGGGCTCATTGAATTTTCCTTCATTTGGAGTCTCTCGGCTAAATCAGTTCATCAAACAAAGTCGACAATTTTTATAAGTCGTTGCTCAAGATTGTCGATGGCAGCATCCCTGGTCCAGCGTTCCGATATCATTCTCGCTCCTGTTTTCCCGAGTCGATCAGCCAGTTCTTTGTCATTCAGCAGGCTTAGAACAGCTTGGCCAATGGCTTCTGGATCGCGATCGTGAACGAGCAATCCGTTTTCCATATGATGAATAGTTTCCCGAACGCCACCTTCAGCGATAGCCACGACAGGCGTTCCGCAGGCATTCGCTTCAAGAGGGGCAAGACCGAAAGGCTCCAGCCTCGACGTATAAAGCATCACGGAAGCGCGATTCAGGAGATCGATCAATTCGGAGTCGGGTATGCTCATTTTAGGATCGAAACGGACACCGAGTTCGGTCGCCAGTTCCAACATCTTTTCATAATAACTGGTGCCTGCAAGATTCCCGATCCATTTCAATTCGGGGCGGTTCTCTACCGGAATGGTTGCAATCGCTTGAATTGCGAGATCGAGTCCTTTCCCATCCGTAAATGATCCCAGTCCGACGACGAAATTTTCTTTCGCAGCGCCATTCTGATGGAAATGATGTCCATCGATACCCAGATAACATACGCTGGAATCCAGACCATAGGCACGCAGAACACTTTCTCGGCTGTAGAACGAATTCACCAGGATTCTGCTAAACCCTTCTGCGTTTGCTCTTTCCTCGCGCGCCTGCAATCTGAATCCCTGCACATGAACGAGATCACGCAAAAAGCGTTTCAGATTTTTGGGGGTATACGGGTTCCCGCCTGAATCTGGCAAGGCAAGCCATGGCAGCCTGGGTGAAGCTTCATACAACGATCGGTAAGGCTCACCCAGATAGAGGGCGGAAGGCAGAGGTTTAAGCATTCTCCCCAAGGGCGGCGAACGGAAAAATAGGCAGGCATTGGCAAACAGGACATCGAATTTCTTCGAAGTGATTTCTTTGGCGCATTGCATGCAGTGGCGTTCCATCGCTGCAAGCTTTGTATCTACGGTGCGATAGGGATGCATGATGTTGTTGATTCGGCCGGCACTAGAGGGAGGGTGCCAGTCGTATGGAAGAACATGTTCCTCGGCAAAGTCATTTAACGGGAGGTAAGACTGATCTGCGCTGGAGGGGCTCCAGGCCTCAATATAATGCCCGCGTGCTGCCAGACCTTTCACATGCTCATAAAGCGCCCGCTTTCCCCCACCACTCGGAAGATTATGCCATACCGCTATCCTGAGCTTTCGTGTTGACATTGTTTCATCCCATTGCTGTTATGCCATGTCGCCATCAGTCATGAGTACTGATGACCTGATTCCGCTTTCCAGACAAGTATTTCAAGTGCTTCGCCTGGATTCGCTTTTCGAATGAGCTATTCATAATTCTACTTTGAAAGGCTTGCGAATTGCTTGAATGCAATGAACGAATTTCCTATTTCGTTTCGCAACGGATGCCTGAGCAGGAAAATCCCTGCAATCCAGCCCAACAGGCAACCCGCCAGGCCAAAGAGCAATTTGAACCAGAGAGATTCAGGAAGGATGCCATCCGACAGCAATATGAAAGCAGGAAAAATGGCTGATGCCATGGCGACCTCGGCGCTTTTGCGCAAGGCTTGCACCATCTCCCACAGACTGACTTCAAGAACGATTCGGCATTGCATTATAAAGATTAGCGAGGCGACAAGGTTGGCACCGATGAATACAGAGCCTATCGCTACAAGTCCGAAGGGTGCGGCCAGAAATATGAGTATGGTGAGTATCGTGGAGTAAATGGTAAGGAAATATACGTTCTGCTTCATTTGTCCGATGGCGGTCAACATCGATCCCAGCAGCAGGAATGGCGTTGTCAGAATCGAGGCTATGCTGAGAAGCTGAAGCAGCGGGACGGATGGCTCCCATTGCTTGCCATAAAGAACCACAATGATGGGGTGGGCGAGAAGTCCAAGGTTGATGTAGAAAGGCCAGGCGAGCGCGCTGACATAGGTCATCGAGCGAAGAAAGCCATCCTTTACTCCGTTTTCTGTGCGGGATTGCTCGGCAAAGTGAGGGAGTGCGACATTCCACAAGGATTTCATCACGAGCGTTTCGAACATCGAAATGAGCCCTCTTGAACGGCCAAAATAACCGACCATGGCCATACCGGACAGGCGACCGATGATCAGGTCGGGCCCTCCCTGGCATACGTCATTCAGAATCATCATCGAGTTGGAAAGCATGCCAAAAGAAAACACTTTCCGGATCTCCTTGAATCCCGGTAGCAGAGGGAGATTCTTCGGGCGCCAAACCTGCACCAGCAGAATGGTGCAGACATTTCCCACGACCGATCCCCATGCCATGGAATGGTAACTAAACCCTGCATAGGCAAGGCCGAGTGTAGTTAGCGATCCTATGATGCTCGGGAAAATTTTGATCAGCGAAATATGTTTGAAATCCATCTCCCTGTGCATATAGGCCATGGGCACTGAGCCAAAAGGGATGAGAAAAAAATTGAGGCTAAGCACCAGCATGACCGACTTGATGCCCGGCTCCCGATAGAATTCTGCTGCATAGCTGCTGCTTAGTCCGATCACTGCAGCCATTGTCCATGCGGTAATCAGCGTCAACGCAAAGGCTGCACGGACTTTCTCGGGTGTGAGTTCCTTCTCCTGGATGATGTAGCTGGAGACTCCGAAATCCCTGAGTGTATGAGCAAAACCGATCGCAACCATGGCAACGGAAAATATCCCTATCTCCGCCGGTGTCAGCAGGCGGGCGATAATGAGCGAGACCAGGAACTGGATGATGAAGCTGATGTAGTTCTGACCGAAGGAAAGAAATAGAGATTTTCTGACCTTGCTCATGGAAAGAACGTGGAAAGACGTTGGCGGAGTTGAATACCCGTTATCATGTATTCGGGTAGTATATGAGTATGAGAGGCGGAGAGTTTGTCACGCTGAGATGACGTGCCGGTTAAATGATAATCTTGGATTTGCATTGAACTGTAAACCACCACACAATGAATGAACGCATGATCAAAGGGCAGACAGTTGGTCGCATCGAGAGCGTCGATCTTTTCAGGTTTGCGGCCATCTCAGCAGTGATTGTGCTTCATACGGACACGCATGGCAAGGGCCCCTTTGCGAACGCTGATTTCTGGATGTATTTCAGCGTCTTTGTGGATCAGCTTGCAAGATTCGCAGTCCCTTTCTTCTTCGTGATATCGGGTTATTTCTGGGGATTGAAAGTCAGGAAGGAAGGTACGTCCTTTCCCGCATCGCTTTCGATGGGGAAAAGAATCCTTGCGATTTTCATCGCATGGTCGTTCATCTATCTCTTACCCATCAATCACAACCTGGCCGGGGAAAGCGCGCTTGGGTTCGTCAAGGCGGCATACTGGAATGCACGGGACTTGGCGAACGATCCGCTCACACTTGCGATGCAGGGTACGAAGGTTCATCTGTGGTTTCTGGTCGGATTGCTGTGTTCCATCTCCATCAGCATGTTCCTTGTGAAGTACGGACGGGGCAGGTTGCTGGTCGCGTTCGCCGTGATGCTGTATGTAACCGGATTGCTTGCGAAAGCTTATTCCGGCACGCCGTTTGGCCTGCATACGGACTTCAACACCCGGAACGGCCCATTTTTCGGCACGATCTTTTTCGTCTCGGGCTACCTGCTCTCGAATTTCAGGCCGGATGAAAGGTGGTTCGGCTGGGGCATGCTGATCTTGGGCTTCGGTTATGTTTTGCATTTCTCGGAAATCTATTTCCTCTGGAGGCTCTATGGCGCATCGCCATATCAGGACTATGTGGTCGGCATCTATTTCATCGGAATGGGTGCTGCAATGGCATCCCTCTCCAACCATCCTATTCTGAGGCTTGCGATCCTCAGTGGATTGGGGCGGCTGGCGCTGGGCATCTACGCGATCCACTTCGTCTTCGTCGACATGCTGAAGCAAAGCTTCAAGGGCTGGAATTTGCCTTGGGGCCTCTACTTCCTGGCGGTACTCGTTCTTTCCGTGGCGTCAGCGATTATCCTTTCGAAAAGCAGGTTCACGAGAAAACTCGTCATATAGTTTCGGTGCTGCTGTGTCTCATGCCAGACTGTCAACGCGGACTCTTCGTTGCCATGTACCTTCACACTTCCCACGGATTGATGACGGAGACACCGGCCACTTCGAAAGGGGACGTGTCGCGCGATGCCACAATGAAACCCCGGGAGGCCGCAATCGCAGCGATGTAGCCATCAGGTGTTGGGAATCCTCTCCCTACAGTTCTGGCTGTCACGGCCAGCCCGGCATAGTGCCGGGCTGCGTCGATGTCGAATGGCAATATCCGATCCCTGAAC
>VFSW01005716.1_pt1 | contig 18378 bp, 24 predicted proteins | sample 5358111 | NCBI WGS metagenome assembly VFSW01 (sample SAMN11554181, study PRJNA540505) | mine drainage metagenome | isolation source: sediment from site ElyBrook_90M | place: USA: Ely Copper Mine, Vershire, VT | collected 2017 | reverse complement strand
CGAGCTTGACCCGGTACTCGCGGGCGTACGAGGCCTGCAACCGCCTGGCGACGGCCGCCGGCGACGGCACGGACGTCGACCCCCAGGGGCAGGTCCAGAAGTCCTGCCAGGAGGTCCGCTAGGCCATGGCGATGAAGCTCCTCACGAAGGAACTCGAGGCCCGGCTGCCGCCGCTGTACTCCACGGAGGCCGTCCCCGCCGGGGAGAAGGTCGCCGTCGCGAAGTTCTTCTTCCCCGCCGGGAGGGCGACGTGGTACGTCGTCGAGAGCGGCCGCGACCCGGAGACGGTCCCGCGGGCCGTCGACCTCGACGGCCACGAGGACGTGCTCTTCTTCGGGTTCGTGGTCTCGCCCCTGGGCAAGGACTGCGACGAGTGGGGGTACTTCACCCTCCGGGAGCTGGAGTCCGTCGAGGTCCGGCACCTGCACGTCGAGCGGGACCTGTACTTCCGGCCCACGAAGATGTCCGACCTGGAGGTACTCTAGAGCGCAAATAGACTTGACGCCCGAGCGCCAGCGGGGTAAACTGGCGCCGTAGCATCTACCCGCTGGGGAAGAGAAGGAGGTCGACGACGATGATGATGAAGAAGACGATGGCGGTCCCGAGGGTGAACCTCAACGGCACCAGCAAGGGCCAGCTCCTCGAGGACGTCCAGACCGTGGGCGCGAAGGTCCGCGAGGCCATGGACGCCCTGACGAAGGCCAGCCCCCACCCGCGGGACTACAGCCCCGAGGGCATGGAGGACGCCGTGATGGAGTACCACGACAGGATGGCCAAGCTCAAGAGCGTGTACGAGGACATGCTCGCCCTCTCGGAGGCCATCGACGACCAGCCCGGAGGCCGGTCGTGAGGCGCGCCACCATCAAGGACGTCCAGGCCAGCTGGGGCTCGGGGATGCTCGTCCTCGTCGTCGAGGACGCGGAGACGCACAACGTCGTGCGCCTACTGGGGGACAACGGCCCGACGGTGCGGGCCCTGGATGCCATGTTCTCGTGCATCCTCCCCGGGCACCGCCTGGACACGGAGGCCGTCATCGGCCAGGACATCGCCTACGAGGGCACGGACTACGGCCCGGGGATGTTCATGCTCGAGGCCCTTGCGCCCGCGGAGGAGGCGGACTAGGTTCACCACGGACTCGCGCCCGGGTGGCTCCCGGGCTAGTGGGGAAGGCACCCCATAATTGAAGCGGAGTCGCTTCCGCAAAAACAGCGGGCAGCCTACCCAGAAGTCAGGCCGCGATGGTGGTAGCGACAGCGGCACCCGGAGCAGAGCCGGACGTTCGGCGATGAAGCCCCGACCGCCCACTGAAGTTGCTGGGCAGAGTTGCAGTTGCCGTTACTGTCCAACCTGCACACGCAGGTGAAGGGAGAACACCGATGATGGACCTCAGGACAATTCGCGACCTCGCGGACCAGCAGGCCCGCCGGGCAGCCAGGGAGGGCCAGCAGCCGTACGTGCCCTTCGACGCCGAGGAGGTGCGGCAGTACGGCGTCAGCACCAAAATTCCGTTCCCGAACATCGGCTCGTACCGCCCCAAGGGGTGGCTGCTCCTCGAGGACAAGACCATGCTCGTGGACAGCTCCGGCTTCGGGTCCTGGGGCGAGCCGGCACTGACGCTGCCCGGCTTCAGGGCGAAGGTCCTCGAGTACATGCAGGAGAACCCCAAGCTGGGGTACGCCATCATCGAAGAGGGGCAGTTCCAGGTGTACATCGGGGTCTTCGCCCCCAAGGAGAGCGCCAACACCAACACCAAGCGGGAGAAGGGGAAGGACTAGGGGGGGGGATACCCTACACCTACACCCACCCACAAGGAAGGAGGAACTTCACTAAAACCCCGGACTTGACCGCGCGGTCAAGTACCCCCATTTAGGAAAGTCGTGGCTGGACCCACCCAAGCGGCACCCACTTAAAAGGAAGCTCAAGATGCGCAACAGCAACCACAACGAGAAGTCCGCGGCGGCCCTCATCAAGAAGCTCGGCGGCCTGGAGACGCGCCTGCAGGAGCTTGGCTCCGAGTACCAGCGGACGCTGGCGGAGCTGGTCCTGGCGCCGCCGGTCACCGGCGGACTCGAGGTCGCAGACGCCGCGGAGACCGTAGCGCCGTCGTCGTCGACGACCGTCACGGAGCCGAAGCCCAAGCCGCAGCCGACGACGCCCACCACCACCGGCGGCGGCAGCAACAAGGCGAAGCCGCCCACCGCCGCAGGCAGCGGCGGTACCGTCAGGAAGTCCATCCTCGAGTTCATGGCCGCGCACCGCGGCCAGAAGGTCGGTCTCGAGGACGTCCTCCGGGCCGTGACCGGCGCCAAGGACCGCCGGCAGGTGCTGTCGACGCTGGCCAACCTCAAGGACAAGAAGGTCATCCGCGGCGTCGGCCGCGGGCACTACCGCCTCGGGTAGGGGCGGCCCAGGGGAGGGGTTGACAGCGCCAGGGCCTGATGCTACCGTCTTTCTTCTAAAGGAGGTCGACACCGATGAAGACCAACAGCAGCAGAAGCAGCACCGGCGGCAGGAAGAACACCGCCAAGAAGAAGGTCGGTCGCGGCGGAGGCGGCACGGCGACGACGGCGCAGCAGCAGCAGGAGGTGGTCATTTCCAGCGTGGAGCTGCTCGCCGTCGAGACCGAACGCGAGGCCCTGGCGCTGCTGCGGCGCCAGCTCCGGGAGGCGGAGCTGCGCCTGGCCGGCCACGAGGCCGACCTCGTGGCGAGGCTCGACGCCGGGGCGATGGTCACCGGCCCGATGACGGCCGTCGTGGAGACCATCGTCGGGGACTGCCGGCCAGCGTGGAAGGGCCTCCTGGTCGAGCACATGCACGACGTCCACGGTGTCCCCGCGGAGACCACCGAGGCCCGGGCCCGGGAGGTCACGGCCCCGCCGCAGAAGAAGGCCCTCGTCATCGGCCGCCAGCCGGCGGACGCCGACGTCGCCGGGGAGGGCCTCTAGGCCGTGGCCCAGCACCGTCACGGGACGCAGGAGCACCACGCCAAGGCCATCGTCCTCGCGGCCGTCGACGGCCTACCGGCGCCGAAGACCACCGGCGAGGCCACGTACAGGTTCGGCTTCCTCCGTGGCGTCCAGGCCACGGCCAAAGTCATGGACTGGGACGACGTCGTCGCCACCCTGGAGAAGGAAATCGAGGTCCTGCGCGCGCTCCTGCCCGAGGGCGGCGTCGCTGCTACCACCAGCCCCCGGACGTGAACATCAGCACCAGGACGGTGACGCCGAACGCCACGGCCACCGTCAGGGCCACGACCGTCAGCCAGAACCCCCGCGGGCCGACGTAGGCGTACGCCCGGCGGACGGACGCCCACAGAGCCTGGAGCCTAGCCCTGACGGTCACGACGGCTTGCCTCCCGCCTCGACGGCGAGCTGGAAGGCCTCGAAGCCCTCCTTGAAGCCGTCCACCCACTCATCCTCCCTGGACTTGGGGATGTACTTGATGCTGACCTTCGCGTAGGCGGCCTTGAGCACCTCCAGGCGCGCGCGCCCGATGTCCCTCACGGACTTCCCGGCCTCCGCGTGACGGAACGCGACCACCGGCGGGTCCGTCCTCAGGAGCAGGCGCCCCTTGTCCCAGTCGAAACCGAAGTTCGCGCCCGTCACCCGCGCGCACGCACGGGGGCCGACGGAGGGGTTCCTCGTCAGGACCACGACCTCGGGGTTCTCGTCGTTGACGGCCCCCTGCTGGAGGCAGTCCCACAGTTCCAGGACCGTCACGACGGCAGGTCCTCGACGACGAGCGCCAGGGCCCGGGGCTCCCTTGGAGCTTGCAGCTCCTTCTGGTGGCGGCCCAGCCGCGACTGCGCCTCCGTCTTGTCCCGCTCGTGGTAGGCCTCGACGCTGGTTTCCCGAATGGGTCCACTTCCCGGCATTGGTCATTCCTCCTGGGGGTTAGGAATTGGACTGCACTTGAGGCTATAGCACCAGCGGCCGGCCCTACGGCGCCGGCGCGGAGGCCCGGCGCTCGTCGTCGAGGTCCTGCGCGTGGTCGTCCACGGACTCGGAGACGCGCCGCAGCCACTCCTCGAGGGCGGCCCAGCGGACGTCCTCGAAGGCCCGCACGCGCGCCCTCACAGGCGGGCCACCGCGGGACGCCGGCGCTGGCGCTCCGCGGTGGCCCTCTAGGCCTACGTCTGCTTCCGGAGGATGAACTCCTGCCGGCACAGGCGGTACTACTCCATGGGCATGGCCAGGATGTCGACGTCCTCCGGGCGGATGTCCTCGTCCCTGGAGGTCGCCAGCACCAGGGGCAACATCAGGCCGCCGCGGTGACGACGTCCACGTCCTCGTCGTCGTCGTCGTCGTACCCCAGGGCCTCCGAGCGGGCGATGGCCTTCACGGGCACGCCGTCGATAGTGCGGATGCGCCGCGAGTACGGCAGGAGCACGCGCTTGCCGTCCTTGTCCAGGCGGTACGCGCGGTCCTCCGACGACTCGTAGTACTCGAGGGTGACCACCGCGGCGTCGTGGACTCGCTTCGGCGTGGCCATGGCCTCGCGGGGGAACGCGTACGGCTTCCGGCCGGCGGCGGCGGCACGGGCGCGGTTGTGGCGAATCTGGCTGCGCATCTTCGACGGGCTCACGGCTGCGGTACCTCCTGGGTGGGGTGCTCCGGCGGGGAAGTCCGCCGGCGAGCACCCACCACGGTGTTCACACCCTAGCACTGTAGGTCCACGCCGTCAAGGAGGAGAACGCCACTACTCTGACAGCGTGAACCTACAACGCCAGCCTGGCGCTACTTCACGGCTCGGCGGCAAAATTCATCCGCGCACTCGACGGCGTGTCTGAATGTCGAGTGCCGCGCGGTACGAATGAACTCGCGTAGCCATCGCATCTGATACGCGGAAAGGCCTTCCTCCACCGTCAGCCCCCACGACGTCGCGGGCGGGGCACACTTCCCGTCGTGGCCACCCTGGTCGCCCGGCTCCTGAGGCGAGGCGGGGTGCGCGGCGAGGACGTGCTCGAGCATCGCCCGGGCCTCGTCGGCCGTCAGGAGGTTCGTGCCCACGCGGTCCGGGTACCCGGGCCAGCGCGCGCACGGGTCCACGCTGACCGTCTTGGGCAACGGCCACGACAGGAAGCGGTCGACCATCTCCGGCGTCACGACAACGGGAACGGGGACGTCGACAGCGGCGGGAGCGGACGGCGGCTCCGGGGGCTTGTTGGAGTACACGGCCCGGTGCTGAGCCATGAGCTGGTACAGGTCCTGCAGCATCGAGTACGGCCGAGGCCGTTCCTCCTTGCTGCGGCAGCGGGAAAGGAAGTTGAGTAGCGCCATGCCGAGAATATAGCACGACACCACTTGCCGGTCAAACCGGCGGCGACGACAACCGACAGCGACGTCGTGGGCGACGGCGTTACGGGATGGTCTGGATGATGGCCGCCGGCTGCGCGAACGCCCGCAGGGCCACGTACAGGTCCCCGACGACGGCCGCGGCCGGGAGCGTGCCCGCGGTGGCGACCGTGTAGAAGATGGCGCTCCCCGCCACGGCGGGGATGTGCAGCACCAAGTCCCCGACCTTCAGGGCCCCGAAGTTCGTGGTCGCGCTCACGCTCGTGGCCACGATGGCGGCCGGGCACGACCACCCCGTCTGGTCGGCGAGCAGCGACCCCTGCTGGACGTCCTGGGCCAGCTCCGCGCCGGCGCTCTGGCGCGTGAGGGCAATCATCAGCCTGCCGATGGTGTCTGCACTCAAGGATGGCATTGTCGTGGTTCTCCTCGTGGGCGTAGATTAGGAGGGAGGAGTCCAGTCGTCCCTACAAGGGGTCCGTGAGCATGTAAACAGCGGAATGGTCTGAACTTCCATCCCAGCCACCGAAGCCGAAGATGCGATTCCCATGGGGGTCAGCGACAAGCGTATTCCCTCTGACCTCCACTGGATAATCGGAGAGCTGTTGCGCTGGCCCCAGGCTCCCATCCCCGCCGATGTCCCACGCCCACGTCTGGGCAGAATACACGGTGCTACTGAGCCCATTGTTACCACCAGCAACAACAATGAGTTTCCTGTCCTTGAAAACGCACGCCCCCTGAATGGTCGTCGCCATCGCCGTTGGCGGAAAGTAAGCTACGACCCTAGGGTTCTGCAGTTGCCCTGCCGAGGGGACGTCGATACAGTATATGGCCGTGGAAACTCCGACACCGCCATCATTCAAACCTCCGATGATGAAGATATGCCGGCCGTCGGTAACGACGTTGAAGAACTGCAGACGCCCCGCCCCGGTAACTTGGCTGTACGGCATCAACGGTCCGAGGGAGCTAAACGCGGAAAGGCCGCCGTCGCCGCCCAGCGCCGCCACGACTACGGATGTAGTGGCGGACGCATTCTGGGCGCTGCCGACGATGTACAAGCAATCGCCAACGATGACCGGAACGTTCGTAGACACCCCACTGAAGGCATTGAAGTAATTCAGTGTCTGCACGAATGTCAGCGTGCCGTCGCTCTCTGTCTTGTAGACGACGATGTAGCCGCCATTGCTATTGACGAAGTAAATCCAGCGGTTACGCCACACGGCCACCTGTGAGTAGATGTTGTCCCCACGAGCCTGCACCGCCGCAGGCAGGACGCCCTGGAGCACAGGCTTGCCGTTGACGCCGCCCTCGTCAATGGGCACGGACCAAAGCTGTGGCGTAAGACCAAAGGGAGAGGCAGTCTCACCACCAAAAAGGTAAAGATGTCTATCGACGATGCACGCAGGAATAGCATGGCCGAAGACTACACCGGCACTTAGACCGAGCTGTGGCAGCGTTCCTGCTTGAACCCAAGGCATGGAAATTCTCCTCGTTGTCCTAGATTGCCGCTGGGGACCCAGAGAGGGCTTGCGCCGGCTTCAGCAGGTCCTCGAGCCACGGTACACGGCCGCCGACGGGGGTTGACACCCGACGCCCACCCGGTGTAGGGTCACGACCACCATGCCCACCGCCCCGAAGAAGCCGACGAAGAAGAGCAGCAGCAACACCGCCGTCCCGGAGGAGAAGAAGGAGGCCGAGGCTCCTCAGCGGGAGCCCGACGCGCAGACCCGCCCCCTCAGCCTGGTGGAACGACGCCAGCTCCTGGAGAAGCTCACGGCGTCCGTGGGCAAAAGCGGGTGGGTGGTCCTGGCGTTCAACATCGACGACGAGGACAACATGGACACGCGGCCGTACTGCAGCGTCGGCGGGACGGGCGACCGCGAGCGGTTCGTCTCCATGGCGTTGCTGAAGAAGCTCCTGCTGGCGTACGCCGTGGACCTGCGGGCGTCCATGCTCAAGAAGGAGTGCGACGGCGGCGACGGCGTCACCCAGGTCGTGGAAGACATCGAGGACGTCTTCGGTCCCGAGAAGAAGAAGTAGGAAAGACAAAAAGAAAGCGGCCCAACGGGCCGCTTTCTTCAAGAAAATTAACAACTTAAAGGCTTAGAACGAGCCTTTCAAGTTATCGATGAGGGCGTTCTTGCGCGGCTCCATGACCGCCAGGGACGTGAACCGGAAGTGCGCCTCCGGCTGGCTGAGGTCCGTCACCGCGAGCTTGATGCGCGAGTACGGAGCCAGCTGCTTCAGGGCCATGGTGTCGCCCTGCACGAGGAAGCCCGTCACGAACCCGGGGTTCTTGTTCCCCAAGTCGGTGAAGGTCACCGTCGCCGCTCCGGCGGGAAGGGCGACGCGGCCGATGAAGCGCTGTGTCCCCGCGGCGCCCCCGGCCAAGGTCCGGTAGATGTTGAAGTACCGGACCGTGCCCGACCCAGGAGGGGTGATGGTAATCGGCAGGCTGTTCCCTGAGGCGGCGACGGTGATGTTCAGGCCCGCCGAGGACTGCACCGGCGACTCCCCGATTTCGTTCACCGAGGACACGAAGTACAGGAACACCTGACCGGCGATGAAGGGCGTCGACCCCGCGGCCTGTGCACCGGCGACGGCCGACGGCGCCTGCGGTCCGGCACTGCGGGGCAGCGCCGGCCGGGTCTTGCCCGACAGGAAGCGGGACTTCTCGACGTTCACGACGCCGCCCGACACGGACTGCTTGCGGAGGTCGCCCGCCGTGGTGTCCATGGGGTTGCCGGCGAGGATGATGCGCTCCTTGCCGTACGTGATTTTGTTGTACGCCGACAGGACCTTGGGGTCGACCAGGAGGACATCCGCGTCCCCGAGGTTCATGGACGAGCGCACGTGCGCGTCCTCGACGTTGTCCTGCGTCAGCGTGCCGCCACCGGCGATGACCACCGTATCATCGCTGCCGTACTCGCCGAACATCAGGTCCTTGGCGTTCCGCTGGGAGTCGCTCTCCCGCACCTGGGCATCCACGCCCAAGATGTTCGGCAGCCCGGGGATGGCCGCGGGGTTGCCGTCGAAGATGCCGGCGTTCGAGAAGTCCGCCTTGCCGCGGAAGCAGTCGAACTCGATGTCGGCGGCGAGCTTCTTCGCCGCAGACGCAGCGTACCGCTCTTCGGCCTTCTGGCCGTCGACGGTCCCGACCATGTTCGCGACGATGGTCACCCGGCGCACGCTCGAGTAGAAGCACATGGGCACGACGATACGCACGTAGTCGTCGTTCTCCTCCTGGCCGACCTGACCTTCGATGGTGGCCGACCCCCCGAAGATGCCGTAGCTCAGCTGGCGGTCGAACTGCGCCAGCGTGCTCTTGACGGTCTCGACCTTGAGCATCTTCTGGAGCTTGATGTGGCGGTCGTCGAAGGTGACATTGTACATCACCGGCGACAGGTCCTCGACCATGAGGGCGCTGCCGTTGACGAGCGTCGACGGCGTGGCGTTGTAGCCACCGGCCTCGAGGGCCTTCACCAGAGACGCGAGAACTTCGATACTGTCGGCCATGGGGTTTCTCCTCTGTTCCTTTCAGTGTTTCAGCTCCTGCTTACCGAAGCAGGTGCTGGATGCCCTCGAGACCGATGCGCCGGTCGTAGAAGTCGTTGATGGCCTGGCGGTCGCTCTTCTTCAGGCCAGGGTCGCGCACTCGGTCGTTGAGCTTCCGCGTGATTTCCTCGCGGCTGAGCCGCAGCGGCTGCGCGTCCGCGCTGGTGCCGCCCGTGGGCTTGGCCACGTAGTCCAGGCCCGTGACGGCCTTGCGGATGGGCTTCTCCACGAGGTCGACCATCGTCCCCGTGAGGCGCTCCAGGCGGCCCTGCAGCTCCTCGTTGGCCTTCTGGAGGTTCTGGAACCGCTGCTCGGCCTCCTCGGCCTTGCGGGCCAGGCCCGTGAGGCGGTTCTCGATGGGGTCGTCCGGGGACATGATGGCCTTGTTGGGGACGCGCATCGCCCCGGACTCCGCGGGCGGGTGCAGGACGTCACCGCCGCCTTCGGCCTTCTTGTTCGCCCCGGGGGCGCCGAGCTTGGCGGTGATGGGGTCCGAAGGGGAGGCGAGCTTCGCGTGGAGGTCCGCCTGGCTGCCGCGGGGCGGCGACAGCACGTCCCCGCCGCTGGACTTCGGGCCGGAAAGACGCTCCTTGGCCGATGGCGCCCGATGGTCTGCTCCCGCAGCAACAGCATCGGGGTCCTCACCGTGACGGGGGCCGTTGTAGTCCGAAGACGTCCCACCCTGGCCCATCGCGGCCTTGACCTTGGACAGGCCCTCGTTGTCGGCCATGGCCATGGGCGCTGCACCCGGCTGCGGACCAGCCGCGGACGGGGAAGCGGCGCTGGCCGGCCCCTGGGGAGGGGCGGAGGCCGACGCGGCAGCGGCGTTCGGGTCCGACTGCGAGAGCAGGACCTGCTTGGCGGCCTCCATGATGGCGGCCACGTGCTCTGGGGGCATCTTCGCGAACTCCGCCACGAGGGCGGCGTGGTCGTCCATGCCGCCCATCGACGGGTCACCACCGGCGGCGCTGGGGTCCGACGGGGGCATGGCCGCGGCGCTGTCCGCGGGGGGAGCCGCGGGGGAGCTGCCGTCGCCGGCGTCGATGACCGACGCAGAGCCTCCGCTGCTGGAGCTGGAACTGGAGCCGCCGTCGCTGCTGCCCGAACCCTCGGGGAAGCCGCCGGCGCTGGCGCCGTCGTCGCTTCCGCCGTCCGACGCCAGGGGCGGGGACCCGCCGGCGCTGGCGCCGTCACTCGAGCCCTTGCTCATCGAAGACTCTTCGGCCTTCTCGAGCGTGGACTTGGCGAGCCCGAAGATGGTCGACGACACCTCGGCGATGAGGTCGCGAATCTCGTTGTCTCCGTAGACCATCTTGGGGTGCCTCTCGTCGAAATTCGGCGTCTGGGAAAGGGTGGTGGAGGTCCGTGTCCCGGGGTCGGAGCAGCGTCCTTAGACGTTGCCGACCATCGGGTACTGGAAGTCCTCGAAGGCGGCCTGCTGCTTGCTCGCGGTGTTGAACGTGGTGATGCTCGGGGCCGTGCCGCTGGTCTCCGTCCACAGCTCCAGACGGCAGTGCCGCTCCGCGGCCTCGCCGAGGATGGTCGTGAGGAGCGCGAGCGTCACGGGCAGGACGCCCAGGGCGGAGATGGCCTCGATGGCGACCTGGATGACCGTCGGCGAGTACACGGCCGCGGCGAGCCCGAGGGCGTCCGTGCCCAGGGGCCAGGGCTGCGCTTCGACGTGGATGAACGCGCCCTCGCTGCCGGCCGTGAGGGTGCCGATGCTGATGGTTGGATTGCCATTCGCGTCGAAGCCCTCCACGACGGGGATAGCCCCGCCGTAGGCCGTCGCCAGCGAACCGGCGCTGCCGCGCTGCCGGAGCTTGTCCGCGAGGTCGTGGGCGATGCCCTGGGCCTTGGAACTGGTGGGGTACGCCATGTCAGTCTCTCCTCGGAAGTGAGCGGGGAACGTTCCCTGTAGTGGGTAAGGTTAGGTGCGACTCGGCTTGTGTCCGTACCACACATCGACCGCAATCTAGGTGGCATGACGACAGCAGACTTTCTATTCTGTTCCGGATGCCAGCAAGAAAAACCCAAAGAAGAGTTCCATCATAGACGCATACCAATTAAAATAGGCGACAGAGGCGAGTACGCCTACGAATGCAAAGAATGCCGACGTCTTGGAAGGGACCGCACAGAACAGCTCCTTGAGGCAAAATTTCGTCGCTACGGGACTGTCTGTGGGGACTGTGGGTTCCCGTGTAAAGTAGACCACGATGGGTTGTGTCCTACCTGCGAGCTAAAACGAGGATTCAAATTTTGTGTCCGGTGTAAACAGAAAAAGCTCCCTTACTTGGACTTCTATTCGGGGCACCACCGATGGTGCATAGAATGTTCCACTCCACAGAAGCGCTATCAGTACAACCAATGTCCCGACTGTAAAGTTTGGCATAAACGCGGACACAAGTGCACCGTATGCAAAAGCACAAAAAAGAACCGTCGCTGTGTTTGCTGCCTGAAGGTAAAACCCATAAAGGACTTCTTCACTTCTAGAACTTGCCTGGAATGCAAAGACCAACCAGAAGATAAAAAACACCTTTCCGCAGCCCTTCGCAAATATGGAATTAACATAGACGAATACCAAACCTTACTCAGAACTCAAGGCGGAGTGTGCTGTATCTGCGGGAAGCAAGACGGCCGTCGCCTTGGAGTAGACCACAACAATAAGACAAGCAAAATTCGAGGCCTACTGTGCATAAACTGCAACCTGGGACTCGGTAACTTCCAAGACCAACCAGAACTACTTCTCAAAGCCGCAGCATATCTACGGCAAAGAGATATACCGACCTAACTCCTGCGCCTACTTCCCTGCAACAGCAGCAGGCGGCTGTTCCGCGGGCGCAGCAGAGACAGATGCGGCGGCAGCAGGAGTCCCCTGGGGCTCCAGCGGGGGCTTGAACGGGGACACCCGCGGGGGCTCGTCGACGGGCGGCCGCACGGCCGCGGCGATGTCCACGGGGGCCTCCGTCGTGGGGATGGCGCCCTCCTTGCCGGGGAACAGAGAGTGCGCGTACAGAGCCTCCGGGGCGCGGTACCCCGCCTGGCGGCTGCCGTACTTGCCGCTGAGGGCCGCCACGGCGCGGTTCTTCGCGTCCTTGGCGTGCATGTTCAGGGCGTAGTCCGCGGCCTCCGGCGTGTGGCCGATGCCCATGGACATGGAGAGCCTGTGCGTGCCCCCGAGGGGCGGCACGGCCTCGAGCCTGGCGCGGAGGGCGCGCGCGAACGCGGCCGCGTGCTCGTACGTGGGCACGTGGGCGGCGAACTCGTCGCCGCCGAACCGGAAGGCCTTGCCGTGCTCGCGGCCGACGGTCTCGTCCAGGGCCCCGCGGATGACGTCGCCCATGGCCCGCAGGGCCTTGTCGCCGACGCCGTGCCCAAGCTCGTCGTTGATGGACTTGAAGTCGTTGGCGTCCATCATCACGTGCACGCCCTCCTTGGGGCGGGACAGGAAGTCCGCGTACGCGCGCTTGTTCCCGATGGTGTGCCCCAGCAGCTGGTCCCCGTACAGGGCCCGGTGGAGGACGTCTATCTGCTGCGGGTCGATGTGGCCGCGCGCCGCCAGGTCCTTGAGGTGCTGCAGGACCCCGAAGAGGTCCTCGTCCTCCTTGGAGGCGTCCTCGGCCTTGACGAGGTCCGTGAGGACGCCCTCGACCTTGGCGACGCCCGGCAGGGACGTTTGCGTGTGCCTGTACCTGAGCGTCGCCGTCCCGGAGTCGACGTTGGACAGCAGCTGCTGCAACTCCTCGTCGGTCAGCCGCTGGCCGTTGAGGATAGCCGACCCAGAGCCGCGGTCGAACTCCAGCGTCGCGGGCTCGTGCATGCCCGCCCTCTGGTAGTCCCACACCGGCGGCGGTGGAGGCGTGGCGCCGACGCTCGCCCCCGAGACCGCCGACGGGGTGGCGTCCCCGCTGGCGGACGGCCGCCCAGGGTGGTCGAAGTCCTCCTCCGGGAGGAGGTCCGGGGCTGTGCCGTCGCCGACGTCCCCGGTGCGGACCACGCGCGTGTACGCGCTCCTGCGCAGGTGCCGGAGCCGGCGCTGGCGCCAGGCGTCCACGGGCCCGTCCAGGCCCTCGAGGATGCCGAAGGGGTCCTCGAGGACGGCGATGTCGTCGCCAAGGAACGCAAAGCGGCCACCGAGCTGCCACTGGGGCTCGCCGCCGTCGTCGTGCGTGAGCTTGTACACGCAGAAGATGTCCTCGGGGGTGAGCATGGGTATCTTTCTTTTGCGTCTCTTGCCCTTAGCCGACGCCCTTGTTCCTGTCGCCGGCGTGCTTGGCCTGAAGCACGGCGACGCGCGTCAGCGCGTCCGAGAGAGCGCGCTTGGACGCCTCCGGGTGGCGGGCCAGCGCTGCCCGCAGGCCCACGAGCTTCTGCAGGACCGGCTCCTGGTGCCCCGTGGGGACACCCATCTCCGTCATGAGCCGCGTCAGCTCCTCCGGCCGGAGGCCGTGCAGCCACGCCTGCGCGACGGGGTGCACGGGCTCGTCGTTCGGCCACTTGCCCTCGCCCCTGGCCTCGACGCCGAAGCGGTCCGCGGTGGCGCGGAGCATCGCCGAGTAGGCGGGCTCCCTCCAGCCATAGCGCTCCTGAATGCTTCGACCGCCGGCGTCCGTGTCCTTGTGCCAGAGCGCGTGCCCATGGTCGATGAGGGCCATCCCCGGGCGGACGGCCTTGGAGAACATGAAGTTGTTGCGGTGCCGGTCGACGTTGCCCAGGATGGTGTTCATGAGCGCGAGCTTGTCCAGCTCCCCGGCGTCCTTCAGGGCCTGCAGCTTCCGCTGCTGCGACGGCAAGCCGTCCCAGTGCTGCGCCCCGGGGATGCCCTCCACGGCGACGTGCTCGATGCCCGTCAGCGGGTGCCGGAACGCGGCCGTCGGCGTCACGTAGTCCCCCAGGCCGAAGAACTCCTTGGCGAGGTTGTAGTACGCGGCCTCGCGCCTGGGCTCCGGGAACTCCCCGGCGCCACGCCACGCCCACTGGAGGTCGCTGGGCACGGACTTCACGTACACGGGCTGGCCCTTGGGGCCGCGCGTCCAGTAGGCGTCGCCGTCGAGGTCGTGCAGGCCTTCCTTCGTCTCCGGGGGGCCGGAAACGCGGGCGCTGTGACTGAGGTCCAGGCCGTGGAGGAGACGGCGCTGGTCCTTGTGGCGGGTCAGCTCCGGGAGCGCGTGCTCGTTCGCGTCCAGGACCACGGACGGCGACGCCAGCCTCGGCTCCTCGACGACGCGGTACCCCGTGCCGGCCGCGGACTTCGGTAGGCGCCTGAGCGCTTGCGTGGGGTCGTCCTCGCGGTGGCCGACCCAGTGGTCGCGCGTCTGCCCGAGGAGGATGTACGCACGGCCGTCCGGACGCTCGGCCCGCCCCGGGTGGACGCCCTGGCCCCGGAAGCGCCGGACCCCGCGGGACTCCTCGTCGGCGGCCTTCGCGAGGGCGTGCGTCAGCGCCCGGACGCGGACGGTCAGCTCCTCGGTCTTGCGGATGGCTGCCGGCCGGCCGGCCGCGGCCTGGCGGGCGCTCGCGTCCAGGAGCAGGGGCAGGAGCTTCTGCGCGTAGAAGAGCGTCGCCGGCGTGCTCCCGAGGAGGTCGTGCATGGCCTTCTGGGCCAGGAACGTGCGCATGTGCAGGGGCAGCGCCTGGACCTCCGGGGGCGCGTCCTCAGCGTCCTGCAGGCCTACGACCTCGGACTTGTCGAAGTCGTCCAGGCCGTACCGGTGCAGGATGTTGTTCACCGCCGACCAGTACACCTGGTGGTTCGTCGCGGCGTTGCTCGCGTACGACCTCTGGCCGCGGGCGGCCTCATGCGGTCCGACGGTCAGCCAGTGCAGCCAGAACCCAGGGAAGAGCGCCTGCGAGGGGTCCGCCAGGTGCTGGCCGTACTTCTCCCGGACGTAGGCCACCGCCGGGTGGTGCTCGCCGTAGTACTTGTCGATACCCTCCCCGATGGGCCCGGCGGCGGCCGACGACCACAGGACCTGCTTCAGGTGATTGTTGGGTGCGTACGGGCGCTCCCTCAGGGGGTCGAGCTTGCGCCCGAGTTCGGCCACGGCCTCCCCCTGCACCTGCCTGTCCGTGGGCAGGCCGAAGAGATGGCGGATGAAGTGCGTGTCCGGGACGTGGACGTTGCCGCCGCCCATCATCCCGAGCATGTACCTGATGGTCTTCGCCTTGAAGCCGGCGACGCGCGGCTCCCCCGGGCGCAGGCGCACGTCCTTGCCCTTGAGCTTAGACCTGCGCTTCCAGTCCATGAGCTGGTGGACGACGGACGCCGCGTCGACGCCGTGGCGCTGCACGAGGTCCATGAGCGCCGGGTGCAGCTCGTGGTACCAGGCGATGGAGTTCCACTTCTGCGAGGGGTACAGCATCCCCCGGATGCCCCCGCCGCCGCCATGGGGGCGACCCTCGCCGCCGTCCTCGTCATCCCCCTCGTCGTCGTCCCCGCGGTGGCCGGTCGTGAGGATGGCCTTCTGCCCCGGGCCCTGCCAGTACTCGCGCTCGTGCTCTGGCAGGTCCTGGCCGAGGACGCGGTCTATATACTTCCCGCGGAAGCCCTTGGTGCCGGTCTTCCGCGAGGGGTCCATGCCGGCGTTCATCAGGTCCACGACGTGGGAGAACCCCAGCTCCTGGATGGGCACGGGCACGGACGGCGACTGCCCGCTGAAAAGGGCGGGCATCATCACCAGGTGCTTGAGGACCTCCAGGGGGATGTGGCCCTTGCGCATGAACTCGTGGACGCGCAGCCAGTTCCGCATGGCCTCCTCGTGCGGGCCCTGGACCTCGGGGCTGCGGAGGATGGCGTGGTACTCGGAGTCCGTGGGGATGTGTATGCGGTACGACCCCATGTGCGTGTGCAGCGTCCCCGTGTCAGTGTCGAAGTACGGGGGCGCAGCCCGACCGCCTGTCGGCACGGGACCCGAGCCCTGGACGTGCGCGTGCGCGACCTTGTACTTCGAGGGGATGACGACCGTCCTCTCGTCCTTCCCGTGGCCGTCCGCCTCCAGGGCCTCCGGGTCGGAGTCCGTGTCCCCCGTGGCGGCGTGCTCGTCGACGTCGCCCCCCTCGGGCTCCTCCGGGGCCGGCGCGGACGGCGCCGCGGAGGCGACCTTGGTCTTGGCCTTCTTCTCCAGGGGCTCGAGGTCGAGGTCGGCCTCGGACTTGAGGACCTGCCCCTTGCCGACGCCCTGCAAGCGGTAGTCGTCGACCATGCGCGCGAACTTGTCGATGAAGTCCGGGTGCGCTTCCGGGAGACGCATCTTCAGGAACGCCCGCAGGGGCGTACCCCGGTGCGACTCCCCGCCCCACCAGTCGCGGAGGGCGGCCTTCGCCGCGGCCTTGGTGACGTTGGAGATGCCCGGCGACAGGTCCTCGCGCTGCAGCGCCGCCCCGCCGGTGAGCGTCCCCGGGGCGCCGGTGGTGACGCCCGCCGTCAGGGCCTTCCTCACGGGGTCGGCCAGCACCGGGTCGTAGGCGTCCTCCCAGGACGAGCCCAGGCGCTTGTACATCAGCTCCTCGCCGTCGGGGCGCTCGGACTTGCGCGTGTCCGCGGCGAAGCGAGAGGCCACGTCCTCGAGGATGTCCTTCGTCGGGGCGTCCAGGCGCGCCTCCACGTCGTAGCCCTTGGGGGCGTTCGGGTCCAGGAGCACGCCCGTGCCGACGCTACGGTTGCAGGGCTTGAACGTCAACGCCAGCCGGCGACAGACGGTGCGCAGCAGCCGGTGGTCCTTCTGGTCCAGCGTCGACCCCTCGACGGACCACCGGAAGACCGGCCACTGCCCGTGCTCGAGGTCGTCACGGATGGCCGCCGCAGCGGCGACCGCCCCAGGGTGGCCGGCGCCGTCATACAGGCGCCCGATGAAGTAGATGTACGGGAGCTTGACCTTGTTCCAGAAGAAGTGCTGGCGTTCGGTCTCGCAGTCCTCCAGGGAGTAAATCTTCTTCCCGTAGAGGATGCGGCCGATGACGTCCAGGGGCGACGCCCCCTGGGCGTCGTCGCCGCGGTGCTCGTAGTTGATGACCGCCGAGCCGTTGTTGAAGTCCGAGATGTCCGCGCCCTTGACGTCGAGGATTTCCCCCGAGGAGTCGATGGCCTCCGAGCCGGCGACGCCGTCGACGACCATGCCCTTCGAGTGAGCGATGCTAGGTAGGGTAGTGGGGTCCGCGGCAGCCGCCATGGCAACGTCGTAGATTGCCGGGCTTGACACCGTTCCCAGGACGGTGCTATTACCATGGACATGACCGACAAGGACGTCATGGACGGTATCTCGAAGCTGAGGCCCCAGGGCCTGTACGACATCTGCTTCCGCAAGGCTGGGGTGGGGCTACGCTTCTACGAAGCGGGCCGGGCCAGGGATGAGTTCTTGAAGATGCCGCATACCTGGGACGACAAGTTCGACGTCACCAAACACTTCCAGCTCGGACTCGTCGTCTACAAGTACTACCCGACACCGGCGGACGCCGTCGCCGGGGAGACGGGGCGCCTCGACCCCAAGTACAAGGAACTCCTCACCGAGAAGGTCGACGCCCTCAAGGCCGAGCTGGACACCCTTAGCTCCAGGCTGCAGACGCTCCAGACCCCCATTCGTCCCGAGGAGGACCCCCTGTGACCCCCACGACGCCTTCGGACTTCGAGGAGTACCCGCCGAAGGACACCTACGGGGACTTCAACCCCGCGGAGGACGACGGGCTCGTGCACGCCATCGCCTACGGCGACCAGCCGTGGTTCGTCACCTTCTGCGACCAGAACTTCCGGCCGGCGCAGAAGCACTGGACGGGAGGCCAGCGTCCCTTCATCTGGGCGTGGCACTCCGGCACGTGGACGAAGCTCGCCGACGACAGGGCGGTGACCTGCGGGAAGTGCGTGGCCATGATGCGCGGCGGCGCGAACCAGCCTGGGCAGGTGTACTACCCCAAGAGGACCCCACCGACGACGGCCACGACGCCCATGCGGATGCTGGCGGTCGCGGGCGCGCGCGTCCTCCTCCTGGCGTTGACGGCGGTCGTCACTGCCGCTATCCTCGGGGCCGTACTCGGGAACTAGATAGGGAAGGCGGTACTCGCCATGGAATCCAAGGTCGTGCAGCTGCTCTTCAACCACCGGGACTTCCAGCCAGTCACCCTCGAGGACCTCGGCGTATGACCGCCTGGTGCCCAAACTGCAAGTCCGCGTTCTTCCCCAAGGTCGGAGACCCGCGGAGGCTGTGCGAGGCCTGCCAGGAGGTCAGCGACGGCGCGACGGCCCTGGCGGACGCCATCAACGACGCCCTGGAGGCGGACGGCTTCGCCCTGAGGTTCACCGTCGAGCAGGTACGCGCCGCCGCCCTCGAGGACTGGCGCACGAACAAGGGCCACCGCTGAGGCGCGAAGGAGGGCCTTGACACCGACGCCCAGCAGGTGCTAGCTTGGGCTCACAAACGAAGAAGGAGGTCGACACCGATGGCCAAGACGAAGACGAAGACGAAAAAGGTGATGACCCGCAAAACTTTCCTGGCCAAACTCGAGGCCATCGGCGCCTGCCCGGAGGCCCGGCACTGGTGCC
>VFSW01005715.1_pt1 | contig 18379 bp, 9 predicted proteins | sample 5358111 | NCBI WGS metagenome assembly VFSW01 (sample SAMN11554181, study PRJNA540505) | mine drainage metagenome | isolation source: sediment from site ElyBrook_90M | place: USA: Ely Copper Mine, Vershire, VT | collected 2017 | reverse complement strand
CGCAACCAGATCGACCGCTGGTGGAACAAGGTCGAGCAGCGCCACGAGCGCTCCGGCATTGGTTCGCTCATACGGCCTGAAGACATCTACATGCGCCCCGAAGTGTTGCAGGCCCTGCTCGAATCGCATCCCGGCCTCGACCTCGATCAACTCGGCGCAGTGGATGTGCTCGACGCCGACAACACGCTCGGCGAAATCGCCATCAGTTCGCGGCCCACACTGCGTTTTCACGGCTCCATCCCCGCGCTCACTGAGCAGTTGCGCAACCTCATCGCAGCCGAGCAGCACACTGTGCTGGCCGCCCCCACGCAGGGCGACGTTGAGCGCATGGCCACCGTCCTGCGCGAGTACCAGATTCCCTACCGCCTCGGCAGCCGCCCCACGCATCCCGGCGGTGAAACCATCTTCGACGAAGCCAGCTACCTTGCCGGCGACCTGCGCGTGCCCGTCATCGTGCGCACGCAGTTAGCCGCGGGCGTCGGCTTTGCTGAATCGAATCTGATTGTCTTCGGCGCAAACGATCTCTCTGACGAAGCCGACATCATGGCCCGTCCCGAGCCCAAGCGCTCCAAGACCGCAGCCTTCGTCTCCGACTTCCGCGACCTCACCATCGGCGATTACGTGGTCCACGTGGAGCATGGCATCGCGCAATATCAGGGCCTCAAGGAGATCGTGCAGGACGGTCTCTCCGTCGAGTTCATGATTCTGGAATTCGCCGAGCAGGCCAAGCTCTACGTCCCGCTCACCCGTCTCGACCTGATCCAGAAATATCGTTCCACCGACGCTGGCCCTGCGCCCGTGCTCAACAGGCTCGGCTCACAGCAGTGGACCAAGACCAAGGCTCGCGTGCGCAAGGCCATGCAGGACATGGCCGGCGAATTATTAAAGCTATACGCCGAGCGCCACACCGCACAGGGAACGGCTTTCTCAAAAGACAATGAATTCCAGCGCGAGTTCGAGGGCTCGTTCGACTACCGCGAGACCGACGATCAGTTATCGGCGATTCGAGCCATCAAGTACGACATGGAATCCACCACGCCCATGGATCGCCTGCTCTGCGGCGATGTAGGTTACGGCAAGACTGAAGTGGCCATGCGCGCCGCCTTCAAAGCCGTGCAGGACGGCAAACAGGTGGCCATACTCACGCCGACAACCATCCTGAGCTTTCAGCATTTCGAGACCTTCAAAAAAAGGTTTGCGCAGTTCCCTATCAACATCGAAATGATCTCGCGCTTCCGCACCGCGAAGGAACAAAAGCTCATCGTGGAGCAGGTCGAAACAGGAAAAGTCGACATCCTCATCGGCACCCACCGCCTCCTCTCCAAAGACATCAAGTTCCAGGACCTCGGCCTGCTCATCGTGGATGAAGAACAGCGCTTCGGTGTGCGCCACAAGGAGCGGCTCAAACAGATGCGCAAAGAGATCGACGTGCTGGCCATGAGCGCCACGCCCATTCCGCGCACGCTGCACATGTCGCTCGTGGGCCTGCGCGACATGAGCGTCATTGAGACGCCGCCCAAGGACCGCATGGCCATTCAAACCGGCGTGGCCAAGTTCGACGAGAAGATCGTACGCTCGGCGGTGGAAGTGGAACTGGAGCGCGGCGGCCAGGTCTACTTTGTCCATAACCGCGTCGAGTCCATCTACGAAATTGCCGCGCGCATTCAAGAACTGGTCCCCGCGGCGCGCGTCACCGTGGGCCACGGGCAGATGGGCGAAAGCGAGTTGGAGCGCGTGATGCTCGCCTTCATGCACCACGAGTACGACGTGCTGGTGGCCACCACCATCATTGAAAACGGCCTCGACATCCCGCTCGCCAACACCATCCTCATCAACCGCGCTGACCGCCACGGACTCAGTGAGCTCTATCAGTTGCGCGGGCGCGTGGGCCGCTCCAACCGCCGCGCGTATGCGTATCTGCTTATTCCTCCTGAGCAGGAACTCAGCGAGATTGCGCGTCGCCGCCTGGCCGCACTCAAGGAGTTCAGCGACCTGGGCGCGGGCTTCAAAATCGCCGCGCTCGACCTGGAATTGCGCGGCGCGGGCAACATGCTGGGCGGCGAGCAGAGCGGCCACATCGAGGCGGTGGGCTTTGAGCTTTACACCTCCATGCTGGAACAGGCGGTCAAGGAGATGAAAGGCGAGAGCGCCGAAGAGCGCCCCGCCACCCAACTCAACCTGGGCATCGCGCTGCGCATCGATGAGAGTTACGTGCCCGAAGAAAACCAGCGTCTGCGCCTCTACAAAAAAATCGCCGGCGCCGCCGACGAAAAGGCGCTCGCCGACCTGCGTGCGGAGATGGAAGACCGCTACGGCCCGCTGCCCGACGCCACCGTGTACCTGCTTGAAGCGGCCGCGCTGCGCGTAGAATGCGAACGCATGGGCATTGCACAGATTGACCGCAAGCGCGCCGAGTTGCAGATTCGCTTTACTGAGAATGCCCAGATTGAACCGCAGCATCTCATGCGCCTTGTTGCGCGCAACGCCAAGCGCGGCGCACAGTTCACGCCGCAAGGGGTGCTGAAGTATCCGTTGGTGGCCACGCGATCCGACGAAGTCCTGCTTGAAATTCGGGACCTGCTTGAAAAGCTGATGCCGGTCCCGGCTGGTGCAAAATAACCCGCCCAGCGATGAAAGGAAACGTGAAAAAACTTACCGCACTGCTTGCCATTGGAGCTTGTATGTCGTCTGCCATAACTGCCCATGCCGAAAAGGAAACCTGGAAGCAGCAGTTCCAGCGAGTCTCCGACGAGTATTTCGACCAGGTGTATTTCCACTACGCGCCCACAGCGGGCACAATGGTCGGCTACCACCAGTACGACACGCAACTCGAAAACTTTTCGCGGATAACGATCGACGCGCAGATTGCCGCGCTCAACGACTTTGAGAAGCGCGTCGCGGCCATCCCCGCAGCTTCACTCGACCAGACCACGCGCGGCGACCGCGAAATCGTGCTGGGCAACATTCACTCCACGCTGCTGACGCTGGAAACAATCCGCCCCTGGGAGAAAAATCCCGATAACTACTCCGGCACCGCCGCCAGCGCAGCTTTCACGCTCATGGAACGTAAGTTCGCCTCGCCTGACGACCGCCTGCGCTCTCTCATCGCGCGCGAAAAACAAATGCCGGGCCTTCTGGCTGAAGCGCGCGTGAACTTGAAAAATCCGCCGCACATCTACACCGAGATTGCCATCGAGCAGTTGCCCGGCATCGTCAGTTTTTTTGAACATGATGTGCCGCTGGCCTTTGCCGACGCCCAGGACCCCGCGCTGAAAACCGAGTTCGCCCAGACCAACGCAGCGGTCATTGCTGCGCTCAACAGCTACCTCGGCTGGCTCAAGACCGACCTTCTCCCAAAATCCAATGGCGACTTCCGCATCGGCGCCGACGCCTTCTCGAAGAAGCTTCAATACCACGAGATGGTTGATCTGCCGCTCGACAGGCTGCTTGAGATCGACTGGGCCGACATGCGCAAAAATCAGGCGCACTTCAACCAGGTTGCCAAAGAGCTGGAGCCCACCAAAGACCCGCGCGCCGTGCTCGAAGAGTTGGGCGAAAACCACCCTGCGCCCGATCAATTGTTGAACACGTTCCGCGCCACGTTTAACAGCCTCGTCGCCTTCATCCGCGAGCACCACATCGTCACCATTCCCTCCGACGTGCGGCCCATTGTGGAAGAGACGCCGCCCTTCATGCGCGCCACCACATTTGCCAGCATGGACACACCGGGGCCATTCGAGAAACACGCGACTGAAGCCTACTTCAACGTCACGCTGCCTGACCGCTCAATGACGCCTGCGGAAGTGGAGGGCTTCATGCATTCCTTCAACGTGGGCACGGTGATTTCCACAGCGGTGCACGAGGCCTATCCCGGCCACTATGTACAGTTCCTGTGGGTGCCGCAGGCCCCCAGCCGGGTGCGCAAGATCCTCGGCGCCAATACCAACGTCGAAGGCTGGGCCCACTACACTGAGCAAATGATGCTCGACGAAGGCTACGGTCAACCCAATGCCCCCGCGGACAGGTCTTCGTCCGTGGGGTTGGAGCCCGGGGTCCCCGCGGACAGGTCTTCGTCCGTGGGGTTGCAGCCCGGGGTCATCGCCAAACAGGAACGCGACGCAAAATTCCTGCGCCTCGGCCAACTTCAAGATGCGCTGCTACGCAACGCGCGCTTCATCGTCGGCATCGAAATGCATACAGGCAAAATGACCTTCGAGCAGGCTGTCGAGTTTTTCCAGAAAGAGGGCTACCAGTCGAAAGAGAGTGCGTTGGTCGAGACCAAGCGAGGCACTTCTGACCCCACCTATCTCTACTACACCCTGGGCAAGCTTGAGATCATGAAACTGCGTGAAGATCTAAAGAAAAAGCAGGGCGCTGCATTCTCACTCGAGGAGTTCCACAATAGCTTTCTCCGTCAGGGATTTCCGCCTATCAAGATTGTGCGGGAGGCACTGCTGGGGGATAACTCGCCGACGCTCTAAAAGTGTTACTATCCTTGGACGGAATGCTGCGCGCAGTAGTTTTTCACCTCTAACACGGGTGTCCTTCTAACAAGGCGCAAGCACCAAGCCGCACTCACAAAAGCGGCCATCCTTGCGAACGGGAGATGGAATGAGCGAACGAGTACGAACAGCGGTCTTCCCTGCCGGCGGTTTAGGTACGCGGTTCCTGCCGGCCACCAAAGTCATTCCCAAGGAGATGCTGGCACTGGTGGATAAACCCATCATCCAGTATGGCGTTGAAGAAGCGATCGCTTCCGGCATCGAACACATCATCATCGTTACAGGCCGCGGCAAGGGCGCTATGGAAGACCACTTCGACCATAGCTTTGAGTTGGACGCGACTCTCGAACGCCGCGGCAAAAGTGAGCTCCTCGCGGTATCGCGCGGCGTCTCTTCACTGGCGCGCATCAGTTACGTGCGCCAGAAAGAGCCGCTGGGCCTGGGCCACGCCGTGCTCTGCGCCAAAGAGTTGGTGGGCAAGGAGCCCTTCGCCGTCATCCTGCCCGACGATGTCATTGACGCTGAAGTCCCCTGCCTCAAACAGATGATCGATGTCTATAACGAGCGCGGCGGCTCAGTACTGGCCACGCAGACCGTCGAAGGGCCCGGAATCTCTGCCTACGGCGTGCTGGCAGGTTCGCAGGACCCGACGAACGAACGCATCTACAACTGCACAGGAATGGTGGAGAAGCCGAAGTTCGAGGAAGCGCCTTCCAAGCAGGCCATCATCGGCCGCTACGTGCTCACGCCGCGCGTCTTCGCGCTGCTGGAGCAGACCGCTCCCGGCGCCGGCGGCGAGATACAACTCACCGACGGCATCAAGGCCTTGCTGAAGGAAGAGAAGGTGTTTGGTTACACCTTTGAAGGCAAGCGCTTCGACGCCGGCGACAAGTTCGGCATGTTGCAAGCCACCGTCGAATTTGCGCTCAAGCGCCCTGACCTGGGCCCCCAGTTCCGGGAATACCTGAAGAAGCTGGCGCTCTGAAGCGACACGCCAGCTTTGCTACCTGGCTGCCTTCCACTTGATGTTGCAGCCGATCGACGGCCGCTGATCCCCGAGCGGCGGCCTCCCTTTTAGCACCGCATCCATCGCAGCGCGCAAGTCCTCGCCGGTTACAGCAAGCCCATTGCCGGGACGGCTGCTGTCAAACTGCCCGCGATACACCAGCCGGAAGTCGCCATCGAAGAGAAATAGATCCGGCGTGCAGGCGGCCTTGTATGCATGCGCCACCGCTTGTGTCTCATCGTAGAGATACGGAAAAAGAAAACGCTGTGTCTCCGCCTGTGCCTTCAATCCCGCGGGGCTGTCATCGGGAAAGCTGCCGGCATCGTTGCTGCTGATGGCGACAATGCCGATTGGCTCGCCGCTATAATCCATGGCCAGCGCGGCCAGGCCCTTCTCGATGTGCTTCACATAAGGACAGTGCGTGCAGATAAACATCACCAGCAAGGCCTTCTGTCCGCGATAATCATCGCGCCGCACAGTCTTGCCCGTCACCACGTCGGTCAACGCAAAGTCCGGGGCCGTCGTACCAAGCTTCAGCATGGTGGATTCGGTAAGTGCCATCACCTATTCTCCAGTTCAGCTCCGCTAACCAAGTAACTCGCCAGCGCCGCCCAGCGGAGCTATCTTGTCATCGCGCTAAAACAGTCCGGTTTGCCGCCCCGGCATCGACAGGCCAAAGTGCTCATAGGCCAGCCGCGTCGCCACACGTCCCCGCGGCGTGCGATCCAGAAACCCAATCTGGATGAGGAACGGCTCGTAGACCTCTTCCAGTGCGTCTTCCTCTTCGGCCAGGGTCGCGGCCAGTGTGCCCAAACCCACAGGGCCGCCGTCGTATTTCTGCATGATGGTCAACAGCAGTCGCCGGTCAATCTCGTCGAACCCGTGTGCATCCACTTCCAGCATGGTGAGCGCAGCATTCGCCGTAGGCCGGTCGATGGTGCCCGTACCACGCACCTGTGCATAGTCGCGCACGCGGCGCAGCAGGCGGTTGGCAATGCGCGGAGTTCCGCGCGAGCGCAGCGCGATCTCCGCCGCGCCGTCGGCGTCGATGGGCACCTGCATCACCTCGGCCGAGCGCTCCACGATGAACCGCAGTTCCTCCTCGTTATAAAACTCCAGGCGCAGCAAAATGCCGAAGCGCGAACGCAGAGGCGAACTCAGCAGTCCGGGCCGCGTTGTGGCCCCGATGAAGGTAAACGGCCGGATCTCCATCACGTGCGTCCGCGCCGCCGGGCCCTGGCCGATAATGATGTCGAGTTTGTAATCCTCGAGCGCCGTGTAAAGTTTCTCTTCCAGCACCGGCTGCATGCGGTGAATCTCGTCGAGGAAAAGCACCTGCCGTTCCCGCAAATTGGTCAGGATGGCGGTCAGGTCCCCCTGAATCTGCAAGGCCGGCCCTGACGTCTGCTGAAAACCCACGTCCAGTTCGTTGGCGATGATGGTAGCCAGGGTGGTCTTGCCCAGCCCCGGCGGCCCAAACAGCAGCACGTGATCCAGCGCCTCGCCACGGGACTTGGCGGCCTCGAGCGCAATGGCCAGCTGCTCCTTGGCCTTCGACTGGCCAATGAACTCGCCCAGCCAGCGCGGGCGCAGTTTCAGCTCAAAGCTCTGCTCTTCGTCGGCGCGCGAGGCGCTGACCAGACGGTCCGGAGTGTTGTCGCCCGCGATGGCCATGATGAGCCAAGTCTAACGGCTGCCGGCGGCGGGGGCAAAGCGGGATGACTCGCTGACCAGTTTTTTACCTAACCGTAAACCGCACTTGCCCAGTGAGCGCGACCTGGGTTTCCCGCGCCAGTGCTCGGCCCTCCTCACCCCCTGTTTCATGCTTTGGTTCGTCCCGCGCGATCCTTCTGCAGGAACCGCAAAAGTTATTGATTGCGCGCGTTCAATTGCCGTATGATTGACCCCTCATCCAGAGAAGTACTTAGGGGGGCACGACGATTCGCCAGCCCTTGGGGACATGATTGCCGGTCCAAAGAACGCTCAAAGCCGCGCAACATAGCAAAGTCGAATCGTGGTCCGCACGCAGTAATTGAGATTGGCAAAGAAGGTACACGCCGGACGAAGATATCAACGAAATTTCCGGCGCAGGGTATCGCAGAGTTATAGCTGGGTCATGGTTCAGAGTGAGCCAGCTGGGCGGAAACGCCGGGAGACGTGTATGCGTGATCGTTCGATGTTGGGTGCCTTGCTGCTCATTGGCCTTGTGATTCCACTTACCAGCTGCAACACCTCTCCTTCACTCACCTCCATTCAAGTTACCCCCAATACCGTGACGGCAACGGCTGGCGCTACCGTGCAGTTCACAGCTATCGGGTCGTACACGCACCCGAATCACCCCGCGGTAACCAAAGACTTAACCGACCAGGTTACTTGGGCGTCGTCCAGCGACCAAATGGTAACAGTCAGCAGCACCGGACTCGCCACCACCACCGGCTTGTCTACTGGGCTCGTGCAGATCTCCGCCAGCATGCAGGGATTCAACGGATTGATCACCGGCAGCGCGAACATGACGGTCACACCCTCCACCACCGGGGGTGGCGGAGCCGGAAGCTCGGATATAACCTCCGTTTCCATCATTCCAGCCACGGCGACGGTTGCAACGCTGAATCAAACCACCCAATTCATCGCGATTGGAACAACGGCTGGCGGCAGTTCGGTCGACGTGACCAATCAGGCCACTTGGACTTCCAGCAACAAGGCGATTGCCACGATCACCAATTCTGGCCTCGCAACGGCGCTCGCGTCAGGCTCCACCATCATCTCGGCCGTGGCCAAGAATGCGGATGGCACCGTGGGGACAGGCACTGCGACCTTTACCGTGGCTCCCGTAGCGCCTTCTGGATCACCAGAGCCCCTCGTATCGCTGGCCATCGTTCCCACCGCGCAGACGGCCCTGGCAATCGGTCAGTCCGCCCAATTCATTGCCATCGGCACCACTTCATCAGGTACCACGGTGGACCTGACCAGTCAGTCGGCGACGTTCAACGGAGTGACGATCAACGCAGCGAACTGGACTTCCAGCAACCTGAAGATTGCCAGAATGGACGCACCTGGCCTGGCCACTGCGGTTGGCCCCGGCACAGCCGCCATCACCGCCATCGCCACCAACCCTGACGGCACCGTCGTCACGGGAAGCGCCTCTTTCACCGTGACGGTTCCCGCCATCACCGAACCTCTGGTGTCGCTGGCCATCGTCCCCTCCACACAAACGGCCCTGGCAATCGGTCAGACCGCTCAGTTCATTGCCATCGGCACCACCAGTTCAGGCGCTACCGTCAACCTGACCAATCAGTCGGCAACAATTGGCACTGTAACAATCAACGCGGCAGTCTGGAGTTCCAGCGCCGTACAGGTAGCCAAGATTGATCCAGCCAGCGGTATTGCTACTGCGCTCAGTACGGGCGTGTCCGCCATCACCGCCATCGTCAACAATCCTGACGGCACCGTCGTAACAGGAACTGCAACCTACACCGTAACCGTTCCAGGCGGAGCCGAACCCCTCGTGTCACTGGCCATCGTTCCCAGTTCGCAGACGGCTTCATCAGTCAACGAAACCGCCCAGTTCCTCGCCATCGGCACCACTGGAACAGGCACTACGGTAGACCTGACAAACCAGGTAATCTGGCGCTCCAGCGATACTGACGTTGCCTACATTGGTTTGACCACTGGACTTGCCACCGCGCAGAAAACGGGCGTAACCGCCATCACGGCCACCGCCACCAATCCTGACGGTACGGTTGTGACCGGGACCGCCACCTATACCGTGTCCATCACGAGCGTGACGGAACCGATCATCTCGCTGTCGATTGATCCCACATCGCAGACGATCCTCGGGCTCACTCAAAAAATCCAATTCATCGCCCTCGGCACCACCAGTGCCAACACGTCGGTGAACCTGACCAATCAAACCGCAACGGTTGGCACTGCAACCATCAACCCGGCCGTCTGGAGTTCCAGCAACCCGACAGTTGCCCAGATTGATCCAAACACCGGTATTGCCACCCCGTACAATTCGGGCGTAACCACCATCACGGCCATCGTCACCAACCCTGACGGCACTGTGGTCACGGCAACCTCCGCGCTCACCGTGAACATTCCAACCACACCGGAGCCGATTGTGTCGGTGTCGATTACTCCGGCCTCGCAGACGGCTTCATCACTCCAGGATCAGGCCCAGTACATCGCCATCGGCACCACCGACACAGGCACCACAGTTAACCTGACCGATCAAACGGCAACGGTTGGCACTGCGACAATCAACCCCGCAGTCTGGAGTTCCAGCGATACAACGGTTGCCAAGATTGGTTCGGCTACCGGACTCGCCATCCCGTATAGTTCGGGCACAACCGCCATCACGGCCATCGTCACCAATCCTGACGGCACTGTGGTGACGGCCACCGTACCCTTCACCGTGGCAATTTCGACCACGCAGGAACCCCTGTTGTCGCTGGCCGTCATTCCAACCACGCAGACGGTCCTGTCCACAAATGAAACCGCCCAGTTCCTTGCGATCGGGACCTTCTCCGGCACCGGCGCCCAGTTGACCCCATCCATGTGCGGCAGTACCGGAACGACGCAGGACTGCACGGATTACGTGACTTGGATCTCGAGTGACGTCAAGGTGGCCACCATTAACACAACCGGCCTTGCCACCGGGCTGAATGTAGGCACAACCGCCATCACGGCTATCGCCAAGAACCCCGACGGCACACTGGTAACAGGAGCCGCGGCCTTTACAGAACAGGCCTCCGGCGGCGGAACGCAACAATCCAACCTGACGGTAGTTCTGATGGGAGCCAACGCCGCGAACGGAACGGTGACGATTGCGTCTCCTGTGAGTACCACCACCACATGCAGCGCCACAAACCCGAGCGGCTGCGCAGCCACTCTGCCACTGGGCACTGTGGTCACGTTGACGGCAGTACCGATCAACGGCGCCACCTTCTCCGGGTGGTCGGTACCCTGCAACGGATCGGGAACCACCTGCACAACTACATTGACTGACAATGAAACCGTGGCAGCCATCTTCAACTAAGGCTGTTCAACACCATGAGAGGCCGCCCATCCAGGCGGCCTCTCGTGCGTTTGCCTGCGCCCATTCCTCCAAAGCCGCATCCCTTTGGTACCGCGATGCGCGCAAGACAACGGCCCCCTCCGTCTGCGCCATTTAAACTGGAACCGGCCCTTCTCATCGTGATGACCCACCGGTTCGCCCGCCTTCGCCGCTTTCGCTTCAACATGCCGCAGCGCATCGCCGCGGGTCTGCTGCTGCTTTTCCTGGCGCAGGGGCTGTGGATCACCGGCCACCAGACGCTCTCCGACCGCGACTACCAATACGCTCGCTGCGGCCGCGAGATGTGGGAGCGGCCCTCGCCCCTGGCCGGCTACTTCACCAGTTGCGGCAACATCCACGACGGCATCCTTGCCTACCGCGTGGCCGGGCTGCCGCTCACCCTCAACCTCGCCGTCGAGCGCGGTCTTGACCACTTTCGCAAGCCCGAAGACCGCGTGGTGATAGCCGGGGTCTCCACGGATCGGTCTTCGTCCGTGGGGTGGGAGCCTGGCTCCGCATCGCTGAGCACATGGGAACTGCGCCACCAGCTCACCCACATCCTGCTGCTCTTGCGCCTGCCGTTCCTGCTGGCCGGGTGCGCGCTCGGCGGCGGATTGTGGTGGGTCACGCGCCGCCTTTACGGCAACCTCGGCGCCTACACGGCGCTGTCGCTGTATTGCTTCTCTCCCCCGATCCTCAAGGCCTGCGTCTCTCCCAACCCCGAGGTGCTGGCGGCGCTCGGCGTCTATGGCGCCGTCTACACCTGCATCGGGGTGGCCCATGCCATGCAGGGGCCGCGGCACAAGTGGCGTCCGCGCATCGTGCTGCTCACGGCGGCCCTGGGCATCGCCGCCACGTCGCACATCGCGGCGCTGCCGGTGGCGGCCTTGCTGGGCCTGGCCTCTATGCTCTGGGTGGCCGAAGGGCGCCGCAGCCAGGTTCTGCCCGTGGTGCTGCTGGCCTCGGCCGGGGCGCTGGTCCTGGTCTTTGCCTGCTACGGCTTTTCTCCAGACGCCTTCAGCTATCTCTTCCGCTCATCCTCAGGATTCCTCTGGTTCTCGCTCGACCCCGCCCGGCGCTTCTTCGCTACGCCAGCTCACATCGGCATTACACTGGCCGCGGCTTGTGCCGCACTGCTCTACCTCGGCCTTCGCCGGTCGCGCTACTTCGGCAACACAGCTCCTCTGCTTTGCGCTCTGGCTCTGTTCCTGCTGGTCATGACGGGTGTCCCAGGCAGCCCGTGGCTGTGGGCCGTGCCCTTCCTGCTCACCTTTGTGGGGGGCGTCCTTGCAGACTCGTATGAAAGCCAGCGGGGCCGCATCGCGCTGGCCGCCGCAGCTACCATCGTCCTGCTGCAAGCCGCCATTTGCATCCTGAGCCTTCCCGGCTTGGTGTAGAAGATTTCCCTCTGCCGCCTCCTTCCGGCCGCCCCGGCACACGCACCAAAGCCGGCCCCAGATCCAGCCCCAGGCCGCGCCGCGCGGCCTCAGTCGTCCAACCCTCCGTCACGGCCCACCAAAATAACCTATAAATTCAAGCAATATAAGGACTTATTTACCTACATTCGCCTTGCTGAACCCTCTTCCAGGGCGTAAAATAGAACTGTTAGCCCGCGGAGCCCGGCCCCGCTTTTCCGGCCCTTTTTCGCCGCTTTCCTGTGGGCCAAGAAAACCTCTATGGCAGACGATCAGAATCCCCAGCTCCCTCTCGACGGCGGCACTCCGCCCCACGGCGGTACAAACCTCATTCCCATCAACATTGAAGAGGAGATGCGCCGCTCCTATCTCGACTATTCAATGTCGGTCATCATCGGCCGCGCGCTGCCCGACGCCCGCGATGGACTCAAGCCCGTCCACCGCCGCGTCCTCTACACCCTCAGCGAGATGGGCCTGGAGTACAACAAAAAGTACACCAAGTGCGCCAAGGTAGTGGGCCAGGCCATGGGCGTCTACCACCCCCACGGCGACTCGGCCATCTACGACACCCTGGTGCGCATGGCGCAGCCCTTCTCGCTCCGCTATCCGCTGGTCGATGGACAGGGCAACTTCGGCTCGGTAGACGGTGATCCGCCCGCGGCCATGCGCTACACCGAGTGCCGTTTGATGCGCATTGCCGGCGAACTGCTGGCCGACATCGACATGGAGACCGTGGACTTTACGCCGAACTACGACGAGTCCACCTTCGAGCCTGTCGTGCTGCCCACGCGCATTCCCAACCTCATCGTCAACGGATCGAGCGGCATCGCGGTCGGCATGGCCACCAACATCCCGCCGCACAACCTCACTGAGGTCGTCAACGCCACCATCGAGCTGGTCAAGAACCCCGGCGCGGGCCTTGCCGGGGTCCTTAAACACGTCCAGGGACCGGATTTTCCCACCGGCGGATTCCTCTACGGCAAGAGCGGCATCGCGCAGGCCTACAAGACCGGCCGCGGCCGCTTTATGATGCGCGCCAAGGTGGCCACGGAAAACCTGACCAAGGAAAAGCAGGCGATCATCGTCACTGAGATTCCTTACCAGGTCAACAAGTCCAAGCTCATCGAGCGCATCGCCGAGCTGGTGAACGAGAAGATCGTAGACGACATCGGCGACGTGCGCGACGAGAGCGACCGCGACGGCATGCGCATCGTCATCGAGCTCAAGCGCGGCGCGCAGCCTGAGATCGTGCTCAACCAGCTCTACAAGCACACCCAGATGCAGGAGAGCTTCTCCATGATCTTCCTGGCCGTGCTCAACGGCCAGCCGCGGGAGCTGGGGCTGGATGAAGCCATCCGCTGCTTCATCAATCACCGCATCGACGTGGTGCAGCGCCGCACCGTCTTCCTGCTGCGCAAGGCCCGCGAGCGCGAGCACATCCTTGAAGGCCTCAAGATCGCACTCGATAACCTCGACACCGTCATCCGCATCATCCGCGGTTCACGGTCGCGCGCCGAGGCCCGCGAAAACCTCTACGCCTGGGGCAAGGGTACTGAGATCATCCTCAACCTTGACCGCGAGCGCCTGCCGCACGAGGAGCGCGGCCTCACGCTGCGCCAGATCGACGCGATTCTCGAATTGCAGCTGTACCGCCTCACCCAGCTCTCCATCGACGAGCTGATGAGCGAACTGAACGAAATCCGCAAGAAGATCGCCGAGTACGAAGAAATTCTGGCCAGTGAAACCAAGCTGCGCGCGGTCATCGTAAAGGAACTTGAAGACGTGCGCGACCGCTATGGCGATGCACGCCGTACCCAGATCGTCGATGAGTCCGCCGAGTTGCAGCTTGAAGACCTCATCGCCGACGAGCAGGTTGCGGTCACGGTCAGCCACCAGGGCTACCTCAAGCGCACGCCCATCTCCATCTATCGCCAGCAGCGCCGCGGCGGCACGGGCCGCACCGGCATGAAGACGCGTGAAGAGGACTTTGTCTCGCAGCTCATCGTGGACTCCACCCACGCCTATCTGCTGTGCTTCACCAACACCGGCCGCGTCTACTGGCTCAAGGTCTATGAGATTCCCGACGTGGGCGCGGCGGGCAAAGGCAAGAGCATGCAGAGCCTGCTCAACCTGCAACCCGGCGAAAATGTGCGCACCATCCTGCCGGTTCGCGACCTGGAAGAAGAAGGCAAGTTCATCTTCTTCGCCACGCGCAACGGCATCGTCAAAAAAACACCTCTCAAGGACTTCAGCAACGTAATGGCGCGCGGCATCATCGCCATTGCCATCGATAAGCACGACGACCTCATCGACGCGCGCATCACTGACGGCAGGCAGACCATCTTCCTCGCCACGCGCGAAGGCATGGCCATACGCTTCGAGGAGCACTACGATCCCGAACGCAGCGGGTCCGGCCTCCGCCCAATGGGCCGCAATGCCGCCGGAAACAAAGGCATCTCGCTCAAGAAGGGCGATGAGGTCATTGGCGTCGCCATTACGGATTCCGATGAAACGCGAGACAAAAATCGCGATGAGTGCGCCGCAAAGCTCAACCTCACCTCCCGCCTTGATGCTTTGAGAACTGCATACACCAATAGCAAGGATGCCCTCCAGAAGGCACGTGAGGAGAAGAGAAACGGCGATCCGGGCGATGAAGAGCTGAAGGCTGCGGAAAAGGCTGCCGAGAAAGCTGTCGATGATGCCTACAAAGCTTTGAAGGCATTGGACGAGCGCCTCGGGGTCAGCAAGTTTCTCATCCTCACCATCACCGAGAACGGCTTCGGCAAGCGCACCGATATTGACGAGTACCGCCTCACCGCGCGTGCGGCGCAGGGCGTCAACAATCTGAAGGCGACCTCCAAGGTGGGCAAATCCGCCTCCATCCTCCTTGTGGATGAGACATCGGAGCTGATGGTCATCAGCCAGTTCGGCAAGATCATCCGCATTGACACCAAAACCATCCGCGCGGCAGGGCGCTCCACCCAGGGCGTCAAGCTCCTGAATCTGGAACCCGACGACAAGGTGGCCGCAGCGGTCATCATTCCGCCGGAAGAACTCAAAGACGACGAACCCATGCTGTTGCAGTAAGAGGGTTTACTGGTACCCAGGCCTCCTGAGCGAGACCTGGGTATCCAGCCGTTTTCGCCGTTTGCTCCCCCCTCCTCCGCTTCTTATCAGACAAACTCGTACCCTTTTAGGTACTCGAAATCAACTCTGCTGCGTCATACACTGGTGATGCTCTCGATTCTCCGCACGCTCCCTATGGTGCGGACTCTATTCGTCGCTCTCCTGCTGGCCGCGCTCGTTGCGGGTCCCGTGAGTGCTGCGTCTGTCACCGCCCCCCGGACACACCGGAGCGCTGCGACTGCCAAAGCCTCCCATGCAAAGGCGCATCACACAACTGCCCACAAAAGCAGGCGCTCCGCTCGCCATCTGACGAGCCGCCACACTGTCAGGCATACAGCGCGGCACACTGCCTCCCGGCAGCCCGTGAAGACCGTTCGTTCCAGCACGGCACATCGCAGGACGCAACCCCGCTCTACGCCGCCGCCAGAGATCCAAGCCCCTGCAACCGATCAGTCCGCCCCGCCGGCCACTCCCGAGCCCGTATCCCTGCGCACAACACGAATCGTCCCCGTTCCCCCGTTGCATGGAACCATGGAGTCGCTCGTTCGTCAGAACGAGAAGACCGAGGCCGAAGGCCTGGAACGGATCCTGGACAACGACGATCTTGACGATCGCATCGCGCGCAAAATGCTGGTGCCTGTCCCCGCCTCGGCCGCGCTCACCATCAACGGCAACCTGCCCCAGGACCGCCGCTACTGCCGTCCCTGGACGGCTGCATTTCTCTCTGACCTTGCGCGCGCCCACCAGGCCCAGTTTCACCACCCGCTCGAAGTCAGCTCGGCAGTCCGCACCGTCGAATACCAGAAGCGGCTGATGGCAACCAACGGCAACGCCACTGAGGCCGAGGGCGACATCGTCAGCCCCCACGTCACCGGCGCCACCATCGACATTGCCAAGAGCGGCCTCACCCAGCGCGAGATCTACTGGATGCGTGCCCGCCTGCTGTCTCTCCAGAACGCCGGCAAGATCGATGTCGAAGAGGAGTTCCAGCAGGCCTGCTTCCACATCACGGTCTACAAAGCCTACATGCCTGCCCGTCCTGAGCACAGTCCGCTGCCCCGCACACGCACGCGGCAATCTGCCGGCGCGCCCGATGCGCCTTCCACAAGCGCTCTTGCCTCCAGTGGAAGATAAGATCCGCCTCACAGTCGCATAGTCATAATTTCATTACCCTTTGAACGCCTCGAGGGGTACAATCGCGCACAATTACATTTTTCTCCGCAGCCGCACTGCACGTGAGCCTCACGCTCCACATAAGGGGAAAATGTGCGCCCTGATCCGATGCGGCTTTGCGAAAGGCGAAATCATGTATGAACAGGAAGTTCAGCCTTCGACCGGTGTCACCCCCGGCCTTACCCAGTGGCAGCGCGTAGCAAACACCTTCTCCGCGCCGTCAAAAACCTTTGAAGACATCAAACGAGGCAACAAAAGCTGGTGGATGCCTTTTCTGTTGGTGGTCCTCTCCTCGTATCTTTTGTTTGCAGGAGTCGCCCTCAAAGTCGGCTGGCAGCAGGTGGCGGAGAATGCCATCAAGGCAAGTCCGAAGCAAGCCGATCGACTCAGCCAGTTACCCCCGGACCAGTACGCCAACGCGATGAGGGTGACCGCAGTCGTTACTGAAATCTCCGCGGCGGCCCGCCCGGTCATTATCCTGCTTTCAGCGCTTCTCGTTGGGCTCGTCCTGTGGGGCACCGTCAACTTCGGCCTTGGCGGCAAGGAGTCCTTCGGAACGATCCTCGCGGTCTATTTTTACGCCAGTTTGCCCCTCATCGCCCAGCCGCTTCTCGGCACGCTGGCGCTGTTCGCAGGCCTGGCGCCGGAATCGTTCAACCTCGGCAACAGCGCCGGAACCAATGTGGCCTACTACCTGCCTCTCGAAGAGACCAACAAGGCGCTGTATGCCCTTGCGATGCAATTCGACATTGTGAACATCTGGTCGGCCGTGCTGCTATCCATCGGAATTGCGGTGGTTACCGGCAAAAAGCGCAGCACATGCTACGCCATCGTTTTTAGCTGGTGGGCGGTGTGGGCGCTGATTCGCGTTGCCGGCGGACTGCTGGCTGGGTAGAAATGCTGTGCACGGCGAAAACAAAGAAGGCGAGGACTTCAGCAAGTCCTCGCCTTCTTCATCGAATGCTCTCAGTGCCCGACAGCTACTCCGTCCACCGCCGCATGATCAGCGTGGCGTTGATGCCGCCGAATCCAAACGAATTCGACAGCGCTACATCAAAGCTGTGCGGCATCGCCTTGTTGGGCACGTAGTCCAGCCGGCACTCGGGGTCCGGCGTGTCCAGATTGATCGTCGGCGGGAGCACCTGGTCCTGCAGCGCCAGCACAGTAATGCCGGCTTCAAGCCCACCGGCGCCGCCCAGCAGGTGACCCGTCATGGATTTGGTGCCACTCACCTTCAAACGATGGCTCATCGCGTGCTCGCCAAACACCAGCTCAATGGCCCGCGATTCATTGCCGTCGCCGGCCGGGGTCGAGGTAGCGTGAGCGTTCACATAGCCCACCTCTTCCGGCTGGATGCGCGCATCCTTCAGCGCCGCCCTCATGCTGCGCTGAGCGCCTGCGCCTTCCGGAGCGATCCCCGTCATGTGGTACGCATCGGCGCTCATTCCGTAGCCGATTACCTCAGCCAGAATCTTCGCGCCCCGCGCTTTGGCGAACTCCAGCTCTTCAAGAATGAGCACGCCTGCACCCTCGCCGATCACAAAGCCATCGCGGTCTTTGTCAAAGGGCCGGCTGGCGCGGGTCGGATCATCGTTGCGAGCTGAAAGCGCCCGCATCGAGGAGAAGCCGCCCACCGACAACGGCGTAACCGCAGCCTCTGCGCCGCCCGCAATCATCACGTCCGCGTCGCCGTGCAGAATCATGCGCACCGAGTCGCCAATCGAGTTGGCGCTGGTGGCGCACGCCGTTGCCGTGGCCGAAATCGGCCCCTTGGCGCCGTAGCGGATGCTCAGTTGCCCGGCCGCCATGTTCACAATGGCCGCGGGAATAAAGAAGGGCGAGATCTTGCGCGGACCGCCCTGCAACAGGTTGGAGTGCTCGCGCTCGATGATCTCAAAACCGCCGATGCCCGAGCCGATAAAGACGCCCACCCGGTCGGCAATGTCCGGAGTAATCTCCAAACCCGACTGGGTCATCGCCTCATGGGTAGCGGCAAAGGCAAAGTGGATGAAGCGCCCCATCTTGCGCGCTTCTTTTTTGTCCACAAAGTTAAGCGGGTCAAAGTTCTTGACCTCGGCGGCAAACGTCACAGGAAAACCGG
>VFSW01005714.1_pt1 | contig 18379 bp, 15 predicted proteins | sample 5358111 | NCBI WGS metagenome assembly VFSW01 (sample SAMN11554181, study PRJNA540505) | mine drainage metagenome | isolation source: sediment from site ElyBrook_90M | place: USA: Ely Copper Mine, Vershire, VT | collected 2017 | reverse complement strand
CAGCTAAAGCTGACCGGCTAAAGCCGGTGGTTTAAACCTTGGGATGGACAATTAAGGGTTCCCAACGTGAAGGCCAATAATGGCAATGGTTACATGGCAAATATTTTGGTGCCGATTTGAAATCAGTTTCCACATTCTCAAGTTCAAGTTCAAGTAACTTCCAGAAATTGAATTTTCTGGGGTGCGCTATGAATGCAGGCAAGACGCTGTTTGCACAGATCATGGAGTTTATACCGTGGAGCAGTTTTGCGAGAATCGTGGCACGTTATGGCGGCGATTCCGGCGTGCGCAGTCTGAGATGCACGGAACAATTCCGCGCCATGGCCTTTGCGCAACTGACTTACCGCGAAAGTCTGCGAGACATCGAGGCTTGTCTGCTGTCCAACCGATCGAAGTTGTACAGCATGGGCTTTCGTTGCCCGGTCAAACGCGCTACGCTGACCGATGCCAACGAGGGGCGCTACTGGCGCATCTGGGAAGAACTGGCGATGACGCTGATCAGGCGTGCGCGCAAGTTGTATTGCAACGACAGCTTTGGCATCGATCTTACCAACACGGTTTACGCGCTGGACGCGACGACCATCGATCTGTGTCAGGCCGCCGCGTTTTTTTGTCACTCGCGCCAAACGCGGCATGAATGCGCACAGAGTGTATTCGATGAAAGTCGATCGCAGTGCCGGCATCATCTGCGACCAGCGTATCTTGCTCGACGGCTTCTATATTGCGCAGGACTATCCCGAACAGTTGCGACGCATCCGTTTCAAAGATCCCGAAACCGGCAAGACGCTGGTGTTTCTGACCAACAATACTACGTTGCTAGCGCTGACTATCAGCTGGATATTCGCTTAAATGCAGGCGCTTGCTGGACTCAATCAAAACTGTTGTTTCCGATTTTTGAACTTGATCCGGGTGATCACACTTGAATATTTCCTTTGCAAAACTGCCATCCCTTGTCTACAGCATTTGCATTGCTATGGCCCGCCCATGGGGAATACCCTGATCAGACAAACCTTTACCTACTCAAAAATCAGAATTATCTGATAGCTATTTTCTGCCTGCAGTGGCATTGTTGGTTCCATCTGATGATCAACACCGTGCAACTTGCCAACAGCAGAGGGGAAACTGTGAAATCAATACAAAATAGCTTTACCAAGGTGTGGTCATTGATCATTTTTTCATCAGTATTGGGCGGATGTGCCGCAAGTTACCCGCCCGCACCGGCAGATGCCGTTAAATCAGGCGCATATAATTACATCATCGGGCCGGGCGACAACGTTAATATCGTGGTATGGCATAATCCGGAGCTATCCGAGTCCATTCCGGTTCGCCCCGACGGAAAAATTTCAACGCCACTGGTGGAAGATTTGCAGGCTGCGGGTAAATCTCCCACACATCTCGCACGCGACCTGGAAAAAGCCCTTGCAAAATATATACAGGATCCAGTGGTCACAGTCATCGTCACTGGCTTCGTCGGCCCCTACAGCCAGCAAATCCGCGTCATAGGTCAGGCGGCAAAACCCCAGGCACTTCAGTACAGAGAAAACATGTCGCTGATGGACGTTATGATCTCAGTTGGAGGCATAACCGACTTTGCGGCCGGCAACAAGGCAAGCATTCTACGCATGGTGAATGGCAAGAAAGAACAGCTCTCAGTAAAACTTGAAAGCCTGATGCGCGATGGCAATATCAATGCCAATGTGCAAATGCTGCCAGGAGACGTCTTGATCATTCCTGAAAGTTATTTCTAAGATGTAGTCAAATCCGTTTACCCCTGCCGGGAGCAAAATTTTGAAATCCATGAAGACAAAATCATCCGGAACTAAAGAATGCATGAAGTTTTAGCTCAATTGAGGGGACACGCGATAGGCGTATGGCGCCATCGCTGGTATGTCATCATTGCCGCGTGGATTATATCCATAGTCGGGTGGATAGTTATTTACAACATACCGGATCGCTTTGAGGCGACGGCAAGGGTCTATGTGAACACCCAGTCGCTACTCAAACCTCTTCTTGCTGGTCTTGCGGTGCAGCCCAACACCAACCAGCAGGTTGCGGTGATGGCCAACACATTGATCAATCGCCCCAATCTGGAAAAAGTGGCCCGAATGACCGACATCGACCTGGGCGCTAAAACTCCGGCTCAGATGGAGTCAGTTATTAACGGGCTTGGAGAACGAATCAGACTTCAAGGAATCGGACCCGACGATTATATGATTGCCTATGAGAACAAGGATCCCGCCTTAGCCAAGAAAGTGGTTCAGTCACTGCTTAGCATATTCGTCGAAAGCGGGCTGGGCAATAACAGAAAGGATATCGCCTCATCCCAAAAATTCATTGAGGAACAACTCAAGGAGTACGAATCAAAACTAGTCGATGCCGAAAACGCATTGAAAGAATTCAAGCAAAAAAACGTCGGCATAATGCGCGGTGAAACCGGACAGGACTACTACGCCGAGCTCGTCGCTGCCAAGAGCCAAGTGAACGATGCTGCGCTCTCTTTAAGGGAGGCGGAAGACAGACGTAATTCCCTGAAGCAGCAGCTTTCCGGCGATGACCCGACATTGCTTTCCGACGTTACCGAATCGAATTCAAGCTTAAAATATGATGCCCGCATTGAGGCCCTCAATAAAGATCTGGATACATTGCGCCTCAAATACACCGAACAGCATCCTGACATCGTGGCGACAAAAAGGCTTATCGCCGAACTCGAAGCGTCGAAGGCAAAAGATCTCAAGCTTAAGAAACCCTCATCAAACCTTACTCAAAGCTCTTTTTACCAACAATTAAACTTGTCTCTGGCCGAGGCAGAGGCAAATGCTGCCTCCATGAAGGCACGTCTGAGCGAATATCAGTCCCGCTACGCACAACTTCAGGCAGCGGCAAATCAGATTCCCGAAGTGGACGCTCAACTCACCCAGCTTACAAGAAATTACGCTATCTACAAAACCAATTACGATACACTTCTTGCACGTCGCGAATCAGCAAAAATGTCAAGTGCGATAGATACCAAAACAGACTCGGTTGATTTCAGAGTCATTGATCCACCCCGCGTTCCGCTCACCCCATCCTCTCCTAATCGCCCTTTGCTGATTTCTCTCGTGCTGCTGGGCAGCATTTTAGCTGGAATCGTTCTTGCGTTTCTGGTGAGCCAGATCAAACCAACTCTGAACAACAGATTCGATATGATGGCATTGACTGACCTCCCCATACTCGGAACGGTATCACTGATAGAAACGTCTGAAACGAAAATTAAAATCCGTAAAGGATTGCTTGCTTATGCTGCGACCTCGTTCGGCCTGTTTGGAGTATATAGTGTGTTGCTAGCACTTCAATTCATCATGAGCAAAACTGCATAGCCAGGGGGTACAGCATGAGCATAATCGAGAAGGCTGCCGGCAAGCTGAGTCACTCCGCACCGCAGGCTGAAAAAACAAAAACAGCGATAGACTTCCCGTCAAATCGGGAGGCTATGAACATACCAGCTGAGCCGCAAACACTGGCAGAAACACCCGGTCAGCAACACAACTTCAATTTGACCAGGCTGCGCAATCTAAACATCATCACCCCGCAGGCGGAACACTCCAACATGGCCGAAGAGTTCAGAATGATCAAGCGCCCGCTCCTGGACAATGCCTTCGGGCAAAATGGCGTTAAAGTCAAAAATGGCAATCTGATCATGGTAACAAGCTCGCTTCCCGAAGAAGGAAAAACATTTTGCGCCATCAATCTTGCGATGAGCATCGCCATGGAAATGGATAAAACGGTACTTCTGGTCGATGCAGACGCTCCTAAACCATCGCTAATGAAAACTCTCGGCATCGCTTCAGACCAGGGTCTGCTTGACCTCTTGCAGGATGACACGCTGAAACTTTCTGATGTCATCGTGCGGACCAGTATCGAGAATCTTTCTCTACTACCCGCCGGTCGCCGCAACAAGCATGCCACTGAATTGCTTGCAAGCGATTCCATGACAGCGCTTCTGAATGACATGGCCCAGCGCTATTCAGACCGCATCATTGTTTTCGACTCTCCACCCCTGCTCGTTACCTCAGAAGCCAGCGTTCTTGCCTCCCACATGGGTCAAATCGTGATGGTAGTTGAAGCGGAAAAAACACCTCAACCTGCAGTCAGGCAAGCGCTTGCGCTGATCGAAAACTGTGAACTAACCTGGATTTTACTTAACAAGACAAGAACTTTAGCCAACGTTGACTATTATGGATACGGGTATTATGGGCGTTCCTAACGCAAGAGAATACCTCCTGCAGGTCGTTTGGTTGCTTGTTGCCATATTTGCGCCTCCCCCATTGCAGGCGGCTGACTGGAAAATAACCCCCTCGATCAGCGCAAGCGAAATGTACTCGGACAACATCTTCCTTGGTGGCCCAGGATCGCAACTCAGCGATTTCGTTACCACGATCACCCCAGGCATTTCAGTGCTGGGAACCGGAGACAGGCTCAAGGCTAACCTCAATTACAGCCTGCAAGACATCAATTACCTCAAATACAGCAGCATGGACTACATCACCCAGCAGCTCAGTGCGACCGGCAATGCAGAACTGATAGGAAAAACCCTGTTCGTGGATGCGGGCGCTTCGATCTCCCAGCAACCCACTACACTGGCAGGGCCCATCGGTGTCGGCAACAGTAGCCCCACAGGCAATCTCGCAAATATCACCACAACAAGCCTGAGTCCTTACCTCACCCATCGCTTTAATACCTTCGCGACAGGGTTAGCCCGATACACGCATCAAACGATGAATTTCAGCCAGGCAGGCCCATCGAACAATACCAGCTATGGCTTGGGCAACCTGTCAAGCTCGACCAGCGACACTGAACTGGTCAATCTCAACAGCGGTGCTGACTTCAATAATCTACTATGGGGATTCAACTTTAACAATTCCAGAATCAACTATACGGGCATGCCCACCATGACCCTCGCTCAATATTCCGCTGACCTGGGCTATCTGTTCACACCCCATTTTAAAGCCACTGTAACCGGCGGCTACGAAGATAACTCTTACGCCTATATCGGCCAGCAACCCCAGAGCACCTTCTGGAATATCGGCTTTGACTGGTCGCCTTCGGTACGCACCAAACTTGAAGTCGCCGAGGGGGAACGTTTCTTCGGCAGAACCAATACCGTCAAATTTATCCACTACACCCGCCTGACCTCCTGGAATGCGAGCTATACGCAGGATGTCACCACCAGCATTCTTCAGCAGACTATACCGCCTGCCGTAACGCTGGACCAGATGTTAATGGCTCAGATACCGGATCCTGCCACTCGCCAGCAGGTCGTGCAATCGATATTGGCGTCGCTGGGTTCCCAAAGTGCATTGTTTGCCCAGAACATTTTCACCAACCAAATTTATCTGGTGAAATCGCTGAACACTTCCGTGGCCGTTACCTTGCCGAAAGATACTTTTCTTCTAACCATCTTCAACACGAAGACTGCCCCGCTCCAGCAAGGGGTCAATTCATTCCCGGGGATTAACAGTTCCTTCAACTACATGAACACCGACCAGTACGGCGGAACACTATCCTGGAACAAGCAGCTCAATCCCCTGCTCAGCGCGAACGCAAATTTCAATATGACCTATATCACCTTCCCCGGCCAGATACTCGAAGAAAAAATGAGTTCGTTCATTGTCGGCTTGAACAGAAAACTTAGCCCCAAGCTTAACGGCAATCTCCTGTATCGGCACCAGATATTCGATTCCACTCCTTCCTCCATGGGCTACAGTTTCGGTGAAAATGCGGTCATCGCCAGTCTTATGTATCTTTTCTGACGCATGTATACCTCATTTTACAAGCTGAGCGCCAAGCCTTTTCAACTCAGCCCGGATCCCGGTTTTTTCTATCCCAGCAGCGGCCACAAGCGCGCGATGGCCTATCTGAGCTATGGCCTTTCCCTATCTGAGGGGTTCATCGTCATCACAGGCGAAGTGGGCGCCGGAAAAACCATGCTGGTGCGCAATCTTTTCAGGGAATTCGATAATGTGAACATCGTCATCAGCCAGCTGGTCAGCACCCAGCTCGATGCGGATGACACCCTGCGCACCGTGGCCGCAGGATTCGGCCTGGATCAGGATGGAATGAGCAAGGCATCCATACTGAACAAGCTGGAAAAATTTCTTCAGCACTGCAAGCGACAGGGAAAGCGCGTACTTCTGGTGGTGGATGAAGCTCAGAATCTTACGCCAAAAGCGGTGGAAGAGTTGCGCATGCTCTCCAATTTCCAGATGGACAATCAGCCACTGCTGCAAAGCTTCCTGCTGGGCCAGCCCGAATTTCGCAACACGCTGCAAAGTGCGGAGATGCTGCAACTGCGCCAGCGCGTGATCGCTTCCTATCATCTCGGACCGATCAACGAACTGGAAACACATGACTATATTGAATTCCGGCTTTCCAGGGCAGGGTGGGCAGGCGACCCGGAATTTACGGCGGATGCATTCCAGCGAATTTTCGAATTCACTGGGGGTATCCCCCGAAAAATTAACACGCTGTGCGACAGACTCATGGTGCTGGGCTTGCTTGAGGAAAAGCATGTTTTCGACCATCACATGGTGGAAGAAGTGATCAATGATCTCGGTCAGGAAGTCACCCATGCAAACAGCGCGCCCGTGCCCCATGCGCCATCCATTCCACAAGACTCTGAAATTGCAGTTTATCGTGAAGGCTTCGCCCGTCTGGAGCGCAAAGTCGAAGGCATAGAAAAATCGCTGAACCGCCTGCTCACCATTTTGATACGGAAATTGCTTGCCCCACATGCCGAAAAGAAACTGGGGAAGGAAGAATAAGCGGTATGCCTATCATTAACCATAAAATACTGTGCGTGGTCGGCGCCCGCCCCAATTTCATGAAAATTGCGCCCATCATGGCCGAACTCAACTCCGCCAGCACACCACTGACTGCAAAACTGATACATACCGGGCAACATTACAACGAAGCCATGAATCATCAATTTTTTGTCGATCTTAGCATACCTCAACCTGACATTAATCTTGAAGTAGGTTCCGGCAGCCATGCCGTGCAAACGGCCGAAATCATGCGCCGCTTCGAACCTGTTATCGATGAGGAACAGCCGGCTGCAGTACTGGTGGTAGGAGATGTAAACTCCACGATCGCCTGTGCATTGGTTGCCGCAAAAAAAGGAGTTCCGGTCATACACGTGGAAGCGGGGTTGCGCAGTTTTGACCGCACCATGCCTGAGGAAATCAACCGGGTGCTCACCGACCAGATTTCCGATCTGCTGTTCACCACGGAACGCGTGGCGCGCGATAATCTTTTGCGCGAAGGCATTGTGGATGAGCGCATTCATTTCGTCGGCAATGTCATGATCGACACCTTGCATCACAATCTGGCAAGAGCCATACCAGCTGCAGACACTTTTGCACAGGCCTCGCCTTTTTTTACGGGCGCACCCGGCAGCTATGCTGCGCTGACGCTGCATCGACCCTCTAACGTGGACAACGCCGATACACTCGCCGCCATGTTGCGAACCATTATCACGATCAGCGAGATGATCCCGGTGGCTTTTCCCTTGCATCCTCGCACCCTAAGCCGGATTGAACAGTATGGTCTTGCTCCTCTTCTTGAAAATCCAAGGCTGTTGATTCTGCCTCCCCTGGGCTACTTGCAGATGCTGGGATTGATGAAAGATGCCAGGGTTTTCCTGACCGATTCGGGCGGCATTCAGGAGGAGACCACTGCGCTCGGCGTGCCATGCATTACACTGCGCGACAATACAGAAAGACAAATCACGGTAGATGAAGGCACCAATGTGGTTGTCGGGCAGGAGAGGCAAAAAACTCTGTCTGCAGTCAGAGAAGTCCTCGGCACCGGTGGTAAAAAAGGCAATATTCCCGAGTTCTGGGACGGCAATGCATCCCGACGCATTGTTAGTATTTTGCATACCTGGTTGAATCGCAACCTGCCATCTGGATTGACATAAAATGCCGAGCAATGCGATGACAATCGATGTAGAGGATTATTTCCAGGTATCAGCCTTCGCAAAACATATATCGCGTGCTGACTGGCCAACACTACCGTGTCGCATCGAGCGCAACATCGATACCATCCTGTCACTTCTCAACGATCATAACGTGCAAGCCACTTTTTTCACTCTGGGCTGGATTGCTGAGCGTTATCCTGCCATGGTGCGACGGATCACCGGCAACGGCCATGAGCTTGCAAGCCATGGCTACCATCACTTAAGAGCAAACGAACAGACAGCGGACGAATTCAGAAAAGACGTTGGCAGCAGTAAAACGTTGCTTGAGGACATCAGCGGCCAAAAAATCAAAGGCTATCGGGCACCCAGTTTTTCAATCGGCGCAAAAAATCTCTGGGCACTGGATGTGTTACAGGATGAAGGTTATGAGTACAGCTCCAGCATCTACCCGATCCGGCACGATCATTATGGAATGCCGGAGGCACCCCGTTTCGGGTTCCGCCCCTCCGGGACAGAAGGTATTCTTGAAATTCCCGCGACCACTACGCCCCTTTTCGGACGCAATTTCCCTGCAGCGGGTGGCGGTTATTTCAGGCTCATACCTTATCCACTCTCGCGCTGGCTGATGCGCAGAGTCAATACAGTGGACAAAGAGTCGTGCATTTTTTATTTTCACCCATGGGAAATCGATCCCGGCCAGCCTCGCCAACGTGGCATCGGTCTCAAAACCCATTTTCGTCATTACATCAACCTGTCACAAATGGAAGTAAAAATCACATCCCTCCTGTCCGATTTTCAATGGGACAGAATGGACAATATTTTCCTTGGGCAGAAAACATGACGGCGCTAAGCGTAAGGGCGATGCGGCCATCCGATGCGGTAAACTGGGATGTTTTTGTTGAAAACTGCAGGGAAGCCACCTTCTTTCACCGTTCAGGTTGGAAAGAGATCATCGAGCGCACATTCGGTCATCGTACCCATTTTCTTCTGGCTGAGGCTAATGGAAAAATTGAAGGTATTCTGCCGCTTGCAGAAATCAGGCATTTTTTGTTCGGACACTCGCTATCCTCGCTGCCATTTTGCGTCTATGGTGGAATAGCTTCAGAATCCGAAGCGGCGCGTCAGTTGCTCGACGATGCGGCACAGAAATTGGCCGTTGAGCTCAATGTCGATTATCTGGAATATCGCAATCTTGAACCTCACCACGCTGACTGGCCAACCAAGGATATCTACGTTACTTTCCGAAAATCCATAGACCCGAACGTGGAACAGAACATGAAAAATATTCCGCGCAAACAGCGAGCTATGGTGCGCAACGGCATCAAGAATGGCCTCGCCAGCTGCCTGGATGATACTGTGGACAGATTTTTCAGGGTGTTTTCGGACAACATGCTGCGACATGGCACACCGGCCCTGCCAAAAAGTTATTTCTCACGGCTCAAACAGATTTTCGCCAAGGATTGTGAGGTGCTTTCCGTCACGCTGAATGGGGAAGTGGTCAGCAGTGTCATGTCCTTCTATTTCAGGGATGAAGTGCTTCCCTACTATGCAGGCGATACAATCAAGGCAAGGAGCCTTGCCGCAAATGACTTCAAATACTGGGAACTGATGCGCCGCGCATCCGAACGGGGCTGTAAAGTATTCGATTATGGACGCAGTAAACGCGGCACCGGATCATTCGATTTCAAGAAAAACTGGGGATTCGAACCTAAGCCCCTGCACTATGAATATCAGCTCCACCGTGCAAAACAGGTGCCTGACCAAAACCCGCTGAACCCGAAATACCAGATGTTCATCAAGGCGTGGCGTAAGCTTCCCGTGCCTGTTGCGAACTTCATCGGCCCTCACATCGTAAAAAATCTCGGGTAAGCGTGATGTCCAACAATCTGCTCTACCTCGTGCATCGCATCCCTTACCCGCCAAACAAGGGAGACAAGATCAGATCATTCCATCTGCTCCAACACCTTCGAACCCGATACAACATTTATCTTGGCGCTTTCGTGGACGACGAAAATGACTGGCAATACGCAGATGAAGTGCGGCAATTATGCAAGGAGTCATGCCTCGTGCCGATGAATCCCCGCATCTCCAAACTGCGCAGCCTTTCCGGCTTGCTTTCTGGTGAAGCGCTGACACTGACCTATTACAGAAATGCACAATTGCAATCCTGGGTCGACACGCTCATCAAGGATCATAACATTGACAGAATAGTCGTTTTTTCCTCCGCCATGGCGCAATATGTCGAGCATTTCGAACATGCTCAACGGATCATGGATTTCGTAGATGTCGACTCCGACAAGTGGACACAATATGCGCAAGCTAAGCGCTGGCCGCTCAATACGCTATACCGCAGAGAAGGAAAACTGCTGCTGGACTATGAGAAAAAAATTGCGTGCGAATTCGATGCATCTTTTTTCGTATCCCATAAAGAAGCAGCACTTTTCAGGCAACTTGCACCAGACTCTGCAAGCCGGATTCATTCCTTCAACAACGGTGTCGATGCCAAATATTTTTCTCCGGATCCTATTTATAGCAATCCCTATGGACAGGATGAGGCTGTGCTGGTATTCACCGGAGCCATGGATTACTGGCCTAACATCGATGCTGTGGAATGGTTCGCCCGGGATATTTTTCCACAGGTTCTGGCAAAAAAATCACACGCCTGTTTCTATATCGTGGGTTCCAATCCGGCAAAGTCAGTCGTTAGGCTCGGCTCCCTTCCTGGCATCCATGTAACTGGAAGTGTGGATGACGTACGCCCCTATCTCGCCCACGCGCGCCTGGCAGTGGCACCGCTCAGAATTGCAAGAGGCGTGCAGAACAAGGTGCTCGAAGCCATGGCAATGGCAAAACCAGTGATTGCAACACCTCAGGCCATGGAAGGCATAGCGACGAACATGGAAACAGGTTGTTTCACCGGGCATAGCGCTCAGGAAATCACAGAGCAAATCATCGTTCAGCTTAATTCTATACTTACCCCAAACCAGGCGGGACGCGACACGATACTGGCTCATTATGACTGGAAGCGAAATCTTGCCGAAATCGATGATTTTCTGGAAGCACCGATTCAAATGCATCGCGAGAAAGTGGCATGAATAATCCGGCCTCATTCAACGTTCACTGGCGCGCAGCCTTGATTGCCGTATTCACCACGGTGCTAGCCATTCTCTCCATCTATCATGAAGTCGTCAGCTTCACTGTACAGAAATGGCTGAACAATGAAACCTTTACGCACGGACTTCTGATTTTACCCATCAGTCTCTGGCTGATATGGCGAAAACGTGCAAGTCTGTCTGAAGTTTCGCCCGTACCCAATTATTGGGGGATCATCGCCTTAATCCTCCTTGGCATTATTTGGCAGCTGGGCCATCAGGCCGGCGCAATGGTCGTGCAGCAATATAGCCTGATTGGCATGCTCATCGCATCCGTCTGGACGCTTCTGGGAAATGAAGTGTTTCGCCGGATCACCTTTCCTATGTTTTTTCTGCTGCTCGCCGTTCCCTTCGGTGAAGCGCTGATCCCTGGCATGATGAACTTCACCGCGGATTTCACTGTTGCAGCGCTGCAATTTAGCGGGATTCCGGTTTATCGGGAAGGAACATTCTTCAGTCTTGCGAACGGTAACTGGTCGGTTGTCGAAGCCTGCAGCGGTCTGCGTTATTTCGTCTCATCCCTGACGCTCGGCGTGCTTTACGCCTATCTGACTTACCAAAGTCTATACAGAAGACTGCTTTTTATTCTGGCTTCCGTGATAGTCCCCATCATTGCGAACGGACTTCGCGCTTACATGATCGTGATGATCGGACACTTGAGCGGTATGCGCTTAGCTGTCGGCATCGACCATCTGATTTACGGTTGGATCTTTTTCGGCATCGTGATGCTGCTGCTGTTCTGGATAGGATCTATGTTTCGCGAAAACGAAAGCAATTATCCGACCGCAACACCCGAATCGATCACGCCCATATCGCAACAAACATCCACCGGCAATTTGATTTTCACCTTCGCTGCAATCATGTTTTTTGCACTGCTTCCCCCTCTTTACGCCATGCATCTCGACAAGGCACTGAATACACCTGTCGAATTATCCCTGATTCCCCCGCCAGCAGGTGGGCAATGGCAGCCGGAACTGCATCCCTTGTCCGACTGGGTTCCCCACTACTTGGGTAGCAGAACCAGTTTTACCCAAAGCTACACCAAAGAGGACAAAACTGTTTCCCTGTATGCTGCCTATTATCGTGGACAGGTTCAGGGATTTGAACTCATCTCCTCGGGAAACAAACTGGTGACGACCCAAGACAAAGTCTGGGAAAATATAGGCGAAACCCAAAAGACAATATTCATCGATAATGAGCGGCTCCCGCTGATGGAAGCAAATCTGCGCTCCCCAAAAATACGGCTCCTGGTCTGGCAATGGTACTGGGTGGATGGCCAGTGGGTCATCAACCCCTATATCGCCAAGGTACTGGAAGCAAAGGCTAGAATTTTTAAAGGGCGAGACGATGCTGCGGTGGTTATCCTTGCAGCCCAATTTCAGGACGATGCCGGTACCGCAGAAAGAACGATGCATGATTTTCTGCAACAGATGCTGCCGGGAATAAAATTTTCTCTGGATCATGCAGCGAAATCAGAGCATGAGAAATAGCCCCCCTCTGATCGCTCATGTGATTTACCGCCTGGATATCGGTGGGCTGGAAAACGGCCTGGTCAACCTGATCAACCGTATTCCTGAAGACCGTTACCGGCATGTGATCCTGTGCATGAAGGGCTATTCAGATTTCCGCAACAGAATCCGCCGCAAGGATGTCGAAATCATCGATCTTGAGAAGCGGGAAGGAAATGATCTCAGACTTTATTACCGTTTGTGGCAATATTTCAGAGCGCTCAAACCCGATATCTTGCACACGCGCAATCTGGCCACGCTGGAAGCGGTCATTCCCGCTATTTTTTCCGGGATCAAAGTGCGCATCCATAGTGAACATGGCAGGGATATCGATGATATCGATGGCAATAACCAAAAGCACCGTCTGCTGCGCCGCGCACTCATGCCCGTCGTCAGCCACGCCATTGCCCTTTCACGCGATCTTGAATCCTATATAAACATGAAGATCGGCGTCCCAAAACGTAAAATCACACAAATATACAACGGCGTGGATACGGAAAAATTTTATCCATCCGGCAAAAAAAACCACACCCTCCCTTTCCCAGAGTCAGGACTAATCGTTTTCGGAACGGTCGGAAGAATGCAACCCGTCAAGGATCAGATCACACTGGTGCACGCTTTTATTCGCCTGCTTGAAATCAGACCAGAATTGCGTGAAGCTGTGCGCCTTATCATCGTCGGAGATGGGCCGCTGAAAAGCAAAGCCATCGCACTATTGGAAGAGGCCCAATGCGCTGACATCGCCTGGCTACCCGGTGCACGCGACGACGTGGCGGACATCATGCGCCAGATGGATATTTTCGTCCTGCCTTCACTTTCAGAAGGCATATCAAATACCATACTTGAGGCCATGGCGACCGAGCTGCCTGTGATTGCCACACAGGTGGGTGGCAATGCAGAATTGGTCATTGACGATGAAACCGGCATGCTGGTTCCGCCAGCAGACCCGGAAGCCATGGCGCGGTGCATGTTAAAATACCTTGCTGATCGCCGCCTGATCACACGTCACGGTAGCGCCGCAAAACAAAAAGCAGAAAACTGCTTCAGCATGGACGCAATGGTACGCGCCTACCTGAAAGTATATGACATCTCCGAAAACCGTGATGCGACTCACAGAAAACCATGTGCGGAATAACGGGCATCTTTGACACCATGGGTGAAGGCGAGATAGACCGAAATATCCTTTCGGCCATGAACCAGTCCCAGTTCCACCGTGGACCTGACGAAGGCGGCATCCATGTCGAACCGGGTCTCGGATTCGGGCACCGCAGGCTTTCTATCATTGACCTTTCCTCAGGCCAGCAGCCGTTGTTCAATGAAGATGGCAGCGTGGTTGTCGTGTTCAACGGCGAGATTTACAACTATGTCGATCTAATGCCCGAACTTGTGGCACTCGGCCACACTTTCCGCACACATTGTGATACCGAAGTGATCGTGCATGCCTGGGAAGAATGGGGAGAAAACTGTGTACACCGTTTCAGAGGCATGTTCGCCTTCGCCCTTTGGGATCGCAACAAACAAACGCTGTTCTTAGCACGCGACAGGCTGGGGGTAAAACCGCTCTATTACTCGCTGCTCGATGACGGTCAGTTGATATTCGGTTCCGAACTCAAGGCGCTGACCTCGCATCCAGGCATGAAGCGCGAGATCGATCCTTGTGCAGTAGAAGAATACTTTGCCTACGGCTATGTTCCAGAACCACGCACTATTTTCCAGAGCGCCCGGAAACTTTCCCCTGGATATATCCTTACGCTGACCCGAGGCAAACCCATCCCTACACCCAAAAAATACTGGGATGTCCCTTTCAAATCCGTGGGGCCGATTTCTGAAGTAGATGCAGAAGAAGAACTGATCGCAAGGCTCAAGGAAGCAGTGAAAATTCGCCTGGTCGCCGAAGTTCCGCTGGGTGCCTTTCTCTCCGGCGGAGTAGACTCTAGCGCCGTGGTCGCCATGATGGCAGAGCTGTCGAAAGATCCCGTCAATACTTGCTCTATCGCCTTCACTGATCCTAACTTCAACGAAGCCGAATACGCCGCAAAGGTCGCAGAGCGCTACCATACTCGCCACAGTACCGGTCAGGTCGATCCGGACGATTTCGCGCTTATAGATCGCCTTGCCACGCTTTATGACGAACCTTATGCCGACAGCTCCGCACTACCCACTTACCGGGTTTGCGAACTGGCAAAAAAAAGCGTCACCGTTGCGCTTTCAGGTGACGGTGGGGACGAAAATCTCGCAGGCTACCGCCGTTATCGTTTCCACATGAGCGAGGAAAAACTGAGGTCCCTCCTTCCATTGGGAGTCCGCCGCCCGCTTTTCGGATTGCTCGGAGCTATCTACCCGAAGGCCGACTGGGCGCCCCGGATTTTCCGTGCAAAAACCACTTTCGAGGCGCTTGCACGCGACTCGATTGAAGGCTATTTCCACAGCGTCTCGCTACTTGGCGACAAACTGCGCAGCCGGCTTTTCAGTGCATCTTTCGAAAAAGAACTACAGGGCTACCGTGCCGTAGAAGTACTGAAAAAACATGCTGCGCAGTCGCCAACTGACAACCCGCTCTCCCTTATACAATACCTCGACATGAAGACCTATCTGCCGGGTGACATCCTGACCAAGGTGGACAGGGCAAGCATGGCACATGCCCTGGAAGTGCGCGTGCCTTTGCTCGATCACCAGTTTGTGGAATGGACATCCGGATTGCCTTCGGAATACAAACTCAAGGGCGGCGAAGGAAAGTACATATTCAAGAAAGCGCTCGCGCCCAACCTTCCCAAGGACATCCTCTACCGTCCAAAAATGGGCTTTGCCGTGCCCCTTGCAAGCTGGTTTCGCGGCCCGTTAAAAAACCGGGTAAGACAATCCGTGCTCGGCAGCCGCCTGGCTGACTGCGGAATTTTCAACCGCAACTTCCTCATTCATCTGGTCGATGAACACGAGGCCGGACGGCGCGACTACAGCGCCCCGCTCTGGTCACTGCTCATGTTCGATGCCTTCCTCGGCAATGCCATGAACGAACCTGAGACACACTGACATGCGCATCCTGCATATACTCGATCATTCCATTCCACTGCACAGCGGCTATACATTTCGCACTGCCGCGATTCTGCGCGAACAGCGCGCCCTGGGCTGGGAGACCTTTCATCTCACCAGCGAAAAGCAGATCAATTGTAACGTCATGGAAGAACAGGCAGACGGCCTGCATTTCTATCGCACACCCAAACATACCGGCATGCTGAGCCGCCTGCCGGTATTTAACCAGATAGCCGTCATGCAAAGCCTTGCGCGTCGCTTGCGCGAAGTCACTGCCATCGTGAAGCCCGACATTCTGCACGCGCATTCTCCCGTACTTACCGCGTTGCCCACGCTGCGCGTAGGCCGCGATCTTGGCATTCCCGTGGTGTACGAAGTGCGAGCCTTCTGGGAAGACGCGGCAGCCGATCACGGCACAAGCAGCGAGGGCAGCCCGCGTTATCGCTTAACCCATGCGATGGAAACCTATGCCTTCAGAAATGTCGATGCAGTCACCACGATTTGCGAAGGCCTGCGCAGCGATATTGTCGCGCGAGGCATTCCTTCAGACAAAGTGACGGTGATTCCCAACGCGGTCGATATCGAGAAGTTTTCCGCAGGTGGCGCACCGGATGAGGCGCTGAAAGCGCAACTCGGTCTGACTGGCGCGCGCATACTGGGCTTCATCGGTTCGTTCTATGCCTATGAAGGACTGGATCTGCTGCTCAAGGCCTTGCCGCACATGCTCGATCAGGCGCCGGATGTGCGCGTTCTGCTGGTGGGCGGCGGACCGCAGGAACAGGCTCTGAAACAGCAGGCAGTCGAGCTCGGCATAGCCGACAAGGTTGTGTTCAGCGGTCGTGTGCCGCACAGCGAGGTGAACCGTTATTACGATCTGGTCGATGTGCTGGTGTATCCGCGCCACTCGATGCGCCTCACCGAGCTGGTCACGCCGTTAAAGCCGCTGGAAGCAATGGCGCAGGGCAAATTGTTTGTAGCATCCAATGTAGGCGGTCACAAGGAGCTGATACGGGATGGCGAAACGGGCGTACTGTTCAGGGCAGGCGATCCGCAGTCGCTGGCTGAAAAGGTGCTGGATTTGCTTCAGTCAACGAATCAATGGACCGCACTGAAGCAGGCAGGCCGCAAATATGTCGAGAACGAGCGTAACTGGAAAATGAGCGTTGCGCGCTATCAGCCTATCTACGAAAAACTCTCGAGAATGAAGCCATCCACATGATTACAGAAAATCTCACCATAGGACTGATCGGTCCTTTGCCGCCTCCTTCAGGCGGCATGGCAAACCAGACGCTCCAGCTGGCCAGATTGTTGCGCACCGAGGGCATTACAGTCGAGCTGGTTCAAATGAATGCACCATACCGCCCACAGTGGATAAAGCATTTCAAGGGAATACGCGCCTTGTTCCGCCTGCTGCCCTATTTGATGCGCCTCTGGAAAACAGCCGGAAAGGTTCGACTATTTCATGTCATGGCCAATTCAGGCTGGTCTTGGCATTTGTTTGCAGCCCCCGCTGTCTGGGTCGCCTCTCTCCGTGGCACTCCTGTAATAGTCAACTATCGGGGAGGCGAGGCGAAAACATTCTTCTCCAGTTCCATCAGCAGCGTTGCCCCCACCCTTCGGCGAACGAATGCGATCATTGTGCCATCGCGCTTTCTTCAGCAGATTTTCGAAAAATTTAACTTCACAACCCATATTGTGCCAAATATTATCAACCTGGAACGATTCCATTACCGGGAACCTGCCCCATCCCATGCACCGAAAATTCTCGTCGCACGAAACCTTGAACCGATCTACGACAATGCCACTGCTTTGCATGCCTTTCACATCATATTGGAACGCTATCCGGCAGCCACTTTGACTGTTGCCGGGTCAGGCCCAGAACGAGCTGCGCTAGAACAGCTGTCGCTGAATCTCGGGATAGCGAACGCCGTCACCTTCACCGGACGTGTGGAAAACGAAAACATGCCGCTGCTCTACAGCGATGCAGATGTGTTCGTCAATCCCAGCCTTGCCGACAACATGCCGATTTCAGTACTTGAAGCGCTCGCAACAGGTGTTCCCGTGGTAAGCACGAACGTAGGCGGCGTCCCCTTCCTCGTGGAAGACGGGAAAACCGCGTTCCTCGTACCGGCTGAGAATCCGGGAAACATGGCAAAAGCAGTTCTGGACCTGCTTGATAACCCCGAAACAGCTATCCGCATGTCTGTCGCAGGGCTCGAATGCGCACAGCAATTCTCGTGGCAGAATGTAAAGGAGCGGCTAATGAATGTTTACCATGACGTATTGACTGAACCTACCAAGCTTCAGACAGTAAAGCAGACCAAAGCATTCAGCCCATACACCGCCATCGTATCCGGCATACTGTTTCCTTTGCATGAAAGGCTGAAAAACCACACGACCGTGCCCGTTCACAGAGCAATGGAAACATCCCAGTGGTGGGGCACCCCGCGCCTGCGGGACTTACAACTTGCACGACTCAAGGCGCTGCTGCGCCATTCAAATGAGCATATCCCATACTATCGTGAATTGTTCAAACGGATTGGATTCAATGCTGAACAGGTGAGCTGCCTTTCAGACCTCGCACGACTGCCGTTGCTTACCAAGGCCGACATCCGCGCCCACACGGAGGAACTCAAGGCCGACGATGCAAAAGGACTGGCGCGCTTCAATACAGGAGGTTCCAGCGGCGAACCCCTGATATTTTTCATAGGCTCTGAGCGCGTCAGCCACGATGT
>VFSW01005713.1_pt1 | contig 18384 bp, 14 predicted proteins | sample 5358111 | NCBI WGS metagenome assembly VFSW01 (sample SAMN11554181, study PRJNA540505) | mine drainage metagenome | isolation source: sediment from site ElyBrook_90M | place: USA: Ely Copper Mine, Vershire, VT | collected 2017 | reverse complement strand
CGGCGATGAAGGCGGAACTCGAGCTGTAGGCGGAGCCGTGGTGCCCGACCTTGAGAACCTGGCAGCGCAAATCCACGCCTTCGCTCAAGAAGCGTTGCTCGGCTGCCGTTCCCGCGTCGCCGGTGAAGAGCATGCAGAACGAGCGGTAGCGTAGCGTGAACGCAATGGAGTTGTCGTTGATGTCGTTGTTGCCGCCGCTGATGAACGGCAGCGACGGCCCGATGAAGTGCAGGGCGACGCCGTCGTCCGTTCGCCACACGTCGCCGGCGCGTGGCGCGATGACTGGCACGCCGTCCGCGCGTGCGGTGGCCAACGCATCGAGATACGCGTGTCCCGTATAGCGCTGCCCGCCGTCGGCGACCTCCGCGACGCGCAACTTGCGCAACACCGGCGCGACGCCGCCTGCATGATCGCCGTGGGGATTTAGCGCAAACTGGGCCGTAGGCAACAGCGCCCTGGCTGCTGCGACGGATTGGAGGGCCCGGGCGCCGTACCTTCGGGGAATGTGGATGCCGGAACCCGGTAAGCCTTCCCTTGGGAGGGCGCTCGTCGTCGTCGCGATCTTCACCTTGCCGCTTTCCTGGGGCTTGCACTTCGTAATTAAGGCCCCAGCCATCGCGTGGTGGATCTGCGTTCCGATCATTATTCTCGCCGCGGCTGCGCTCGTTCAGCAGCGCATGCTGAACGACCGGCGCGTCAGGGGCGCGGCGCACCTTCGCGACTTTGAAAAGCGAACCACGGTTCCGCGGAATATCCGCGTTGATCGGCGTTAGAACAGGGCGCCCAGGGTTTATGCAATGGCCGTAGTGACGAGACTGGGGACTTGGCGTGAACATGCAAGGTGGCCGGGCTTGTTCGTGTTCGCGGGAATGCTTCTCGGTGCGATGTCTACGCCTACATCGTCGCCGACTGCTCCACCGTTGCCGGGGCCACCTGCGTCTCAATCGTTCGCGCTGCCTGCGGGGTGGACGCTGGACCTGATCCGACCGGGCACGGAGGTCCTATTCATGCGCACAACGCCCGGCGGCAACGAGAGCCTCACGATTAACGGCTTTCCGATACCCCCGTCTGATGCCGCTTTGGCTTTGGGGCGTCTGGAGCAGAGTCTAGTTCCGCCGGGCGGCGTTCCGACGTGGGACCTTCATACGGCCCTCTGCGGTCATCCGGGCTTAATGTTAACCGAGCCGGCCACTGGAGAGCTCCCACAAGGCGACGACGTTGTAGAGTTTTCTGGAAACGCGGTCTACCTTTTCCAGTACAGGCGAGCCGCAGGAGTTCGAAGCGATCCAGCTGTCGTGCAGTTTATGCACGACGCCTGCCCAACCAGCCTCGACTCGATCTCAAATCTCGTCCCGCCAGGAAAGTGGAATCCGAAGTCGATGCTCATCGGAATCGCGCGGTGGCAGGGTCCGGACGGCGAGGATCTCACGCTGCAGCGCGTACCTCGCTCCTCCGTTCGAGCGACGACCGCAGATCTTGCGTCTCCAAGTCCGAGCGAGCGTGCGCAACGACAATATTTCACGGTGTGCGGCGACCGCGGCTTCCAAATCGAAACGCACGCTCGCGTTGGGCCGCGCGTGGGCACCTCCACGATGATCGCGATCCATGGGCACGATGCTGACTACCTCTTCGTGTATCACCATTTTGCGCCGGCAAATCCTCAAGTCGTGGCGGCCATGCATGCCTATTGCCCACCTGGCGAACTCCAACCGTGAATGAAATATGTTCTAATGGGTTGCTTCTATTTTGGCCCGTTGCCGCCGGCATTGCGGGCTTCTACGCAATTGCTCAAAGTGTCATGGCATGGCGCAATCCGGATGCGCTATTTACAAGATTTCGAACCGCGTGGTATCCGCCAGAATCAAAAGCTAAACGTTGGCAGCGAGTGTTCGGTTGGACACGCGAGCGCCGAGAGCGCAATGTATTGTTCCAGGCTCGATTCCTAGCACCGGTCATTGGCCCGACCTTCATCGCTGTTAGCTTATGGATGCTTACATCTGCGGTGCACTGTCCGTCAGAAACATGGACGCCCCAGCACATCGTATCGCTCTTTCTGCCTCTGATGTTTCGGCCATTCTCGGATGGCTATGCAGCGTTTGCTTATATTTGGATCGCTTTCGGCACCGCTTTTGCAATTGCCATAGCCCGACGGTTGCGGTTACCCTACAATGTGCTTTCCGTGCTCCTGCTTGCTGCAACGATGATCGCTTGGTCAGAGGGTGCCGAGTATCACGTCGGTGTGCAGGCGAATCGTTGGGGATCCATCAGTGTCGTGCCTTTTCTTCTGTACCTTATAACGAGCTACTTCGGGCGAAAGAGCAAAGCCCTAAGTAGCGGGCAAGAATCGGCCCGGTTATGATGTCAGCGACCCGCAAGAAGCGATGTCTCTCCTCTTTTGGGGCATTTGGATCATCCTTGTTGGGCACCCTTTCATAGCCACGAATCGAGAACTGGCGGAATCCGTGAACGCTCTTGATGTTGCCGAACCTCGGCTCGATCGCGGACCGCCCGTGGTTCTCGAAAACGTACCAACCCACCAGCGTGGCACTCTCGGCGAGCTGATGTACGGCGTGATCTTGTGCCGTTCGCATTCTTCAACCGACGGTTTCACGTATCGCAATCACGAACACTGCGCTGGGTTCGCATTCTCCCCGTGCTTGGCCAACGAGCCCGAGTAAAAACGTTGAGGCAAAATGGCCGAGAAGTGAAAATGCGTCCGCGCCTTTGCAACCGCCTTGAGCAGTTATTCCGTAGGCGCGTTGTCGAGGAAGACAGCCTACAGGCGATCCTTCAGAGTCCGATCGCGAGTTAGATTACAGCAGATTTGGGACTTGACCGAGAACGCCACAGCTTGTAGTGCTAACAATACAGATGGATGACGAGATCGGGCCTTTTCCGACGCCGCAAGATCCTCATTGTCAAAACTGCGGCGCGCTCGTGAAGGCAGGCGAATCATACTGCCCGATATGTGGCGAACAATTAGTGTGGCTTTAGCTACTGGCGGCAGCGTTTGATCGGGCTGCACGGCGCTGCGAAGATCGCTCAGCACCGCAAAAAGACAAGAGTCGAGCACGGAAACATCGCATCCATCGATCTCGCCGTGGGGATTTAAGGCGAAATCCTCGTCACTCTGACGTTTCCCAGAATCACCCGTCGCCCAGGATGCCGTTGGCGGCGTCACCGTCCCAGGAAGTGCTGTGGGGTTCCACTAGGCGTTGGGGTTCAGGGCCTAGGGTTAGGGACCCAATGACCTAGGTAAACTTGGACGTGACGCGGAGGGAAGCCGGTCTAACACAGGCTCAGGTGGCTAAGGCCGTTGGGCAAACCGCAATCGTTCATATCGAAAGGGGAAAGTGGCGAACGGTGGCTGGATATAATAGAGTTCTTGGATGTCCTTAAGGTTCTGGAAGTTCAGCCGGACGGTTGCGCCGCCGCGATCTGCTCGTCGGAGTAGCGGGATTTGCGCACGGGCGAACCTCCTGTCTGGTCGGTGTTCGCCGCGATTTTCTAGTAATCCGTGGAGTAATATCCTGGGAGAAGACCCCGCCGAGATCATCACTCGCGCAATATCGTTTAAACGCATGCGGTACGGGCGGATGGTCTGGCCTCCGGGATAGAGAAGTTTTATAAGTGGAACTCGGGGTGCGCATGTGCATGCTTGCCGGAGCGCTCCTCGCTTTCAGCCTCTCGGGCTGTAACGAAGGGCAGTATTATGGGTACTGGAACAACGTTCCGAGGGTGGGGGCTACTGGCGCGGATAGCGTTTACGCTGCCGGAAGCAATATTGAGGTCCCGTTTATCGTGTGGGGGAAGTCGAGCACTCCCTTGACGCTTCGTGTCTACCACGTAGACGACAATCAGGCAGTAGCGCTCTTTCGGAGCAACCTAAGGAACTCGGCGCAAAGCATTCTCGGGAGTTGGCAGCCGTTCATGACCTCGACATCGGCTCGCTGGTTGCCGCGCACATACGCAGAAACCGTCTATGCGGAGCTAGGAATGCTACCGCCCGGAATGTACGGCGTACTTGCGACGTTCGGTGGGGCCTCCGCAGCGACGATGATCTCCGTTTCTCGCTTCGCGCTGAGCGGGAGCCGCAGCGGCGATATGCTGATGTTCGCACCGATCGACACGGCAACGGGCGATCTCTATGGACCGCGTGTCACTTTCAAGATCGACGACGGTCAGGGCGTTCGCGGATCGTTTCCCGCCGCCGGAGGAATCGGTGTGGATCGCTTGACGGCGCCGTGCTGCCCTGTCGTCATCGCCAGCGATGGCTCCTCGGAAGTTCTCTCGCAACCATGGGAGCTTTGGGGTTCGCGATCCGTCCAGCCGCGGGGATTATACGTGCACACCGACCGCCCGTTCTATCGGGTGGGGGATGTGCTCGCATTTCGAGCCTTGCCTGGCAGGCCCGCGGAACGCCTAGGGAGCGAACAAGTTTCGCTGGATTGCCCCGGCAATGTGGCTCAGCATCAGATGTTGCAGTTCTCTGCATTCGGGACGCTTTCCGGATCGTTTCGCATTCCGATCACGATGCGTTCAGGGTACTGCGGCTTAAGCGTCGGTAGCACACGAGTATTTCGGCCACAATGCCTAGGCTGTCATGGCCTCGGGCTTACTGTCCCGTTGGTCCAATGGGCTGTGATGGTTCTCGGGAGGGGCAACGCGAACTCCGGCGTCAGCGTGCTTCCCGCACCCCGGGACGAACTGCTGCCCCCGCCGCACGTTGAGAGCATCCCGGGGCCCGTTTCGGCGAGCAATCCGTGTGCGAAGGCAAGTTACAGTGTCGAAGTCGTGCCGCGAAGGTGGTGGGCCTACGCGCACATGCCCGACGCGATTTCCATCTCTTTGACCGGGCGCAACCACAGAACTGTCGCGGACCTGCCACTCCGCCTCACTATCGCGGGTGAGCGCTGGAATGCGCAGCTACGGTCGTATGCCTCGTTCTCGACGAAGGCGCTTCGGCAGCAGCGAACGGATGCGTCCGGCCATGCGATCTTCTTCTGGCGACCGTCTGAACATGGCCTCTATACTGTGTCGTTGCAAGTGCATGGTATCGTTATCAACGGCGCATCGGTACGTGTGCTCGTCGTCAACCGGCGAGAGAACGAATGGTTTGCGGGCCCGGGGATGATTCCAAGAGTCATCCCTGATCGGTTTCGCGTCGCCCCCGGCGGTGAGGTTCGATTTCTCGTCGTCGCTCCTCGTGCAAATGCGCGCGGTTTCGTCGTCGGCGGGTACGGTTCACTGGCCCGCGCCATCCAAGCAGACGGATACCTCTCGGAGGTTGACGCGCGCGTGCCCCGGGACGCCTCGACGTTTTCCATGAAGGCCGGGTTCGGCAATCATAACGGCGTGGTCTACGCGATTTCCAACGTTTTCGTCGATCCGCAGCCAAATGAGTTGGTTGTACGTGCCGCAGCGGGGTCCGAGCGAGGCAGAGTCAACATTATCGTAAGTGATGCGTGGGGCCGACCCGTGCGCGCCGATGTTTCCGTTAGCGTGGACGACGCCGAGCAATCTGCAGCGATTGACGATCCACCAGCGCACGAACTTTATGGCAGATTCCGAGGCACGGGCTTGGACCTTGCAAGCAATGCGGGGAGTTTTCAGGCGTCATATACCGCTCTTTGGAGTTCCGCGGCTTCACCGATGGTCCCGAGACCATCGTCATCGCCTTCGCCGCAGCAAGCGTACTGCTCACGCTGGGTTGAAAGATATGGTTCGGCCCGATCGCCAGCGCTTCTTGCGCCACGTCTGGAAGACTTGCCATCAGGTTCCGTCACGCAAGCGGCCTGGATTCCCTCCCTTCTCACCGACTCTCGCGGGCACGCGAGTGTCAGTGTGAATCAGCGAGGGACGTGGCGTGTAAGAGCGCTCGCTGTAACGCGCGATGGCCGAGCCGGCCTGGGTGAAGCCGACATCACCGTGAGCCGATGAGCAGAAAAGCGGCGTGGTTTAGGACCAGGGTATTTTCTTCCTTTAGGGACGGTAGATTCGCGTTGACGAACCGACGCGTTACCAGCCCTGCACCAGGTGATGCGGTGCAACCTTCTCCCTCGCCCTCAGCGCGCGACGCTGCAAGCCCCCCGAACGCCTCTCACATGATGATGACGACCGTTAATAAGAGTCTGTCTCTCGCCGTTGCAACGGTATTAACCGCGACCATGCTTAGCTGCTCACGCGAACCCAACGATGTGAGATTCGCGCGGGGGAACACGTATGAGTTTAGTTTTCCCACGGCAGAAGGTTCACGCGGGGTCCTAGCCGGTGACTCTGTCGCAATCCATCTGGCGAAATCCTTGCCCGGTGTCGCGCGCATAGAACGTTATCCAGGAGCGTTCGCGTGGGAAGTCGTTGGCTGGTGCGCTTCAAGGTACCACTGCCCGCATATTACGGGGTCTGAATCGCCAAGCAAGTTTCCGGTTCGCGTCGTTTGCTATTGCGACAGAGCCCACGTGGGCCTGGGCTGGTATGTAGAGGTACACCTCGATACAAGGCGAGCTTACGCCATAAACGGCAACACGCGACTCGAGGTTATCTATGGGATTATCGATTGCCGTAAACATCCTTGCGTGCGAGGACCTCGAGTGCCGAGCGTCACTCCGTTGCAAGACATTTCTTAAACGGCTAGGAAGAAGCGTTTCCCTCGCCTCCGCACACCGCGCCGCGCGGCACTCCGAAGTTCTTTCGGCACCAAGCCGCAAGAGCTGAGCACGAAAATATCGCATCCGCTGATCTCGCCGTAGTACCCTGGTCATATAGGAAGCATATACTGACGCCGACTAAATGCTTGCTCCAGATGCGGGTGTAGAGATACTCTATCGGCCTTTAGGGACGGGCGCGCTACGAACAAGGAACCCGTCAAACCATAGTGCATACACGTATCGTTTCAGCCGAGGATTCCGACTTCATCTGGTTCTTGAACGGCGACCCCCAAACGAAGGATGGGCTCCGCTTACCACCAGGAGGCGTTGATGAGCCGTTGGTTCTTGCTCACGTTCGCGATTTTTATGCTCGGCAGTCTTTCGGGCTGGGAGCGCAATGAGGATCAGATATCTTCCTACCTGCGGCCTGCGTTAAAATCTAGCGGAGGAGCCGCTCGACTCGACTTCGGCGTTCCATGCGAACCCTGGGCTGAAGATGTGCCGTTCCCCCATATCAACGCGCAACCACCTCCAAAAGGCGCAACCGGACTAACCGCCGTACGCCAGATGTTTCGCAACGATACGCAGGTCGTAATCACACGCGATCAATTCGGAATAATCAGGATCACCATCGGAAGAGTATCAACTGCAGTCTTACAGACGAGAATAGCTCTCCTCACGCTGAAACCCGTGGAACGGTACAATGACTTCATGGCAATCGAAGCGATTGAGAACACTCGCGCCGTGAAAGCCGCCATGCATAAGCTGGGCCTTCAGCTCACGGGAGGCGTCGGGGGGCAGATCTTCACGCTGCCTGCGAAGGGGCTTCCGCACCTCCCCTCGTCGATGAGAAACGTGACCATGGACCAGGCTCTCGATTCAGTCGCAAGAACCTTCGCGGACATCGTAACGTACGGTATGTGTACGCAACGGCGTGGTCCACGGTTATTTTGGGTCGAATCTTATTGAGAGTCTACATGCAACGAACCAACCCCCTCGCGTCCGCGCGCCACGCTGCAAGGCGCTGCGAGGTTCCTTCGGCAATAGCATGAGTGTAGTTGGACTGGTTGCGGCTATAAATCTCTGGCGAGCGACGCCGTCTCCCCGAGATGCTCCGCATCTGTACGTTGGCCCAATCGCCATAGGCGAGAGCATATCAAATGTCGAGCGCATCCTTGGGCACGGCAAAGCCGAAAGTCTTCCGCATGCCGCAATACTTGAGTATGCAGACGGCCAGGACCACCTTCTGGTGTATTTCCCGGTGCACGGCGACATCAAAGTGGCTCGGATCCTGCTCGAACCGGACGCACGCTTGAACGCGCCCCGAGCGCCGACGAGATTTGGAAAATTCAAAACTTGGCGCTGGGAAGGCGGAGCCGCGGATCGCTTGCCAGGCACCCGCGAGTTTCGAGCTGGAAGCGACTGGAGGGCGCTGCCCGGCTCCGCGGGCCATGTCTGGGAATACGCTTCGTCCACCGCGCGCGTTCGGGTAACTATTTACAACTGGGGAAACGGTTGGACATTCGACATGGGCGGCACCTTTTAGGGCGCATTCCGGAATGTGCCCAGCCGCAGCGTGACCGCGTACATGAGGGCACTCCGGGGCGCGCCACTAGCGTGCATCGGGGAGCATCGGCGAGACGGCAATGTGCGTGCCGTCAGTGGTTATGGTGACTGCGCCGTTTTCGTCGGTGCGGTAGACTGTTGCGCCGAAGCGTTCGAGTGTCGCAATCGTTGAGGGCGCGGGGTGCCCGAACATGTTGTGCCTTCCCACCGAAATGATCGCATACTGCGGGCGCACGGCGGCGATGAAGGCGGAACTCGAGCTGTAGGCGGAGCCGTGGTGCCCGACCTTGAGAACCTGGCAGCGCAAATCCACGCCTTCGCTCAAGAAGCGTTGCTCGGCTGCCGTTCCCGCGTCGCCGGTGAAGAGCATGCAGAACGAGCGGTAGCGTAGCGTGAACGCAATGGAGTTGTCGTTGATGTCGTTGTTGCCGCCGCTGATGAACGGCAGCGACGGCCCGATGAAGTGCAGGGCGACGCCGTCGTCCGTTCGCCACACGTCGCCGGCGCGTGGCGCGATGACTGGCACGCCGTCCGCGCGTGCGGTGGCCAACGCGTCGAGATACGCGTGTCCCGTGTAGCGCTGCCCGCCGTCGGCAAGTTCCGCGACGCGCAACTTGCGCAGCACCGGCGCGACGCCGCCTGCATGATCGCCGTGGGGATGGCTGAGCACGATTGCGTCGAGCTGGTGGATGCCGCGGCGTAGAAGGAACGGCACGACGGTTAGCTCTCCGACGCGTTCGGCTACGGATCCGTCGACCTGCGGTCCGATCTCGAGCCGCCCGCCGGCATCGATGAGAAGCGCATGGTGGGATGGTGTCTCGATGAGAATAGCGTCGGCTTGGCCCACGTCGAGCACCGTCACGCGTAAGCGAGTATCGACGGCGCACGGCGGCCAGAGGACGAGCGCGACGGCAACGAGCAGCGCCGCGACGCCCGGCGTTGCAGCTTTACGGCGCAGGCACGCGCCGCAGAAGAGCAGCGCACCGTCGTAGACGGCGATGCACCAGGGCGGCGCCGGCGACATCGGAACGGCACTCGCCGGCAGAGCGGCAAGCGTGCGCGTCGCGGCAAGCATCCATGCCACGATCCAGCCGTCGAGATTGGCCGCCGCTTGCGCCAGTGCGGGCTGCCACGCGAGTAGGAGCTGCAGCGCGCCGAGAACGAGCGATGCTCCGACGCACGGAACGACGGCGAGGTTCGCCGCCACGGCGTACGGCGAAAACTGCAGAAAGATCGCCGCGGTGAGCGGCCACGTGCCGAGTTGCGTCGCAACGCTCAGCGTGAGCGCTTCGCGAAGGGCGGCGGGCAGCGCTCCATGGGTATCCAAAGCGTGCTCGATAGCTGGAGCGCACGCGAAAATCGCTCCGACGCAGCTGAACGAGAGCGCGAACGACGGCGTTGCGACGCTTAGCGGGCGCAACGCGGCGATTGCGATCGCCGCGAGCGCGAGAGCATTCCAGGAGAACGACGCTCTCCCAAAGGCGCGTGCAACCAGTGCCGTCGTTACCATGACCGCGGCGCGCGTCGCGGGAAGCTGCGCGCCGCTCCACAGGACAAAAGCCCAGACGGCGACGACGGCGAGCGCGCACGTCGGCGTTCGAGGGACGGAACAGAGCGAGAGCAACGCCACGACGATCGCTGCCACGACGCCCAAGTGCAAGCCCGCCGTGACGAGTACGTGGACGGTGCCGGTTTCTTGAAACTCCGCGCGGACGTCGGGTGGAAGATCGGCGCGCTCGCCCCACAACTCTCCCGCGACGATCGACGCCGTCGGCTCTCCGAGCGCGGATCGCAGACGCACGAGCGCCCAAGCGTGCGCTCGTGCGAGAAAGACGCGGGGACTCGTTTGCAGCGGCGGAAGCGTCTGCAGGATCTCGCCGCGCGCCAGCTGCGCGTCGAAGCCGCGTTCGCGTTCGACCTCTGCCTGGTTCGGCTCGGCCGGGTTACGTGGACCGTCGAACGGCTCGAGCCTCCCGCGCAGCACGAGGCGCTCTCCAGGTGGCGGAGGCGTGCCGCGAACGTGCGCGAGAACCGTGAGGCCGCCGTCGAGCAGCGCCGCGAAACTGCTCGACGTCCCATCGTCGCGCGTGGGCGCGAGCGCAAGCGCTGCGTATCGCGCGGTGCGGGATTCGGCGACGCGCGGTGCGCGCTCGCGTGCGATCCAAGCGTTGCAGGCGAAGACCGCCAGGGCGAGGAGCACGCCCGCTCGAACCAAGCGAGGCTCGCGCGAACCGCACGTGTAGGCGTACAGTGCGAGGATGCCGAGCACGTCGAGCACGCGTCCGTCGAGCGAGAGCGGGTCGGTCGCGAGCGTGCCGAGGACGGCTGCGATGCCGACCGACAGAAGCGCCGTCATCGCAGAGCGATCACGCGTCGGAAAGGAACGTCAAGAGGTTGCGGATCATCGTCACCGGCGGAGCCGGCTTCATCGGCTCGCACGTCGTCGAGGAATACTTAGCGCAGGGTCACGACGTGCTCGTTATCGACTCGCTGTGGGAGCACGGCGGCGGCCGGCGGGCAAACGTGCCCGATCGCGTCACGTTCGTCCCGATGGATATTCGCGATAAGAACATCGGACGCGTCTTTGCGGAGTTTCGCCCGGACGTCGTTAGCCATCACGCCGCGCAGCACTCGGTCGCGATCTCGTCGCGCGATCCAGGGCTCGATGCCGAGGTCAACGTCGTCGGTCTCATCAACGTCCTCGACAACACCGTGAAGATCGGCGCGAAGAAGGTGATCTTCGCAGGGAGCGGCGCGAGCTTCGGTACGCCGGAGCTCTACCCGATCACCGAGGCCACGCCGCAGCGCCCAACCTCACCCTACGGCATCACCAAGATGGTCGCCGAACACTACTTGCGGTTCTATAAAGAAGACCGCGGCCTCGATTTTACCTCGTTACGCTACGGGAACGTCTACGGACCGCGACAGGATCCCAACGGCGAAGCGGGCGTGATCGCCATCTTCATCGGCAAGTTTCTCAAACGCGACGGCGTTCGGATCGACTGGGACGGCGAGCAGACGCGCGACTACGTCTACGTCAAAGACGTTGCGCGCTGCAATGCGGACGCCTTGACGCGCGGCTCCGGTGAGTGCTTCGTCATCGGCACGGGCATCAAGACGAGCGTCAACGACATCTATCGCATGCTCGTCGAGATCACCGGATTCGAAGCGCCGGTCACGCGCGCGGAGAAACGTCCGGGCGACGCTCGCGACGCGCAGTTCGACGCGTCGCTCGCGCACACGCTTTTGGGCTGGCGTACGCAGGTCTCGCTGCGCGATGGAATGACCGAGACCTACAAGTACTTCCAGAAGCTGATCAGCGCACCAAGTTGAGGAGCTTGTCGGGAACGTAGACGTGCTTGCGCGGCTCGTTGCCGTCGAGTTGCGCGCGCACGTTCGGTTGCGCGAGAGCGAGCGCAAGAGCTTCCGATTCGGCCAGACCGGACGGCACCGTCAGGCGCGCTCGGATTTTTCCGTTTACCTGCACGACGAGCGTGATCTCGGCGAGCGCCATGACGGATTCATCGGGTTCGAGGTACCGCTCGAGGTGCACCGAGGTGGCGTGGCCCATGCGCTCCCATAGCTCCTCGGCGACGTGCGGTGCGAACGGTGCCACGAGCACCGGCAGGGCGTGCGCCGCATAGGCGAGCGCCGGCGATTGCGGCATCTTTAGCCGTACTGCCGACAGCGCATTGAGCAGTTCGTCGAGCTTTGCGATCGTTGCGTTGTAGTGAAAACGGCGGGACGTCGTTTCGTCGCGCGCGGATTTCGCTGCGACGTGGACGGCGCGTACGAGTGCCTTTTCGGCGGGGCTGCTCGCCGGTGGCGGCACCCTCCAGTCGTCCTTTGCCGTCGTTTGCATGTCGCGTTCGCTACGCTCGGGACGAGACAAACGCCAGAGCCGGTTGAGAAAGCGCACGCGGCCGGTGATGCCCTCGTCGGTCCAATCGCTCGTGTCCTCTGGGGGCGTCACGTAGAGCAGGAAGAGTCGCATTGCGTCGACGCCGTAGCGCCGCGCCGTCTCGTCGATGCCGACGACGTTGCCGCGCGACTTCGACATCTTCTCACCCTCGTGCAGCACGAAGCCTTGATGGAACAGTCGCCGGAACGGTTCGTCGGCGCCGCTCACCCAACCCCGATCGTGAAAAAACTTGTAGAAGAAGCGCGCGTAGAGCAAGTGCATCACGGCGTGCTCGGCGCCGCCGATATACTGATCGACGTTCATCCATCCGGCAGCTTCCTTGCGGCCCCACGGTGCGCTTGTGTCGTGCGGTGAGAGATAGCGTAGGTAGTACCACGAGGATTCGAAGAACGTGTCCATCGTGTCGGTGTCGCGCCGCGCAGGTCCGCTGCAGCGCGGACACGAGGTGTTCGCGAACTCCGGCATGCGGGCGAGTGGAGAGCCTTCGCCGGTGATCGGCGCGTTCGGTGGCAGAAGCACGGGCAACGCGTCGTCCGGCACCGCCACCTCACCGCACGCATCGCAGGACACGATTGGAATCGGCGTACCCCAGTAGCGTTGGCGCGAGATGAGCCAATCGCGCAGCCGGTAGTTCACGTCGACGCGCCCCGCGCCCAGAGCGGCGAGGCGCTGGGCGATCGCTTCGCGCGCACGGGCGCTGGACATTCCGGAGAAGTCGTCGCTCGCGATGAGGCGGCCGTCGTCGAGAAATGCTTGCGGGAGCGGCGCCGGCTCGCCGGAGAAACCGTGCGGAACGATGACTTGCGCGATGGGCAGCCCGTGCGTACGGGCAAAGTCGAAGTCGCGCTCGTCGTGTGCCGGCACGCCCATCACCGCACCCGTGCCGTACTCCGCAAGCACGTAGTTCGTCACCCAAATCGGAACGCGTTCGTGCGAGAGCGGATTCACCGCGTAGGCGCCGGTGAAGAGGCCCGTCTTCTCCATGAGGCTGGTTCGCTCGAGCTCGGATTTCGAGCGCAGCGACTCCGCGAACGCGTCGATCTGCAGCGCGTGGTTCTTGGATATCGTCGTCTTCAGCACGGGAATAGCGGGGTGCTCCGGTGCGATCGCGACGAAGGTCGCGCCGTAGAGCGTGTCGGCGCGCGTCGTGAAAACGTCGACGCGCGCGTCGGTGTCCGCGATCGCGAAGGATAGCTCCACGCCCTCGCTGCGGCCGATCCAGTTGCGCTGCATCGTGCGCGTGCGCTCGGGCCATTCCTCGAGCCGGTCGAGATCCGCGAGCAGACGATCGGCATATGCGGTGATCTTGAGAAACCACTGCGCGAGATTGCGCCGCTCGACGAACGAGTCGCAGCGCCAGCAGCGGCCGTCGACGACCTGTTCGTTCGCGAGCACGGTTCGATCGTGCGGGCACCAGTTCACCGGCGCCTCGCGCTTGTAGGCGAGCCCGCGCTCGAAGAGCCGCAGAAAGAGCCACTGGTTCCAGCGGTAGTACTCGGGATCGCACGTGGTGATCTCGCGCGACCAATCGTAGCTCGTTCCGATGAGGCGAACCTGGCGCCGCATGTTGGCGATGTTCGAGCGCGTCCACGTTTCGGGGTCGATGCCGCGCGCGATGGCCGCGTTCTCCGCGGGTAAGCCGAAGGCGTCCCATCCCATCGGGTGAAGGACGTCGTATCCGAGCATGCGCATCATGCGCGCGACGGAGTCTCCGAGCGTGTAGTTCTTCGCGTGGCCGACGTGGAGATCGCCCGACGGATACGGCAGCATCTCGAGCACGTAGTACTTGTTGCCGGCCGGAACGCGCGGCGCGGCGTAGGTGCCGTCGCGCTCCCAGCGCTCCCGCCACTTCTGCTCGACTTGCTCGAAATCGTACGCCTCGGGCATACGCCTTCGTATAGTGCCGGGGGTCCCTACCCCTTTCCATTCGTCTCGAGCCGAGGGAAAAGAGCGGCATGTTTCGCTACGCACTGCTCGCCGGCGGCGTCGCGCTCGCCGCCCTGGCCCTGTTTCATCCCGTACCGCGGTCGCCGCAACCCCTGCTCGAGCCGGATCGCTCCGCCGCGCCGCTCGCACGGAGCCTACCCGCCAGGCACCGCGTCGCACGCGGTGTGCCGGCCCCTTCTCGAGGGCGGTGCGGCCCGCATCGCCACCGGTCGCGGCGTCGAGCACACCGCCGGCAAACCGTCGGCGTCGTCGATCTCAACCTCGCCGACGCGCAGACGCTCGAAGGCGTCCCCGGCGTCGGCAGGGCGATCGCGCAGCGCATCGTCGACGTGCGCGAGCGCGAAGGCCCTTTTACGTCGCTCGACCAGCTGCTCGACGTCGCCGGCATGAGCGCCGGACGGCTGGAGCGTGCACGGCCGCATCTGCGGCTGTAGGGAGCCACGGGTTTCCCGCCAATGATATTTTTACAATGGCGCTGCCTCCGAAGAAGACGCTGCCGCAACTAGTGCGGGAAGCGCTTGCTCGTCAGAACGCGGACGCGCTCGTCGAGCGCGTCGCTGGGAGATGGACGCCGACCTCGAGCGATGCGCTGCTCGCGCGCGTCGAGAACGTGGCCGCCGCGATTCGCCAGGCCGGCCTCGCGGAAGGCGATCGCGTCGCGCTGATCTCGCAGGATTGCGTCAACTGGGTCGTTTGCGCCTTCGGAACGCTCTTTGCAGGATGCGTCGTGGTGCCGATCTACCCGACGCAGGCGCTCGATCAGACCGGCTACATCCTCGGCCACTCCGGCGCGAAGCTGCTCTTCGTCGATACGGCACACGCACTCGATCGGCTGCGCGCGGTTCCGTCGCTGCCGCGAGCCGTCGTCTTCGAAGGGCAAGGTGACGAGTCGCTGACGGCCTTCGAGGCGCGGGGAGCGCAGGCGCCGCGCGCGACCACGTCGGCAACGCCTGACGATTTGGCGGTGCTGATCTATACGTCGGGAACGACGGGAAACCCCAAAGGCGTGATGCTCACGCACGACAACGTCGGCTTCGACGCGCAGTCGGCGCTCGTGTATGGATTTCAGGGCATCCACGCCGGACAAGAAATCCTCTCGGTGCTGCCCTACTCGCACATCTTCGAGCACACGATGGTCTACATCTACCTGCTCGCTCGCGTGCGATACTTCATCTGCCACGATCCCAACGGCATGCTTGCCGACGTGCAGGACGTGCGCCCGGTCTCGATGACCGCAGTACCGCGAATCTTCGACCGCATGCTCGCTGGCATCACGGCGTCGGCGTTGGCACACGGCGGACTGCAAGCAAAGCTGGTCCCGTGGGCGCTGCGCGCCGGTCACGATTACATGTACGCGAAGACCTTCGGGCGATGGGTGGGGCCGCGACCCTGGCTGCGCTACTGCGTGGCGCGGCCGCTCGTGCTCAAGGCGGTTCGCAAACGCCTCGGCCTAGACCGCCTGCGGTATTTCACGAGCGGCAGCGCGGCGCTGCACGTGGACACGGCGATGACGTTCCTCGGCTTGGGGCTGCCGATCATGCAGGGCTACGGGCTGACCGAAACGTCGCCGGTCACGACGGTGAGTCGCCTCTCGGCAAATCGCTACGGCGCCGTCGGCAAGCCGATTCCGGGCGTCGAGGTGAAAATCGCAGACGACGGCGAGATCCTGACGCGCGGGCGGCAGGTGATGAAGGGCTACTATCGCGACGAAGCCGCGACGGCTGAAGCGATCGAGCACGGCTGGCTGCACACGGGCGACGTCGGGCGCATGGAGAAGGGATTTCTCTACATCACCGATCGCAAGCGCGAACTGTTCAAGACCGCCGGCGGAAAGTTCATCGCGCCCGCGCGCGTGGAATCCGCTATCAAGCGTTCTCTCTACGTCACGCAGGCATTGGTCGTCGGCGATGGGCGGCCCCACCCGGCGGCGGTGATCAACGCCAACTGGGACCTCGTGCGCAAAACGCTCGGCATCGGCGCCGACGTATCGCCGGAACAGCTGGCTGCCCGCGACGACGTGCTGACCTTCCTCACTACCGAAGTCGAGAAGCAAACGGCGGACCTCGCAACCTTCGAACAGATCCGGCGCATCGTCGTCATTCCGCAAGAGTTCACCGTAGAAAGCGGTCATCTCTCGCCGGCGATGAAAATCAAACGCCGCGTTGTGGAGCAACAGTATGCGGACGAAATAGACCGCGCCTATCGCACCGAACTCCGCCGTCACCCCCATGCGTGACGCACCCGTGCACGCGCACGAGCTTCATCACGTCGACGAGATTCTTCGTGGGCCGATCAAAAGCAAGACGGTCTTTCCGGCGCTCCTCTTGCATCTGCTCGAGGAGCAGCCCGATCATGGCTACGGCTTGATGCAGCGCATCGAGCGCCTGTGCGGAGATTTGATCGCCGTGAACACGAACAAGATCTACCCGCTGCTGCGCCGCTTGGAAGAGCGCGGGTTCGTGAGCGCGACGTGGGATCACCCGACGCAGCGATCGCGCCGGATCTACGCGATCACGCCGACGGGAGTCGAGCGGTTGAACCGCATCAAGTCGGCGATGAATCCGTATCTCGAAACCATCGAAGGGGCGGTCTCCCGTCTCCGCAAGGCGTTGTACGAATCCTCGCCCTAGCAGGCTAGTGCCGCCTTTGCGGCCTGAAGGGCCGCGCGGGCGCGAGCGACAACCTGCCACCCCATGCTCCGTACGCTCCCGGCGGCTGCACTTGCCGCCGTCTTCTTGCTCGCAAGCGCTCCGCGCGCGATCGGCGATCGGCCTGCAACTCCCGATGCCGTAACGCATCACACGATCGTCCTCAACGGTCATACGTACGCGTACACCGCGCGTGCCGGAACCATCACGCTCAGGGATCAAGACCATCATCCGACGTGCCGCATGTTCTACGTCGCGTACACGCTCGACGGCACGAACCCAAGCACCAGGCCGGTGACGTTCCTCTACAATGGCGGTCCGGGAAGCTCGACCATGTGGCTGCACATGGGCTCCGTGGGCCCCAAGCGGGTCGTCACGAACTCCAATGCGACGGAAACCGCGGGTCCGCCGTACCGCATCGTCGATAATCCGTACAGCATTCTCGATCGGTCGGACCTCGTCTTCATCGACATGCCGGATAGCGGCTTTGGACGCATCATCGGCAAGGGGAAGCCGTCCGATTTCTTCGGCGTCGATCAAGACGTACGCGCGTTCGGCCAGTTCATCGAGCGATACATCTCGCGGTTCAACCGTTGGAACTCGCCGAAGTTCCTCTTCGGCGAGTCGTACGGCACGACGCGCTCGGCGAATCTTGCCAACTATCTGCAGGCCAACGGCATCACGGTGAGCGGTGTGGTGCTCCAATCGACGATTCTCAGCTTCGCGCTCGACTGGGACTCCGACCCAACCGGCATCGGCGGCGGCGACTGGCTCTTCGTGCTCTACCTGCCGACCGAAGCCGCCACTGCCTGGTACCATCACGCGATCTCGTACCGCGGCAGCCTGCGCTCCTTCACCGCAGCGGCGGAACGCTTTGCATCCACCGAGTACCTCGACGCGCTCGCGCAAGGCTCGGCGCTCTCACCGGCATCCTACGACGACGTCGTGGCGAAGCTTCATTATTATACCGGCCTTTCCGACCAGTATATCCGCAACTCGAACTTGCGCGTACCGTATTGGCGCTTCATGAGCGAACTGCTGCGCGAGCGCGGAAAAGTCGTCGGGCGGCTCGACTCGCGATTCGAGACGTGGGCGCTCGACCGGACGCAGGAGACGCCGGATTGGGACGCGACCGACGCCGGGATCGACGCGCCGTTCACGACCGCGGTCAACGAGTACCTCCGCGAGGATCTGCGCTACAATCCGCCGCTGCTCTATCGCTCGAGCGTCTACAACATCATCGCGGCGCACGGCGGCTGGGACTGGAAACACAACGGCACCGAGGTTACGAACGTGGCCGTGGATCTCGCGCAGGCGCTTACCTACAATAAGAACCTGCGCGTCTTTTCGGCGAACGGCTACTACGATTTCGCCACGCCGTATTACGCGACGGTATACACGCTGACACATCTGAACCTCATGCCCGCCATCCAACGGCACATCACCTACGGCTTCTATCCGTCGGGACACATGATCTATCTCAACATTCCCTCACTCGCGCAGTACCACAACGATCTCGAGCGCTGGTACGCGCAGGTGCTCTCGATTCGCTAGGAGCTACGGAGACGATGCAGACGATGAAGAAGGTCCTCGCGGCGCTGGTGCTCATCGGCGCTTCGTCGCTTGCCACCCCCACCGCAGCGCCCGCGGCCCC
>VFSW01005712.1_pt1 | contig 18384 bp, 19 predicted proteins | sample 5358111 | NCBI WGS metagenome assembly VFSW01 (sample SAMN11554181, study PRJNA540505) | mine drainage metagenome | isolation source: sediment from site ElyBrook_90M | place: USA: Ely Copper Mine, Vershire, VT | collected 2017 | reverse complement strand
GTGGTGGCGTCAATCGCGATCGTCTTGCCCTTGAGCAGACCCGCCGCCACCAGCCGTTGCTGCACCCAAGTGAAGACCGCGCGGTGGCTCTCGAGGTCGATGGTGCGCCGGGTGCGGGAAAGCGTGGAATGATCCGGCGGCGGTTCCTCCACCGCCAGGTGCAGAAAACTGCGGATCGCCAACGAGTCGGTCGCGCGCCAGGCAATCCCGCGTTCCGAGTCGATCCCTTCAAAATAGCCGACCAGCAGCAACCGGAAGTACCGACCGGGCGCGAGACTCGGCCGACCCATCACCGGCGCGTAGAACTTGGCGCACAGGCCTTCCACAAACCGATCGAAGCCCTCGGCCTCCAGCAGCGCTTTGAGCCGCGTGTAGAACGGATGCCCCGCCGACTTCGGCAGCTCCGCCGTCGCCACCCACATCGACGCTTGCTCACCCCGCCCAGTTCCCATCGCCATGCAACACATTGTAGTTCTGCCAATCCATTCTGGCGATCCCTTCCAGTAGCCACTGACTTTCACCACCGGCTGTTAGAGCTGAAGCTGTGGCAACAGCAGACCGACCTGGAAATTTACCGTGAATTGTTGGGTTTGATTGGAGAACTGCCGATAGGTTGTCCATTCGCCTGACACCGAAGTGTTGATCGCGTATCCGCTGGAGAAACTCCACACCCTGCCGAACCCGGCGCTCAGAGGGATCGTGGTCGACGTATTATGGCGCAGGTTAAACGTCCAGGTCGCGTCGCTGGACTTAAGATACCACGCATTCCCGAGTTGGTAGCTGAGGATGGGTTGAAACGTTAGCGAGGTGACCGGCTTCGCGCTCGAGGTGGCATAGGCGAACGAGGTCGCTTGCTGCAGGAGCCCGGAGATATTCAATCCCTTGATTGCGCGATAGGCAAATCCAGCGGCAGGTCCCACCTGCCATGCTGATTTTCCGATTCGACTGCTCGACGAAGTCGGAAATATCATGTAAGGCCCGAGGCCCCAGCGAAAACCGGTTTCGGCTGCGTTCGGCCATGGTATCTCCAACAGATCGAAGAGTTGCATATCGTCGAACCCGGTCGTCGTCGAGGTTCCCTTTCCATTGGGGACAGTTACAACCCTAAGCGTTGGACGCACCAACTCCTCCACGGGCACGAGTGAAAATGGCCGAATCGCAAAGACCGATCGGAACTGAGTCAGGTTCGGTTGCGCGTCGGTCCCATACTCCGCTGGCGTATACCCGTCTTTGATCTGAACTTGCGTAAGATGCGCGAGCGGATCGTTCACCTGCTCCGAGAGCGGCTCATCTGCCGGCTGGGTATCTGGCGACGATGTATCAGCATATGAAATTGACGGTAGCGCGCTCAGAAGCGCAGCCAGTAGCGCGAGACCTCGCGTCAACGCCCCAAATCTTCGCACCCAGCAGAAATTGCTCCGACGACGGCTTGCAGCTGAAGCGATGGACTTCGAGTCAGTCATCTGGAATTTCCAACGGCGATACGTTTCACCCCGCCGCATAGCGGGAAAACCCAACTTGCCGCGACCACTATGCTTCCCGGGGAAATCTTCCGCCATGGTACTAAAGTCCACCAGTCCAGCGCCCTTAAGACTCCACGTGGACTGCAACGCCAAAGACCAGTGGTATGTGGCGACCGGTCGATGTCCGCGCCAACCGCTTCACTTTCGGTTAGGCGCCCGAACGCATTTCTGATAGTGATGCGCGCAAGGAGCAACGGACTGCGACCGAACTGCCCAGGCTGCCGTTTCCGCCTCCGTCAGCGAACTTCCTCAATCTTGGGCTCTTCCAGATGCAGGTACTTCATAGGCCGCATCCCAACGGTTCACGCTGACTCCGCAGCAGGTTGATTCTTTGCTGAATCGTTTCGTTACAGGAGCCATTGGCTCCGTTCGCGCCATTCGCACCCGAGATGAATCGAATATTTCCAGCCTCAGTTGTTCGCGGAAGTGGCGCATTTGTTGCTCGTAGGCTGGCCTCGAAATGCCGATGAATTTCTGCCGAATGCTCAAGAGGAAAGCGTGAAAGAGGAAAATTTACCGGAATCGGACGCTCGCACTCCCAGTGTCGAGGTCGCCAAGGTTGAAATAACCTCGACGACTCCTATCAAGATTGCTCTGGTTGATGACGATCAACACTTCTCTGAGGCGCTGGGATTTCAACTCAGCACCTCAGGATTTCAGGTCACGCGGTTTCCTTCTGCCGAGAGCTTCCTGGAGTCATCTGGATTTGAAGGCTACGAATGCGTCGTCGCCGACGTCTGTCTGCCCGGAATTAACGGCCTACAACTGCTGGCCGAAACCAGGCGGCGGGCGTCCTTCCTGTCCGTCGTGTTCATCACTGGCAGTGGAGATATCGCAATTGGAGTTCAAGCGATGCGAGAAGGCGCGGTCGATTGCCTCGAAAAGCCCATCGAGGAGGCGGCGCTTTTGAAAGCGATTGGGCGTGCCACCGATCTCTATCGTATGAAACGCGCCCAAAAACACCAGCACACCGAACTGCGCTTGCGTGAAGGGCGACTGACGCCGCGCGAACGCGAAGTCTTCGGCTTGATCGCGCGCGGTCTCTTGAACAAGCAGGTGGGTGCTATGTTGGGAGCGACTGAGCGGACCATAAAAACCCACCGGGGCCGAGTGATGGATAAAATGTGCGCCGCCTCGTTTGCCGATCTCGTTCGGATGGCGGACATCCTTCAGACACAGACTGCATTCTCGCGGAATGGCTAAAGCGGCCGAGAGGTTCTGAACCTAAAAACCTACGGTTGGCTTCGCAGCCCCGTAAAAGCGCGGATTGCCTCCAAAAACTACCGAGCGGGTACACAAATACGACTAAACGGTTCTTTTGAGGGCTTTTCTCGATGCGCGTGGGGACGCGTTGGAAGGTTTCCTGCGCACGCTTGGAAGCGTCAAGGTAAACGTGGCGCCGCCCTCCGAGTTCGACTTCACCGCGACCTTTCCCCCATGATCTTCGACTATCGAGCGGGTGACTAGCAGCCCCAAGCCCATTCCGTGGGTCTTGGTAGTAACAAACGGTTCAAAGAGCCGGTCCTTCACCGATGGATCGACACCGGGCCCCCCGTCAGTCACCGCAACCACCATCCATCCCGGTTTCTCCGGGGCTATCTCGATTGTTACCTTGCGGTTGTCGCTTTCGAGATTCGCGCTCGCATCGAATGCGTTGATTAGCAGGTTCAGGATGCACTGCTGGAGCAGGATCCGATCCCCTAATACGGTGAGTGACGATTGTGGCGCTTGGATTTCGATGCGTATCTTGCGCGATGCGGCCTCGCTACCCAGCAGCCCAACGACCTCACTAACCAGTGCGCCGATATCTATCGAGGTTTTTTTTGCGCCATTGCCCTTGAACATAGCGCGGACCCGCCGGACGATCTCGCTCGCCCGCTTAGCATCTTCAATCGCATTGTTGACCGCTCTCGTCGCCAGCGCGGGATCAGGATTTCCTTGAGAAACTAACCGCGCCAGCCCTCCCAAATTGCTGATGACTGCTCCGAGTGGTTGATTGAGTTCGTGGGTGAGAGACGCGACCAGTTCACCCATCATGCTCCGGCGTTGTGCGAGCGCGAGCTCCTCGCGAACTAGCCGGGCTGCTTCTTCCGCTTGTTTCCTTTCGATCGCGGCCCCGAAAATCCGCGCAACGAGCGCGAGATGTTCCAGCAGCCGGGGACTCCAGCTACGCGGAGAGCGAAACCTTCCGAAACTGGCGCCGCCGATAACTCGACCACCAGCCCACATTGGGAACACAGCAGATGCCTTGGGACCGTATCGGCGCACGAATTTTTTGGAATCCGCCAGATCGAATGGAATCTCGTCCGGATGAGAAAAGACCACCCGATTGCCGGCCATGACCCATCGAGTCGTTCTCTGAAGCAGCTTTTCCGGATCGTATTTCTTCGGGAAAGGCGGAAAGTTCTGCCGCAACCAGGCATGTGCGCACCTGCGAGCCAGGTGCGTCGCGCTCATAGACTGCGCTCCGGTCGAGATCCAAAGCCAGGCAAATCTTGCCGAGCCACTTGTCTATTTCGTTATCGACCGCTTCGGCCTGCGTTTGTGCCATCGCCGCAGAGAGTTCCCCTACCAGAGATTCGAATTTCTCGGCCTCGCTGCGTTGCCGGTCATTGCTTCTGACCGCATCGCGGGTTGACGGGATGGTGGTGTTTTTTGCTTGCCGGTTCACGAGTAAGTACTGGAAGCAAGGCCGAAAGCGTCATTATCTCAAAGCAACCAAAACGCTGTTCATTGGTCCTTTTGCGTCATCTTTATAACAGAAAAGCCAGCCAATTTAAGCAGGCAAAATGCAGAAATCCTGTCGCCTGGGTCACCGAATTTTGAGGTTGGGAAATCGGGCAGCGGCTAGCGCGGACTCTTCACTCGGGGTGCAATGGCCCTTCGAATGGCGCGCAACAGGGCAGCTTCATCGAATGGCTTGAAAAGGCACGCGATGGGCTTGGCTTCGCGCATCCGGCGTCTGGTGTGTTCGTCATCGCGGCCAGTCATCAGGATGGTCCGCAAATGCGACCCCGCATTGACCAAATGCTGACAGAGTTCGAGGCCGCTCATTCCGGGCAGGTAGACATCAGACAGCAGGCAGGTGTCGCGATCGGGAAGTTCGCTGGCGAGCAAGTCTTCGGCGCTTGGAAGTGCGACTACTTTGAAACCCAAAATCTCCAAGTGTGTCTTCAGCGCGCGACGAACAGAGATGTCGTCGTCGATCACTATCACTGTAGTCCTCTGACTGGTTGGCAACAAAGGCACCCGATTCGCCGATGCCCCCAAATGCCTGATGGCCCGCGGCGTTCAGCTCAATATGCGCCCCGGTGCGGGGCTCCGGCCATTGTACCAAGGTCCCACTGACGGCATGGGACTAACGTCCCATATTTTTCCATCCCAAAAACCATCAGCATCACCCTCGATTGACCGAAAAGTGACGGGTTCGAAGGAAATCGACACAGAACCATCTTGGAGGTGGCAAATGATTCATGGAAGGAACGTGTTGAAATTTCTCTGCGGCGTTGCGTCGGCAGCGCTCCTCGGGTCGATGCTCGCGGGTTGCTCCCAAACTGCGGCACCCGAACCGACCATTATCCAGCGCGCGCAAGGTGAAACAGTTGCGGCACCGGCGCCGACCGGATTCCTCGGCAGCGATTATTCCCTGATGACGGCTCCCGCCGAGGGATCCGACCAAAAAGCGATGCTCCGGTACGTCAATCCGAACGCGAAATGGAGCAATTACAACAAGATCATGATCGCTCCGGTTACCTTTTGGGCCAGCGACGATTCCAAGGTCTCCGCCGCTGACCAGCAGGCTCTCTGCGACTATGCGTACAGCACTTTCGTGAAGGAGCTCGGGAAAAACTTTACCATCGTCGATCAACCTGGTCCGGGCGTACTCAAGATTTCCGCCGCCTTAACCGATGCCACCTGGGCGACCCCGGGTTTGCGCAGCATTTCGGTGGTGATCCCGCAGGCCCGCGTTCTCAGCGCGATAAAGATGGCGGCTACCGGAACCTACGCATTCGTCGGGTCCGCTCAGGGTGCGGTCAAGATGAACGATTCCGCTTCCGGAGAGCTATTGGCTGAGGCAGTTGATGAGCGCGTCGGCGGCACTTCAGTCAAGAACATTACGGTCTTCCAGTGGGGCGATGCGGAAAACGCGATCAACTATTGGGCGGACTTGATGAATCAGCGGCTCGTATCGTTCGGCGTTCAACAATCTGCTGCGGCGAAGTAAAGGCGAAACGGCTGTTTCTGAAAAACCCACAACGGAGGCAGAAAGTGTTCCAAGGAAGTAAAGTTGCACAACTCCTAACCGGCTTGGTGACAGCATCGATGCTCACGTCCCTGCTGGCCGGATGCTCTCAAACCGCGGCACCCCAGCCGACCATTATCCAGCGCGCGCAAGGAGAGACGGTGGCGCCCCCGCCGCCGGCAGGATTCCTCGGCAGCGACTACTCGCTTCTCACAGCTCCCGCAGCGGATTCCGGTCAGAAAGCGATGCTCGTCTATACCAACGTGAGCGCGAACTTTACCTCGTACAACAAGATCATGATCGCGCCGGTTACTTTCTGGGCCGCCGATGATTCGAAAGTATCGGCCGCCGACCAACAGACGCTGTGCAATTACGCGTTCAACACATTCACGGCGGATTTCGGAAAGAATTTCACTCTTGTCGATGAGCCCGGGCCTGGGGTCGCGAAGCTCTCCATCGCTTTGACCGATGCCACCGCGGCGGTTCCGGGTCTGCGCAGCATTTCGGTGGTAGTTCCGCAGGCACGCGTGCTGAGCGCGATCAAGATGGCGGGAACAGGGACTTACGCATTCGTCGGATCGGCGCAGGGTGAAGCCAAACTCACCGATTCGGTCTCAGGACAGTTGCTCGCAGCGTGGGCTGACAAGCGAGTCGGAGGCACCTCGATCACGAACGTAGATGTCTTCCAGTGGGGGGACGCTCAAAACGCCATCAACTATTGGGCCAAGGGACTCGATGAGCGCCTGGTGACTTTGGGCGTTCAGCACAACGGCACGGTTGCTGCTAACTGAGACGCCGGAAAACAACCAGCTAAGGATATAACGCGGTCCGATATACGGACTGCAATCTAAGGAGCGGGAAACCATGGGTCAATCTAGAAAACGCGCCACGGTAGCTATGGGATTCGTGTCGGCGGCTTTAATGCTCTCGCTGGCGGGATGTGCGGCATCAACGCCGGCGCCCGAATCAACGGCTATGAAGCAGACCGAGTTGAGTTTCAACATCAACAAATGCGAAATGCTCGGCGCGGGCTTGTACAAATGCCCTGCGATCGACAAGCCGATCTGCAATCCGGATTACACCGGAACTCCGGTTGAATGTCTGCACACCGATAAGAACGGCAACATCACCATTCAGCAGTTGCAGACTCAATAGAACCGTCCTGGCCAAGGTGTGGGTCCGATCAGTAGCTACCCGAGGTGGGCCCGCGGCAGAAATCTTGTCCGGTGGTGATGCTTGAAGGCGACTCAGGCGCAAGCCGTAAGAGAGAAAAAATGGATAAGCGAAGAACAACTAGGATGACTCTCGCGATCTCCCTAGCGATGGGCCTCCTACTCAACCTGACAGTTGCTCCGTCGGCGCGAGCCCAGGATAAGAAGCCCAACATCGTTGTCATCATGGGAGATGACATTGGCTTGTGGAATCTCGGCGCCTATCACCGCGGCATGATGGCGGGCCGCACGCCGAACCTGGACAAGCTCGCCAAAGAAGGCATGTTGTTCACCGACTACTACGCCGAGGCAAGCTGTACGGCGGGTCGCGCAAATTTTATTACCGGCGAATTGCCGATTCGAACCGGCATGACCACCGTTGGTCAAGCCGGCGCCAAGATCGGCATTCCAGCCGAAGCGGTTACTATCGCCACCGTGCTTAAGTCGATGGGTTACGCCACCGGCCAGTTCGGCAAGAACCACCTTGGCGATCGGAATGAGTTCCTACCCACTGTCCACGGCTTCGATGAATTCTTCGGGTATTTATATCACCTCGATGCGATGGAAGACCCTGCCCATCCTAACTATCCGCAGAACCTGCTGAATGTCGTCGGTCCGCGCAACATGATTCATAGCTGGGCCACTGACACCGATGACTCCACCGACATGCCGCGCTGGGGCAAAATCGGCAAGCAGAAGATCGAAGATGCCGGCCCGCTCTATCCGAAACGGATGGAAACGGTGGACGACGAGATTCGCGACCTCGCCATCAAATTCATGGACAAAGCCCAAAAGGACGGCAAGCCGTTCTTCGTCTGGCTCAACCCTACCCGCATGCACATCGTGACGCATCTGTCGCCGAAGTATGAAGCGCTGCGTAACTCCGAAAATGGCTGGTCGGAAGAGGAAGCCGGCATGGCTCAACTCGATGACGATGTTGGCCTGGTGATGCTGAAACTCAAAGAGATGGGTGTTGACGACAACACCATCGTGGTCTTCACCACCGACAACGGCACCGAAGTCTTTACCTGGCCCGATGGCGGTCAGACACCGTTCGCGCAGTCCAAGGGGACAGTCCTTGAGGGCGGGTTTCGAGTGCCTTGCCTAATGCGCTGGCCGGGCCACACACCGGCGGACTCCGTGCAAAATGGCATCTTCTCCGGCTTGGACTGGCTTCCGACGTTTGTGGCGGCGGCCGGCGATCCGAACGTCACCGAAGAATTGTTGAAAGGCAAGACGTTCGGAGACCGGACCTACAAGAACCACCTGGACGGCTACAACCAGTTAGCCGCGATCACCGGCAAAGGACCGTCGGTGCGTCATGAGATCTTCTACCTCGGCGAGAGCACGGTCGGAGCGGTCCGCATCGACGACTATAAGTATCGTTTCATTAACCAACCGGGCGGTTGGTTGGGTGAAAAGACCCACCCGGACGTGCCTCTGATCACCAACCTGCGCCTCGATCCTTTCGAACGCACGGGCTGGCCTGAGGATCTGACGAAAGAGGGATCGGAACAATACTTCGATTGGTTCAAGTACGAGTTCTGGCGCTTTGTGTTCGTCCAGCAATTGATGGCCAAGGAAATCAAGACCTTCCTCGACTACCCACCGATGCAGCGGGGCGCGAGTTTCAACCTTGATGCGATCAAAGCTGAGATGGCGAAAAAAATGGCAGAGGCGGAGGCGGCCAGCAAAGGTCCCGGTCAGTAATGTCAAGGTAGGGCGTCTTCGTTAGTTAACGGAAGAGTTTCGACCGAGAGGCATCGTTGACCACAGTCATATGAGCCAGGAATCGAGTGCAGGCAGCCGAGCGACAAAGAAAGACCTTATCTAGCGTCGAGTTTCGCTCGGCTGCCAGTGCCTCCTTCACCAATTGCCCGGCCGAGGCTCCATTGCAGGCGAAGCGCACTTGGATGAAATACGAGCGCGCGCAGCGGTTGGTGGGTTGCAATAGAATCCTCCGCCGCCTCACGGTCGGCGTCTTTGCGAGGCTCGAGCTCCTGATCCTTGGAGGCCACAAGAATCTTGAAACGCTTAGCCGAATAAAGCGTTGCCGTAAGGACGCCGAATCGCTGCTGACTGGGAATGAGGCCTTTCTTCTCTATTCATTGGCGCAAGCTCAGTCCGGTCTGAATGGAGCGATGGCTGAACTCGGGGTCTTTCAGGGAAGCTCGGCGCAGATCATCTGTGAAGCGAAAAAGAGTCGCCCGCTCTACTTGTTTGACACCTTCGCAGGATTGCCCGAACCAGGGCTGAATGAAACCGGTTTCCTGAGGAAGGGACAATTCTCCGCGGGCCTTTCTGGAGTCAAAAAACTGCTTCGCGCGTATGACAACGTTACTTTCTACCCGGGAGAGTTTCCCAAGTCCGCCGCAAACATTCCTCCCGCGCGCTTCAGCTTCGTCCATTTGGACGCAGACTTGTACTCCAGCACCCTGGCCGGCCTGGAGTACTTTTATCCGCGGATGCTTTCCGGCGGCATTATCGTGACGCATGACTATTCGACTCTGCCCGGCGTCGCGCGCGCCCTAGCCGAGTTTGTCAGCAAAAGGAGCGCTGCCTCCATCATCGAATTGCCAACCACGCAAGCGATGATAGTAGTGCGAGACGCGTAATCGTCCCACGGCAAAAGAACACCGGGAATGCAGCTTCAAACGGCGCGACTACTTGCCCTGACTCTAATGCTAGCCTTGACGATTACTTTCCCTGTTATCGCACAGGAGACAGACAGTAAATCGCTTGATGAGGTCAATAAGGAGTTATCGAACCCGATCTCCAGCATCTGGGCGCTCCAGCTTCAGGAAAACACCTATTGGCTTAACAAACCGAATCGCAATGTCGTGAATCTGCAGTTTCAACCGGTACTGCCTCTGGCGCTCACCGATGACTGGAATTTGATCACCCGGCCGGTTTTTCAAGTGATGAACTCCACGCCGTATGTGAACGAGAGTGGCAACCTTCATCGCGTCACGGGTTTCGGCGATACAATCCTGGCGACTCTGCTATCGCCTAGCCCTGAACTCGTGGGTCCGTGGCTGCTCGGATTCGGACCGAGCTTCATTTTCCCCTCCGCGACCAATTCGCAACTCGGGCAGAACAAATGGCAGTTCGGGCCGGCTGGAGTAGTTGGATACCTGGGTGACAAATGGCTCGCGGGTGTCTTTCCGCAGCAATGGTTTTCGGTCGGCGGCAACGGCTCTCAGAGCGTGAGTCAAATGAATATTCAGTACTTCTTTGTGTACCTCCCCGGCGACGGATGGGGAATCGGCACCTCACCCAACATCCTGGTCAATTGGTATGCAAACAAAAGCGGCAACATGCTCACCGTTCCGGTCGGGCTCAACGTGAGCAAAGTTATCAAGCTTGGACCTTTGCCGGTAAAGCTACAGTTCCAGGGGCAATACATGCCGGTGCATCCCGATGTCTTTGGACAGAAATGGAATCTCCAATTCGCGATCACGCCGGTCATTCCCAAACTCTTCAAGGGAAATCTCTTGAGCGACTGAGTGATTTTGACCACCGATCGAGGTTGCAGTGACTGTGAAAAGAAAGACTTTTCCAACTAATCCGACCGAAGGCTCCCGAACCGGTTACCTGAGTCGTTCGGTAGCTCTCGCCTTCGCCTTATGCGTCATGCTGTCGGCCCACCGCGGGTGGGGAGCGGGACTGATATTGTATGAAAGCGGCGCCCCTGACCTCGGTACCGCGAGCGCCGGACGCGCCGCGATGGCGTCAGATGCTTCGACCACCGCCTCCAATCCAGCCGGGATGACGCTGCTCGACCGCTCGCAACTGTTAGGTGCGGCGGGCGCGCTCCTTCCCTCGACCAACTTCGACGTTGCTCCTGAAACAACCACCTCGCACGGAGGCGGTGGCGGCGGGAATGCCGGCGTATTTACCCCGCTCGGATCGTTCTTCTTCGTTTACAAGCTTTCCGATCAAATATCGCTGGGGTTGGCCACCTACTCAGACTATGGCCTCAGCGCTGACTTCGGTAAGCAGTGGGTCGGACGCTACTATGTGACCGAGGAATCGGTCGTCAGCAGTAAAGTCAGCCCGGAAATCGCTTATGCGGTAAACGAATGGCTCTCAGTGGGAGCGGGTTTCAGCTTTGGGGTCGGGCGCCTTGGGTTTCAATCGAAGATTAACAACGCGCTTCCGCGCGTGCCCGATGGCGGCCTTTCGTTTGAGTCTTGGGATGAAGCATTTGGCGGCAATGTTGGCATCCTGCTCCGGCCGATCAAACACCTTCGCCTCGGATTCATCTATCAGTCGCCTGAGGACTACAAGTTTGGCTTTCGCCCTCATATTACCGGGCTAGGTCCGGTTGCCAACGCGATTCGCAACCGGATTGGCGGTACCAAAATCAATATTCCGCTGAACGAGCCGCAGCGAACGATGGCCAGCGCGTTGTATGAGATTACCCCCAAGCTGAGCATCATGGGCAACGTCGGATGGCAGAATTGGTCAGCGTTCGGGGAGTTTCCGGTCGGAATCTCCGCTATCAACCAGCGCAGTGTCTCGGCCAATCTGCATTTTTCAGACACCTGCTCAATCGCCATCGGTGAGCAGTTTCGCTTCGCGGAAAGGTGGTTGTGGTCCGCCGGTTTCGCCTATGACAGCTCGCCGGTGTCCAAGACTAATCGCATCGCCGACCTGCCTATCGATCGTCAGCTTCGATACGGCACCGGTATTCAATACGAAGTCAATCAAGACGTAACGGCCGGCGTCGCGGCGGAGCTCCTGGACGCAGGTCCCGGTCCATTTAGCAGTACTCGGGGACGGCTCGCGGGAACCCTGCAAGGACACTACTCGAGCAACTACCTCAATTTCGTCGCCGCCAATGTCACTTGGAAGTTTTAGTAACCGCGATTGAGGTCAATCGGTCGCAAAATGGAGTAGAAGGGGATACGGATGAAAATCAGGACGCTCACCCTGGTTATTGCGATTGCGACTTTGGCTGGATGTGTTCCGCAATCGCAATATAGTCAGGAGGCTCAACAGAACCAGCAACTGCTGTATCTGAACGGCACATATCAACAGCTCAACCAAAACCTACAGTCTGAGGTTGTCGCCAACCAGGTTCAAATCAAACAGTTACAGAACCGCCTCGAAGTAACGATGGTGAACTCAATTCTCTTTCCTGAAGGTGGGTGGGAAATCCATCAGCAAGGCAAGCAACAACTATCCAAGGTTCTACCCGCGTTGCAGGGCCTCTCCGGGAAACAGATCGTAATTCAAGGATTCACCGATAGCCTGCCGATCGAGCGACCGCTATCAGAACGCTTCCCGAGCAACTGGGATCTGGCCGCGGCCCGCGCGGTCGCAGTGGTTCGCTACTTCGAGGAGCAAGGAATCGATCCCAACCAGCTATCGGCCGTGTCTTTCGGCAGGTATCATCCGATCGCGCCTAATGATAGCCCAGAGGGGCGAGCGAAAAATCGTCGCATCAACATCGAGATTCAGGATCAGCTGCCCTAAGTCTTAGTGATAGTAGTGCGAGAGCCAGAGCCTGTGCGGTGTGACACGGATAATGTTTTAAGGGCGGTGGTCTGACCGGTGTTTAACCAGCCACTTGCCGACCGCTCTCTGATCGCGTGTCAGCATTGCGACCTGTTGCAGCGCCTTCCCGATCTCGCACCAGGCGCGTCGGCACGTTGCCCGCGCTGCAACAAGGAACTATGGAGGCGCCGTGAAGACTCGATCAACCGAACGCTCGCGCTGACGATCGGGGCCGCCATCCTCTATGTAATTGCAAACTCGGTTCCGATGCTCGGGCTCACGATCGTTGGGCGCGACGCCTCTACCACCGTCATCGGAGGCGCGCGACACCTATGGGAGAATGGGCAGGCGCTGGTCGGACTATTGGTCCTTTTCACCGCCGTAGTCGCGCCCGCACTGCAGATCGGCTTTATGCTGATCATCGTGCTGGCGGTCCATTTCAAGCGCACCCCACGATGGATCGGGACGCTGCTGCGCCACCATCCGGCGACACGCACCTGGAGCATGATCGAAGTCATGATGCTCGGGGTATTGGTCGCCCTCATTAAGATCGCAGACTACGCTACCGTGATTCCGGGCGTTGCCTTGTTCGTGCTCTGGTCGCTGGTCTTCCTGCTGGCTGCCATTCAGGCGAACTTCGACCCACGTCTGGTGTGGGACAAGATTGAATGGTCTGACAACGGAACTGATGGCAAAGCTGCCGTCGAGCCGATCGCGGAGACCCCATCGTGAGCACGAAGGCCTTGACCGCGATACAGCTGGGTCTACAGAGCTGCGAAACGTGCGGTCTGCTCTCACGTCCGGCCGCCGGCGACGACGAACCTCGCTGTCCGCGCTGCGACGAGGAGCTCGCCTTCCGCAAGCATGACAGCATCCAACGCACGTGGGCTTATCTGATCGGCGCGGCGGTCTGTTATATACCAGCCAACCTCCTGCCGGTACTAAGCACTACGACGGCCGGTGGCGCCGATTCCGACACGATATTGCAGGGCGTCGTGCTGCTCTGGTCGCCAACCGGATGGCCGTTGTCAATCATCGTGCTGGTCGCGAGCATCATGATTCCTAGCGCGAAGATTTTGGCGCTCGCATACCTGCTCATCACTACGCAGCGAGGATCGATCAAGAACAATGCGCAGCGCGTTCGACTCTACCGGATGGTTGAGTTTATCGGTCGCTGGTCGATGGTTGACGTATTCGTTGACACTTTCACCGCGGCCCTGATTCAGCTTCAGCCACTGATGTCGGTTGAGCCAGGCCCGGGCTTGCTCTTCTTCGCGGCGGTGGTGGTGTTGACGATGCTGGCGGTTGAGTCGTTCGATCCGCGGCTTATCTGGGATTCAGCAATCCCGAAAGAGGTTCAGTATGCCTGATCCAGGCGCACCAACAGCTTCGGTCCCTGAGTCGAGGGCCGTTCCCAGGAGTCGCACCCGGCTATCCCTCGTTTGGATAATTCCGATCGTCGCCGCGCTGGCGGGCGTATGGATAGCGGTGACGAGGATCCTCAGCGAAGGACCTAAGATCACGATCGTCTTCCAATCTGCGGAGGGTCTTGAAGCCGGTAAAACTAAGATCCACTACAACGGCGTTGACATCGGCACGGTGACGACTATCCGTCTGGCTGATGACCATAAGACTGTCATCATCAACGTGCAGATGGCGCCCAAAACGGATTCGTTTCTGTCGGAAGATACTCAGTTCTGGGTCGTGCGGCCCCGCATATCCGGAGCGAATGTGTCGGGACTCGGTACCCTTATCTCCGGAGCATACATCGGACTTAAGATCGGAAGTTCCAAAGAAACCAAGGACGAGTTTGTGGGCCTCGAGACGCCACCGATTGTTACCGGCGAGGTTCCCGGGCGGCTGTTCAAGCTTAAGACCTCCGACTTGGGCTCAATCGACGATGGCACGCCGATATTTTTTCGCCGCCTGCAAGTGGGGCAGGTCGCATCCTACGACCTCGACGCGGATGGCAAGGCGCTCACTGTTATCGCGTTCGTACGCGCGCCCTACGATCAGTACGTGAACCCGAACACCCGCTTCTGGCATGCGAGCGGAGTCGATGTGTCGCTTTCCGCAAGCGGCCTGAAAGTAGAGACTCAGTCGGCCTTGTCGATTTTGATTGGCGGTGTCGCTTTTGAAACTGCGGCTAGTGATCCGGTCCTGCCGGCCTCCGACGCCAACGCAGAATTTCCCCTGTTCGCCAGCCGCGAGGAGGCCTTTAAGGCGCCGCCGCGACAACCCCAGACCTACGTACTGAACTTCAAGGACTCGGTTCGCGGTCTCTCACCCGGCGCGCCGGTCGAACTGCGTGGCATTCAGATTGGCGAGGTGTCCGATGTTCGTGCGCAATTCGACGCCAAAACCGCACAGTTCTCGGTACCGGTGACGATTCATCTCGACCCGCAAAGACTCGGCGTCAAGGTCTTCGACCTGCCGGCCGGGACGGATCTCGGGGCTATTCGCAGAAGGTTCATCGATACCCTGGTAGCCCATGGAGTCCGAGCGCAGTTGCGTTCCGGAAACCTACTGACCGGATCCGCGATAGTGGCGTTCGATTTTTTTCCGGGTGCCCCGCCAGCATCGGTGGACTGGTCACAAGATCCGGTGCAACTGCCGACCATTCCCGGTCAGCTCCAGACCATGGAGGCGAGCGTCGAAAACATTATCAAGAAAGTGGACAAGCTGCCCTTGGATCAGATCTCACAAGGTCTGCTGAAGGCGATGGGTGACCTCGATCTGACCCTAGTGAGCGCGCGCGGTACAATCGATAACGCTGGTACTGTCGTCAAGCCGAATTCCCCGCAGGCCCAACAACTTGATAGCACGCTGGGGGAAGTTCGCCGGGCGGCGCGCTCGGTTCGCGTGCTCGCGGACTATCTCGATCGCCATCCTGAGGCGCTAATTCGTGGCAAGAATGGGGAGGCAAAGTGATGCCAGCTCGAATTGGACTACTGACCACGTTCGGGCTCGTCACACTTCTGGCGGCAAGTTGCAGCACTACGGCTCCGGCGCGGTTTTATACGCTCGATTCAACCGCGCCGGCAGGCGTGGCGCTACCCGCGCCTTCTTCCGTCATGATCGGGTCGGTCGCGATACCCGCCTCGGTTGATCAGCCACAGTTTGTGGTTCAGGTCGCGGCCAACCGCGTCGAAATTGACGAATTCAATCTCTGGGCAGCACCACTCAACGACAGCATCGCTCGCGCAGTCGCCGGTGATCTCGCCGCACAACTTGGCTCCCCCAAGGTGGCGACCACGCGGCTTCCGAACTTCGATCCTGACTATGTGGTCACGCTCGAAGTCCAGCGCTTCGAATCCACCCGCGGCAAGACGGCGCTCATAGACGCAGTGTGGTCGGTGCGTAAGACCGCGACCGGCGAAACTCTTTCGGGCCGCACCACCGCGCACGAGGATGTGCAGGGCGACAGTTTCGATGCGCTGGCGGCCGCGCATAGCCGCGCGCTCGCGACCGTGAGCAACGACATTGCCGCGACGATCCGGGCCGAAGCGCATGAGAAGCAATAGCGATCTGAGGTCGGGCCACTCCTCGCATGGAGCGCGCGGCAGACCACCATTACCTCCAAGGGTGAAGTTTATATGAAGTGTCGTACCAGCAGGCCAATCGTCGAGGGCTTCCGACACCAACCCCTGCTAACCATTATGACAGTATCGCCGATGCTGATCCTCTTCGCAAAAGGATCGGCGCGCGCCCAGGGTGTCGTCCTACCGCTACCGCCGGAAGATCAACAGACGATCACCGCCCAACTCGGGTCCCGGGGTGGTCGGAAGCGCGCTGCCCAGCACTCCGATTGGAGCTGCTTCCAATTACTCGGGATGGTCGCGATGATTATGCAGGAGGACGTGTCGGCCTTCTGGATCTACAACATCGACAGCACAGTCGGAAAGGTTCTCATGACCAGGTGAGAAGCCTCGTGTTAAAAGAACTTCAAAATGCCCTTCGCCGCTACTTTTCTCCCCATCGGCATACCGCGCTGCTGGTTGCGATCGTCGCCTGCTTTGCCGTGCGCCCGCTGATTGGAGATGTGGGAGCTGGTCCGATAATTTTCAGCATCGTGCTTGTTCTCCTTCTGCTGGTTGCTCTTTACAACATCAACGTCGATGAGTTGATAGGCGAAAGAGGAAGGCTCCTTGCTCAGGCAAAAAGACGACGGACAATCGGTTGGGTGCTCGCCGGCGCCGCCAGCGCCGAACGCCTCGCGCTCCTTTTTGAGCATAGCCGGGCACTGAATGTGGCGGGAGCCATTTGTTGGCTGCTGTTTCTTGTGTTCGTCACCTCGAGCGAGCTGCGCAGCGTGCTCAAGCAGCGACAGGTTACGACTGAGACCATCAGTATGGCGATATCGGTTTATCTGCTACTCGCGGTGACCTGGGGATTCTTGTACATAATAATTTTTCAAACCCAGCCCGGAGCTTTTGCGAGTCTGGCCCTGCCTGAATCTAGTCGCGGATTCGATATCCAGCCGATTTTTCCGATTCTTGGATATTACAGTCTAGGTACGATATCGACCATTGGCGCAGGCGACATAGTTCCTGTCAGCCTGCAGGCTCGCTATGCCACGGTGGCCGAAGCAATCACCGGGCAGTTCTATCTGGCAATTCTGGTCGCGCGCCTGGTGGGACTGCAGATGAGCCACTTGGCGGGCGGCGAAGCGGAAGAAAACGCCAAAGCGCGATCGAGGGAGTAAGCGCCGTCAGAAGCACAAGCCAGGTCCGGGGACACCTCCTTCGGGCGGGCAACAAAAACCCGCGCATGGTAGTACCTGCCGCAGTCGCGATAGCCGCCGCGAATCTGGTGGGTTTGATCGTAGTTGGCGGCTTGAAGATCGCCGGCGCCGCGACGGGTAGGTCGGGACTGCAAGGCCCTGCAAAGGCCACCGCGGACGAGATCGCGGCTCAGCTCAGGATCAGTTTTCAGGACCGAGGCTGGATCGGTCAAGACTGAGCGGATATTTGTGGACGATGTCCCAAGCGCGCGCAGCGCCATGCCGCTCACGGCTCATCAGCAGTACAACCCTGCGCCCGACGTCGCTCGGTCTTCCGTCCAGCCTATCTCGATATGGAAGTCGATCTGCCCTTGTGCGAGACGTTCGCAGCTGGCTCAAACCAAAGGCGGCAGAGTGATTGAGGAACCGGATTCGCAACGTTTTTCCGGAGGCCGGGACTATTTAATCGACTCCTTCTACGAAACTCGGAGTGGACATTTGCAGACGTAGTTGGGGGGCGAGTCCCTATAAGCCACCGAATCGCACAGACCGTTATTGGAACGAGTCGTAGGCAGGCCCCGTTCGTCCCACCGCGCTGGTTAGAGCCGCGCAACGTCGCCGCCGACACTATTGAGCTCAAAGCGACGGTCTTCCGACAGTCAGTTCGCGACTGTGACCGCGTTGCAAAGTTCCTCGGACTTAGCCGTGGCGATACTATTGGGTTCGGTATGCGCCGCCATGCAGCTTTCGCAGATGACGGGCTGAAGCTCCAGGTTGCTATTGACCTGCCGACTCGTAACCTTCGCAAGAACGCCACTCTTTTCATCGCCAAGCACTCTGCGGAACGCAGCGCATAGGCAACCTCTGTAGTTATTTAACCCGGAAGCGGAAACCGCTTCGTTGAGTTGTCGCTTTGAGCAAGACCATCTACGCCGACTACTTTCGGATGCTAACTCACACCCACGCGAACAGCGTAGTCTTCTTGTATAAGCGGCAGATACCTTCTCTCGCTCCGGCCTAATCGGCTTATGACTGCGGATACCAAGGTTGAATTGATGCGGCGGGCGCGCGCTTTCGCTCACCGCAACTTGAGTATCTCGAACGTTCCCACCACCAATACCTAATAAGTTCTGCGTGGATCACCGGCTTCCACGCCGACGGCCACCGGCGCGTGGCAAGTAG
>VFSW01005711.1_pt1 | contig 18384 bp, 21 predicted proteins | sample 5358111 | NCBI WGS metagenome assembly VFSW01 (sample SAMN11554181, study PRJNA540505) | mine drainage metagenome | isolation source: sediment from site ElyBrook_90M | place: USA: Ely Copper Mine, Vershire, VT | collected 2017 | reverse complement strand
CCAGAAGACAAAACACCAGAATCCAGGGCAGTGAATGGATCTGGAGCGGAAAGAAGAAACCTGCCGTCACCAGCACCACCGCCCCCACCAACAGTCCGCGCAACATGGCGGCCAGTACGTAAGCCAGAAAAAATTCGAACGCCGAAAGAGGCGCCAGCAGCACAAAGACCAGATTTCCGGTCACCTTGGATTGGACCAGACTGGAGGAACTATTGGCGAAGGCATTCTGCAGCATGGCCATCATGACCAGTCCGGGCACCAGAAATGCCGCATAACCCACCCCTGGATACACGCTGACACGCTGTCCCAGGACTTGCGCGAAAACGACCAGATAGAGCAGAGTGGCGACCAGAGGGGCGAGCAGGGTCTGAAAAGATACTTTCCAGAAACGCAGCACCTCCTTGCCAAATAACGTCGCAAATCCCACCCCCATCCTAAGCCTCCCCATCTCGAATCAACCCCACGAAAGCCTCTTCCAGCGTGGCCGCCTGGCGCCCCTGCAACAACTCACTGATGGGTTCGCAGGTCACCAGTTGCCCCTTGTTCAGTACCGCCACACGCCGACAAAGGGCCTCGGCCTCCTCCAGATAATGGGTGGTCAGGAGGATGGTGTGGCCTGCACTGTTGAGTTGCCGAACAAACTTCCAAAGGGTCTGGCGCAGTTCCACATCCACACCGGCCGTGGGTTCATCCAGCACGATGACCGGCGGACGGTGAACCAGAGCCTGACCGATCAGTACACGCCGTTTCATCCCCCCCGACAGCGCACGCATGTTGACCTCGGCCTTATCGGTCAGATGCAGGTTTTCAAGGATTTCATCGATCCAGTCATCATTGTGACGCAGGCCAAAATAACCGGACTGGATCCGCAGCGTTTCACGCACGCTGAAAAAGGGATCGAACACCAATTCCTGGGGAACCACCCCCAGGGCTCGCCGGGCTGCACGATAATCCTTCGTCACCTCATGACCCATGACCTTCAGCGTTCCCGCATCGGCACGGACCAGCCCGGCCAGTATGCTGATCAGGGTGGTTTTCCCCGCTCCGTTGGGGCCCAGCAATGCAAAAATTTCCCCCTGTTCGATGGTCAGATCCACCCCTCTCAGGGCCTGCAGCGCACCGTAGGCCTTGCGTACCGCACGTATTTCCACTGCGGGCAGGGATCGTTCCAGAGAAGACATCGGTTTCAGACCTCGACCAAGCCTTCCAGCAATGGAGAAAGACCGTAAAGCGAGATCAGCACGCGCAGATTGTCGGGAACTCTCACAAAAACCAGATTTTTCTTCTCCCGCGCCGCTTCCCGTTGCCAATGCAGAAGCAAGGCCACCGCGGCCGAATCCAGAGCCGTCGTGCGGGAAAAGTCGATGGTCACTTCCGGCCCCAGCGAGGAAAAGGAAGTGGATCGCACCAAGTCAGGTACCGTGTCCATGACCACAGGACCCTCCGGAAAAAGATGGTTACCCTCACGCTGGATCATTTTTTTCCGGCGGTTCTGCTTTCCGCCTGTCTGCTCTTGTCGGCCATGGCCTGGATCAATCCATCGATCCCGTGGTTGCGCACGATGTCAGAGAACTCGTTGCGGTAATTGGTCACCAGACTCACCCCATCCACCTGGATATCGAACACCTTCCATTCCTCTCCCAATTTTTCCATGCGATAGTCGAACGGAATGGATGGACCGTCAGAAGGAATCAGGACAGAGTGTACCGTGGCTTCATTTCCACCATCATACAAATCCGAACCCTTGACCTTCAATTCCTGGTTCTTGTATTGAGACAGGGAACTGGCATAGGTCCGTACCAGCAGGTCACGAAACCCTTCGGTCAACTTTTGCTGCTGCTCGGGACTGGCCTGACGCCAGTTTTTGCCCATCGCCAAACGGGTCATGCGCGTAAAATCAAAGTGCGGAAGAACTTTGTCCTGAATCAGGGCGTAGGCCTTGGCACGATCCCCGTTCTGGATGGACTTGTCTTTTTTCAAGGTTGCCACCACCTCGTCGGCAGTGTTGGAGATCACGGATTCAGGGGTGATGGCTGCCCATACCGCCAGATTCCACCCTGCCAAAGTCAACGCTACCCCGACCCGTTGCCATACTGTCCATCGTTTCATGGTGCCCCCTTATCGGTTTGAAGTCTTGTCAGCCCCACCATCCTGGGCCTTGTTGAAAAGAAACTGGCCGATCAGGCGCTCGAGCACCATGGCGCCCTGAGTCAACTTGAGTTCGTCGCCATTCTTCAGCATCTTGTCATCCCCGCCGGCATCCAGTCCCACATACTGTTCGCCCAGGATCCCCGAAGTCAGAACCGAAGCAGAACTGTCCACCGGGAAGTGGTATTGGGTGTCGATCGCCATGCGCACTTCGGCATTGTAATGGAGGGTATCGAAACGCACCGAATGAACCCGCCCCACCAGTACCCCGGCGCTGCGCACGGGGGCACGTTCCTTGAGTTGCCCGATATTGTCGAAGTGGGCCACCACCTCATAGGTCCCCCCCGACCCGTCCAGGTTCAAATTCCCCACTTTGAAAGCCAGCATCAGAAAAGCCACAAACCCCAGCAGTACAAAAAACCCTACCCAGAGATTCAAGGTTGCACGGTTCATCAATTCCACCCCTTCATCATGAATGCAGTCAGCAACAAATCGAGGGCCAGGATGGCCAGGGAAGAACTCACCACCGTACGGGTGGTGGCTCCGGAAACCCCTTCCGCCGTAGGCGGTGCTTCATAACCCTCGAAAGTGGCAATGGCCGAAACCGCCACGCCAAATACGATACTCTTGATCATGCCGTTGACGATGTCATGGTGAAAATCCACCGCAGCCTGCATCTGCGACCAGAATGCTCCGCTGTCCACCTTCAGCATGATCACCGTCACCAGAAATCCGCCCATGATCCCCATGGCGACGAACAGGGTAGCGAGCACGGGCAGGGAAAACACCCCACCCCAGAAACGGGGGGAAACGACCCGTGCCAACGGGTTCACCGCCATCATTTCCATGGCCGACAGTTGTTCCGTGGCTTTCATCAGGCCAATTTCCGCAGTGATGGCCGAACCCGCCCGACTGGCAAAAAGCAGGGCTGAAACCACCGGCCCCAACTCGCGCATCAGGGAAAGCGCCACCAGTACCCCGACGCTCTCCGAGGAACCATAACTCTGCAAGGTCTCGAAGCCCTGCAAACCCAGGACCATCCCCACGAACAGACCGGAGACCAGAATGATGATGAGAGACTGCACCCCGGCAAAATAGATTTCCCGAATGACCAGACCAAAACGTCGAAAACTGGTGCCTGAATGGCGCAGGATCTGCCCCAGGAACAGAACCACGGCACCGATTCGTTCGACGATGCGCAAGGTGGTGTCGCCCACCGTGCGCAATCCATGCCCCCATGTCCCTTTCATGCCTGGCCCCACTCGTCGCCAAAATCCATTTTCAGGGTTGGACCCGGGTAGTGAAAGGGCAGGGGGCCATCGGCCTCTCCCCAGACAAACTGGTGCACGAAGGGCAGGGTAGAGGCGTGAATTTCTTCAGGAGTCCCCTGGGCCACGATCACGCCGTCCGAAACGAAATAAATGTAGTCCACGATCTTCATCGACTCCTGTACATCGTGTGTCACCAGAACGGAGGTTGCCCCCAGCGCATCATTCAACTGGCGGATCAGACGGCCGATCGCGCCCAGGGAAATGGGATCGAGCCCGGTAAAAGGTTCGTCATACAGGATCAGTGCCGGGTCCAGGGCCGTCGCCCGGGCCATGGCCACGCGCCTTGCCATGCCCCCGGAAAGTTCGGCAGGCATCAGGGATTGAACCCCACGCAGTCCCACCGCATTGAGCTTCATCAGGGTCAGGTCACGAATCATGGATTCCGGCAGGCGGGTATGTTCGCGCATTTGAAAAGCCACATTGTCGAATACCGATAAATCCGTAAAAAGCGCACCAAACTGGAACAGCATGCCCACCTGACGACGCATGGCGTAGAGTTGCGCTTCGTTCATGTGGTTCAATTCCTGACCGGCCACACGCACCGACCCCTGACGCGCCAGCAACTGTCCGCCCATCAGACGCAGAAGGGTGGTCTTGCCACAGCCACTCAACCCCATGATGGCCACCAAACTGCCTTTGGGCACCGTCAGATTGATCCCCTTGAGCACCAGTTGGTCGCCATAGCCAAAATTCAGATCGCGGATTTCCACCTGATGGATCATATTCGGTCACAGAGGAGAAAGGGAAGGGAGAGATACGGACAGTCTTCCCATGTTACCCCAGAATCCGACCTTCTCACAAACCCCCGGGGTCGCGCAGGCTTCCTCGCCCCCTGCGCAGGTCATGCCCGGCGCCAAAACAACAGGTCCCACACGCCATGCCCGAGGCGAACGCCACGACTTTCAAAACGGGTCAGAGGGCGCCAGTCCGGACGCTCGATAAAATCCTCCCCTCCGTTTTCCAGTTGGGGTTCGGCGCGTAATACGACCCGCATCTGCTCGGCATAATCCTGCCAATCCGTGGCCAGATGCAGGTAGCCGCCGCTCTTCAGACGCTCACTCAGAAGTTTCACGAAGGGCGGTTGAATCAGGCGCCGTTTATGGTGGCGAAATTTTGGCCAGGGATCGGGGAAAAAAATATGAATGCCATCCAGAGCAGCCTGGGGAATCATGTGGTGCACCACTTCCACGGCATCATGGCGCATCACCCGGACATTGCCGACGTTATTTTCGGCCAGTTTCTTGAGCAGAGCCCCCACGCCAGGGCCATGGACATCGATCGCCAGAAAATTCCATTCCGGGCGCTGCAAGGCCATGGCCAGGGTTCCTTCGCCCATGCCAAAACCAATTTCAAGCCCGAGGGGAGCCGCACGCCCAAAAAGCGTCTGCAGGCGCTCAGGCGTGAGCGGGTCCTGGGGGGCGTAATCCACCCCCCAGCGCACCCAGCCTTCTTCCAGGGCCCTTTGCTGAGCCGGAGACATGCGGCCCTGACGAAGAACGAAACTGCGGATGGGCGGATAGCCAGTCACTGAATCAGCCCGCCCAAAGGGGAACTGGCACTGGCCCGATAAGGTTTTTTGGGCATTCGTCCCGCCCGCCAGGACAGCCGCCCGGCCTCCACAGCCAGGGCCATGGCCCGTGCCATCTGCACGGGATGGCGGGCCTGCGCAATGGCCGTATTCATCAAGACCCCGGCACACCCCAGTTCCATGGCGATGGCAGCATCGGAAGCCGTGCCCACCCCCGCATCCACGATCACTGGAATCCGGGCGCGTTCCAGAATGATCCCCAGATTCCAGGGATTGAGAATTCCCATCCCCGATCCGATCAGGGATGCCAGGGGCATGATGGCGACGCAACCAAGGTCTTCCAGACGGCGGGCCAGAATGGGGTCATCGCTGCAGTAGACCATGACCTCAAACCCTTCCCGAATCAAAATTTCCGCAGCCTCGAGGGTTTCCACCATGTTCGGAAAAAGCGTATCGGCATCCCCCAGGACTTCCAACTTGACCAGGGCATGTCCGTCCAATAACTCGCGGGCCAGGCGCAGGGTACGCACGGCCTCCTCTGCCGTATAGCAACCTGCCGTATTGGGGAGCAGGGTGTAACGGTCAGGCGAAATCACGTCCAGCAAATTGGGTTCGCCCGGGTTTTGCCCAATATTGGTGCGCCGGATCGCCACCGTGACAATTTCAGCACCGCTGGCTTCCACGGCTTCCCGGGTCTGGTTCAGATCGGCATATTTGCCGGTGCCCACCAGTAAACGAGAACGGACGGTACGTCCAGCCAGGACAAAGGGATCAGGAGAAACGGAAAAAGTCATGGGTGGTCCTGCAGTGAGTATCAGTAGATTAAGAAATGGTCCGGGAACGGGTGGTCAACCCCCGCCCACCGCCACCACGATCTCGAGTCGATCGCCCTCGGCCAATGTCCTCGTGTCATGGTGGCTGCGCGGCACGATGTCTCCGTTGCATTCGACGGCCACCCGACGTCCGGCCACGCCCAGATCTTCCAGAACCTGACGCACCGTCGGTCCCGTGGCATAAGCCCGCGGAGAACCATTGATGAAAAGGGTAATCATGCCCAAGACCCACAAACTATAAAAAGGGAATTCTATCATGGGCATTTATCCGGCCAGAAATCCGGGGAATCATCCCCTCCCGATAAAGTAAAATTTCTTTCACCTCGAGCCCCAGACCAAACCCGCCCCAGCGTCCCCCGCTCGCCACTACCCGATGACAGGGAATCAGGAAGGGCAGAGGATTGGCCCCGCAGGCGGAACCCACGGCACGCACCGCCCGCGGCCGGCCAATCTGGGCAGCGATATCGCCATAGGTGCGCCATTGCCCTGCCGGGATGGTGCTCAGGGCATCCCACACCGCCCGCTGGAAAGCCGTCCCCTGTGCCTGCACGGGGATGAGCGGACGCCTTTCGGCGGGGCGTTCCACCGCCGCAAGCAGTGCTTCCTCCCAGGCCACCGGCACCGACTTGTCCGCACGCCCAACCGCTTCCGAAAAACCCGCCCTGGCCTGACGATGCCCCTCCTCAGGAGTCCCCGTCAAGGTCAGCCAACGCAACCCGGTGGCGTCAAATACCCAGGAGAGCCACCCCAGGGAACACGGGGTCTGGTGCAGGAGGTTCATGGCAAAAATCGCTGCAACAGGTCATTCAGAAAGCGCTGACCGCGCAAGGTCGGACGCAGCCGATGAGGATCGGTCTCCAGCCAGCCCTCCTCTTCCAGTTGGTTCAGAAGGGGCTGGATCCCTTGCAGGGACAAACCCGTATGACGCTCGTACATCTCCCTGGGAACTCCCTGGCACAGGCGCAGGGCATTCATCATGAATTCGAACGGCAGATCCTGTGCGGCCACGTTCACCGCCTCCTCGACCGGCGCCCCTCCTTCCACCGCACGCATGTAGGCCTCGGGTTGACGGGCACGGCGCTGCCGCTCGATGCCCCAGGGGCCGCTCAATTTGCCGTGGGCTCCGGCGCCAAGTCCCAGGTAGTCACCAAAGCGCCAATAATTGAGGTTATGCCGACATTGATCCCCCCCCCGCGCCCAGGCCGAGGTTTCATAGGCCTCGTACCCCGCAGCGCGCAGAGCCTCATGGGCGGCCCGCTCTCCCTGGTCCAGCGTATCGGCATCCGGCAGGGGAGGCGGATCATGGTAAAACGGGGTATGAGGCTCCAGGGTCAACTGATAGCAGGACAAGTGCGAAGGAGCATACCGAAGCGCCTGGGTCACGTCTGCACCAACCCCTTCGAGGGTTTGCTCGGGCAACCCCACCATCAGATCCAGATTGAACCGCTCAAAATGAGCCGCCGCCGCTTCGGCTGCCCGGTGCGCCTCCAACGACCCGTGCACACGGCCCAACAATTTCAACTGGTCATCCGAAAAACTTTGAATCCCCACGGACAGGCGATTGACGCCTGCGGCGCGAAAGGCACGAAACCGTCCTGCATCCACCGTACCAGGATTGGCCTCCAGGGTAATCTCGGCCCCCGCCGCCAGCGGCACCAGCGCCCCGATCTCCTCGAGCAGGCGCCCCACGCCTTCCGGCGACAGGACACTGGGTGTCCCTCCGCCAAAGAAGACCGTTTCCACGGGGCGCCCCCAAATGCGCGGCAACTGCATTTCCAGATCCTGACGCAAAGCCGCCAGGTAACGCTCTTCGGGCAACCGGGCTGGCATGACATGGGAATTGAAATCGCAGTAGGGACACTTGCGGACGCACCACGGCACATGCAGATACAGCGACAGGGGAGGGGTCGGTTTCATGCCCGCAGAAAGGGCAACAGGGATTGCCAGGCACGCGCACGGTGACTTTGGGCATTCTTTTCGGTCAGCGTCATTTGAGCCGCGGTTTTTCCGCACTCGGGAACCCAAAACAGGGGATCATAGCCAAACCCGCCCGTTCCCCGCGGTTCGTCCAGAATCTCGCCGAACCAGCGCCCTTCGGCGATGCACGGCGTTGGATCCGCCGCGTGCATCACCCAGACCAGAACACAATAATAGAACGCACGGCGTTCGACATGCCCGGAAAGGGCACGCAGAAGTGCCTGATTATTATCCTGATCCTGTCGCATGGGGCCGGCATAATGGGCCGAATCCACGCCCGGTGCGCCGTGTAGCGAAGGCACACAGAGTCCCGAATCATCCGCCAGGGCCGGGCGTCCGCTTTGTTGGGCCACATGCCGCGCCTTGGCCAGGGCATTTTCCACGAAAGTCCGGTGGGGTTCGTCAGCGCCCTCAATCCCCAGATCGTTCTGGGAAAGCACCTTCCAGCCCAGAGGCGAAAGAAGCGCCTCAAATTCACGGATCTTGCCCGGATTGGAGGATGCCAGAACGACTTCGCGCCCCTCTGTCATCCTGCGACCAAACCGGTTTCCAGAGCCTGCAACTGCAACCCGATCAATTCCTGACATCCGCTGGATGCCAGGTCCAGCAGCGCATCCACCTCGCTGCGCCGGAAGGGGACACCCTCGGCGGTACCCTGCAATTCCACGAAATATCCATCGGCGGTCATCACCACGTTCATGTCCGTATCACAGGTGCTGTCTTCCTCGTAGTCGAGATCCAGGACCGGGACGCCCTGCCAGATCCCCACCGAAACGGCCGCCACGGGTTGAAGAATGGGCGACTGATCCAGTATCCCTCGCTCCAGCAACCTGCTCACGGCGTCCTCGAGGGCGATGTAGGCCCCGGTAATGCTGGCCGTACGGGTACCGCCATCGGCCTGCAGGACATCGCAGTCCACATGCAGCGTTCGTTCACCGAGCACTTCCATGTCCACCACGGCACGCAGGGAACGCCCGATCAGACGCTGAATTTCCTGGGAACGCCCGGAGGGCTTGCCTGCGGTGACCTCACGCCGGGAGCGGGTGTGGGTGGCGCCGGGCAACATGCCATACTCGGCCGTCACCCAACCCTTGCCCTGCCCCTTGAGAAAGGAAGGAACGCCTTCCGCCACGCACACCGTGCACACCACACGGGTATCCCCAAAGGCCACCAGAACCGAACCTTCTGCATGTTTGGTGAATCCGCGCAGGAACTCGACAGAACGCAACTGATCGGTTCGACGTTGGCTGGGGCGCATAGAGGGTTCTCTTCTCACGATAAAGTCATTGGACCCCGATTCTAGGGGGCTACAGCACAGGATGCAACTAGGGTATGATAGCCCACGGTCATCGAATCGTTCCGTTTTGAAGGATACGCCCCCTTGAACACCTTGTACAGCATGACTGGCTTTGCCTCAGGCGCCCAGGAGACCCCTGAAGGGACCCTGCTGATGGAACTGCGCAGCGTCAATCATCGCTACCTCGAGTTGCAGTTTCGCCTGCCCGATGTTCTGCGCCCCTGTGAACCGCGCCTGCGCGAACTTCTGTCCCAATCCCTGAAACGGGGCAAGGTGGACTGCCGTCTCGAATGGCTGCCTCATCCCTCGAAAAGTCAATCCCTTTCCCCGGACATTCACACCCTGGAGCAGTTGCGCATCGCGGCTGCCCTCATCCGGAAAGAGTTCCCCGATGCCCGCCCCCTGTCTGTGGCGGATATCCTGAATTGGCCCGGGGTCTTGCCCCGCTCCCTGGAGCGCGCACCCGCAGACGAGTGGCTGGAAACCCTGGCCAGCACCACACTTCGTTCCCTGAGTGCCACCCGCAGCCGGGAAGGACAAAAATTGGGCAGATTCCTGCTGGACCATGCCCAGGCCATGAGCGCACGAATCCAGCCCCTCAGGGAACGAATGCCCGCACTGGTCAGCGCCTATCAGGAAAAGTTGACTCAGCGTCTGCGCGAATCCCTGGCGAGCGTCGATGAGGATCGCCTGCTGCAGGAAGTCGCCCAATGGTCCGCCAAAATTGACATAGCCGAGGAACTTTCCCGTCTCGACATGCACCTCGAGGAAGTGATCCGGGTCGTCCAGGCCGGGGGACAAAGCGGTAAACGACTCGATTTCCTGATGCAGGAATTGCATCGTGAAGCCAACACCCTGGGTTCCAAGGCCCTCCACTCGGAATTATCCCTCGTCTCCCTCGATCTCAAACTGCACATCGAGCAAATGCGCGAGCAAGTACAAAATCTGGAATGATGTCCGATCCCATCCCTTCCTCGCCCGGTCAGTTATTCATTGTCACTGCCCCCTCCGGCGCCGGCAAATCCAGCCTCATCGCCGCGCTTCTGAAACAGGACCCGCGCGTCCGGCTGTCCGTCTCTCACACGACCCGCGCCCCGCGTCAGGGCGAAATCGATGGGCAAGACTACCATTTTGTCAGTCGCACGACCTTTTCGACCTTGCGCACGGAAAACCAGTTTCTGGAATGGGCGGAAGTCTACGGAAATTTTTACGGTACGGCGCGTCGATCCCTTGAAGATCTCCAGAACCGGGGTTTTGACGTCATCCTGGAAATCGACTGGCAAGGTGCCCGCCAGGTTCGTCAGTTCTACCCGGAGTCTCTGGGGATTTTCATTCTCCCGCCGTCCCTCGAAACATTGCGCCACCGACTGCAGGGGCGGGGCAAGGATGATCCTGAAACCATAGAAAAGCGCCTGTCTCTGGCGCAGGACGACCTGAGCCACGAGAACGAGTTTGAGTATGCTATCATCAACGCTGATTTTGATGAGGCCCTCAGGGATCTGGCGGCCGTCCTGCGCGCCGCGCGTTGTCGGCGCGCCTGTCAGTATCCCCGTTACGCCTCTCTTTTAACGCGTTAGATTTCACTCTCCTGGAACCCTGATCATGGCACGCATCACGCTGGATGATTCTCTGCACCCCAATCAAAATCGCTTCGAGTTGACCCTGGCGGCCACTCAACGCGCCCGTCAAATTGCCTCCGGCTCCCCCCCCCGGGTCGACCCGCAACGCAACAAACCCATCGTCATCGCGCTGCGCGAACTCGCGGCAGGCAAAACCGGGCCGGAAGTCATCGATAAAGTCTGATTCGACTCTGGTGACCGCGTCTACCCCCTCCGAGATTCTGACTTCCGAACCTCTGCTTCGGGTAGCCACCACCTATCTGCGCCCGTCTGACCTCGAACTGCTGGAGCAGGCATTCCACCTGGCGGCCCGCGCCCATGAGGGGCAATTCCGCAAAAGCGGTGAACCGTACCTCATCCACCCCCTCTCCGTGGCCGTCATCCTGGCAGAATGGCACCTCGACCCCCAGGCCCTGTGCGCCGCACTGCTCCACGACACGGTCGAGGATACGGGCACGACCACCCAGGAGATCATGGAACAGTTTGGCCCTTCGGTGAGCGAACTGGTGGAGGGGGTCAGCAAGCTCGATCGCCTGGAATTCCAGACCGAGCAGCAGGCCCAGGCTGAAAACTTTCGCAAGATGCTGCTGGCGATGGCTCGGGATGTGCGGGTCATCCTCATCAAACTGGCAGACCGACTGCACAACATGCGCACGCTGGGGGCCATGAAATCCGACAAGCAACGGCGCATTGCACGGGAGACCCTCGACATCTACGGCCCCATTGCCAATCGTCTGGGCCTCCACAAACTGTATCAGGAACTGGAAGATCTGGGCTTCCGCTACCTCTACCCCAATCGCTATACCGTATTGAGCAAGGCGCTCAAGGCGGCAAGGGGCAACCGGCGCGAAGTGGTGGGCAAGATCCTGAGTGCGCTGGAACAACGTCTGGCCTCCTTCGGCCTGGATGTGTCCATCAAGGGCCGGGAAAAACATCTGTCCAGCATCTATCAGAAAATGCAGGAAAAATCCCTATCCTTTTCGCAAGTACAGGACATCTATGGTTTCCGGGTCATCGTGCCGGACCTGCCCAGTTGCTACCTCGCCCTGGGCGCATTGCACACACTTTACAAGCCAATTCCCGGAAAATTCAAGGATTACATCGCCATTCCGAAATCCAATGGCTATCAATCCCTGCACACCACTCTGTTCGGTCCTTTTGGTACCCCCGTGGAAATCCAGATCCGCACCCGGGACATGCACAAGATTGCCGAATCCGGTGTGGCATCCCACTGGCTCTACAAGTCCTCCAACACCCCCTTGAGCGATGTCCAGAAAAAAACCCATCAATGGCTCCAGTCATTGCTCGAATATCAATCGGAAAGCGGAGATGCCGTAGAATTCCTGGAACACATCAAAGTCGATTTGTTTCCCGATGCCGTTTACGTCTTCACGCCCAAGGGAACCATCAAATCCCTGATCCGGGGGGCAACGGCCGTGGATTTCGCCTACGATGTCCACACGGATATCGGCCACCACTGCGTCGCTGCCAAGATCAACGATCAACTGGCCCCCCTCCGTACCATCCTGAACAATGGGGATCGAGTGGAAATCATTACAGAGGCCGAGGCCAGCCCCAACCCGGCCTGGCTCAATTATGTGGTCACTGCCAAGGCACGTGCCAAAATCCGCCATTATCTGCGTACCCTGCGCCACGAAGAGGCCGAAGTTCTGGGAGAGCGACTGCTTCATCAGGCCCTGCGCGCCCTCAACGCAGACCCGGCCACACTCACGGCAGATCAGTGGGAACAGTTGCTGAAAGGAGATCGTTGCAAGACCCGGGAAGAAGTGTTGGCCGAAATTGGTCTGGGGAAGCGCCTGAATATCGTGGTCGCCCGATCCCTGCTCCCCAGGAATGGGGATACCGTCCCCACCACGCCTGAAACGCGCACGTCCATCACCATTCGCGGAAGTGAGGGCATGGCGGTGCAATTTGCCCCCTGTTGTCGTCCCATTCCGGGAGACCCGATTATCGGACTGATCAAAAAGGGCCAGGGATTGCTGATTCACACACAGGATTGCCAGAATATCCGCCAGTCTCGCATCGACCCGGACAAATGGGTGGATGTAGCCTGGGAAAACAACAGCGGTCAACTGTTCGAAGTGGCAATCAAGTTACTGGTCCTCAACCGTCGCGGGGTTCTGGCCACGGTTGCCTCGTCCATTGCCGAGGCGCACTCGAACATCGACAGCGTCACCATTGCCAAGGCCGATGGCACCTATAGCGAGATCAACTTTACGGTCCAGGTTCAGGATCGTGCACACCTGGCCACTTTGATGCAAAATCTTCGGGAAAATCCCGATGTCGTCCGTCTAACCCGCGTATAAAACCCCCGGAGTTCCATGTCTAAAACCATTTTATCCACCCCAGCCGCACCTGCCGCCATCGGTACCTATTCCCAGGCCGTCCAGGCAGGATCCACCGTCTATCTGTCGGGGCAGATCGGGCTCGACCCCACCACCATGACCCTGGAAGAAGGCATCGACGCCCAGATCGAACGGGTCCTGACCAACCTGCAGGCAGTCACCCAGGCCGCCGGGGGGAGTTTGAATGATCTGGTTCGAGTCACGGTATACCTCACGGACCTGGCGAATTTTTCCAAGGTCAACGAAGCCATGGCCCGACACCTGAGCGCCCCTTACCCCGCCCGCGCCGCCGTGGGCGTAGCCTCGCTACCGCGGGGGGCTTTGGTGGAGATGGACGGAATCATGGTCCTGGCGTGACTGGAGCGGGTGAAGGGAATCGAACCCTCGTCTTAAGCATGGGAAGCTTCTGCTCTGCCATTGAGCTACACCCGCACCGAACTTGAGCCCAGATTCTAACCGATTTACCGTGAATTGTCCCGCTCTCCCCTCGACTTTCTTCGCGCAGACGCTGGTGGCCTGGCAAGGTCAACACGGTCGCCACGAACTTCCCTGGCAAGGCACCCGGGAACCCTACCGGATCTGGGTTTCGGAAATCATGTTGCAGCAAACCCAGGTCGGTACGGTCATTCCCTTCTACCAACGCTTCATGACCGCCTTTCCGGAGGTGATCGATCTGGCCCGCGCGGACCTCGAAACCGTGCTGGGCCACTGGTCCGGTCTGGGATACTATGCCCGTGGTCGCCATCTGCACCGTGCAGCCCAGAAAATCGTCCAACAGGGATTTTTCCCCCGATCCCCCGAAGAACTGCAAAAACTCCCGGGCGTTGGGCGTTCCACCGCCGCCGCCATTGCCGTATTTGCCTATGGACAGCGAGCGGCCATTCTGGACGGGAACGTCAAACGTGTCCTGGGACGTTTCTTTGCGTTGGACACCCCGGAAGACGCCGGTTTATGGGCACTGGCCGAGTCCCTGTTGCCGGATCGGGAGCTGGAGACCTATACCCAGGGTTTGATGGATATGGGGAGCCTGCTCTGCACGCGCACACGCCCCCGCTGTGCGGCATGCCCTCTCCAGACCCAATGCCAGGCATACCTGCGCGGAGAAACTCAACGTTATCCCACCGCGCGCCGAAAAACCGTCCGATCCGAGCGCCATCACCGTCTCCTGTTGCTGTGCACGCCTGACGGACGGTGGTTGATGGAAAAACGCCCCATCCCTGGCGTATGGGGAGGGTTATGGAGCTTCCCCATGGAAGTCAGTGACTCACGACCGGCAGGCCACTCCCTGACACTCGACCTCGCGCCCTATCCAGAACTCGACCTTCCTCCCTTCATCCACCGTCTCACCCATTTCGACTGGCACCTGACCCCGTGCGCCTTCAAGGTCAGCGGTGCCGTACCTTCACCCTCCGACACGCCCGGGCACTGGAAATCCCTTTCGGACCTGATGACCCATCCTCTCCCGACACCGATTCGCCAACTGCTCCATACCCTGTCCACAAAACAAACGGGGCACTGTGTAGAATGATCCCATGAGATCTTTCCTCCCAACCCTATGAAGGAAGCCTTTCAACGCGCGCGGGACGTTCGCGTCCTGGTTGGTCTGATCCTCATCGCCTGGATTCTGTCTTTCGTGATGCTGATCAATTGGCGGAGTGAAAGTCGGTCACAGAATCGCGAAGAAATCAAAACCCGCGTTTCGCGCATACTTGCCCTCGAAGAACTCACGGAGGAAGGTCAGGTCAGTTTTCAGCGTGAAATCCACGAGTGGAAGAACGTCCTCCTGCGCCAATATGATCCGACGTTGCGCCAGAAACACCTGACGGCCTTCCTCCAGGCCCAGGAAACCACGCAAGAATTACTGGATGCGGCCCAGATCCTGGCACGGGAAGAACAGATGCCCGAACTGGCCGAATTCCTGCAAATTTCCATTTTTCACCGCACCCTTTCCCTCTCCTACCAGGCCGCCCTGATCCACCTCGATGCCCATGATCCCCTTTCTTTCCGCCCGGTGGACCAACAGGTGCGCGGTCTGGATCGCCCCATGGATGATTCGCTGCGGAAGTTGGCGGGACAAATTGCCGAATATGCCAGCCGCCAGGTAGATGAACTGGACCGCCTGGGGAACGGCGAAAATCGTTGGTGGCAACTCTGGGGAAAGTACTTCGTCGCGCTTGAAATTCTGATCGTCCTGGCCTTCATGCGCCTCATCCAGTTGGCGCAAAGCACCGAACTCAAGGGACGACGAGCCGCCGTCATCATGGATTCCATCGATGATGCCATCATCGTGACCGATCCCGAATGCCGTATCCGTTTTGTCAACCAGGCGGCAGAGGCGCTGCTGGAAAATTCCCAGGAAAAACTCAAGAAGAATTTTTTCCAGCAGCAGGTCCAACTGACCGACGAGCATCTCGCCCACGTCCCTGACCTGCTGTTACAGGTCATTCAAAACCGTCAGCGCGCCTCCTCCGGTGCCGTACACCTGTTGCATACCCCCGCCGGGAAACTTGTTCCGGTAGAAAGCCGGGCCGCCCCCATCCTGACCGAAAACAATCAATTGGATGGGGTCGTCACTCTCCTGCACGACATGACGATGCACCAGGAACTGACGCGACAAATCCAGACCCAATCCTTTCGTTTTCAACTGGTCTTTGAACAAACCGGGATCGGAATCGCCTTCTGTGAACCCCACAGCACCAGGATCCTTGAGACCAACCAGCGGATGGCCCATATCCTGGGCGCTCAGACCCCCGCTCAAATCGTCGGACATCACTTCACCGAGTTCTATGCCGACGTGCTTCATGCCAATACCCCAAGTGGCCATAATGCCTTTTTGAAGGGGTTGGAGCACATGGTTCTGGAGGCGCGGGGATCCGATGTTCAACTGCTGGACCTGACCGGGCAGCAACGACGTTGGTACCACCAGACGGTGGCCTATCTGCACGACCTTGAACGCCATATTCCCAGTCAGTTGGTTTTCGTATTCTGGGATGTCGACGACCGCGTCCAACTTCAGACCCGGCTGGAAATTCAAGGCTCGCGCGACCAGCTCACCGGTCTGGGGAACCGTTTCCTGTTTCAATGTGCGATTGAAAATGCCCTGAACCGTGGGACGTCGTCGGAACCGGAAAATTCGTTTTGCATTCTGCTGATCGATCTGGACAATTTCAAAACCATCAATGATGCACGGGGTCATTCCGTAGGGGATAGCCTGCTCAAGGAGGTGGCCCTGCGTCTCGCCCAGACGGTCAGGGACTATGATACGGTGGCCCGTCTGGGCGGAGATGAATTTGTGATCCTTTTGAGCCATGGCCAGGAAAATTCAGCCATCGCAGTGGCAGACAAAATTTGCCATGCCATTGCCCAGGAATTTCTGGTGGAAGGACAGCGTCTCCACACCTCCTGCAGCATCGGCATCAGCACGTTTCCTGAGCATGGCCGGGAATACGATGTGCTGCTACGACGTGCGGACATGGCCATGTATCACGCCAAATCTCTGGGGAAAAACCATTTTGCCCTGTTTTCCGATGCGTTGGAACGGGAAGGCATGGAACACTGGCAACTGGAGACAGAATTACGTGAAGCCCTGAAGTGCCATGAATTCGAATTATACTTCCAGCCAAAAATCAACCTCGATACAGGCGCCATCTGCGGTGCTGAAGCATTGATCCGCTGGAATCACCCGGTGCGCGGACTGCTGGCCCCCGATATGTTCATCCCGCACGCCGAGCGCTCCGATCTCATCATCGGGATCGGGAACTGGGTCATCCAGGAAGTCTGCCGACTCCTCCACCAGTGGGATCTCATGGACATCCCGCCGCTCGAAATCAGTTTCAATGCCTCGCCCCGTCAACTGCTGGAACCTCTCTCATTGATCGCTCAGATCAAAGAAAATCTGGCCCGTTTCTCCGTCCTGCCCCAGCGACTGACCATGGAAATCACGGAAACCGCCCTGATGCAGGAAAAAACCTGGGAAACCGCCCGCGAAGTCGTCAAACTCGGCATATCGATCTCTCTGGACGACTTTGGCACGGGCTATTCGAGTTTGTCGCTTCTCCAGAAACTGCCTTTTTCCTCATTGAAAATCGATCGTTCCTTCGTTCGGGATTTCATCGACAACCTTACGGATGACACACTGGTTCGAGCCATCATCGGTCTGACGCTCGATCTGGGGATGGAAGTGGTCGCGGAGGGGGTTGAAACTCAAAACCAGGCCACCACCCTGTCCCGGTATGGATGCCGGATCGGCCAGGGGTACTTCTTCTCTCCGCCGCTTCAGGAAACCCGGTTCCTGGACTACCTGAATTCCCCCCGGAAAGACTCCTGAGACGGACAGCCTATCGCCCCCCTTCGCCGATCCTTTCCACCCCGCGGTCCAATTCCCGATGAATGACCCGGGTGGACTGATACTGGGAGAAATGGCGGGCCAACTTCTCGGCAAAATAGACCGAACGGTGCTGCCCTCCCGTACACCCCAGGGAAACCGTCAGGGCCGCGCGATTGTCCCTGATGAAATCAGGCATCCAGGAAGTCACGAAAGTTTGTAAATCCGCGAACATGCGTTGCGCAATGGGCAGATTTTCAAGGAACTTGATCACCGCAGGATCCTGTCCCGTCAATGGACGGAGGTGGGGATCATAAAACGGATTGGGAATACAACGCAGATCAAAAACGAAATCAGCATCGAGCGGAATGCCGAACTTGAACCCGAAGGACTGAAAAAAAAGGGTGAGACGGGCTGGGTCCAGATCAACGAAATCACGCACCCAGGCCCGCAGGGTATTGGGTGTGATATGCGTCGTATCGAAACGGCGGGCCAGATCCGCCACCCCGGACAACAGGTTCCGTTCCAGGGCAATGCATTCTGCAAGGGAATGCTGATGGAGCGCCAGAGGATGGGGACGACGGGTTTCCGAAAAGCGTCGGACCAGATCCTGATCGCTGGCTTCCAGATAGAGCAACCGGACATCCAACCCATTGTCACGCAGGGTCTGGAGCGCCTCAGGCAGGTTATTCAGGGCATTTCCGCCGCGCACGTCGAGGGTCAGGGCAATCTGACGCTCGCCCCGCGCCACCAACTCCTGTAACACGAAAACCAGAAAGGAAAGAGGGAAATTGTCCATGGCAAAGTAACCGGCATCTTCCAGCGCACGCAGGGCCACGGATTTTCCCGACCCCGACAACCCGCTGATCAATACCACCTTGGACGTGATCGCCCCTGGTTCACCGGGATTCATGAGACTCACCCTGGGCGCAGGATTCCTGCATGAATTGTTGCTGACGAT
>VFSW01005710.1_pt1 | contig 18385 bp, 25 predicted proteins | sample 5358111 | NCBI WGS metagenome assembly VFSW01 (sample SAMN11554181, study PRJNA540505) | mine drainage metagenome | isolation source: sediment from site ElyBrook_90M | place: USA: Ely Copper Mine, Vershire, VT | collected 2017 | reverse complement strand
AGCCGTATGCGGTCTGGATAGCAATTACTGGGATTGAAATTATGCCTGGGTGTGCGACGAATAAGGCCAGATGTTCAAGTTCAAAAACCGGAAGTCTCAGGAGATATTTGACTCGGTTATAGCTGAATTTGACGAAAAACAAGTATCAATTGAGATGATATGCCTGAAGGCCAGGCAGTTGGGCATAACAACCAAGGTCGCACTCAAGTTCATTCACCGCTTACTCTTCATTCCAAATACACAGGCAATTATGGCATCTGTGCAGAAAGAGCGGTCAGAACTTATCAAAAGAATTATGGACACGGCATACGGTCATTGTCCATGGTGGCTCGTGCCTACAGTAATATCAAAAAACCGCTATGACAATGGTTCGATTCTTTCAATTCAGTCTGGCAGTCAGGCAATGGGACTGGCGCAGGGATGGACGCCGACAAGTATCCACTTGAGCGAACTCGCGGATTACCCAGACCCTAAGAAGATGATCGAAGAAGGACTGTTCCGAGCTACTCACTCATCGAAGAACTTGTTCATGGTGCTAGAGGGAACGGGCGGAGGAAACACGGGCTGGCTGGCCGATACATGGCGTGCAGCCAAAGAAGATTGGCCATTAGGTAAATCTCGTTTGTGCCCGATCTTCATTCCGTGGGCTATGTGTCCCGATATTTATCCTGAAGAGGACTGGCTAAGAAAATTTCCTATCCCTGGCGGGTTTGAATCTCAAATACACGATATAACACGAAAGCACGTTATCAAGTGCGAATCGTTTGTGCGTAACACTCCATATCTTGCTAAGATCGCTGGACGCGATTGGCGTATGCCGATTGAGCAAAAATGGTTCTGGCAGTTTAACTATGATACTTCCTGTAAGACGCACACGCAGAAGACGTGGATGGCGCAGATGCCTGCGGACGATTTTGAAGCATTAACTGGCGTCCATGATAGCGTGTTTGATCCCGAAGTTATCGCAGAGGTAGAAGACACTATATACGAAGTGAGAACAGTAGGCGATAAGGAAGTAAAGGAACGTCGTATCCCTGTCCAAGCGTATGCAATTATGGGGTATGATGTAGACGAGTGCTTCCATCCTGACCCTGAATCTATTGACAAAACGAAAGATGAGATAAAAGTAACTTGGAAGTCCTATCGCGGTCAGGAATATGAATGGACGATGGTTCCACTGAAGGATCAGGACGAGAATATCGAGAGTAACACGATGGATCGACTGCTCGTGTATGAGCCACCGGAGAGAGGAAATTATTACGCTTGTGGTATTGACACGGCAGACGGATTAGGGAAAGAGGACGAGGACAGAACTGTACTATCTGTGACTAATAATAGGTTTAAGGGAGAGTCAGATAATCAGGTAGCCGAGCTTACTTCAAATAAAATAAACTCAGCGCAAATAGTAGCTTTTGCTGCTTGCGTAGGTGCGTGGTACGGAAAGAATAGTCCTGACGGCAAAGGAATGAAGTATATCGTGGAGCAGATCAGGGGACCAGGAGATACTTGTCAGCATCAACTCAAGATGATGGGCTTCAATAATCACCACAAGCCTCGTCGCTACGATTCAAAGAAGATCAAGGACGATGCGGGGAAGAAAGAGGGTTGGTACTCTAGCGTGTGGTCTGTCCCGATGTTGATGGATCGCTTTCGGGAGGCTGTCAACGGAGGCTGGTATATCCCTCGGTCCAAGTGGCTGATTGAAGAGTTACGGACTTTGGAACGCCACGAGGGGGCAGGGAAGTCGAAGATGGAGCACCGGAGTGGACAGCACGACGATAGGGTACGCGCAGCAGCGCAGTCGTACTTTACGGCCCACGACATGGACATCCTCACCGAACGCGCTCAGAAGAGATCAGCACCTCCAAAGAAGAAGGATAAGCCTAAAGGGCCAGGGAGCGCGAATCAGATGTCCGTAGGCGATGGGTGGTAGCGCAGTTTCCTATTGCTTGTAGGGCGCAGGAATGGTAGAGTGAAATTGACGATGAGATACCTTTCATTATTCAGCGGACTTGGCGGTGCGGAACTTGCTTTCTCTCCATTGGGATGGGAGTGCGTGGGGGTGTCTGAGATTGATCCTGCCGCTTGCGTTGTTTTACAACACCACTATCCAAATGTTCCCAACCTTGGGAATGTGGACAATATCAAAGCTGACGAATGGAAGGGTAATGTTGATTTGCTTATAGGGGGCGCACCGTGTCAAGCATTTTCGGTTGCTGGATTGCGCAAGTCTTTGGGCGATGCGCGTGGAAATCTGACATTGAAGTACGTGGAGTTGACTCATGCAATTGACCCTCAATGGACTGTCTTTGAAAACGTCCCAGGAATCCTTAGCACTAAAGACAACGCCTTCGGCTGCTTCTTGGGAGGGATGGTTGGATCAGATACCGAACTCGTTCCAGCAAGAGGGCAGCGATGGACTGACTCAGGTGTGGTTACTGGACCCAAGCGAACCGCCGCGTGGAGAATCCTTGATGCCCAATATATGGGCGTGGCCCAACGAAGAAGACGTGTCTTTGTCGTCACTGTCCGAGGTGCTAGAAACTGGTCCTGTGCCGCAGCGTTATTACCTCTCTCCAATGGCTTGCAAAGGCATCCTCCGCCGCGCAAAGAGAAGGGGGAAAGAGTTGCCGGATGCCTTAAGGGTGACTCTGGAGAGTGTGGCTGGCCCGATCCCTCAGACGGAAACGGAGGAGGAATGGTCGAACTCGGAGGAACCTCTGGACGAGGAGATGGAGACGGATCAGGGGAGTCTATTCCAAAGTGGCCAGCAGAAATAGCGTCAACTTTGGATGCGCGATACGGTAAAAATTACGGTCAAGAAAATCAGCACATAAACAGTGGAGCAAGCCATTTTGTTCCTGTCGCCTATCGGACAAACGCGGCTGGACAGGTTGACCCGCAAGGCGATAAATCCGCTGCGCTTACTTCAAATACCGATCCTTGCACTCAAATCCTTGCCTTTGACACGACACAAGTAACCAGCAAAACAAACCGTTCCAATCCGCAAGTAGGCGATCCATGTCATACGCTTGCGAAAGGATCAGATGCTCCAGCCATTGTCTATATGGTTGAGCAGAATACGCAAGCATCAACACCAGAATTTCCATCATTGAGAGGAAATAAGACTCCTAACTACGCCGTCGCTTATGACCAATATAATGGTGGAGAATCAGATAAAGCGTTTTCGGTAACATCGGGAACAGGAACAGCATCTCATAATATTTTCTCTTCTGTCCCTGTAGTGATGACGCTCGGGCATACTACAAGTAACGGGCTAGGAATCACAGAGACAGAGACAGCTAACACTTTAGAGGGAGTCAGTAGTGGCAATCAAGCCGTCGCATGGCATATTCAGGATCAAAACACGGGTAAAAGTATTAAAGCGAAGTCTGCGGATGTTAGCACTTGTCTAGGAACTAGAGATTTATCAAAATACCAAGGTACATTCAATGCGGATGTAATCCAATCTGTCATGCAGGTGAGAAGATTAACTCCTGTCGAGTGCTCCAGATTGCAAGGTGTTCCGGATTCTTACTTAGATATTCCCTACAAAGGGAAAACTCTTACGGATGGTTTGAAGTACAAGTTGCTTGGGAACGGTTTTGCTGTACCAGTAGTGAGATATATTGGGAAAAGGATTAAGATGGTAGAGGAGTTAACTAATGGCATTTCGTAACGCACAACTAAGCAAACCTGTCTGCTACTATTTCTCGAATCCGTCCGTCTATGGTGGAACGGGCGAGATTATCATGGGATTGCCAGAACAGTATGCCGCGCCTCCGGGATTCGAGAAGATTGTCTGTACGAGCACTGCTGCGGCTGAGAAGTGGAGTGCCAGAATGCGCCTATGGGAGGAAACAAAGGAACAGATTGCTCAGGCATATCAGCGTCATCAAGAGGAAACGCAGTTCAAGGAACTTCTAAGCGATATAGATAACAAGATTGCGAATGCAAGGAACCAGATCAACCGTGATTTTATGATTCAGGCTAGAGCGAATGCTGTAAAGCGTTATGAGGATAGATTTGCGATGAAGCGGGAGAGTTTCCTGCATTCGGAAGCGTACAGTGCCGACGATAAATCAGTTCAGACGCCGAAGGTTAGGTTGCCGAATAAACTAGCACATGGCGGAGTTTTTGAGCAGTAGAAGAGGAAAACGATGCATATATTTCATCATTGGATAGTGATTTATCGTTTCGTACTACCCAATAATCGAGGCTGGTTTGAGCATGGAAAATGTAAAAAGTGTGATTCCCAAAAAATCATACACAAACTAAAATTCTTTAGTACGATTTCAGATGCTATTGATCTTGGAGTAGAACAAGGTGTTTATGCTGGTATTCAAGAAACTTTATATAGGGTAAAGTTTGAACAGTAGAGGCGCAGGAGTATAATTAGCATCCGGGAGATAAAATGAGCGAGAAAAAGTATGTGGTACCAGAAGGAATGTATAACGCGGTGATTGAGGTACTGCCACCGCATGTGAGTGTTCAACTGTCCGCCATGATGGGATTTCCGGGGGTTCAGAGAATGCTCGAAGCCGCCCTGCGCTGGCTTTCGGAGAACCCGATTGTGCCAACGATTGAGCAAGCGACAGAGATGAGCGATAGTGGACATCCTTGCGTCCTCGACGGGGTTTGGTACGCGACTGAATGGCAGAGGCGTATGTTCCTCCTTGCGCCGCAGGAGGATTACGCTGATCGCATCCTAAAGAACGCATCACTGGGATATACTCCTACCCACGCTGAACTTGATAAAATCTGGGAACACATCTTTCGCGCAGGACACGGATGGACTCCTCCTGAGTTGAGGAAACGAGGGGACGAATTCGGCGAGAGGATGAACGATTTAACTGTCGAGGTAAACCGAGTTGGTGGAGTTACAAAGGCAGCAGGGATTCTACATGGTTCCACGAAGCCGGAAGTGCCGGAGGAGATCAAGGATTTGCTCGCGCTGGGCCACGATCCAACCCTACGCACGACCGTGTTCGATTACAACGAGCGCATCCTCGAAGCATACCGCCGTGGACAGAAGGGAAAGTGATGAAACCTATAATTGAACGGCTGAGGCTTTCAGGTGGGCCGGAGATATGGTCGGTGAGAATTGGACAGTTCTGCGTGTTTACCTCATGCTTCGCCCTAGCGTGCTGTTACGCCGCGACCGGAGAAGTACAGCGCAGGCATCCAATGGTGCGTCCTGAATATTGGAAAGGTGTAAGTGATATTGAAGAAACAATACAAGGAGGAAGCACATGGATGAGCGAAAGATTGTAGTGCCGGAAGGGATGCTGAAGGCGGCTTGGCACGCGCAACTACCTGCTGACAATCCGACCTATGAATGGGATGAGGGCGATGAGTTGAGTAAGAAGTCCTATCGAAGAGTCTTTGAAGCTGCCCTGCGCTGGCTTTTAGAGAACCCGATTGTTCCGAGCGAGACGGATGTAATTATCTTAGCCGACGTTTCTCTCCGTGCAGGGGATGATAGGAATAAGCAAGTTCAAGATGTTGCGGTCGAGTGGCAGCGCCGCATGTTCCTCGCGCCAGAGCCGGAGGTGCCGGAAGAGATCAAGGACTTGCTGGCTACCCCTATTCCAACAGCGAACAACCCATGCGCGGTTATGGAGATTAAGAATGTGAACGAAAAGATCATCGAAGTCTACCGCCGTGGCAAGAAGGCAGCGAAATGATCGACCTGAAATCCACGATGGATGAGGACGGATACCCGACTGAGGAAACTGAGCGGTTGGTTCGGGAGTTTGAGGGTGATGCGAGGGAGTTGCTTGCATCTCTGCGCGAAGTTTGGATGCACCCAACGTATTGGGACGAAGATGACGGTGTAGACATTCTTGATAGTCCTGTACATCGCTATCACGTCAGCACGGCAGGATGGAGCGGGAACGAGACTCTGATCGAAGCCTTACGGAATCATTGGATATTTTGGATGAGGTTCTGGATCGAGGAGAGGGTTGGAGGACACTTTATCTTTGAGATCGGCGAAGGGGATGCAACGGTCATTAAGACAGATTGTAAACCGTGTGAGACGTGTGGGAGATACTAATTCCGAATATCACAGAAAAGCTAAAGGAGATCGCAGCGAACTGTCCTGCCGGATACTCTGTCTCCATCCCTAGACAGCCCATCGACATGCTTGGAGCAACAGAGTTGTGGCGCATCCACGAGCATCACGCGGAACCTTATTTAACCCGAATCCCGCAGGACTTAGTGCCTGATGTTATGGGTACTCCTTGCGCGGCTTGGGTTCCGAAGGAGTGGGGACGGTGTATCTACTACAGGGTTGTGTGAGGTGAGGTATGGGTATAGAAAAAGGTCATCTTCGGATGGCCTTTTTCTATTGCGCCAAAACAAATCTATAGACGAACAGGAATCTTTGTCGTATACTCTCACAGAGCAACGACTTGTAGTGAAACATCCTGTTTGGGGAATCAGGGTGACCGGGAGAGAATTAGAGATGCAATTTGCCAGTAATGGGAGAAAGTGTTAGCTATTACCGGGATAAAAGCGAGACGAGTTCCTGGCAGGCTCCAAGTTTTTGGTCCTCCCCCGAGGATCGTTATGCTTGGGTGGAAGACCAAATTAGCGAGGGTGAGGGATTTCTTGAATCCCAACGCTGCTACAAAGACCTCGCCAAGAACCTCAGAGTTTTCAATGCGGTATTCAACGATAAATGCCGATCAAGTCTCGTAACTAATAATCTTAAGTACGACATTCGGAAGTTCTGCGAGACGTTGGCGCAGGTTCGTGAGATTGCGGGTTATGGGTCGGACAGCCCAGTATACAAAAAAATGGCTGAGATGCTTACAAAGGTCTCAAAATGCGTCTACTTAGAGTCTGACTTCCCATTCCAAATCCTAAAAGTTCTCCAGTACGCCTCAGTCATGGGGATTGGATACTTGTGGCCGAAGGTGAGGGCTACAGAGTACGGCTATGGCGAGAGGAGAATGGAGTTTGACGCGCTAGGACTCTTAGACGTTATTCCTACGCAGATACCTTCCCGAACCAACGACATTCAGGATGCCTACGCGGTCACGGTCTATGACTACATGCCTATCGCTGAGGCGCATGGACGTTTCCCCCTATTTCAGAAGGACATTCAGACTGTAGGGGCGCGTCGGAACTATCAGACACGGATGCAAGCGCAGCGAGTCGATTATGCGGAGCGGAACCGCTACGGGGATACGGGCAGGACATTCGGTAATCTGTATGCTGAAATCCGCTATACCTTCGTCCGAGACTTGCGGATCAACAACACAGGATATGAACTCCCGATGGGAGATTTGGGAACGACGTGGTTCTACCGTGTCCCGTTCGTAGGACAGAAAATATTTGGAGGGATGAGGAATGGAGAACCATACTATATTCCTGCCGAATCACAGCATTGCCGGGTATACCCAAATCTGCGGCTCATCATCACCTCAACAGGGATGGGGAAGCCAATGTACGACGGCCCCGCCTTTGACTGGGATCCTCGTATACCAATTATCCAATACACGGTTGACGACTGGGCATGGGAGCCGCTGGGACGATCTATCGTAGGCGATGTAGCAAGCATTGAGACGACGATCAGGAAGCATGAGCGGTTGATAGATCAAGTCCTGACCGCCCAAATGAATCCTCCGATGGGATACAACCACACGGAAACAGGTGGGCCAAAGATTGAGCACTTTGACATATTCGAGCCGGATATACGGCTTGGAGTAGATGGCAAGCCCAAGGACACCTTCCAGTCTATTCTCCCTGACGAGGTTAATGTCAAAGGGGAGCAGTTCAACTTCCTGAAATACCTCAACGAAAAGGAAGGCAAGCAACTTGGGCTTGAGGATTTGGGAAATCTCGGCGCAAATATGAAATTGCAGATCGCCAGCGACACTGCTGACAAGATGCTAGAATCCATTGGGCCGGTAGGAAAAGGAATTGCTGCTAGGGTTGAGAAGGCGAACAAGTCTGTCGGACAAAGGGTCAAGTACCTTATTCTACAGTGGTTTGACACACAGAGAATCATGGAATACGTCGGGCCTGACAAGATGGCTCCAGAAGTGTTTGATTACAAACCGAACGACCTTGTTCCTAGCCACTTGCCGGACGAAATGGTTGGTGGACAGTTCCCTGAAACGGAATCGAAGTACACGAATCTGGAGCGAGCGCGGTGGTTCGTCAAGCAGATCAGGCTTATCTCTGTTCCAAGCACGTTGCTCAAGGTGACTCAGATGCAGCAGCAATTACTCCTTCTCCAGTTGAAGAAGGGTGGGGCACCTATAGCTTGGAAGAAGGTCTTCGAGGCGATGGACCTTAATAACCCGGACCAGATCATCGAGGAAAGTTTTCAGGAAACCGAGAAGTTAGAGAAGTTAAAAATCCTAGCCCAAGTGGACATAATGAAACTATTGAAGGGGATGGGAATTGATCCGCAGCAGATGGAAGGTGGAGGCGACCAAGGTGGCAAGCCACACGCAGGCGGAAGGCCCGAAACGAATGCAAAGCCGCCTCGCGTCAAGCAAAAGGGGGCCAAAGGTGGCGATCCTAGGTCTACCGTTACAACGAGTTAACGAACCAAGATAGTTAAGGAGATAAGAGCAAATGCCGATCAACATCAAGACACAGAAAGACTGCTTATTGACGGAAGCAACTTTGGAATCGGATACCGATCTAAACACTCTAGACCAATTGATGCGATCTTCGAAGGCGACGGGGAAGATCGTCGCTGTCTATAATCAAGGTGGCAGGCTAGGAGTAAATGTCGAGCAGAAGACCCGCATGCTCGGGTCTGTTTCGCAGGAGGTCAGGAATATCGTGGGCGTTGGCACAAGAGAATTAGAGGTTAAATAGCGCATGAATAACCGTAATATCCTGCGCCTAATAACTATTTTCAAAAAAATGCTTGACAAAAAAACGAATTAGCCGTATCTTTGAAAAAGAAATTAGTAGAGATGCTCACACCTGCATCGTGCAGACTATGTGGAGGCTCCAATACCGGATTCCCGGTTGGGGCCATTATTTTGGCTTCCTTCCGGTACAAAACCGCATAAGGAGCCAATCATGGCACGTCACAAGAAGATTTCCGCAGTTGAGCATGTAGGCAAGAAGACCCGCAAGCGCAGCCGCAAGGTTTCCCGCAAGCACACTGCCGTCAAGAAGTAACCTGTAGCTAACTGGAGATACCCAAGTGGCTACAAGTCCTATGCCTGACCCGCAGCAATCGCAAGGTAGCGCCGCTCCTCCCCCGGATGCGAGCGGCGCGGCCTCCGCCCCTCAAGGTGGAGATGGTGCTCAACAGCCCCAGCCTTCATCGGCTCCCGCCAACCCACTTCAAATGCTTCTCGCTCGCTGGTATCAGACTGCCAAGCAAATGGCAGCGTCTGATCCTCGTCTTGCGTCAGGAGCAGGAAAAGTGACTGACGTAATTCAGGAAATGCAAACGGCTCTGGTAAGTCCGGCCCAGCCACCTTCGCCTCAACAGTCAGCGCAGTAAAACCAGTAACTAGATTTCCGGGAGATACAAAATGCCAATGACAGTAGCCGAGATATTAAAAGCATCGGGTTTGGATGACGCCGCAATCGCATCTTTGGATGCGAAGGTTCTTGCTGGATTCAACGGTGTTTTGACCACAGCAGAGCAGGAGCGCACAGCCGCTGCGGAGTCCGCGAAGACGGCGGAAGCGGAAAGAATGGCGGCTAAGGACGCGCAGGATGCTGCTGAGTTAGCGCAGCGTGCCAACAAACAGTTCTACGACGAAACCATCATGCCGAGTTTGACGGGATGGGAAGACAGAGAGAAGGCTCTGCAACAGGAAATTGTCAATGCAAAGGCACTTGCCTCTTTCTATGAGACACAGAATAAGGCCGCGAAGGAGTCTGGGTTTATCGCCGCTGACGCTCCCGCATTTGTTGCTCCAGTTACAGGTACTCCGGGGCGCGATGGACAAGGAAAATTCGTAGCTGGTGGACCCGGTGGAACTCCTGGTAGCCCGACCTTTACGATGGAGCAGGTGAGGGATGGTTTGGGTGGGACAATAGGAACCCTGACCGACATTCAGTGGAAGTATCAGCGGCTTTATGGAACTCCGATGCCGGTAGCTCCGACCGAGTTGGTTCGTCAGGCTGAAGCGCAGAAGATGAATCCTGCCGACTATGCCGCAAAGACTTTCAACTTCCAAGTGAAGGAACAGGAACTTGCATCTCGCCAAGAGGAAGAAAAGAAAGCTAAGTGGCTGGCTGAGGCTACCGCCCCTTTGCAGGAACAGTTGAAGCAGAAGGACAAGGATTGGCAAGCGAAGCTCGACGAGAAGGCAAAGGCTGTTGCGGAACTCGGTGGGAACAACCCCGATGTGCGCCGTGCAGCGATCAGCCAGTATTCAGAAGTAAAGAAGGCTGTTACTGAAGGAACGCGCAAAGACCCGCTTTCGTATGCGAATCAGGAAGAGCGTCGAGCCGCAACACGTCAGCAGATTCAGGCTGATGTGGCAGCAAACGAGGAAGCAAAACAGGGAGTGGCCGCGTAATGCAGAGACTTTACGACATAGTGCGTAGAGACAAGTGTGGATTGGATGCCATTAAGGTTCCAACCAACCTCGAAGTAGCGTGGGCTGCTGGTATTTACGAGGGCGAAGGAAGTTGTGTTTGTCCGAATAAGAATGGAAGCCACTAATTTGGGTACAAGTTTCTCAGAAAGACCCTGAGTGGATGGAAAAGCGACGCCAGCAAACTGCTACATGGCGTGCCAACAAGAAGATCAAAGAGCAACAGACGAATGTTCTTGAAATAAAGAAGATTGCTTAGTAGTTAAGGAGAATTAAATGCCAACCGTAAACCTTCCCGCAGATCCTCTCTTCAACGAGATTGACGCGAATAACCTCGAAAGTGTAAGACGAGATATAGTATTCAATCAACTTTTTGTTGATACTCCGTTCCAAGCGAAACTGCGCAGAGCAGGCGTTTGGGAAGACTTTCTTGGCGGCGCTGGGATGACGGAAGTTATCCAGTATGGACGTGCTCAGGGTGCGGCTGTCAATCCCGGTCAGACGGTTACGCTGGCTCGCCAGCAGATTGATACCAAGGTGAAGTTCTATCCGAAGCTGTACGTCTCTTGGTTCCCGATGGACGAGTGGGAAATGGATGACGGCTCTGGGACTGGCGGCGTGATTAACTCCGGCCCTGCCAAGATTGCGGACATCTACGGACTCTACATGGAGAACATGGTGATGAACATCAACACTATGCTTGAAATGGACTCATTCCGTCACGGGCAGGCGAACTCTTCGACGATCAGCGACAACCGTATCAAGTGCTCGAACGGATTGGATGAGGCGCTGAATAACGGGATTGACCCGTCGCTCTTCGGCAACCGCTACACGACCTATGGTGGGCAGACGAGGAACGGAAACGTCGGCATCACTTGGAACTCGACTCCGAACTATCTTGGAACCGCCACGGGCGGAACAGGACAGATCGACGTTGCTGCCTTGCAGTCACTGTGGACGCAGATTACAACCTGTGGTGGTAAACCTACGCTGGGCATCACAAACGGATTTGGCTTCGCGGCTATTGCCATTGCGCTTGACGCGCAGCGTCGGGACATCCAGTTGAAGAAGCACGATCTTGAGTGGGTAGCCTTCAGCTACAACGGCGTGGAAATCTACGCTGATCCTCTCGCCCCATCGGCAACGGCTCAGTATTACATTCCTCTCGGTCAGGCAGCAGGCGGAGCGGCAGGAAACACTAGCCTAGTGGACGGCGTTGGATCGAGCACCGCGACGATTGCCTTCACTACTCCTCAGTTCACGAACGCTGCGGGTGGAGCGGTCAACTTCTCGCCAACAAACTCCGGACTGCCGTCGAACACCACCATTCAGCCTTCGGAAGCGTTGTACTTCCTTGAGCCAGAGAGCTTCAAGGTTCGTCCGACGAACAAGAGTGGATTCAAGTTTGGTGTGCGCCGCGTTCCGCAGCAGAACAACGTTTCGGTTGACGGAATTATGATGCGCTTGGGGATTAACCTGTATTGCGCGCAACCAAGACATAATGCCTACGCTTTCGGATTCTCTAAGTAACTACTTGTAGCATAATGTAGTTATGGATATAAAAATGGAAAAGGTTACACCACAATTCGGAAACGAGTTTCAGTTGAAGGCTAAGGCTGCGGAATACGCAGTTGCGTCCAAACTGTTCCTCTTAGGCCATAATGCGATGTTTCCTGCTGTTGACGGCGGCTTCTATCTCATGCTTGAAAATGGACTCCGCATACAGGTGAAATGCTCACACCTAAGAGTCCACTCGAAGTCTTTCCAGTATCCCGGCTATCTCTTCAACCTGCAACGCGGAGCATGGGATAGCCTCTCTAAGAGATACAGGAAATCCGCACTGCGTCCATACTCTGAAGTGGCAGACTTCTTTGTCCTTTGGGGAATAGACGAAAATCGTTTCTTCATTCTCCCTACAAAAGGAGCGGGTCAGACGGTTTGGTTTACGCATCACGGGTATGAAAGCCAGTCTCAGAACAAAAAATATGCCAAAAAAATGACCGAAGGGCGTTTGCGGGACATGGAAGACCGCTGGGACTTACTCGACATAGCTACCACGAGCAGCGAATTGATTGAAAGTTCTGTAGAACAAGTTTCAGAAGTAAGCAAGTAACAAAGTTTTAGCAGCACAAGGAGAACAGCAATGCCATATCTTCCTAGTCTTCCTACTTGGGGCGCGATTAATAACGCGAACTTCACTTCGCCTTCTGGCCTCACGGACATGGCTTCTGGCCAGCCGGTAAACGCTGGCGGATTGAATCTCGGCGACTACTTTGACGCGACCAACGGGGAAGCTGCAAATGCGTCTTACGGAGCCAACGGGATTCTGTATTCCGGTCGGTATCGCCTTGTGCAGGTTGACTCTGGTGCGACGGCGGCAAACGTCAAGACTGGAACAGTCGGCTATCTGCGTCAGGGTGGTTCGGGCGAGGTCAAGTCGGTTGTCATCACCAACGCTGGCACTGGAGCGACGGTTGGAACCTACACCATTGCGGCCACGACTGGGGGCGGCGGAACGGGTGCGATCATTCAGGTTGTGGTTGCTTCGACAGGACTCATCACCTCAGTCTCGGTGCTGAATGGCGGATATGGATACGACTCTGTTCCGACCTTCTCGCTGACAGCTACGGGAACCACGGCTGGTGCGGTTGCTGCGCAGTTGGATACGACTCCGAACATTGTGACCAGCGCCGATCAGGTTGGAACAACTGGCATCGCAGTTCGTCCAGTGGTCTTCCTTAACCCTATTACTCCCGGAAACTATGGATTTATTCAGGAACTCGGCACGGCTACTGTGCTTGGCAATGCAACCCAGGCTTCAGCCTTAGTTGGAAGCTATGTCAATGCTGTTACGTCCAACAGTGGAACCGTGACAACGACAGCGGCAACCGGGTCACCGATTGGAAGCACAATTGGAGTCGCAATTGATCTTCCGGTTGCATCCAATCTGTTCAAGGTGCAACTTGGATACGCCTGCACATCCGTACAGGACTAAACGATTAGGGGGAGGTGAAATATCCTCCTCCAGCAGTTTTAGTAAGGAGCAATTATGCAACTCACGCTTCTGAGTGGAAACTATCCCGACAACATTGGACGGCGCAGTGCATTTGTTGGTGTCGGCAAAGGACCAGCATCCTACACGACAGGGACAGCCGATCCGGTAACTGTGAACATTTCTCCGTTCTACATTGACGTTCTTTTTGGCGGAGTTGCGGATACGACTGGGACATACACTGCTACTGCGGTTCCATCGGGTACAGGAGTAAGGCAAAAGTGGTCGCTTCGCTATTCCGTTACCGCTACTGGTGCTGAGTATGCAGGCGGTACTGCTCTAGCCGCTTTGAGTTTTCAGTTGGGTGGATTCGGCGGCAGCTTCTAGGCTGCGAACGAAGTTGGTTTTCTCCCGGAAGCCGACATATCTTGAACGCCTCTTGCGGGGATTCCTCGTAGGGGGCGTTCTTGGTAAGGAGAGTAAGTAGATGGCAGACCCGCAATACAATTCGGTGGATACGAACAGTTTGGAGTCGGTTGGGAAAGGACGAAAAATGGCAAACAAGGACGACAACTCAAACAGCACACGGAAGATGATTTCCAAGGTAGAGGGGAAGTATCCTAAGACAACCAAAGTTATCAGCAATATGGCAAAAGGTGCCACTAGTGGGATGGTTGGCGATCTTGTTAAATACGGAGTGAAGAAGTATCAGAACAGGAAGACGACTGCGGGGAAATAAGATGGCACCTAAGAAGAAGGCTTCTGACGCATGGATGGACGATGGGGACTCGGCTCACTGGGAGACGGCTCGTGAGAAGGAAAAGGCAATGAAGGCTCCTCTCAAGTCTGGGATTTACGTGCAGCCGTCGAAGAAGATTAGCACTCCGGTATCTGAGTCCGGCAGGACAGCGAAGTACACAGGAAAAAGCAAGACGAAACGGAAGCGCGTAGCAGGGAAGTAGCTACGGAGTAGGCGGTAAGAGGTCGGGATAATGGTCACGAGGAAAGTTCAATTCGATGCTCCAACCGGGGAAGTTCATCAGAACGAAGCGATCCCGTGCGTGAGCAGCTTCCTCTTCGATTGCGAAATACCCTATACATTTAGCCTTCCCGTTGACAGTGCAAGCCGCACGCCAAGGATTCCTAGCGTGAACCCTAGTGACACCACGGTATTTGGAGCTAGCATCTGGACGCCGTGGAGCGTTTCTTGGCCCTTCGCTCAATTTCTTTCGTATATCGTCGGTAATGACAGGAAGAGGAAAGTGCTGCATCTTCTTCTTGTCTTCCGCAGAAGAATTTTCCCAACGTTTCTTTTGTCCTATAGACAGATTTGCGCGGTGCTCGGCAGTCTTTATTCGGCCCTTATTAGCTGCGCTTATCTTTGCTCCAGTTCCCGGAGGCATAGGTATTCCCCTGCGGGCTTCAGCACGCTGTTTCTTCACTTCTTCTGGATAAACGTATCCCACGATGCCTTCTCCGCCATCCGTACTATTTGTGAGTTTCGGATAACCAGGAATGTTACGGTAGCGGTCGATCCACTTAATTTCGTGCGCTTGCCACTCTGCGGAAGGAACCCAGTCCAATATCTCCAATTTTGGCTTAAGACCAAGGCTAAGCAACTCTTTAATCCAGTGTTTTTTGTAGCCCTTCCCTTTGAGTTGCGATGGAAGAAGATGGCTTTTATACCGCATCTTTGGCTTGTCCGCCTTGCCGATATAGCGGGTAACGTTTCCTCGTGGATCAACGAGAGCATAGATGTATGTATACGGTATATCATTGAACTGCGACTGAGCCGCCTGTTGAAGCAGGTTGCGCATGGTGCCTCCACTGTGCGAGGTTCAGTCGCACCCTTCAATTACAGCAATTATATCACGTTGGGGGTGGCATAATGTCTTTTGCTTCCATCCAACAGGAATTGTTAGGAACTATACCCGGAGCCAACCTAGGACTCGTAAAGACAAAAACGAACGAGGCGTTTACTCTCATTCAAGACGAACAGGTATGGTCGTTCCAGCAGCAAACTGGAGGATGGCTATCGCCCGGATTGCTTGGCGGGCAGACCGCTGCTTTCCTGAGTCCGGGAACGGTATCTATCCAGCCATTCACCAATCAGATGACGGGAGACGCAATAGCAACTGCGGCTTGGTATGGAGCGCAGAATCCCCTAATAACCGTTTATCAAATTAGGATTCCTTATTACGACCTTTATAGCATAGTTGCAATCAATGGGAATGGGACTATTGCCTACGCAACTATCTTCACTCAGGGAAGTGGGCAGACTCCAGGCACCTATGTTGTACCAATTCTCGACAATGGGGGACCAGGAGTAAGTGGAAGTGTTTCGATCACGGTAGAGGCGAATGGAACAGTAACTACCCAGCCCACGACTTTGACTGCGGGAAGCGGGTACTTGAACCCGTACATCGCCTTTGCTGAGGGTGGTACACCAGCGACGTTCGTGGTCACTCAGATTGCGGTACTCACACTCGATAGATTGTGGACTTCCCAGCGGCTACAAACGCGGGGTATCTTGCCTATCAAGCATATTTCCCTACACCAGCGGGGTTTCGGCGCTTTTACGATATTCGCGACTTAATTAATAACGCCCCAATTGACTGGTGGACATACGACCAAAATTCGCTCGCAGAAGTCGATCCTCAGCGCACCAATTTTGCTCAACCGGAATACGCGGTTTTTTACTCGCCAGATGCCCGTTTGAATAGTGCGACTTATGGTCAAAGTCTTTTCGAGCTTTGGCAGCACCAGACAAGCCAACTTAGTTATAGTTGCCAATGGCAAGTGCTATGGCCGCTATTGGTGAATCCTAATGACACAGTTCCACCGCCATTAACAGAAGACCTCCTGAAATTTCGTGCTATGGAACTATTATGCCTTTGGAAAGAGGGGCAAAAAGGCGATGATATGGAACGTGGTTCTGGGGCCAACTGGCAATTTTTGGCGCAGGCGTATCGCAAAGAATATGACTCTAGACTAAAAATAATTCGCATTAAGGATAAGAATATTTCCGATTTGTATTTTACAAGGATGCGCCGCACTCAAGCACAAGAGCCGTTTGCAAGCGTCAGCGGTCAGTTGAATGTAGGTTCGTAAGGAGAATATATGCCAGCGTATGCGGGAATAAATCAAGCAATATTACTTCGCGAGAACAAGCAGGTATTCTGCTGGCAGAACGAAACTGTTCCTGCGAGTGCGGCGAATGGATCGTTGAGTCAAGCGTGGCAGTTGGAGAGGGTGCGTAGCGCGTCTTATCCGTGGGGATTTTCTGTCGAAGTTGCTTTCTCTGGAGCACCCGGAACATTTGAAGTTGATGTGATGGGGGCGGATACGGACAACCCTAATTATTTCAATAAAATTGGGAGCATCACTGCGGTCAACTCAAACAACGTCGGAAGGTTTGACTGTATTGGGGCTACCTTGGTTTATCCGAAGTACGTTGCGCTGTATATGAAGACATTGGGAAATAGTGTTACGGTAAGTGGACAGATAACGAGGTAGTAAATGAAGAAGATTTCTCATTGGCTTTTGATGCTCTTGATACCAGTCTCGTCTCACGGGCAGACTGGGGTTATTCCGGTCTACAATTGCGGAAATCCGGGAGTCAAAGCGGTAACTTCAGGATTGAGTTCTAGCAACTTCCTTCAGGGCATTATCCCCTCATGCACTGTCAATGTATATTTTACGGGAACAGTTACTCCAGCAACGATTTATAAGGATTCTTCTGGAACTCCGCAAAGTAATCCATTTACGGCAAATACAAACGGATCAATCCCCCCGATTTACGCAGCTACGGGACAGGCTTATGATGTGGTGCTGAGTGGTGGGATCGCGCCGAATAACTACTCTTCTTCAGTGACGCTAACTGGGCTTACGGCTGGAGGTGGGCCGGGGAGTAGTGGATTCCCGATTACTCTGGGTTCGACCTCCATCGCGGCAGGAAGTACAAACACATCGGTCACGGGATTATCAGTTAACGGCGTGAACTTAAATTCTTCCGGGAGTACAGGATTATTTCTCAATCAAGCAGGAGGGTACACGGCATCTGGTACAGTAACAGATTTTGCTGCGCCGTCCGCATCTTGGCCTTCGTGGTTGGTTCCAGTGGTAACAAATTCTACGACATCCCCATCATTAGCGGTCTCGGCCAGCGCGATTCCGAACACGGCACTGGCTAATAATTCAGTAACTATTGCGACCAGCGGTGCGGCTACGGGCGGAGGGGCTGTTGCACTTGGCGGCTCACTGACTGTAAATGTGGCGGCAATTACTTCGATCAATTCACTCACAGGACCAGCGTTGACTCTCGCGTGCGCTAGTGGGCTAACCTGTGTAAGTAGTGGAAGCACTATCACAATCTCGCTTGCCACGGCGTTTTCGATCACTAGCTTCACGGGAGGCTGGACTGTTCCCGTGGGGGCATCGGTTGTCAACCCGACTTTTGCCGCGTCATACTCAACGACTCCTACCAGCGCGAGTATCACCAATACTGACAGTATCTCGTCACCGACGACGCTGACGACACCGTTCACTTCGGGTACGGTCACAGGAACCTTCGTAAAGACCTCTCCGGCAACGACCACTTTCACGCTGAGCGCAACACAGGGGACGACTATGACAGCGACACAGACAGGAAATTGGGGTTGGGAAATCTTCGGGGGAAGCGGGGCGACCGGCGCAACTTCGAGCGTGACGGCATCGGGGACTACGGCGGTACTGAGCACAGGAGACGTGCTGGCGCGGGCGAAGATTGGCGCGGAGACGGTTGGGCCACCGGCTACCGTGTTTGGCCCGTACTCGCCGAGTGGGCAGTACATCTACCTGCTTCTGACTGGGGGAACAC
>VFSW01005709.1_pt1 | contig 18392 bp, 14 predicted proteins | sample 5358111 | NCBI WGS metagenome assembly VFSW01 (sample SAMN11554181, study PRJNA540505) | mine drainage metagenome | isolation source: sediment from site ElyBrook_90M | place: USA: Ely Copper Mine, Vershire, VT | collected 2017 | reverse complement strand
CTACGGCTTTTAAATCATAAAAAAGTGATTTCCTAAAAAAAACAGGCGGTTTATAATGCCGCCTGTTTTTTATTTGATCATTTTATTTGGCGAATTCGACCGCCCGGGTTTCACGGATCACGGTCACTTTGATCTGACCGGGATATTGCATGCTTTCCTCAATCTTGCGAGCGATATCGCGCGCCAGGCGGGTAGCGTCCAGATCGTCGATATCTTCCGGGCGAACGATGATGCGCACTTCGCGCCCGGCCTGGATCGCATAACTCTGGCTGACGCCCTTGTATGAGTTGGCGATATCTTCGAGGGCGCGCAGGCGCTTGATGTATTGTTCCAGGTCTTCTCGGCGAGCGCCGGGGCGGGCGCCGGAAATGGCATCCGCCGATTCGACAATCACGGCTTCGACGCTCTCTTGCTCAGCCTCATGATGGTGAGAAGCGATAATATTCACCACGCGTGGGTTTACCCCGTGCCGCTTGGCGAATTCCGCACCGATCATGGCGTGGGTGCCATCGGTGTTGTGGTCCATGGCCTTTCCAAGGTCGTGCAGCAGCGCACCCGCCTTGGAGATATCCACATCGGCCCCCAGCTCGGCGGCAATCACGGCCGACAACTTGGTTACCTCGACGGCATGAGCAAGCTGGTTTTGTCCATACGACGTACGGTATTTGAGACGACCAAGCATTTTTAAAATCTCAGGATGCAAACCGGCTACCCCGGCCTCAAAGGCGGCTTCTTCACCGGCTTCGACAATGGCTTTATCGACGTCGCGCTGTTCTTCTGCGAGTACTTTTTCGATGTGCGCCGGATGGATACGCCCATCCAGGATCAAACGTTGTAAAGTACGCCGGGCAACCTCACGCCGCACCGGCTCAAAACACGAAATGGTGACGGATTCAGGGGTATCGTCAACGATTACATCCACGCCAGCCGCCTGTTCGAAGGCACGGATATTGCGCCCATTGCGGCCGACGATGCGGCCTTTCATCTCTTCATTGGGCAAGGTCACCACTGAGGTGGACACCTCGGCGACGTGGTCGGAAGCAACGCGTTGGATCGCATCGGCAATGATCTCGCGGGCACGTTTCTCGCCTTCCTGGCGAGCTTCCATTTCCACCTGGCGGATGATACGAGCCATATCCGAACGAGCTTCTTTCTCCTCTTCCGCCAGGAGAACAGCGCGAGCCTCTTCCATAGACATTTGAGCGATGCGCTGGAGTTCTTCCATTTGGGTCGAATAGGCTTTTTCGACGTCATTCGAGCGCTTATCCAGCGCACTCTGGCGTTTATTCAAAACCCCTTCGCGCAGTTCGTTTTTCTCCATGCGGTGGTCAAGTTCGGCCCGGCGCTTTTGTAAGCGGTCTTCCTCACGGGATAATTCAGCCCGGCGTCGGGTAATATCGCCTTCGGCCTCCTGGATGAGTTTTAATTCCTTGTCTTTCGCTTCCAACTCAATACTGCGCGCCTTTTCTTTAGCCACCAGGATGGTGTTATCAGCGCTGTTTTGTTGTTCCATACGGAACTTTTCATTCAGTTGGCGCGCTCTATTGTTCGATACAACAATTACGATCGGAATGCATGCCAGGATGACGAGTACTGCGATTACATATGCCACAATTTCCATGAACTTATCCTCTTTCTTTGTTTTAGTTTGGGGCTCTATCTTCTACAGACTGGAGTTCGGACCAAACCCGGCGCACGAGAGGCGCAATCGTTCCGTAAGTGAAGCCACGGCGCAGTAAATAAGCGCTCAGCCGCTCACGAAACTTATCCCAATCAAGTTTTGCCAACCGGTGAGCATATTGGACAGCAGCTTGATAGGCCAGTTCGTCATCATCCTCTGTTCCTTCGAGAGCCTTATCGATGTCTGAATCTGAAACACCTTTTTGACGTAATTCCATAGCCATCAACCGCCGGCTGCGCGGATGCGCAGCAGAACGGCCTTCAACCCACGAACGTGCAAATCGGTCATCGGCTACCAGCCCGTTAGAACGCAGACGTTCCAAAACTTTGTCGATATCCTGGTCTGAAAAACCTTTTTCAGACAATTTTCGACGAATTTCAGACTCTGTTCTCGAACGGTAACTGATAAATTTAACCGCATTATCCAGAGCAACTTCTCCGGCGTCTTGCTGCTGCAACCGGGCAATTTGTTCATCTTCCAATACTTGCCCGATGCTCAACCAGGCTGCCACGATCCTGGACAGGCCAAAAGCGAATTCGCCGTCCAGATAGACGTTAATGCGGTTCGGGTTCTTTTTTTGAGCTTTAAGCGCAGTGATTTTCTTGTCCATTAAAACACACAGCCATAGAATTACATGAAGATCCATGGCTGTCGAAACTTGAAGCGTGAAATCATTGGGCAACCTGTCTCGACAAATAATAATATTTGCCCGGACAGGATGATTGTTGAAATAATCAGGTTGAAAATCTATTAGCCAGCTCTATCATATAATGATCGTAACTCCCGGCTACTAGCTGCTCTCCGATTCGAACCGCAACAACCGGAAAATTCCTCGATGAGCAGTCCCCCAGACCTTCCAACCAATCAGAAAGCCCCGATTCCTTCGTAATTCCAACACTCACCCGAAAAATGTGAGTTATCTGACCCAAAGCTCGCAAATTCAAGTTTTCCAGCCAATGCCTGCTGCGATCTATCATACAGCAGAGATTAATGCAAATTTATCTACTAAATTATACTGTACTTTACCTGTTACGGAAAGTATTTATAAGAAGGTTCTCTGGGATTTGGCATGATAGGTCCCCGGATTTGGGGGGCACCACGGCAACTCCAAAAGAGACTATAATTCAGCCCCCTAGGCAAAAAATGAATAATTCTATATACTTCTACGGCGTGTTTGATTCCCCTACAAATTTATAAAGTAAGTTCGGGAAAACTGAATTTTTAGGTTGTTGCAGGCACTATAGCCGCCGGCAACAACCTAAAAATTCATTCTGAGGTAAATTAACTCTTGATAAAAAAAATCCAATTCCGTGCTAGTTCAATACCTGTAGCTTTATTAATTATTTGTGTGATCAGTTATGGTTTATTAATCCCCTGGCTTGGTTTTTATTGGGATGATTGGCCTTACTCATGGTTCGCCCACATCCTAGGGCCGTTGGGCTTTGTGAAAGCTTTTGCCAACGACCGGCCTTTCCTGAGCGTGATCTATATGATCACCACCTCGTTATTTGGGAACACTCCTTTATTGTGGCAGATATTTGGAGTTTTGACCCGTTTTCTAACCGCTTACACCCTGTGGTGGTCTTTGGGCAAAGTATGGCCTAAATATGGACGCCAGGTCGCAGCAGTCGCATTTCTTTTCGCGGTTTATCCCGGGTTTGGACAACAATGGATCTCGGTAATTTACAGCCAGGTGTTCATTGTTCTGGCAGCCTTCTTCTTCTCAATCGGATTGAATATCGTAGCAGACCAGAAACCCCGCTGGTATTGGCCCCTGACGCTGTTGGCCTTGATATGCTCGGCATTCAGCCTGTTTACAACTGAGTACTTCTTTGGATTAGAACTGCTCCGGCCCATGTTTCTCTGGATTGTAGCCGGGGAAAAAGGAATTGGCCTGCGCAAACGCGCGGCCCGTACGGCAATCCAGTGGCTGCCTTACCTGTTGGTGTGGGCGGGCTATGCAATTTATCACCTGTGGTTGCTGCATTCCAGTACCTATAAAGGGTATGAACTCCAGGTTTTCAATAATACCGGCGTTGGGCCGACAATCACGATCCTGCATTCCATCCAATCTGTTATTGACAGCATTGCTAAAGGTGGTTTCGCCGCCTGGACGCAGACCGCCAGTCTCTTCACCCTCCCGCTCGAGGTATCCTCTACCCTGCTGTACATACTCGTAGGGGTTTTTAGTTTTATCATCGCTCTTTTCTATTTTTTGAAGCTGAACCTGTCTCCTGAAATTGGCAGGGATGTGCCAACCGGCCATGAAGACCATTGGGGCATCCAGGCAGTTGTCCTGGGGTTGGCAGGGATTCTTCTCGGGCGCCTGCCGTCCTGGGCGGCGGGTTTGCAAGTGGGGATGACCTTCCCGTGGGACCGGTTTATGGTGTCAATGATGTTAGGGTCAGCCCTATTTGTTGCCGGCCTGATCGAACTGTTGATAAAAACCGAGAAACGAAAAATATATATCCTGGCAATTGTGCTGGCGTTTTCAGCAGCCTGGCAGTTTCAGGGCGCCAACACGTTCCGGCGGGCCTGGGATACCGAAAGAAATTTCTTCTGGCAACTGGCCTGGCGCATCCCCGGGTTGAAACCGAACACCTTATTACTCACTCCTGAATTTTCATTGCAGTTTTACAGTGACTACTCGCTATCCGCCCCACTCAACCTGATCTATGCTCCCAACCTTTCTGCCAGTGAGGCGATGCCTTATTTATTGCTGTACACCAAGGCTCGCCTGGATGGGTCGCTGCCAACCCTGGCGCCAAACACACCGGTTACGTTCGATTACCGGGCAATGACGTTTTCCGGAAATACATCGAATTCGGTGGCATTGTATATGTCATTTCCTGGCTGCCTGAGAGTGCTGGACAAAGACTACACCAATGAAAAATCAATCCCGAACCTTCCGGAAGAAATTCCTGCCATCACGAATTTATCACACCTTAGCCCTATCATTCCCAATCCTGACTCTCCGGCTGTACCGCCTGCCAAATGGTTTGGCGCCGAACCGGCGCATACCTGGTGTTATTATTTTGCAAAAGCAGAATTGGCGCGCCAGCAGCACCACTATCAGGAAGTGATTGACCTGTGGAATGAAGCCCAAAGTAAAGGCTTTTCGCCATCCATCCCCTCCGAAAAACTGCCATTTATTTATGCTTATGCTTACTCAGGCCAAATTGATACTGCACTGCAGATGACCCGTGATATCATTACGGCAGAGCCAAAATCCGATACGGGAATGTGCTATACGTGGAATAAAATCAGCAATGCTATCCCGCGCCTCCCGGCGAACGAGGCAAAATTTAAGATTTTGTTTAAAGAACTGCGGTGCAACTGACAAGGAAGGCTATGGGATTTACCTGTTCCGTTGTCATACCTGTTTATAACAGCCAGGCCACTTTACGCGAACTGGTAACCCGGCTCGGGAAAGTGATGCCGCAGCTTTGCGACAAGTTCGAGGTAATCCTGGTCAATGATGGCAGCCGAGACCAATCCTGGCCGGAGATCTGCACATTGGCAAATGAATATCCCTGGGCCAGGGGAATTAATATGATGCGCAATTATGGCCAGCACAACGCCTTGTTGTGCGGCTTACGGGCTGCAAAATACGAGATTACGATCACAATGGATGATGACCTTCAACATCCCCCTGAAGAAATCGGCGTCCTCCTGGCAAAATTCTGCGATGAGTTTGACGTGGTTTATGGGATACCCAAAAAACTGCCCCATTCTTTATGGCGCAATTTTTTCTCCCTGCTAACCAAGCGCTTACTGGCTTTTGTGACAAACATACCAACTGTGCAGTACGCCGGATCCTTTAGAGCGCTTCGTACCGAACTGCGTGAAGCATTTGCTACCTTCCAAAGTCCCAACGTCATCCTGGATGTACTGCTTTCCTGGGGAACCACCCGCTTTACTTTCGTCCAGGTTGAGGAATCGCCACGAGAAGTTGGCAATTCTAATTATAATTTCGTAACATTATTTAGCCACGCCATGTCGATTCTGGTTGGATTCAGCACTGCCCCTTTAAGGCTGGCCAGTATGATCGGTTTCGCCTTCACCATCCTGGGCATTATCATCTTCGCTTACGTGATCATCCTGTTTTTTGTGGCCGGGAGCATTCCGGGCTTTCCATTCCTGGCCTCGATTATTTCGTTATTTAGCGGAACGCAGCTCTTCGCCCTAGGAATCTTTGGCGAATACCTGGCAACCGTCTTCGACCGCAGCATGGAACGCCCGGTATACATGATCCGCGAAATTACCGGATCGGGTGAGACGCGTTAGGGACTGGCTCAGGCTATGAACTGTGTCATTTTGCAACCGTCTTATATCCCATGGCGCGGCTATTTTGATCAGATTAAAAAAGCAGATCTTTTCATTTTTTACGATGACGTGCAATATGATAAACACGGCTGGCGCAACCGCAACCGGATCAAAACTCAACAGGGCTGCCAATGGGTCACTATTCCCGTATATTCAAAAGGGGTGGTTGAAAAAGGCCTGCCGATCAACCAGGTAAAAATCAATTGGAGCGAAAATTGGAACGATAAACACTGGCGTTCGATCCAACAGGCTTACAGTAAGGCCCCGTATTTTGAGCAATATAGCGACTTTTTAGAGCCTTTTTTTCAACAGCACCCCGAATTTCTAGCCGATTTCACCATCGATTTGACCATGGCGATTGCCAGGCAGTTAGGCATCGCGCATACACGCTTCATCCGTTCTTCAACCTTGCAAGCCGCCGGGACCAGGACCGACCGCCTGATCGCCGTCTTAACCAGTGCAGGCGCCACCCACTATATCAGCGGCCCTTCCGCCCAGGATTACATCGAAGAAGATAAATTCAAATCCGCCGGTATCAGCCTGGAATATATGCAATACAATTACCCTGAATATCCCCAACTTTACCCGCCTTACGATCCATTTGTATCAATTATCGATCTTTTATTCATGACAGGGCCTGAAGCGCTTAATTTTTTTGGATAAATGAATTCTTTGAACTGAGGTGTCTTTTGGAAAACCCGATCAAAGTTGATTTCAATAAACCCTATCTGGCCGGAAATGAGATGGATTACATGGCTCAGGCTGTACAGAACGCGCATATTTCTGGCGACGGACCATTCACCAAAAAATGCAGCGCCCAACTTGAGCAGATCCTGGGCAGCCCAAAAGTACTGCTTACCACCTCATGTACCCACGCTCTGGAAATGGCGGCGTTATTGCTAAATATCCAGCCCGGCGACGAAGTGATCTTCCCGGCCTTCACTTTCGTCTCGACCGTGAATGCCTTTGTATTGCGTGGGGCCAGGCCCGTTTTCGTGGACATCCGACCCAATACTTTAAATTTTGACGAGACACGCCTGGCAGACCTGATTACCCCGCGTACCAGGGCAATTGTGCCAGTGCATTACGCCGGTGTTGGCTGCGAGATGGACCCGATTATGGCCATCGCCCAAGCGAACGGCATCGCGGTAGTCGAAGATAATGCTCACGGGTTGTTCGGAAAATACCGCCAGCGTCCGCTGGGCACTTTCGGCTGTCTGGCGACACAAAGTTTTCACGAGACCAAGAATATTACCTGCGGCGAAGGCGGCGCCCTGGTAATCAACGATCCCCGTTTCATCGAGCAAGCTGAGATCCTGCGTGAAAAAGGCACCAACCGCAGCCGTTTTTTCCGCGGCCAGGTGGACAAATATTCCTGGGTTGACCTGGGTTCCAGCTATTTACCATCGGATATCCTGGCAGCTTACCTGTATGCCCAACTTGAACAGTGGCAGGATATCCAGGCGCGGCGCACACGCATCTGGAATTACTATTACCAGGCCCTGGGCGGTTGGGCCGAAGAACACAACGTGCGGCTGCCCTTCGTGCCCAGCCACTGTGATCAGGCTTTTCATATGTTCTATATGCTCATGCCAGACCTGGACCAACGCCAGGCAATGATCAGGCACCTCAGATTGAATGGCATCAACAGCGTTTTTCATTACCTGCCCTTGCACCTTTCTGACATGGGACGCAAATTCGGCGGAAAATCTGGCGATTGCCCGGTCACTGAAAAGGTCAGCGACCAGCTTTTACGTTTGCCTTTCTATAATGAACTGACCGAAGCGGATCAGGCTCTCGTCGTCCAATCGATTAAAAATTTCAACCCGAATTAGAGAATTCCAGATTTAAGGTTGTGAGCGTGGGTGACCACGCGCACAACCTCAAATGTGGAGATCATTCACTGAAAGGAATATTTATGATCCGTATCACCCGCGAGGACGCATTGGAATATCACCGGCTGGACAACCGGCCCGGAAAGCTTTCCGTCGTCCCTACGAAACCTCTCCAGACCCAACGTGATTTGAGCCTGGCTTATACACCAGGAGTGGCTTACCCGGTGCTGGAAATCGAAAAAGATCCCCGGCTGGCCTACGAATATACCAACAAAGGCAACCTGGTGGCGGTCATCTCCAATGGTACCGCTATACTTGGCCTGGGGGATCGTGGCGCTCTGGCCTCAAAACCGGTCATGGAAGGCAAAGGGGTGTTGTTTAAAAAATTCGCCGATATCGACGTGTATGACATCGAACTCAACAGTCACGACCTCGAGATGATAATCAACGTAGTGGCAGCTATCGCCCCCACTTTTGGCGGGATCAACCTGGAAGATATCTGCTCGCCGGGTTGTTTTTACGTCGAACAGAAACTGCAAGCCATGCTGGATATCCCGGTCTTCCACGATGACCAGCATGGCACAGCGATTATTCTCGGCGCGGCGCTGATAAATGCCCTCGAACTGACCGGCCGAAAAACCAATGAGATAAAGGTAGTCTTTTCCGGCGCCGGAGCGGCTGCGATTGCCTGCGCCAACCAATTGGTCAGAATTGGCGTACCCCGCCAAAATATCTGGATGTGCGACGTGGGCGGCCTGGTCTATCTCGGCCGCAAAGAAGAAATGTTTCCTGAGAAAGAAATTTACGCCCAGGGTGAAGTCCCCGGCACGCTGGCTCAGGCCCTGGTCGGAGCAGACGTATTCATTGGCCTTTCGGTAGCCAATATCGTCAAACCCGAGATGTTAAAGAATATGCGCGCCAACCCGATCATTTTTGCCATGGCTAACCCAGAGCCAGAAATAGACTACGACCTGGCGCGGGCCACTCGCCCGGACGCAATTGTGGCTACCGGTCGATCTGACCTTCCCAACCAGATCAATAACGTTTTAGGTTTCCCGTTCATCTTTCGCGGGGCGTTGGATGTGCGCGCTACTTCAATCAACGAACCCATGAAAATCGCCGCCTCTCTGGCCCTGGCAGCCCTGGCCAAAGAACCGGTAACCGGCGAGGTTTTAAAAGCTTACAACCTGGAATCTCTTGAATTTGGTAAAGACTACCTGGTGCCCAAAGCTTTAGACGCGCGCGTGTGCCTATGGGAGGCTCCTGCCGTGGCTGAAGCGGCTATTCAGAGCGGCGTGGCGCGTCTGAAGATCAATATGGATACATACCGCGCCGAATTGACTCAAAGACTGTTATGCGAACCGGGGACAAACATGCTAAAATAATCACATGAGTACACCAACTCCTCTTCCAAATCGTCCTCGTCCGCTGCCCGATCCAAAGCATCGAAAACAGACTTTTTGGCAAATTTGGGTCCCATTGTATTTGAGTATCCTGGTGGTCCTGTTCCTGGCTGTGCTAGCAGCAGTTTCAGCCGGAAACCCAGCCGTGACGGAAATATCTCAACTGTCAACAGTGTATCTGGTTACGCCGGTTTTGATCATCGGGTTTGTAGTCTTCGTCTTGCTGGGGGCGGTCATTTATGGCCTGAGCAAGCTTTTGAATATTTTGCCGGTCTACACCCGCATGGTACAGGGCTTTTTCCGCCAGATGGCGGTGTTTGTTCGTATGTGGAGTGATAAATCAGTCCAGCCGGTCCTGGCGATCAGGACCTGGTGGGCAGGTTTTGAAGCTGCGCGAAAACACATCAGCCATTGATTTTTTCGTAATTAAAGAAATCACTTTTTTATTTCCGGAAAGTTCCTAACGAGGTCATTATGGAAGAATCGGGTAATTGGAAAACGAAGGCCCTGATTATCGGGGGAGTAGCAGGACTGCTGACCGGATTATTGGCTGCCTATTTGTTCATTCAGCGCGCTGAACAAGAAGAAGAAAAGCCCAAGCTGTCGGCAGGTGAAGGGGTAAAAGTAGGCGTGGGAGTCATGGGACTGCTAAAATTGATCGCAGATATGGGCAGCCGAAAATAGTCGTGCATGGATAGCCTGCCTGTACTGAGTTTTTTGATCGCCGGGCAGCTCCGCCGCGATTATATCATCACGAGTAGTGGCAAAGTTTTTCTCGACGTTCCGGGAGGCAGCTTACTATATTCAGCCGCCGGATTGGGAGTCTGGGAAAGAGATGCCGGCTTGATCGGTAGAGTCGGGGCGGATTATCCCGTTGATTGGCTCGATAAAGCCACCAGGTTCGGCTTCGACCGGCGTGGGGTGCGCTTTCTGCCCGATCCACTCGATCTGCGCAGTTTCATCGCCTATGCTGACCCGGATATCCGCCTTGTGGAGAACCCGGTCCTCCAATTCGCCCGGCGCGGACTGCCCTTTCCCAAGTCGCTGCTGGGGTTCGCCAACCCGCCGCCCCACCTGGACAGCAAGACTCAGCCTGAAATTACCACCATCCGGCTGAAGGATATGCCCCAGGATTATTTTGATGCAACGGCTGCCCACGTGTGCCCGCTCGATTTTCTGAGCCAGACCCTCTTGCCATCTTCTTTACGACAGGGACACATCTCGACCATCACCCTGGACCCTGCTCCCAGTTACATGAACCCGATTTTTTGGGATGAAATTCCGGCAGTTCTGCACGGGCTAACTGCTTTTATGACCAACGAAGAAAAGCTCATGAACTTGTTCCAAGGGCGCAGCTCCGATTTGTGGGAAATGGCCGAAACGTTGGGTAACCTGGGCTGCGAAATTATCGTCATCAAACGCGGGGCGCGCGGTCAATATCTTTATTCGCACGCCAACCACACCCGCTGGATGGTCCCGGCTTACCCGAGCCATTCTAATGACCCCACCGGGGCAGGCGATGCTTTTTGCGGCGGCTTCCTGGCCGGCTATCGTAAAACGTACGATCCCCTGGAAGCCTGTTTATATGGAAATATTTCCGCTTCCCTGGTTATTGAAGGGACCGGCCCATATTTTGTGCTGGATGCGCTTCCCGGCCTGGCCAACGCTCGGCTGGAGGCATTTCGCAATATGCCGCATAAGGCATAAAGTTCCAATTTTTTAGATGTGAAGAGCGTAGCTTTTCACATCTAAAAAATTGGTACTTTAGCGCAATTTGATCAATTCATACACCTGCACCGGTTCGCGCTTATTCTTGGCAATCACCGGTTCAACCTGGATCGCCCAGACCCAATCCTTAACCTTTTCGTAGGTCGGCTGGGAAATCAGGATCTGCCCGTGACCGGCGTTTTCCTGAATGCGTTTGGCGGTGTTGACGCTGTCTCCGATAGCAGTATATTCCAGACGTTTTTCAGTACCCACCAGGCCCAGAATTGCCTCGCCGGTATGGATACCGACCCCAAATGAAAGCTGACAACTCGGCGGCATGACCTTGTGCAGTTCAACCACCGCAGCACGGATTGCCAAAGCAGCCCTGATCGCCCTTAAAGTATGGTCGGCCTGGGGGATTGGCGCATTGAACCAGGCCATGACAGCATCCCCTAAAAATTTATCGACGGTGCCTTCTTCATTCAAGACTGCATCGGCGGCTGCCCCAAGGTATTGATTAAGCACCGAAACCAGTTCTTCAGGTTGTACCGTTTCACTGAAGCCGGTAAACCCGCGGATATCTGAGAAGAGCACGGTAATTTCGGCGCGCCGGCCCCCAAGTTGTAACGAGTTTGGATCGAGCTGGTCAATGACCGCCGGCGACACCATTTTCTCAAACAGTCTTCGCTGCGCTTCGAGGTGCTTCTTCTCGGTCAGATCTTCCATGACAATGGCCACCCCCTGGGTGGTCTGTTGGGCATCCTTCAGGGGAGATAAGCTGAAACGCAGGTCGATCAACCCACGCGATGGCAGGTTTGGGCTGGCTTCCAGTCCAAGCACCTGTTGGTTGGTTTGCAATACGTGTTCAAAATGCGGCCTTAACATCGGCATCAAGGGCGGCAAGATGAAAGTAAGGTCCTTACCTACCATGGTCTGGGCTGCCTGACCCAGGATGGACTCTGCAGCCCGATTGCACAATACAATCCTTTCGCCGATGTCTGCGGTAAGCACCCCGCTGGCCATGGAAGAGAACACGTTGTCCATGATATTCTTCAACTGGGTCACTTCTTCCAGAGTGTGTTTCACCGAGGCGAACAAGCGCGCATTTTCAATGGCGACGGCGGCCTGATTGGTGAAAGCATCTAAAAGATCCAGGTCTTTTTGGGTGAAAAGGGCGGTTCGGATGCGGTGATCGACGTAAATCACACCGGTTAAGTCACCTTTGACTTTAAGCGCCACGCAGACGATCGAACGGATATTATAAGCGACAATACTATGCTGCCCGGTGAACCGCGGGTCTTCCTGGGCATTGGTGGTCAGCACAGGCTGACCGGAATTAATCACACGGTAGATAACCGTATGGCTGATTGAGATTTCCGAAGGATCGATAGATTCCTGAGTCCAGTTGCGAGCGATACGGATGGTCAGCTCACCGGCTTCGTTCTTCAACATTAAAAAGCCACGTTCTGCGCCGGTCAGGCGGATGATATTGTCCATAACGACTTGCAGGACCTCGTTTAATTCCAGCGAGGAATTGATCACCTGGCCAACTTGGGTCAGAGCGCGCAGGCTGCGCCGCTCCTCTTCCATAGACCGGGCTAAATTCTGGAGTTGGAAAACGATGCCTGATAACTGTTGAACGCCTTCGTACACACTTTGAGGAATAGATGCAGAGCGGGCCTGTAATAAGACATTCCGCATCGTATCTGAAAGTGTCTTTAAGCGGACTAATAGCGAATCTAACGTTGAAAAGCTGGTGGACTCGGGCGGACGTTGCTCCATAAGGCCTCAATTTAATCTATTTTAATAATCCCCATGGCTAGATTATAACCCCGTTATGCGATGGATCCAAGTCGAAAGCACCCGCCTCCATAATTCTCGATTAGCAATGCGAGCCCGGGAGAAATCGACCGAATGAGGGCTGTATTCGGCTTTCAGATATTCATCAAGGAAAGCCTGGATGGACGCTTCGCCGGAGGGCAGAACCGAAACCAATATTTCCGATCGTTCGGATGGCGTTTGGCCAGGAACCACCTGCCGGCCCAGGAATCTCAACATCCAGTTTATGTGAAAATACATCCACTCCATCTCAGAAAGCTGAGCGCGCCAGGCCCACTGTTCTAACCAGGGGGGAACAGGCAGACCACGCCGCTGCATGGCGCTGACAGTCCAGACTGGCAGGAGGTGCAGGCGAGTGTGCTGCCACATGTACCCAAACAGCACAAATAATCCCAGAATAGAAACCGTGATGAATAGCGGAATGCCAAAACGTTCCAGGATGACGGTCAGGGAGGTTGGATTTCCGGCATTATTATCAACACCGGTTGGCTGGAGAGGGGGGACAATTGGTTCATTACGAACGCCTTTGCGAAGTTGAGTATCCTCGTTGTTTTGAGACACATCCGCGCCCAGGGGTAGATTGGTAGCCGGCTGCGATGTAGTCGGTTCGAATTCAACCCATCCGGCGTTGGTAAAGAATACTTCAGGCCAGGCATGGCTGTCATGTTCTTTGACCTTGAAAGACACTTCATTCTGGTCACTGGTGCCTTCTGCATAACCCACAGCCATGCGGGCCGGAATACCGATCGAGCGCAGCATTAGAACTTCGGCGCTGGCGTAGTAATTGCAAAAGCCTTTTTTATAATCGAACAAAAACCAATCGATGGGATCCCGGTTGGCCGGTGGATTGGGGATGACGGCCTGGTAAGTGATCGCACTGCGCAGATAATTGGTAATCGCCATTACCTGGTCATATTGGGTTTGCTTGCCGTCGGTAATCGTAATCGCCAGATCCTTGATACGCTTTGGCATATCAGGTGGAACCTGCAGATAACGGCTGGTGACCCAATCCGGGTAATTTTGGTTAGCGGCGAGCAACTGTGTGATGGTTGGGGTGCTTACCCAGGATTCCACGCTAAAGATTTCACCAGGTTCTAAGGGTGTATCCGCCTGCAAAGAGACCAGGTCGGACACATCGGGTAGATTGGCGCGCAACACGCGGGCGGTGCGGCTGGCTGAAACTGGGACATCCGGGGCAAAGATGGTACGCTGCGAAGAAGATTCGGGCGTGATAGAAAAGGTGAGGAATTGGCGGCCAATCCAGTTCTGCAACTGGTAATTCCATTCTCGGGGAGTTTTCGTTTCCTCGATCTCCTGGGTACTGCGCCAATAACCCAGAGCGTAATGATCGTAGCTGTAGCCACGCCAGTAATATCGTTCTCCTGGGGGTTTCGGAGAGGAAGCCGTTACCGTGAAAAGCAGGTTATCACCCAACAACTGGCCCGTACCCAGTCTCATCTGGTCGGGAAAGGCGGTAACTCCATACACCGGTTTCCCTCTCAAACCGGCAACAATATTTCCCAGGCGGTTGCGTATACTATCCCAGGTAATCGTAGTCCGTTCTTGGGCCGGTGTGCCCGGTTGTAAAGCCTGGGTAAAAAACGGAAAATTCCAGGCAATCAAAATGACAATCAAACCACCCAGGAAGATTGTCCCGCCTACGTTCAACCCGACGTCCGGATCCAGGACGGCCCCCTTCTCTTCCCAATCTTTGCGAGAGTTCAAGAAAAATACCCGGCTGATGAGCATAAGCGAAAGCAAAAAGAAAATCCCATCAAACCAGGGTCTGAGCACGAAATCTCGATCATAATAATCGATTGTCCCAAGGGCGATAGCAGCGATAAACAGGGGCACCCAGGGTCTTCCATGGCGTACGAGTTGGTAACTGGCGGTAAGGCTGATCAGCCAATACAACAGGCTCATCAACGTCATGAATAAAAGCGGGTCCAGGACCGGTTGGTTATGTAAAAAAAGGTTTATAGAATAATTCAGCCGTCCGTCAAGACTCGCCAAACGTTCTGGCCATTGAACGCCTTCTCCCAGAGTCAAACCAAGCTGCCAGATGATCAAGACAACCGTATAAAAAATTCCCATCCAAACCACCCAACGGCTGCGAAACCGGCTCTTTCCGAGGAAGAATCCCAATAAGAGCCCCAGACCTACCAGAGTCTCCAACCGAAAAAGGTCTTTCGTCCAGTTAGTTTCCTGAACACGCCAGACGACCATCCAGATCGCGGCGACCAGGGTTAATATTGCTGAAGTATCCCACCAACGAGATCCTTTATTTTCCATATTTTGAGTGTACAATATTAATTACGAAATCGTCAACCTTTATCAGACAATGGAGGTCGAAATGCGGTCAATAGGCCGGTTCCTAACGGGGTTTATTTTTGGTGGTTTGGTAGGCTTGGGCATGACCCTCATCCTCACTCCTCATTCGGGCGAAGAAAACCGTACTTACGTTGTAAAGTATGTTGACCATGTGAAAGAAGAAGTGCAGATGGCGATGCTTGAAAAACGCGCTGAATTAGAACAGGAATTAGCGCATCTTCGCCAGCCACAAACGCCTTAAGGTATCCAAATTTTTGTATGAGCGTGCCCACCCACGCTCATACAAAAATTAGGATATTAATGCTCGACGGACACCCGGTAACCGGCTGTCTGGCGGGTAAAGGGGGTCGAACCGCTGACCACCAGAATTACATCCGAATTCAGTTTCAGCGGCAGGCTGAGGGAATTATCGGCGGTTAACTGTAATTTATCAACAGTCACCTGGCTGCCCTCGTGGATCAAAGAAACCAGAAAGGTTTGAGGAAGACTGTTCTGGATGCGGACAAAACCGGCAGCATTCCATCCGCCGCTGTCTTTCTCGAAATCAGTGCTGTAGTTAATGGCAGGGATGGAAATATCGTCCAGCAGTAAACCCTCGCCGTTCACCCCAGGGTCGGTGACGTATTCGAAGCGCAGAGTGACTTTCGAGCCTGCGTATTTGGATAAATCGACCTTCTCTTCTCTCCATCCAGCGCTGGCGCCGTTGTAGCCGCAGCCATAACTGTTGCCAGATGGGTTATCTTTCGTGCAAGAGGGTGTATTAAGGATTACCCAATCCTGGCCGTTTTGAGAAGCCTCCAGATAAGCGTAGTCATAATCTTTCTCTAAATCGTACCAGGCCGAATAGTCAATGCTGATCGGCCCACTGACCGAAGAAAAATCAAATGTCTGCTCTAATTTCATATCCGAGTCATCGCCCTTACTTGACCAGAGCGCATAATCACCGGAATGGGCGTTGGTAGGCAATATTCCGACTTCAGCCGAACCCGCAAACTTCAAAGTGTAATCGCCCCGGCAAGAAATCCGGATGTAATCGACACCGTACTGGTTGACCGTGTTGTCTTGTGGTTTGGATGGGCAAGAGTTTATCGACTCGGTCTCGGAGAATTTTGGAGCATCCAGGTAATTCTTATAACTATAGCGCCCATCGCCCACGTTCGGGTCCTGGAGGAAATTCGCTACTGCCCAATCAGAAAAGAGGTCATCGGCTGTGATTATTTTTCCGGTAAGCGGGTCTACTTCATTCAGATCCTTGAGCGTGCCATCGATGCTATCGAGGCCATTGCGCTGATCGGCGACCAGAGCCTGTGTGGCAGTATCCCCAAACCGGTCGAGGAAGTACTTGACAAACATATAGGCAACGCCATAATGCACGTCGCGTTTGTTCGGATCTGTCGGCCAATCCGTTAACATGGTATCCGGCTGGGAGGCGTAAAGAAAGGCCTTGTCGCCGCGGCCGTAGCCGTTCAAGTCGACGGCCAGCTCAGAAAAGCCTTCATTCAACCAGGCTTCTTCGTTGCGGTCTTTATTCCAATGAATCATATGTTGGAATTCGTGAGCCAGTACCCCGAAAGTATACGTTGCATCCAGTTGCTGGCTTGAGGCGACCATGAATCCTTCATGGGCATTCGAATATTTATAAGCCTGAGGTGGGACTTCATCGACCGCAGCAAAATAGCCGGCAATGTGCGAGCCAAGGGTCTTGGCATACACCAGGTAAAGATGGACATCATTATCGATCCCGGGAGACCATTCACTGCCGAAGAATTTTCTATCGGTCGGGTAAATTTTATTCTCAAACTCATCCGCCAACGTCTTTAGCTTATCGGCATCGACGGGGACCCCATTTTCTACCCAGAAATAAAGATGAGGCGTTTCGTATTGGAGGGCAGCCGTGATCTGGTAATTCTTGTTCGTATCGTTATCCAGGACCCAAAATTGCTTGGTTTCACCAACCTTATGAGGAGCATTGGGGTCAGGCACTGTTTCAGGAATGTTCTTAATTCCACTCAACCTTCCGGCAAGCTCGCGCAGGTCGGAATTGGGGACGATATTGTTTTCGAGCGTATTTAAATTTTCGGCAGCCGTCTGACTGGGTGGGGTTCCAAATAGCAGCGGGAGAGCGGTTGGCGTCGGTTCCTGAAAAGGAGAATCGGTTATTCCAATAAAAGGCGTGGACGTAGCAGGATTTGCGAAGTTGTAGCCGAGAATCCCCAGCCCCAACAAGATGACACAACAGCAAAAAATTACGATTACGATGACCAGGGCTGTCGCCCACTTTGGCCAGGAACTCATCATTCACCTCCAGGGATAGCAGCCAATATTATTTAATTGTTGCTCACGCAGGAATAATTGGAGAAAACACACAAATTTACCTGATACTATCACAAAAATTCGACTTTGTCGTAAAGAAAAGTTAATTTTTGGTTCTTGCAGGTACTACGTACCTGCAACAACCCAAAATTCACTCGTACTCGAGGCGGTCACCAATCCGAGGGCAAACCATAGATAAGGTAAAGCAAAAGAATCGACGCTAAAGCCCTCAAAAACCAGGGCAATGATGACCAATTTCCCCATCAGGGCCAGCATTTTTCCGCGCTGGCCTGCATCATTTTTTTCGAGCCAGCCAGAGGTATGCCAGGCCAGGAATAACCAGCAAACGAAGAATGCAAAACCAACCAGGCCGGTCTCTGCCAGCAGACGCACCCACAGACTTTTGATATTCGGCAGCGGGGTGTCTACATACATCAATCTGCGCACCTCGACCAACCCCCAACCAAAACCAGACATCTTTTCCGGAAAGTAAAAACCCGCATTGCCCAACCCGACTCCCAGCCAGGGATGATCGTTAAATACTTCCCAGCCGGCCTGCCAGTAAACTACCCGCGAGGCAAAGGTGAGTTGTTCAGCATATTTTAGAAAAGGGTCTGGCACATCGAAGGAAAATTGAAATAAATTCTTCATACGCGGGTCAAGCTTACTCAAACCAAAACCTGCCCCAACCGCCACTGCCAGGTAGGAGAGGAACAGAGCCATAAGGATCATACTGGAGATAAATTTACGCCGGGAAGCCGACCAGGCTTCCCCACTCGCCGGCGTGCGAAAGCGCCCAGAAAGTCTGTTTTGGATCCAGGCGGTCAGCCATAAGCTGCCCTTGAAAATCAAGTAGGCTAACATGAGAAAAAAAGCCAACATGCCAACTCTCGACAGAGAAAGGAACATGGTGGCTGCGCCGGCGGCCAGGAGGGCATCTTCGAAAATGAACCCTGC
>VFSW01005708.1_pt1 | contig 18394 bp, 13 predicted proteins | sample 5358111 | NCBI WGS metagenome assembly VFSW01 (sample SAMN11554181, study PRJNA540505) | mine drainage metagenome | isolation source: sediment from site ElyBrook_90M | place: USA: Ely Copper Mine, Vershire, VT | collected 2017 | reverse complement strand
ATGGAGAGGTGCTGCGGGTCGTCCGAGATGATCAGCAGCTCCGCACCCAGCCGTTTGAGCTGGGCGATCAGGTCGAGCATATCATGGGTGATGGCGCCCTGGGGGGCCACCACGATCACCGGAAAGCCTCGGGTAACCGTTGCCACCGGCCCATGCCGGAAATCGGCCGACGAGTACGGTTCAGCGACAACCTGGGTAAGTTCTTTCACCTTGAGCGCCACCTCAAAAGTCGTGCTGTAATTGTAGCCACGTCCGATCACATTGCAATGGGAGATATAACGATAACGTTCGACATGCTTGATAGCCGGTTCCAGGTCGAGAAATGCCCTTTGCATGGCCTGTGGGACGCGTTCAAGGTCCTTCAGACGCTGGTCGTTTTCTTCCAGGCAGCACGAGAACAGCGCCATAGCGGCCAACGAGGCAGTGTAGGTCTTCGTGGCAGCTACGGCCTTTTCAAGCCCGGCGTGCAAATTGATCACGTGGTCGGCAGCCTTGGCCAGGGGAGATTGTTCGAAATTGGTGATCGCCATGGTTGGGCGGCCCTGTTTGTGGGCTTCAGACAGCACCGAGACGATATCGGGGGACTGCCCCGACTGAGAAATCCCGATCACCAGGGCTTCCGAAAGGTCGGGGGGACATTCATACAGGGTAAAAAGGGAGGGAGTAGCCAGGGCGACTTGCAGGTGGTTGTGGGCTCCGAACAGGTACTGGGCATAGCGTGCGGCATTGTCAGAAGTGCCGCGGGCGGCGATGACCACATACTTAAAACGGGTGCGCAGGTCGCTGGCTATCTTGGTAACGTGCTCGGTTTCTTTCTCCAGCAGCTCACGGATCACTTCGGGTTGGGAGTGAATTTCAGCTTCCAGAATCGATGTCGACATGGCTTCTCCTATGAAATTATTCTAAAGGTGCATTTTTCAGGTTTGTGGGGCACTGCTTATCAAACGCGAAAAAATAATTTCCGCATTTTTCGCATCGTTTCTTAGTATAAGAGGGTTAAGATAAATGGTCAATAACGCGTTCATCCAATAAAAAACTGGTGTATACTTTCCCTATCCCACATTCATCCCGGATCATCCCAAAGAGGTCACTCATGGTCAAGGTAGATCAAATTGACGTTAACTCCAGAGCCCAGGTTAATGAATTTATCATGTTCCCCTTTCAATTATACAAAGACGTACCCCAGTGGGTGCCTCCTTTCCTTATGGATATTCGCGCCATGATGAATCCTAAAAAGCACCCTTTTTACGAGCACTCCGAGGCGGATTTCTTCGTGGCCCGCAGGGATGGAAAGATTGCCGGGCGCATCGCCGCCCTGGAGAACAAACCCTACAACAAATATCACGGTACAAAGCAGGCGGTATTTTACCTGTTTGAGACCGAGGATGACCGTGAAGTGGTCAGCGCACTGTTTGAGCGGGTCTATGACTGGGCACACAAGCGTGGTTTGAATGCTTTGATCGGGCCCAAGGGGTTTAGCGCATTTGACGGATACGGCATCCAGGTCGAAGGCTTTCAGCATCGCCAGATGATGACGATGATGAATTACAACCTCGCCCACCTGCCTACCCACATGGACGCCCTGGGCTTTACCCGCGAGGTCGATTTTGTTTCGTGCTACATGCGCCGGGACAAGTTTGCCCTGCCTGAAAAAGCCCGGTTAATTGCCGACAAAGTGAAAGAACACGGCACCTTCGAAGTTAAGAATTTTGAGAATAAGGCCGAGTTGAAAAAATGGGCCTGGCGCATCGGGCAGGCGTATAACAAAACCTTCGTCAATAACTGGGAATATTATCCCTTCACCGAAGCCGAGATCAAATTTGTGGTCGACAGCCTGATCACGGTTGCAGATCCCAAGTTGATCAAGTTGATCCTGCACAAGGGCGACGTGGTAGGGTTCCTGCTGGCTTTCCCGGACGTTTCGGCGGCTCTCCAGCGTGGAAAAGGCCGCATCACCCCCTGGGGCGTAGTCGACATCATGATGGAGATGAAGCGCACGAAATGGGTCTCGCTGAACGGCGTGGGTGTGCTCCCCGAATACCATGGCCGGGGTGGAAACGCCCTGATGTACTCGGAGATGGAAAAAACCATCAAGGACTTTGGTTTTATCCATGCCGAACAGACTCAGATGGCCGATACGGCTGTGCAGGTGCGCAAGGATATGATCACGATTGGCGCCGAAATTTACAAGCGCCATCGCGTGTATCATAAGGATATATAGGAAAAAGATCGCTTCCAACCCGGCTTCGAAGAAGCCGGGTTTTTGATTGGTAGGGGCCAAAGAACCCGGTTGTGAAGAAAAAAGCCGGGTTATAAGCCGGGGTTTTTATATGTGGCGAATCCTAAATAGTGCAATCGCTTTCGAAACTGTGTACGCCGCCCACAGGCAGGTGAAGGGCACCAGGGGCAGGTAATAGCGTTGCCAGGGGATAGGCAGAAACCAGATCAGGGTGATGAAAATCAGCACGGTGCTCAAGAGGAATAACTGGGTAAACCGTTGGGAAGGGTCGCGGTGGGGCAATGACCTGGCGGCTGCCAGGCAGATTCCGCTCAAAGATACGATCAACAGGATGCCCCCGCCAATAAATCCGCCCAGTAACTGGTTGAATGGATCAGAAAAATAGGCGGCTTCGGCGGGTCTGGTCTGCACCACGTAGTTGCCAATATCGGCAACGGCCGGACGGTTGATAAATAACTGCGCTGCCAGCCCGAGCAGGCGCTGAGATAAAGACCCCAGCAGCATATCCGGCCGGACGGCGCCCATGGCGGCAACCTGGTTATTGATCAGGTTCTGGCGCGCGCTGATGGCGGCCTGGGCCGCCTGCACCGGGTTATTCCATAGAAAGGGATTTAATAACCCAATTACGGCAATGAAAACCAGGCCGAACAGGGCTGAATCAAGCAGCTGTTTGGAAAGAGTTTGTTTCTGCTGGGCGCCTTGCCATAATAAAAACACCAGCCCAACCAATGCCAGCACGCCGGCCGACTGCTTGCTGCAAAAAACCAGGGCCGCCGGGATGGCGATCAACCAGGCCGGCCTGACCGGCCGGGTGAGCGCCCACAAGAACAGGGTGATGGTAAAGATCAGCCCGCTTTCGGCCATGGCGCGCCGGGTGTGTAATAACACCAGCGGGTTGGCTGCCAGAAGCAGCAGGGCGGCCCAGCCCATGGCGCTGCCGCCAAGCGCCTGGCCGCTCTTGAAAATAAAGAACAGGCTGAAAGGGAAAAGGATGGCCACACTCAAACGGGCAACCAGCAGCAGCCGTGTGTCAGGAAAAGCCCCGGCGGCCTGGTTGGCGTCCCAGGATTTCGACCAATCCCAATCGACCGGCAGAGCCGCCAGGCCGGCGATCTTGCGCCCGATCCCGATTAAATCGCGCGCCAGGGGGGCATCCAGCTCGCGGTAGGTCTGGCGCACGGCCTGCGTAGGCGCAGCCGACCAGAACAGGGCGGCCGGTTGGGTGAAAAATGTGTCGACATCCGCGCTCATGAAGATCTGCGTGCTTTCATCCGGATGAAAGGGTATGCCGTCCAGACCGCTCAGATAGACCAGGCTCAACGCCAGGATGATCACGGGCAATAGCACTTTTTCACTCAACAGCGTCTTCAAGGTTGTGTACTCTCAGGGTTGCAGCTAAAATAGATTGGTGAAGTTCCCCTGGAAAACGATGATCATAGTGTTGGGCATCCTGGCGGCTGCTGCAGGCCTGAAAGGCTGGCTGGTAGGGATGGGCCTGGTGCCGTTCAACGCCGATGAAGCTGTGGTCGCCCTGATGGCCCGGCATATTTTGGCCGGCGAACGGCCGGTGTTTTTCTACGGGCAGGCCTACATGGGCAGCCTGGATGCCTACCTGGTGGCAGCAGGCTTTTGGATTTGGGGCCAGCAGGTATGGGTGATCCGGTTAGTCCAGGGATTGCTATATCTGGCTACCATTATAACAACAGTCTGGATTGGGAAGGCCGCTTTTGGTTCGCTCAAAACTGGTATCCTGGCAGCCTGCCTGCTGGCCATACCGGCGGTAAACGTGACTCTGTACACAACCGCCAGCCTGGGTGGCTACGGGGAAGCTTTATTGATCGGCAACCTGATTTTATTAACCGGACTGTATGCAATGCGCAGCCTCTCCGACCGGGGATGGCAGTCGACATTTCTTATGACCGGGCTGGGCGGGTTGGTTGGCCTGGGATTATGGGCAAACGGGTTGACGCTGGTCTACAGTATTCCAACCTGCCTGGTTGTGCTGTTTGCGCATAGCCAATACAGGCGGCGGGTGGGAGTGAAAAGCCTGGCGTTGAATGGGGGCGGGCTGGCTCTCGGATTTCTGGCCGGTTCATCTCCCTGGTGGATCTATGCACTGACTTCCGGGTGGAGCAGCCTGTTCGCCGAGTTGTTTGGGTCGGCTGTGTCGGTTGAACAGGGCGGCTTTCTGACCCGGTTGGAGGCTCACCTGGTAAACCTGGTCCTGCTGGGAGGGACGGTCCTGTTCGGTTTAAGACCACCCTGGGAGGTGCGCTGGCTGGCGCTGCCGCTATTACCATTGGCGCTGATATTCTGGCTGGGGGTAACGGGATTCTTGTTAAAGAATATGTTCCGCAATAAAGACCAGCGCTTAATTTATTGGATGTTAGGCGGGGTCGGGATCGTGCTGGGTGCAGGTTTCTTATTCACCTCCTTTGGGGTGGACCCGTCCGGGCGTTATTTCCTTCCCCTGTGCGTGCCCCTGGCCCTGGCCGCGGCTGAAATGGTGAAATATTTCCTGAGAAAAACTGGCTGGCAGGCGCTCAGCATTGGACTTGTGCTGGTCTTTAATTTTTGGGGTACGCTGCAAGCCGCGGCGTATCCACCCGGGATCACCACCCAATTCTACGCCGCGTCGGCCATCGACCACCGCTACGATGCGGAGCTGTTAGATTTTTTGGGTCAGGCAGGCGAGCATTTTGGTTACTCCAACTATTGGGTAGCTTACCCGCTGGCTTTCCAATCCCAGGAGCGTACGATTTTCGTCCCCAGGTTGCCCTATCACCCGGACCTGCGCTTCACCCCCCGTGACGACCGTTACCTGCCGTATGACCGCCTGGTTGAAAACAGCCAGCAAGTAGCCTATATCACTACCCGCAATACGGCTTTGGATGTATGGTTAAGGAATGGTTTCTCTGCAGCAGGGGTTACCTGGTCAGAAAAGACGATTGGCGATTACCAGGTTTTTTACCACCTCTCCAGGCCGGTGAGGCCAGAACAAATCGGGTTGGGAGTTAACCGTTGAATATTCAGGCACCCGCCCAGCGGGTAACCCTATCGAAGAAGAACCAGTTCGATCTATTCGTGCTGGTGTTAGCCTTGCTGTTGATCTTCATCCTGGCCGCCCGCACACCGCTGGATTCAGATATGTGGTGGCACCTGCGGGCCGGACAGGAAACGGTGCAATCCGGCCGGCCGATGCTGGCAGACAATTTGTCGACCACCCGTTTTGGCGCGGCCTGGATCAACCATAGCTGGTTGAGCGAAGCGGGCATGTACCTTTTGTATTCCTGGGGCGGCAGCCTGGCAATTGGCGGGATAACCGCCTTGCTGGCCGTGTTGAGTATGGCTTTGGTCTATTACACCCTTGAAGGGCCGGCGATCTTGCGCGCCTTCCTGTTAATCCTGGGTTCCGTGGTTGCAGCAGTGGTGTGGGCGCCGCGGCCCCAACTGGTTTCACTGGTTCTGATGGCACTGGTGAGTTACCTGCTCTACCTGTATAAATGGAAGCGCATCGATCGACTCTGGTTGCTTCCGGTGGTTTTCATCCTGTGGGCCAATTTACACGGGGGCTTCCCACTGGGTTTTATGTTGATCGGCTGCATGGTGGCAGGGGAATTCTTGAATTACTTGCTTGGAAACCACGCTGAAGAGGCGCTTCGCCTGAAACAGGTGCTGCGCCTGCTAGTATGGGGTGGGATTTGCGTGGTAGCCTTGCTGATCAACGCCAACGGCGTGAATATCCTCTTAATCCCATTCCAGACGATAGGTGTCAAAATACTACAGAATTTCGTTTCCGAATGGGCTTCGCCCGACTTCCACCAGCTTTTCCAGCAGCCGTTTATCTGGCTGCTGTTAATCCTCCTGGCCGCGCTGGGCCTTTCCGGAAAACGCCTGGACGGGACGGATTTGTTGACGATCAGCCTGTTTATATACCTGTCCCTGGTAGCCCGGCGCAATTATGGCCCTTTTGCCCTGGCGGCCCTGCCGGTTCTATCGCGTCACCTGTGGCCGGCCATCCAGGCCTGGGTCGCCCGAGAACCGGTGGCAGGCTGGAAAATGCGCCTGGGCCTGGCCAGGCCGGAAAGCGGGGAACCGGTTGATAAGCCGGCCCAGGCCAGACCATTGACGGCCATCCGGCCCGGGGTAATGAAGGCAGTCAACCTGGCGTTGGTGGCATTGATCGCTTTTGTAGCGCTTGGCAAATGGTACGTGACCGCCAACCCGATTTTGGTGGATACCTACCTGAACAGCAGTTACCCGGTAAAAGCCATCGATTGGATCCGCATTCATCGCCCGGCCGGCCCTATGCTCAACGAGTACAACTGGGGCGGTTATCTGACCTGGTTCTTGCGCGATTACCCGGTTTTTGTAGACGGCCGCACCGACCTGTACGGTGATGACGTGCTTGGCCAGTGGATTACGGCTGTGCAGGCCGGCAAGGGCTGGCAGGCGGTCCTGGATCAATGGAAGATCAAGCTGGTCCTGATCGAACCAGGCCGGCCCCTGGCCGTGGAACTGCCCCTGGCGGGGTGGAAACTGCTTTACCAGGATGACCAGGCGGTCATCTTCGGCCGCTGAGAATATCTGGGAGGGAATCTTGGCTCGCTTCAAACAGTTCCCGTGGGTGCTCGTGCCGTTGTTGGTCCTGGGACGCATGCTGACCTACCTGGCCATGACGCTGGAAGGTTTGCACGGGTACGGCGATTTCTTACACTTCTTCCAACTGGCTGGACTGCCGGGCTGGCCTTATTTTAATTACTGGTCGGAATATCCCCCCCTATTCCCACTGCTTTCAACCGTTTTGTTCCGCCTGGCGGGGGGGCAGGAACACGTTTTCGACTACCTTTTGATTTTTATCCTGCTGGCTGCGGATGCGGGCAGCCTGTACCTTTTTATCAAGCTGTCCAGGCGGTTGTTCGGCGGGGAAAATGGCGCGTTGCTGCCCATGCGTAGCCTGGTCTACTTCGTTTTTCTCATTTCGCTGGCCTATTCATGGTGGTATTTTGATCCGCTGGCCGTTTTTGCCATGCTGCTGGGCGTTGAGCTGCTGCTGGAGAACAAAGGCTTGCTTTCTGGCCTGGCTTTTGGCTTCGGCCTGCTGATCAAGTTTTTCCCTGCCCTGGGTTTGATCATCGCCTGGCGCGCCTTACCCTGGCGGAAAGCGCTCTGGATTTCCGGGTTGGCGCTGGGGGCCGGAGTGCTGGTTTACGGTGGGCTGTGGCTGGCCTCGCCGCGCTTTACGCTGGCATCGCTTCAGTCTCAGGCCAGTAAGGGCTCATGGGAAACGGTGTGGGCGCTGGTGGACGGTAACCTTGCCACCGGATTGTTCGGGCCGGAGATCGAGCGCCTGAACCCTGCCCTGGCTGGCGTTGCGCGTGGCAATCCGCCGCGTGTCCCGGCCTGGATCACGTTGATCGTTTTTGGTGGGATCGGCCTGTGGGGTTTCTTCAAGGCCCGGCGGGATAATGACTTGCAGAAGTTGGCGCTGTTGGGCTGGTGTTGGAGCGTGTTTCTGCTCTGGTCACCCGGCTGGAGCCCGCAGTGGCTGCTGTATTTATTGCCGCTGATCTTGCTGGTCTTACCCGAGAAACGGGCCTTACTGGTGGCGCTGCTGCTGGTGCTGGTCAATCTGGTCGAATGGCCGCTGCTGCTTTCGCGGGGGATGTTCTGGGCGCTGTACCTGATCGTACCATTGCGCACGCTGCTCTTAATCCTGGTCGCCTCATTATTTTATACTGAAATGACCCGGAAGGTGTCGGGCTCAGGATCACCCTCGTGAGCTCTTTCCCGGACCACCCGCGGGCTGCGTAGCGAGCAGGCAGAAAGGTTAGAAACCAGAAATATCACAGGGATGAAGGGGATGGAGGGGATTTTAAGAGATTCTTTTTTTCTTCATCCCCTTTATCCCCTGCATCCCTGTTGATTTTTTCTCCGATACCTGATAACCGGTAGAGCTCAGGGCGCCGGTCCTGGAACACCGGGATAGTCTGGCGGACGCGGTCGAACTCGTCAAAATCGACTTCGGCGCTGAGCAGGCTTTCATCCTGGCTGTTGCCTTCGGCCAGGACCTCCCCCCAGGGCGAAATGATGGCGCTGGCGCCGCCAAAGGTCTCTTTGCCCGTTTGGCCGACGCTGTTGACCGCCGCCACAAACATCTGGTTTTCAATGGCACGCGCCTGCAAAAGCACTTTCCAATGCTGGATCCGAATAATCGGCCATTCGGAGGGCAGGCAGATCAGTTTAGCGTTTGCCAGGGCATAATGGCGAAACAATTCCGGAAAACGCAGGTCGTAGCAGACCGCCATGCCGGCCAATCCCCAGGAGAAATTGGCCGCCTGCGGCTGGCTACCGGCCTGCAGCCAGCGGTCTTCGTTCATCAGGCGGAACAGGTGGATCTTGCTGTATTTAGCCAGGACCAGGCCGTCTTTGCCGATCAGGTAAAATGTGTTGTAGTATTGCCCGGCGACTTTCTCTAACACTGATCCCCCAATGGCGATCTTTTCGGAAACGGCCAGGCCTGAGAGAACTTCCAGAATAGCGGCGTTCACCGGAATATACTTTTCGGCATTTTTGAGGTCGTATCCGCTGCTCCACAATTCAGGGAACAAGATCAGGTCGCTGCGGTTGGCCGACGCCTGCTTGACGAACCCGATCGCCTGTTCGAGGTTAGCGTCGGGTTGGGCTAATTCGATATGCATTTGCGCCAGGGAAATAGAAATCTTTGTCATGCAGTGAATTATAATAAAGATATTCCATCCAGGCACTATGATTGATAAGGTTAATATTCTGGCGCAAAGAAAAGACCCTTTGCCACGGATACACACAGATGTGCACTGATGAGAAGAGAGGATAAAGAGCATACCAATGTTACAGGCAGGTCCATACCCAACCAGGAACGCAACCGAAATGAAATATATTGCTTTTAAAAGGAGCAGCCGTTGAGGAATCAACACTCGTCCCTGGTGTTTATCATTGTGGGGGCAATTGGTGTGATTGCTTTGGTGATTGGTTTGGGGTGGATGAATTACACCTACTGCCATCAAAACCCGGGAGGCAATGATTTCCTGGTGCATTGGATGGGCACGCGCATGCTTTTGAAAGATGGCATCAGCCCTTACAGCGATCAAACCGCTGCGGCGATCCAGGTTTTTGCCTACGGCCACCCGGCTCAAGCCGGGGAGCACGAGCTGCGGGTAGCCTACCCGTTATATTCGGTGTTGTTGTTCATCCCTTTTGCGTTAATCCCGGATTTCGCCACGGCCAGAGCCATCTGGATGACAGTCTTGGAGCTTTCGATCCTATCACTGACCTTCCTCAGTATCCGGACGTTTCAATGGAAGCCAAACCTGATCATCCTCGCTTTAATTTTTCTTTTCTCAATGGTCTGGTACCACGCAGTCCGCACGATTATCAACGGGAATGCGGTTGCCCTGGTAGCCCTGGTGTTGTTAGGGGCGTTTCTGGCGATGAAGAGCGGCATGGATGAAGTGGGCGGATTTTTACTGGCCCTGACCACCATCAAACCGCAACTGGTCGTCCTGGTCATCTTGTTTATTTTAATCTGGGCGGTCAACCGCGGGCGTTGGCGGCTGGTAAGCTGGTTCTTGGGCACCATGGTGATCCTGGTGGCGGTGGCCTTCCTGTTCGTCCCGGATTGGATCTTGCAGAATATCCGGGAAATTTTACGCTATCCTGGTTATAACCCGCCCGGAACCCCGGGGGCAGTTTTTTCGGTGTGGTTCCCGGCCATGGGCAACCGCCTGGGATGGATCCTCAGCGGTATCTTGATCGTGTTATTATTGATCGAATGGTACCTGGCCATCCGGCGTAAACCTGATTTTCCGGGCCTTTTCTGGACAGTTTACCTGACCCTGGTCGCCAGCCAGTGGATCGGCATTCAGACCGACCCGGGCAATTTCATCATTTTATTTCCGGCCATCGTGCTGGTTTTTGCCATGTGGGAGCAGCGCTGGAGACGGGTTGGCGCGGCGCTGACGGTCTTGAGCATGCTGATCCTGACCTTTGGCATCTGGGCAGTCTTTCTATCGACGATCAGTTATGGGTACCAACCCCAGCAAAGCCCGGTATTGTTCTTCCCCCTGCCGCTGTTTTTATTCATTACCCTGTATTGGACGCGCTGGTGGGCAATCGGACAGCCGCGCGCCTGGTTTGACGAACTGTATGCCCGCGAGAACTTCAGAAAGTAACCGGTGAATGAAACATAGCAAGATCATCCTGTTTGGCATCTTGCTGGTAGGCCTGGTTCTGCGCTGCATTGATCTCCAGAGCCGGGGCATTATTTATGATGATGCATTTAGTTTTTTCTTATCCGCCCGGAGCCTGCCGGCGATCGTGCAGGGCACCGCCGCGGATACCATGCCGCCCCTGTATTATTTTTTGCTGCACTTCTGGATGAGCATGGGGCAAAGCCTCTGGTTCCTGCGCGCATTGAGTGTATTACTCAGCCTGGCCAGTGTCGTCATTCTTTACGGACTGGTCAGAGGTTTACTCGGCAAACCCGCCGGCCTGGCGGCGGCTTTTATTGCGGCAATCTCGCCGTTCCAGATTTACCACGCCCAGGACCTGCGGATGTACGCTCTGTTGGCCTTATGCCAGGTGGCTTACGCCTTTTTCTTCACCCGCGTTTGGAAACAAAATCAATGGCTGGATTGGTTGGGATTGGTCATCTCTGGCGCCCTGGCGATGTATTCCCACAACCTGGCGATCTTCGTCCTGGTGGTGCCCGACCTGTTTTTACTGGCGCGCCGGGAATGGCGGTTGTTAGGCCGGTTGGTTGCAGCCCAGGCGTTGATCGGCTGTCTGGCATTGCCCTGGTTAGGGCTGCTGCCGGGACAGATTGCCAAGATCCAACAGGCTTTTTGGACGCCCAGGCCAGGGGTGATCGAAATTATTCAGGCGATGATCATGTTCTGCGCCGCGCTGCCACTGCCGGGCATCTGGTTTATTATCGGGGCGATCGTCAGCCTGCAGATCGTGGCGATGGTGAGCATAGAAGCTTTGCGCCCCAGCAATAAGGACAGCGGGTTGAGTCTTTTAGCGGCTTTTGCGGTATTACCGCCGGTGATGCTGTTCGTGGTGTCGTATATCATGCGCCCGGTCTTCGTGCCGCGCGCCTTTATCTTTTCTTCCCTGGCCTTCTATGGCATCGCCGGCGCCCTGGTTGTGAAGAACTGGCCTAAAGGTCCCGGGGTGTTAATCGGAGGCGGTTTCATCCTGGCGGCCTGTATTGCTTTGCCTTACCAGTATAGCTTCGCCGAGTTCCCGCGCTCGCCGTTCGATCAAGCCTCGGCATACCTCACGCAGAAAATCCAACCGGGCGATATGGTCGTCCACGATAACAAACTGAGTTATTTTCCTTTTTTGTATTTTGAGCGCAGCCTCCCGCAAGCCTTCCTGGCGGATGCGCCGCGCACTGCCAATGATACCCTGGCGGTTCCGTCGCAGCAGGCTATGCAAATCTTCCCTGCCAGTGATATCCAATCGGCGGTAGGCAGCCATGCCCAGGTTTATTTTGTCGTCTTTCGCCAGGCGATTCTGGAATACCAGGCGGCCGGCCTGGACGACCACCCGCAATTAACCTGGCTCAAGCATCATTACCACCTTGAAGGACAGGTGGCGTTCAATGACCTGGAAATTTACCAGTTTGGCAATTAATTTATGGAGCTTTTCTGTTGAAATTTAAGATCTATCTCGGCTTATTCCTGGCGGCTGTGCTGGTAAGCTGCGCAGCGGCGTGGCTCGAAAAGACGCCGGGGTATATGGATGCCGAGTATTATTATGGTGGGGGGTTGCGGCTGGCGGAGGGACAGGGTTTAACCGAGCCCTTCCTGTGGAATTACCTGGACGATCCGGCCGGGATCCCTCACCCGTCGAACACCTATTGGATGCCTTTAGCCTCGCTAATGGCCGCGGCGGGCATGCTGGTATCTGGGCAGGTGAATTTTAACGGCGCCCGTATATTTTTCATCCTGTTGGCCGGTTTGATTGCTCCCCTCACGGCCTACTTTGCCTTCCGGTTCAGCAAGAAGGTCGCTTTTGCCGTGTTGGCCGGCATATTGGCAATCTTTCCCGGTTATTACCTGGCTTTTATCACCGATACGGAAACATTTACTTTATATTTCGTGTTGGGTTCTGTGTTCATGCTGGTAGCCTTTGCCGATTGGCGCTGGCTGGCGGGTAAATTTGCCCTCGCCAGGCCATTATTGTTGGGCATTATCGCCGGTGGAATGCACTTATCCAGGGCGGATGGCATCCTGTGGCTGGCTGCCGCTCTGGCGCTGGTGGGATGGGAAGCGCTGGGCCAGCTAAAACAACCGGGCGTTCATCCCATACGCCAGCGTTTCGGACTGGCTGGTGGGATGGTCCTCAGCCTGCTGGCAGGCTATGCTTTGGTCATGGGAAGCTGGTACGCCCGCAATATCAGCCTGTACGGCAGCTTATTTTCACCCGGTGGAGCGAAGACGCTGTGGTTGACGAATTACAACCAGACCTTCATTTATCCTGCCAGCCAGTTGACCTGGCAGGGTTGGGCTGCGATGAGCCTGGGCGGCCATATTAAAATCTGGTGGGATGCCCTGGTGTGGAATTTGAAGAACGCCCTGGCAGTCCAGGGGGGTGTCTTCCTTTTCTTCCTGATTCTGCCGGGGTTATGGGTCCTGTGGGCGCGTAAGGAAAAGATAGTCCGTTTTGCCATCACGATGTGGGTTTTAACCCTGGGAATCATGACGTTTGTGTTCCCCTTTGCCGGGGCGCAGGGCGGTTTCCTGCATTCAGGTTCAGCCATCCAGCCAGTTCTATGGGCGGCCGCGCCATTTGGGCTGGAGGGTTTTATCAATCTCGGCGTGCGCCTGCGGCACTGGAATGCTAAGAAATCCTGGCCGGTGTTTGCGAGCGGAGTTGTCCTTATCTGTGTGTTGTTTACTTTGGTCATATTTTGGAGCAGAGTGATGGGCAGCGACCTGTCCCAACCCCTGTGGAGCCAGAGTGACCGCCAGTACGCGGCGGTTACACGGGCGTTACACGACCTGGGTGTGGGACCCGGGCAGAGGGTGCTGGTCAACAACCCGCCCGGGTATTACCTGGCCTCCGGAGGTGAAGGGTTGGTGATCCCGGATGGCGACCTGTCGACCCTGCTGGCGGTGGCGCAACGCTACCAGGCCGAATACCTGGTGCTGGAACCGAACCACGTGACCGGATTAGATTCGCTCTACCAGAACCCGGGCAGCCTGGCGGGCCTGGAGTATCTGAAGAATATTGAGGACTCCGTATATATATATCGCATAGCCATACCGGCTAACTGATCCAGGAATGAAAATGAGCAGAATCTTGAAGGCACTCTTCGTCAAACAGAACATCCTGCTGGCCGGCGCCGCCGGACTGTCGCTGGCCGGCTACCTGCTCGCCAGCGCCTTCACCCGTGTAGTCGGCTTTCCCCTGGATGACGCCTGGATCCACCAGACTTACGCCCGTAACCTGGCCGAGCTCGGGCAGTGGGCTTTTATCCCCGGCAAGCTGTCTGCCGGGTCGACGGCGCCGTTGTGGTCGATGTTGATCGCTGCCGGCTATTTCTTTCGCAGCATTCCATATGCCTGGACGTATTTTCTGGGCGGGCTCAGCTTGTTGGGGATTGGCCTGGTGGGCGAAGCCTTTCTGCGGCGTCAGTTCACTGACGCCAGGCCGGCGTTCCCCTGGTTGGGGATCTTCCTGGTCGGGGAGTGGCACCTGGTATGGGCGGCGTTATCTGGAATGGAGACCACCTTGTATGCCCTGTTCATCCTGGTGGTGCTGTTCAGCCTTTCCGGAAAAAAAGTAGCTTATTGGCTGGCGGGTCTGCTGGCCGGCATCTCGGTCTGGGTCAGGCCGGATGGGATCACCCTGCTCGGGCCGGTGATCTTCGTGCTCCTGGTATCAATCGGAACCTGGAGGGAAAAATTAATCAACCTGGTAAAAGGATCGGCGGCCTTCCTGGTCCCATTTTTGCCTTATTTATGGTTCAACCACAGCCTTTCAGGCAGTTGGTGGCCGAATACTTTCTACGCCAAACAGGCGGAATATGCCATCCTGACCCAGGCCCCGCTGCTGCAACGCCTGCTGGCGTTGTTTGGCCTGCCCATGATTGGGGCGGGGATTGTCTTGCTGCCGGGTTTCTTTGCTGGAGTGTGGCAAGCCTGGAAGACGAGAAATTGGGCGGTGATGGCGGCCGGGCTGTGGTGGGTTGGCTACACGGGCTTATATGCCCTGCGCCTGCCGGTTACCTACCAGCACGGGCGTTACCTGATACCGGGTATGCCGGTTTATTTTGTGATGGCGTTCCTGGGGGTCAGGATTATCCTGAAAGCTATATCCTGGCATAAAATGGCGCACTGGTGGGTCAGCCGGGCCTGGACGATGATGATTGTTGGAGTATGGCTGGCATTTTACGCCCTGGGGGCGTCTTCATATGCACAGGACGTCGCCATTATCGACAGCGAGATGGTTACGGCAGCTAAATGGGTCGCCGTGAATACCCCGCCGCAGGCTAAAATTGCCGTACATGACATCGGCGCCTTTGGATTTTTCAGCCAGAGGGACCTGGTTGACCTGGCCGGTTTGATCTCACCGGACGTCATCCCATTTATTCGCGACGAGCACAGGTTGGGCGAATACCTCGACGAGCAGGGCGTCGATTACCTGGTTACATTCCCTCAGTGGTATCCCCAGTTAATCCTGGGCGGCGACCCGGTTTATCACACGCAGGGTACGTTTTCTCCTGCCGCCGGTGGAGAAAATATGTGGGTCTACCGCTGGCGGAGGCATTGAAATATGCTATACTTACCGGAATTCCGTTTTGATTCAAATTGCAGCGGTTGTTTGATTCAGGAGAATAGTCATGGTAGTCAAAGCCCGATCATCTTCTACCTCACGCGTAGATGAAAACCTGCAGCAAATCCAGAGTGAGCTCGAGCATGCTCGAAGGTCATTGAAAGAGATTTCGCTGATGGTGGACCAAAGCCAGGTCGAAATGAGTAAACTGTCGCAGAGGAATGCCCTTGCGAATGGAAGTTTACAACAGATTCAGGCCCAATTGGAAACAATTCCGCGGGCTGATATTCGCCAGGTCTACGAATCCGCCATGGATACGCAGCAGCGCCTGCTGGTGATGCGCGGCCAGCTTGAGAAACTGCAAAGTGACCAGCAGCATTTACAAAAAATCGTCAGTTACCTGGAAACAGCCGCTCACTATTTAACCGACAACCGCGTTGGACTGGAGGGGAAAACCGGCGCCAGCGGCACAACCGTGATTGAAATGGTGATCAATGCACAGGAACAGGAACGCCAACGTCTTTCCAGGCAAATGCATGATGGCCCCGCTCAGGCGCTGTCGAATTTTATCGTCCAGGCAGAAATTGCGGCGCGCATGTTCGACGTGGACCCGCTGAGGGCTAAAGACGAATTGAGCGCCTTGAAGGCTGCCGCCATGAACACCTTTCAAAAGGTGAGAGTGTTCATTTTTGAGCTGCGGCCAATGATGCTGGATGACCTGGGCCTTTTCCCGACCATCCGCAGATACATCGAATCGTTCCGGACCCAGACCGGGGTCGACGTGGTGCTCGCCATCAGAGGCCAGGAACGCAGGATTGAGCCCTACCTGGAAGTAATGATTTTCCGGTCTTTACAGGAAATTATGTGGAATGCGGCCAAATTCAACCAGGATAATGCCTCGAAAATCCAGATTCAGGTGCAGATTTCGATTGAAGATGACATGGTTAGTGTTTCGGTCAATGATAACGGCAAAGGTTTCGATCCGGCAGTCGATCTGCTCAAAGGCGGCCTTGGCCTCAAATTCATCCGAGAGAGAGTTGAGATGCTGGGGGGCGAAATGACCATCGATGCAGCCGTCGACCAGGGCGCCCAAATTTCGTTCCAGGTCCCCAGCCTGGGTTTGCCTACGTCATAAAACCCTGAGGATGAGGGTTGAGCGAGCGTTGCTTCTCAACCTCCATCCTCAGAAATATGCAATCATTTTTTTCAAAAGGAGCTGTTTCATGAAGACTTTAGGTGTATTAACGGGGGGCGGTGATGTTCCAGGTCTCAATCCTGCCATGAAGGCAGTCGTAATGAGCGCTTTGGAAAATGGTTACCGTGTGATTGGTATCCGCAGGGGTTGGGCCGGCTTATTGAATTACAACCTGGATGAGCCATCCACGCACGATTATTATGTACGTGAACTGCACACTAACGATGTCCGTACCATCGACCGCACCGGCGGCACCTTCCTGCACACTTCACGCACCAATCCGCAGAAAGTGACCCCCAAGAACGTGCCGGATTTCTTGAAGAATTCATCCATGGGTAAGAAAGTGGATGAGGCCGGCACCATGGATTACACCGATCACGTGCTCCAGGTGATCGAACACCTGGGCCTGGATGTTCTGATCCCCATCGGCGGGGATGATACCTTGAGCTATGGCGTCCGCTTGCACAAGGAAAATTTCCCCATCGTCGCCATCCCAAAGACGATGGATAACGATGTGTTCGGCACCGATTACTGCATCGGTTTCTCAACGGCTGTTTCGCGCAGCGTTGAAGCCATCACCAACATGCGCACCTCGGTTGGGTCGCACGAGCGCATCGGCATCATGGAACTGTTTGGCCGTAATTCCGGCGAGACCAGCCTGATCAGCGCTTACCTGGCCTATGTAGACCGGGCGATCATCACCGAAGTCCCCTGCAATGTCAAGAAACTGGTCGATTTCCTGGTAGAAGACAAGCGCAACAATCCTTCTAATTATTGCATCATGACCATTTCCGAAGGCGCCATCCTGGAAGGTAGCGACGTGGTCGAGACCGGCGAAGAGGATGCTTACGGGCATCGCAAGCTGGGTGGGGTCGGCCTGATCTTATCCGACCAGATCAAGCGCATGACCGGGCACGACATCATTTACCAGCAGTTGGCTTACCTGATGCGCTCCGGCGCCCCGGATTCGCTGGACCGCATGGTGGCCATGTCCTACGGTCACCTGGCTATCCAATTGATCAAGCGCAACGAATATGGGAAGATGGTTGGCCTGCATGGTGGCAAGTACACCACTGTGCCGGTGGATATGATCCTGGCCGGCAAGAAGCGTGTCGACGTGCCGGCTTTCTACGACATCGAACACTACCGCCCGAACATCAAGGATTTCATGGGCGTGCCCATGTTCTTGAGCTAAATAAAAAACTTCCGAAATCTATCCCAGATTTCGGAAGTTTCTTAATCATGAATTTTTTTGTTATAACAGACGGTTACACCGTCTGTTATAACAAAAAAATTCGTCCTTATGGAAAAGGGTAGAAAATGCCAAAGATAGACCAGGGAGTGCGCAGCGATCGTTATCAGATTATCCCGCGTACGCTTATTTTTGTGACGCGCGGCGAGCAGGTGCTGCTGCTCAAAGGCGCGCCGCATAAAAGGCTGTGGGCCAACCTGTACAACGGCATCGGTGGGCATATCGAACGCGGCGAAGACCCTCTCTCCGCAGCGAGACGCGAGCTTACCGAGGAAGCCTGCCTTGAGGTGAGCGGCCTGAGATTGGTTGGAACGGTGATTGCCGATGCCAGCGAGTCGACCGGCATTGGCATTTTCGTGTATAAAGGCAACTACGAAGGGGGCGAACCGGTTTCGTCGGTGGAAGGCCAGCTTGAGTGGGTGGATGTGGATGCGCTTGACCGGTATCCCCTGGTCGAAGACCTGCGGGCGGTTTTGCCGCTTCTGTTGAACATGGCGCCCGGCGATACGCCTTTCTCGGCGCTGTATTATTACGATGAAAAGGATCAACTGTGCATTCAGTTTGGATAGCAATATCTGGAATCCCTCCCTGGCGGCTTCGTTGGTGAAGTAAACCAACGGCATAGCCTGCACGCACGTCCCTCACCTGACCTCTCCCCACACCCCTACGGGTGGGCGAAGCGCCAGGAGAGGAATCCAGATTCTGCTCCCTCGCCCGGCGTCTTCGCTGGGAGAGGGCGGGGTGAGGGTCTGTGATTTACCGGCCTAGAACGTTCTAGCTCAGGCTGCCTTTATCTCATAAAAAACCAGCAGTGTGCTGCCATATTTACGCTGCTCGAACTCTTCCAGGTGGGTCAGGGCCAGTTTTTCGTACTCGACCGGGT
>VFSW01005707.1_pt1 | contig 18394 bp, 14 predicted proteins | sample 5358111 | NCBI WGS metagenome assembly VFSW01 (sample SAMN11554181, study PRJNA540505) | mine drainage metagenome | isolation source: sediment from site ElyBrook_90M | place: USA: Ely Copper Mine, Vershire, VT | collected 2017 | reverse complement strand
TTGGTTATCATGCGCCTATTCTACCAGCTTTTCCTCCTAAGCGAAAGTCCTGAGCTATAGTGTTCGAGCATCGACAGCATCACGCGCTCGGGCGCTTCTTCCGCCCAAGGATCATCGCTCATCTCAGCATGTTTCCTTCCATATGAGCCGGCACAGATACATTCTGTGCCGGCTTATTGTCATCTAATGAGTCGCTCACCCGACCAGATGTGTCAGCGTGACGCCATCCGGCAACGGTCGCGGATCGATGGCGACATGATACTCTGAGAACTTGCGCGCCGCCGGAGACGACTCGATGACGATGCGCTCGAAGAGGTCTTGCGCGGGGGCATTCCCCAGCGGATTGTCATGCGAGAAGACGTACAGGCCCCGCAGCGCCAGCATTCCCCGGCTGGCCGAGCGATCCAGCTCCCAGCATTTGCGCAGCGCTTCCCAGAAGCGCGTGAGGTCTTTTTCCGAAAACCCCGTCTGCGCGGCGAAGTGGGGTGTGACGAAGCCGTAGCCGACATAGAGCGCATAGGGCACCAGCGCCTTGCGTCCCATCTCGGTGTTCTTGTCGTCTTCTTCTTTCGTGATCGCCACGCGCGTGATCGACACATCCAGTGGCACGATCGGGTCCACTGACCGGGCAAAGGTTAGCTGCACTGGACCGCGCACCTGGCCCGCGCCGCGCATTTTGCTGCCGCTTTCCTCTTTGCCGCCAGTGGAAAGCACTGCCCCAAACGTGCGGATGTCAAAAAACTCCCGGCACATATAGTCGCGCCGCTCTCCTTCGACCTGGCGTCGTTGCGCTGGCGTCATGGTTGCCTTGCCCTTCCCTTTTTTGCCCTCTTCTTCGTCGCCTTCATCTTCCGCTGCGGCTGCCGTTGTAGAGGTGACGCCCTTGAGCGATTCCCGGATAAGCGTATTCAGCGCGATGCCTTTGTTCTGAATGAAGATGCGATATCCTGCCTCGCCCCCATATTGCGCTTCCATGTAATCGCGGATCTTGCGCTTGACTGAGACATCCGTCACCAGCCCGTGCATCGTCTCAGGGTCTACACGCGGCAGGTTGCCGGCATCGGGATCTCCGTTGGGATTGCCGTTTGTCACGTCAAACAAGAAGGTGAAATCGTGCCGCTTGGTGTGGTCGAGATAGCTTGCCATGTTCTGAATCCCTTTCGTGAATGTGGCGCTTGCCGTCATCAGACGGCTGTGGCGTCGAATCTCGGTGAATTCCGTCAATATGTGGCCAGAGCGTCGTTAAGCGCCACTGGCGGCATTCGCGGCGGCTTTGTCTTTGGCGGCCCGGATATCCGCAAGCTTCTGATTGTAATACCCTAAGGCAAACAACCCTTGATCCTGAAGCTTGAGCGTCAGAGGAAAGCCGCTTTCCAAACCGCTTAAGATCTCTTGCAGCTGCCCATCCAGACGGATGAACGCGCCTGGCTTGTCGCGATGCAGCTTCGAGAGATGCGGTTGCGCACCGCGAAAGAGCGTGCCAAAGATGGATGCCGGCGCCGACGACGCCGTGCCATAGTACCGATCCACGATGGTTGCGCTGACATCACCCAACGCCGCGCGTTGAATCTGTTCCAGCACCGCCATCAGCCGCCCGCACAGATATGCTGGGGCGCGGTTCTCCAATTCGAGCTTTGCCATGTCGTCAATCCTTTCCGTTGTTGAACACAACACCATCTTGATGAGCGCGGCGTGGGCCGCCGTCACCTCTTGCCCGGCGCGCAGCCGCCGCACCACCTGATAAAGAACCGTGTCGGGCATTGGTCCGCCATGCATCGCCACGTGCAACAGCGCTTCCACCATCTGCGCGGCGGGTTCTTCGACGTGGCTTTTCATGTTAATCGTCGCCCGCGCCAGCATGCGGAGCGGGAAATAGCGATTTTTGCCATCAACACCGAGCAATCGCTGCAATCCGAAATAGCGCTTCAGGTTATCCTGCGCTTCCTCCAATGTTGTTTCCAGCCAGTCGCGCACTACCACACGCGCGCCGCTGGCCGAGAGCACCGCCGCGTAAAACGGCGCCACATCCATGCCGGTCGCCGTGACTTTGCCGCGCCAGGGGGTTTCAAGGAAATGTGTGACATCTTCCGGCCTGGCGTCGCTCAGCAGCGACACGGGGGAAAACTCTGTCACCTCCTTCGTCCAGAAGATATATGCCACCGGTGGGACACGCAGATGAGTCGCATCGTCGCCGAGCAAGGCATTCAGCGCGTTGCCAAAGCGCAGGCCGCAATCTTCGCAGGTCGGCGCGATGAGCGACGCCTTCAGGCCATATGATTCGAAAGCGCTGGCATTAGCCGAGATCAACGCCATGCCGGAGGTCTGGCCGCCGGGAATACCCTTGATCGCGATCGGCAAGCGTTCCACAGGCGGGCGCATCTGGCCGCACACCAGACATTGCATCAGATTCTCGTCATTCCCCACCGCCGCTGCCTGCGCCCAAAAGGCCTGGATCTCGCCATCGGCAGTAGGGTCGTGCCCCTCGACCTGGATCGCGATGTTCTCGCCCGGATCGAACGCCTCTGGAAACTCCACCTCGTCGCGCAATTCCGTCAGGCCGCGAAGGATCGCCTGCACGGTTGCATTCCTGGTCTGTTCTATGCACTGCCTCAGTAATGTGATGTACTTTTCGTGTTGCTTGCGCACCCGTTCCGGATCGCTCGCCGGGCGGGAATTGCTTGCCGGGCGGGGAATTCCGAAGACGTATTCGCCGGTATCCACGATCAACTTCGAAGCGATGCCAGATGATCGTTTGATGTGTGGCGCAACAACCTCCGGACCACGCTTCTGTTCTTTGGTCTGGCGATCGATGATCGGCCCGTGCGGGTGGCCGTCGGCGTTCAGTCGCAACAGATATCGAGCGGCGACGCGCTGGTACATGGGCGGCGGCAGATCTGACAACCGATCGGCATATTCGGCGAGTCGCTGAAGAAACATGCCCTCATGCCTCCCAATTATACAGATGTTGTGGCACGCGCATGATGCCATGCTCGATCGTCGCCTGAAAAAAGCGTGGTGTGCCAAATCCGCTCTCATCTGGTGCATAAGCCAGATCGAAGAGCATCATGCCCAATGCGCCATCCCAATCAATAGGTGTCTCGGCGCCATCCGGCTCGCCAAAACTCGTCGCGAATTCGCGGCACCCCAGGTAAGGCATGTGATGGCACTGCCCGCGCGCCACGCGCCGGCGAAACTGATCGCGATATTTCGCCGGATCTTCTCTCACATCCGCGCGCGGGACCACATCGGCGCTGATGATATAGCACGTGTCGCGTAACGCCAGCGTGTGGCGTTGCTGTCGATCATCCTCAGCATAGTTTGGCTCGTTGCGCTCGATCATCCTGCGCGCCGTGGCGATTGAGGCGATCTGGCTCACCTCATTGCGCAAGATAGAAAAGTACCGCACCGGCTTGAGCACGCGAATCTCGCGGATGCGCCACTGGAACTCCGGTTTCCAGAACACCGCTTCAAGCACGCCGCGTGCCGCCGAGGGCGTCATCACGGGGTAGGTAACCCGTTCTACTTTTAACTCTGGACGGGTGAAACACGCCAGGTCGCCCCACACTTTGATTTCAAGCGGAGGGTATGGGATCATAACAAGGTCACTCCTTCCGTCAGATGCTGGCGAGGATCCGATCGTGAATCCCCGCACTTTCCGAAAATCACCAATTCATGTTGCAATCCTCATCGGTTGCAATCCTCATCGCAAGCGCTTGGGACTTTTTCTTCGCCATTCCCAGGCGAGGCACCCCCGATGCTGATCATAGTATTCATGAACTGGTGCTTTTCAATCAACGTATCAGGACTATTTTCCTACCACAACATCGTCTCAGGATCGCGCATGCCGTCGAAGACGATGCCACGGTGCTCGTCATACGTCCCTTCCCAGACCCACAAACCTTCCACACTGCTGGATGGCACAATCACCTCTTGCTTCTTTGCTCGCTGAATCTCCCATTCTCGCAGCCCAACGATGTACGGCTGCAATTGTCGCAGCAGCGCTCGTGTGTGTGCCAGCTGGCGATCGAGCCGCTCGATCAGCTTTTTGACACGCTCCTGCTCGGGTGGGTACAGCACAATGACCGAGGTCGTCTCATCGTCAATCAGGTGATAGCGCTTTGCTACTTCCGGAAAATCCAGTTGTTTGCGAGCCTCTTGCACCTTATGAGCATCAAGGCCCATCTGCTCGTACCATTCCTGGAAATACCGCTGGAAGACGGCAGGATCAGCCAGATCGCTCCCCTTTTCCGCCAGAATCTCCTGAGCTAGCCCTGTCCCTATCTTGTAAGCATCCAGTGGCAGATGTCCGTCTTCTGGCACGAACACCAGCACCTCACCGAGACGCGGCATGGCGCCTTCGCGATTGCAGCGTCCCGCCGCCTGCACGATGCTATCCAGTGGGCCTATCGCACGCAGCACCAAGGGGAAATCCACGTCAACGCCCGCTTCGATGAGCTGGGTCGAAACCAGCAGGCATGGCTCTTTGGCATCGAGACGGCGCTTCGCTTCCGCCAGCACAGCGCGTCGGTGCGCGCCGCACATCAACGTGGAAAGATGCAATGCCGCCGGATCTTCGAGTGTCGCGTGCAGCGTCGCGGCATCTTTGCGCGTATTCACAATCGCGAGCGCCTGTGTCGTCTGATGCATGTGCTCTGCTACGTCAGCCCACGACCACGTCTCACCTTTTGCCGGCAAATGATAGTCCACTCTGCGCAACTCTCGGAAAAGCCTTGCGGCATCAGGAATGATCTCGTGGATATCCGGCAAGCCCGCAAACTGCTCGCGCGTATCGAGCGCGGGCTGCGTAGCGGTGCACAGCACGATCGTCACGTGATAGCGCTCGACGAGCTGGCTCAAGACATCCAGCGTCGGCGTCAGAATCGCGGGCGGCAGCGTCTGTACCTCATCGAGGATGATCACGCTGCTCGCGATCGCATGCAGCTTGCGACACGGGCTAGTGCCTCGCGCCAGCAAGCTTTGAAAGAGCTGCACTGTGGTTGTGACAATTAGTGGCGCATCCCAGTTTTCCGAGGCCAGCCGCGCCCACTGCTCTTCCAACGTTGGATTATCGGGGTCACGCGCGATGACACCACTATGATGTTCCAACACGGCGTGAGGATCGTGGGCAAAGATCCCTCGAAACACACCTGCCGTCTGCTCGGTGATGCTCATGTAAGGGATGGCATAGATCACACGCGCCAGGAGATGCCGACGCGCATGCGCCAGCGCGAACGCCAAGCTCGATAGCGTCTTGCCGCCACCGGTGGGCACCGTGAGCCGAAAAACGCCTTGTGACAGCTGTGCCGCCTGAAGGCAGAATTCATATACCTCGTGCCGCACCCTGTTGACGAGATCGGCCTTGTGGCCCGTCAACGCCTGCTGTTTTTCCTGAAACCATTCCCACAGATCATCTAGACTGGGATATCCCCCGCGATCGGGCGAAGCGGCATTGGCATAGTGCGCTTCGGTATCCAGAAAATCCGCATCCACCAGCGCCGAGAAAAGGAAGCGGATGAAAAGCTCGACCTCGAAAGGCGTGGTCTCTTTGGCCTTCAGCCAGGCAGGGATCATCGCGGCATTCCCATTTGCCACGGCCGGCATCAGCGTTTCCGCAACGCGAATTGCCTCTTGTATCGCGGGATAGTTTTGCCATGCGGGAAGCTTCTCTTGGCGCAGATCCTTTGATGCCGGCAATCCCCCGTGATGTCCAGCAACGAGAAATGCCAGGTAATCTAGATGTTGCCGTGCGGCTAGCACCGCTCCTGCACCTTTGTGATCGGGTCCCGTGCCTCGCTTTCTGGTCCCTGCTTCGGATTCGAGCAGATAGCGTTGGAATTCCGGATCGAATTTGCCGATGTCGTGGAGTAACCCCGATAGGCGTGCCAAATCGCTCGCGCCAAACGGTGCGGCGAATTCAGCGGCCATGCTTGCCACATGCTGTAAATGCTCGACGAGATCTTGTCGTTTCCCCTGGCTGTTTTTGGTGTGCGCGATCGCGTCCACGTTACCCTCCATTGGTGAGAGAAGATGAGCCTATTCCCCTCATCTTCTTTCACGGAGAGTTGAAAACGGAAATCGATGACATAATTCCTATTATCGTGTCAATTGCTCGCGATTACTCTTGCGAGAGCAGTTTCCAATAGGGGGAAAGCCATGGCTGGCACAATCACTTCGAAACAGACAGTCCCGCGCTTTTACCAGCACGCTAGCGAGCGGTGGGAGGCGGCCAAATAGGAGAGCACGGTTGCGGCATACAGGAGAGGTGTAGATTGCCCGTAGGGGTTTTGGGGCACGTCGCCGATAACAAGATCATTGATGGATATGACGTGTACGCCGAATTGAAAGCGTTGCAAAGGGATTTGTACAAGGCGATTGAGGGCTTTTGAAGCCTCCGAAGCCGGTTCGTCGTGAGAGCCGGCTTCGATGCACTCGCCGGGCATGTGTGTGTGTCAGTCCTCATTCCGCCCCTCTCTCCATCGTGGAGCGAGAGAGGATCGGATAAAGATTCTCCTTATACCGGCTCGACGCTGCTCGTCAGGCCAAAGCGATGCAGCCCCTCGCGATAAAACTCCGCCGTCTCGCGCGGACACGTCGTCACCAGCGCCGTGCCCTTGGTGTGCGCTTCGAGCATGATGCGGATGGCGTCGTCGACGTTGAGCGTCAGCACCGTATAGAGGAGCGCGCGCACCACGTGATCCATATCATGGAAGTCATCGTTGTGCAGCAGCACGCAAAAGCGGGGCAGCATGCGCAGGCGCTCGATCAGGGCGGTGTCGATCGCGATGGCCTGGTCAGGCGGCGCGCTGCGCGGATCGTAACGAACAGATCTCATTATTGCTGATTCCTGTTGTTGATTCTCTTGCCAGTTTCTGGCCGTTCACCTATTATAATGAACGTGTGATGATCGGCGGCGGTTACGCGGGTGGCCGCGCGCTGGCAAAATTCATCAGGGAAGCGAGTATCGAATCATGAAGGCGCACGGTGAGCCATTCCTGGAGCGGCTGGCGCGGGGGCCGCTGCTGTGCGACGGAGCGATGGGCACGCTGCTGTTCGCGCGGCTGGGCAAGGCGCAGGCCGCCGTGTGCTTCGACGACCTCAATCGCACGCAGCCCGACCTCGTGCAGGCGATTCACCAGGACTATATCGCGGCGGGGGCCGAGGCGATCGAGACCAACACGTTTGGTGCCAACGCCGCCAAGCTGGGGCGCTATGGGCTGGCCGCGCACGTGCGCGCCATCAATCTCGCCGGGGCGCGGCTGGCGCGCGAGGCGCGCGACGTGGCGGGCGTGCCGGTTTTCGTGCTCGGCTCGGTGGGACCGTCGGACCAGCCGATCGCCGCGCCGGACGACGCCATGCTGCGCGAGGAGCTGCGCGCTCTCTTTCGCGAGCAGATCGACGCGCTGGTCGAGGGCGGCGTGGACGCGATCATCCTGGAGACGTTCGCGAACGCGGCGGAATTGCACGAGGCGGCGCTGGCGGCGCGTGAAGCGTGCGATCTGCCGGTCGTCGCGCAGCTCACCTTCGCTGACGACGGGCAATTGATGACGGGCCAGAGCGCCGTCGAGGTCGTCGCCGATCTGGCCGATCTGGGCGTGGAGGTCATCGGCGCGAATTGCGGCATGGGGCCTGCGGGCACGCTCGACGTGGTGGTCGCGATGGCCGAGGCGCTGGCTGCCTTGCCCCCCGGCGCGCATCACCCGCTGCTCGCGGCTCAGCCCAACGCCGGACTGCCCGCACGTGTCGAGGGACGCTTTCTTTATGTCTCGACGCCGGACTATTTCGCCGAATACGCGCGCCATTTCATCGACGTGGGGGTGCGCCTCTTGGGCGGTTGTTGCGGCACGACTCCCGCCCACATCGCCGCCATGCGCGCCGCCATCGCCGATGCCACGCCGACGGCAACCCCCGGCACATCGGCGTTCATCCGCGAATCGTCGCCCGCCCGTGCCAGCGATGAGGCCGTGCTCGCGCCGGGCACGCCCACGCGCTGGCAAGCCGCGCTCGACGCGGGCCGCTTTGTGGTCAGCGTCGAGCTTGACCCGCCCAAAGGTCTCAGCCCCGCCAAGGTGCTGGCTGGGGCAGAGGTTCTGCGGGCGCGCGGCGTCGAATTCATCAACATCGCCGACAGCCCCACCGCTCGCGTGCGCATGAGCTGCATCGCGCTGGCCCGCCTGCTGCGCGACGCGCATGACGTCGAGCCGATCTTACACTTCACCACGCGCGACCGCAATCTGATGGCGCTGCAATCCGATCTGCTCGGCGCCCACGCGCTGGGTCTGCGCAACGTGCTGGCGCTGACGGGCGATCCGCTGCGCGCGGGCGAATATCCCAACCTGACGGGCGTGTGGAACATCGACTCGGTGGGACTGGTGCGCGTGCTGCGCGGGATGAACAAAGGGCACGACGCGGGCGGCTCGCCGCTGGGGGGCAAAGCGTCGTTTTACATCGGCGCCGCGCTGGACGTGAATGTAGGCGACGCGCCGATCGACCACGATATCGAACGGGCGCGCAATAAGCTGCCCGACGGCGCGCCAGCGCTCACCGAGCAAGAGCTTGAGTTCAGCCGGTTCGCGGCCAAAGTCGAGGCGGGCGCGCACTACATCATGACGCAATTCATCTATGACCTCGATCCGCTGCGGGCGTTTTACACGCGCTTCGGGACGCCGCCAGTGCCCGTCATTCTGGGGCTGATGCCCCTGCACAGCTTCAAGCACGCCGAGTTTTTGCACAACGAGGTGCGTGGCGTCACCATTCCGCAATCCGTGCGCGAGCGCATGCGGTCCGCCGGTGAGCGAGGCCGCGATGTGGGTTTGGAGATGGCCTATGATCTGCTCGCGACCGCTAAGCACGAGGGACTCATTCAAGGGTGCTATCTGATGCCGTCCTATGGCCGCTATGACGTGGTGGCCGAGCTGGCTGCGGCGCTGCTGGCGGAATAATCTCTTGATTCAGGGTTTTTTCACGCTCTGCCAGGGGTGCGCAGGTCACACGGCGCCGGCGGGGTGATCGAATCCATGCCTCCAGGCAACGGGCTTCGCCGCCGGCTCACGCTACTTCAAAAAGCCAAACAGATCGCTGGTGCCCATGCCGCCCGCCGAGAGCAGCGGCTGAATGAAGACCGTCGCCGCCAGAATGCCGATCACGCTCAACGTCATCGCCAGCGTGATGGCCGGCGACACGCGCAGGCGATCCTCGCGTGGTGGCGCCACCACGAAGATGCGGTAGACCACGCCGACATAGTACGCGATCGAGATGACACTGTTGATCAGCGCGACGATCACCAGCCAGGGCAACAAGCCCCCCTGTTGCCACGCCGTGATGAAAATGACGATCTTGCTGATGGCGCCGGCCAGCGGCGGCAGGCCCGCCAGCGACAGCAGGCACAGCGCCATGCCAACCGCCAGCGCGGGGCTTCGCCGCACCAGGCCGTCGAAATCTTTGATCCGCTCGCCGCCCGTCGCGTTGGCGAGCGCGATGATGCCCGCGAAGGCGCCGATGTTGGTGATGACGTAGACCGCCAAAAAGACCAGAATCGCGGCGTCGCCCGAAGAATTGGTGGGATTGAAGGCCAGCGTCGTGAAGCCGACGAGAATGTAGCCTGCCTGGGCGATGCTCGAATAGGCCATCATGCGCTTGATGTCCGTCTGCACGATGGCGACGACGTTGCCCAGCGTCATCGAGAGTACCGCGACGATGCCGATCATCCCCCACAGATAAAAGGAATTGGTGCGCACCAGCCCGCCGTCGATGAAGACGCGAATGAGCGCCGCGAAGCCCGCCGTCTTTGACGCCACCGAGAAAAAGAGCGTGCCCGGCGCTGGCGCGCCCTCATAGATGTCAGGCGCCCACATGTGAAAGGGCACCGCCGAGATCTTGAAGCCGAAGCCAGCGAAGATGAAGACATCCGCCACCAGCAGAATCAGGCTGTTGGGTCCGCCCGCAAAGCCGGTGCCCAGCGCCGTCGCGATCTCGCGCAGGTCGGTCGAGCCGGTCACGCCATAGAGCAGCGCCAGGCCATAGAGCAGCACCGCTGACGACATCGCCCCCAGCAGCACGTACTTGATCGCCGCCTCGGTCGATCGCCCGGCGGAGGTCGGGTCCCCAGGGACATTTTGGCGCAGCATGCCCGCCAGCACATAGAGTGGAAAGCTCGTCAGCTCGAGCGAGATATAAATGGTGATCAGCTCGGTCGAGCTGGCCATGAACATCGCCCCGACCAGCGAAAAAAGGATGAGCGCGTAAAACTCGCCGGCATTTTTCATATAGAGCCGCACGTAGTCGTACGACGCCAGAATGACCCCCGCGCCGATCAGCAGGAACAGGTAGTCGAAAAAGAGCGCGTAATTATCGACCGTCAGCATGCCGAAAAACGCCGACGTCTGGCGGCCGCTCGTCGTCGCGATCCACGTGACGAAGGCGGCGGGCACGATCAGCCCCAGCACCGAGACGAAGGCGATGACCCCGCGACGCTTGACGAAAAAGTCAAGCAGCACCACCACCAGCGCCAGGCCGGCCAGCGCGATCTCTGGCGAGAGCAGCCAGGAATCAGTCTGAGTGAGAGGATTCACAGATTGCTCCTCTAATGGCTCGCGGTCACAGCGCCGCTCACCGTATGAATAATCTGAGTCACACTGGGCGAGATCAGATCGACGATGAAGTGAGGAGAAACCCCCACGAATACCACGACCGCTCCGAGCATGACCAGGGGGGCCATTTCGAGAATGCTGGCGTCAGAGATGCCCTTCCAGCGCGGGTTGATCGGACCGTAAAACGATCGCTTCAACATCCATAACAGATAGCCGGCGGTGATGATGATCGCCACGCCCGCCGCGATGGCCGCCGCCGGGAAGACGGCATACGTGCCGGTAAAGACGAGGTATTCGGCGACGAAGCCCGCCAGTCCCGGCAGGCCCAGCGACGCCAACACCGCGAAGGTATAGATCCACGTCAGGCGGGGCATGCGTGACTGCAAGCCGCCAAAAGCGTTGATCTCGCGCATGTGCGCCCGGTCATAGAGGACGCCCACGCAGAAAAAGAGCATGCCTGTGATCAGGCCGTGCGCGAACATCTGCAAAGCCGCGCCTGTCAGTGCCGCCTGCTTGAAGGAAATGTTGGTTAATCCCGGCCCAACGGCGGCAGCCACCCCCAGGATGACAAAGCCCATGTGGCTCACGCTGGAATAGGCGATCATCTTCTTCATGTCGCTCTGCATCAGCGAGCATCCGGCTCCATAGAGGATGTTGATCGCCCCCAGCACCGCCAGCGGCACCGCGAATTGGTGCGCGCCGTCAGGCATGAAATCGATGCAGATGCGAATGAGGCCATAGGCGCCCATCTTGAGCAAAATGCCCGCCAGCAGCACGCTGACCGCTGTCGGCGCCTCGGTGTGCGCGTCGGGCAGCCAGGTGTGAAACGGCACCATCGGGATCTTGATAGCGAAGGCGACGTAGATCAGCAAAAAGACGGCCAGCTGCGAGGCGATCGTCAGGCCGAAGAACGTCAAATTGCCGCTCAGATGGTGCGTCGCCAGATATTCGAAGGCGGCTGAATAGTTGCCCGTCTGCCCACCCAGGTTGAAGTAGAGCAGCAGAATGCCGCCCAGCATCAATGCCGAGCCGAAAATCGTATACAGCAGGAACTTCCACGCCGCGTATTCGCGCCTGGTCCCACCCCAGATGGCGATCAGCAGGAACATCGGGATCAGCTCGACTTCCCAGAAGAGCCAGAAAAGGTAGAGATCGAACGCGCAAAAGACGCCCATCACGCCCGTCTCAAGGATGAGCAAGAGGACCATATATTCGCGCGTGCGCGTTTCGATGTGCCACGAGCCGATGACCGCGAAAAACGTCAGCATGGCGTTCAGAATGAGCATGAAGATGCTCAGGCCGTCGGCGCCCAGGTGATATTCCACGTTGAGCTGGAGCGCGCCGACGCTGAAATGAATCCACGGCACGCGATCCACCCAGGCGGGATTGAGCACGTCGCCAAACGAGCGATTGTTGATCAGCGGCTCCAGATAGAGCCACAGCGAGAGCAGGAAGGTGGCGCCGCTGAAGATCGCCGCCGTCCAGCGAACCACGCGCTGAGGCGCGACCATCACCGCCAGCGCGCCCACGGTGGGCAAAAAGACGAGAATCGTCAATATCCACGACACGATGGCCTACCTCTTCTATTTCATGAAATAGACCACCGCGAAAAACGCGGCGGCGATCAAGAGCGCGCCACCAAAGATGGCGGCTCCATAATTTTGTAAGCGCCCGCTCTCGGCATGGCGCAGCCCGCGACCGAACGAGATCACGCCGCGACCGGTGCCGTTGAGGATGCCGTCGATGACGTAGCGATCGATGCCGACCGCGATTCGCGACACACCCATGACGCCGAACCGGATGAGCGCGAGATAGATCTCGTCGATGTAGTACTTGTTGTAGAGCAGGGCGTGCACGCCCTTGCCGATGGGATTGCGCGTGAGGGCATCGGCGGGAATGATCCGCACGCCGTACATCGCCCACGAGAGGGCGATGCCCAGCACCGCCGCGCCGATGCTCGCGTAGGTCAGCGGCGCGGTGAACGGATTGTCGAAGGCCACCGCCGAAGAATTGCCGGTCAAGAAGGCGTTGAAATTGCCGCCGATCGCCGACCAGCCCCACAAGCCCGCGAAGACCGACGGCACCGCCAGAATCATCAGCGGCAGCCACAGGCGAATGCCCGGCTTGTGGATGTCCTTTGCTGGCAGGTCCGCCTCGCCGCGATAGTCGCCGCCCCACAGGCCGCCAAACGCGCCCCCCTTGCCGCCAAAGGTCATGAACCACAGGCGGAACATATAGAACGCGGTCATGAAGGCGGTGAAGACGACCACGCCCCACAGGAGCCAGCCGTCGTGCTGATAGGCCTGGGCGATGATTTCGTCCTTGCTGAAAAAGCCGGCGAAGAGCGGGAAGCCCGAGATCGAGAGCGTCGCCATCAAGAAGGGAAACGCCACCAGCGGGATCTTGGTGGCGAGGCCGCCCATCTTGCGCATGTCTTGCTGGCCCGACAGCGCGTGCAGCACGGCGCCAGCGCCCAGGAAGAGCAGCGCCTTGAAGAAGGCGTGCGTCATCAGGTGAAAGATGCCCGGCCCGTCGGTGTTGGCCACGCCCAGCCCGACGAACATATAGCCGAGCTGCGAGATGGTCGAATAGGCCAGCACGCGCTTGATGTCGTTCTGCACCAGCGCGATCGACGCCGCGAAAAAGGCCGTGAAGCCGCCGACGACCGTGACGGCCAGCGACGCCTGCGGACCGGCGACCGAGTGAAAGAGGAAGAAGGTGCGCGCCACCAGATAAACGCCCGCCGCGACCATCGTCGCCGCGTGGATGAGCGCGCTAACGGGGGTAGGGCCTTCCATCGCGTCGGGCAGCCACACGTGCAGCGGAAACTGCGCCGACTTGCCGATTGCGCCGCAAAAGACGAGCATCATCGCCGCCGTCAGGATGAATGTATTCGTGCCGCCGACGCGCGCCTGCACCTGAGTGAAGGTGAATGTGCCGGTCGCCGTAAAGAGGATCAAGATGCCGATCAAGAAGCCGAAGTCGCCCACGCGCGTCGTGACGAAAGCCTTAAGCGCGGCGGCGCCTGGCGACGGGCGACCGGCGTCTGGCTTGGGCATGTCTTTGGCCAGAAATCCGATCAGCAGGTACGAGCACAGGCCCACCAGCTCCCATCCGATATAGATGAGCAGGAAGTTGGAGGCCAGCACCAGGATGAGCATCGACAGCGTGAAAAGCGACAGCCAGGCGAAAAAGCGCGAATAGCCGCGCGGCTCTTCACCCTCGATGTATTCCTGGGAATAGAACTGCACCAGCAGCGACACCGACGTGACTACCACCAGCATGACGGCGGTCAGCGTATCGACGTAGAAGTTGATCGAATAGCGCAGCCCGGCGATGGTGAACCAATCGTAGATCGGCACTTCCTGGCCGTGCTGCTGCGACGGATTTTGCATCAAATAGATCAGCAGGCCGATGGACCAGCAAAACGCCAGGAACATGGCCAGAATGCCCATGTAGCCGTTGAGGCGCGCGACGAAGGTCGGCTGGCCGTGCGGGTGCTCGGGGTGCGCCTCCGCTTCTTCGGCCATGCGCACCAGCTCGGCGCCGCCGGTCGTCTGTTGCGCGGCGTTGCGCAGCGCGCGGGGCATGGCCGCCGGGGTGTCGACGTGCCCGTCAAGCGTATCCAGCGCGCTGACGTAGCTCTCGTCCACCAGCGTCGCGATGGGGGGCAGGTCGTGCGCGTCGTTGTGGCCTGTCGCGTCGTGGGCGTCATGCGCGGCGTGGCCGCGATCGCGTGCGGCGACATCGATCGGGCGCAACACGAAGATGTTGATGATGAACGCCGCCAGCGGCAGCAGCGGAATGACCCAAACGTCGGTCAGAAAGATGCTCATCAGTCGTCGCGCCTCACCACTTCATCATATTCACTTCGGAAACATCCACCGAGGCGCGGCGCCGATAGATCGCGATGATCATCGCCAGCGCCACCGACGCTTCAGCCGCCGCCACCGTGATGATAAAGACCGCGAAGATCTGTCCGGTCAGCCGCGCGCCGTGGGCAGTGTGCAAGGCCGCCGACGAAAACGCCACCAGCGTGACGTTGACGGCGTTGAGCATGATCTCGATGCCCATCAGCACCGAGACGGCGTTGCGCTTGCTCAGCGCGCCGAAAAGGCCGATGCAAAAGAGCACCGCTCCCAGCACCAAAAAGGAATTGAGTGACAGCAACACGGCGCGCTACTCCTCTCGTCCGATCACGATCGCACCGACGATGGCCACCAGCAAGACGAGCGTCGCGATTTCAAACGGCAGCACATAGCTATAGGTGGTGGGGCTATAGAGCAGTTGGCCGATGGCGACGGGCGTGCCACCCGTGCTGGCGTTCGCCTGGCTGCCCCCGTTGGCGATGGCGCCGTTTTGCGAGAGCGCGAAAATGATCCCCGCGCACAGGGCCACCGAGATGAGCGCCGCGATCAGCCATTGCCGGTTGGCGGGGTTGCTGGTGCGCGAATTGGGGTTTTGGGTGAGCATGATCGAAAAGAGGATCAAGATCGTCACCGCGCCGGCATAGACCAAAATCTGGACGATGGCGATGAACTCGGCGTTGAGCAGAATGTAAATGCCCGCCGCGGCGCCAAAGACCAGCACCAAAAAAAGAGCGGCGTGCACGATGTTACGCAAGGTGACGACCGCCAGGGCTGATCCGACGAGTATCGCGGCGAGCACGACGAATGCCACGGACGCGAGATCCATGATGGGCTGATACCTTTCCGACTGCCCGGCGCGCCGCGAGTCGCGGGGCCAGGCGAGATGCAGCTCAGCGGGCAGCAGCGGGGGACGCTCGCCAGGAGATAGGGCGCAACGACGCCGCGCGAAAAGAATGGCTGCCACACACCATTGTATCATCTGACAACAACGGATGATAGGCGCAAGGCACCTGATTTTTGCACAAGGGAGGGTGATTGACAATGGTGACGCGAGATGAAGAAGCAATCACTCTTCCTCGTCTTCAACGGGCGGCGCGCAGGGCAGCGTGTCTGTGACGGTCGTTCCCCTGACCCTAGACGCTAAAGGATGCGAAGACCGAGAGCGCTGACCTCTAGCCGCCCACTTGCAAGGGGATGACTTGCGCCCGCAAGTTGAAGACATCGATGCTGTGGCTGTCGGGTCCCCAGATAGCCAGCGCGCCAGCCAGCGCGAAATCGCCGGTCTGGACCAAGCCGGGCGCGGTGAAGATCTGACCGTGCCGCACGGCGGAATGCGCGAAGATCAGCGTGCCGTCGGGTGAGAGCTGGGGATCGGCTTTGTTGGGCACCAGGGGAATCGTCGCCGTCGCGCCCGCGCTAAGCTGGCCCCCGGCAGACAGCGTGAAGGCCGCGATGACCGTGCCCCCTGGCGACGGCGCTGTGGCATAGAGATGCGCGCCGTCGGGCGACCACTGCGGCGCGGGACCGGCGGGGTCCGTCGCGGCGGCGCCAGGGGTGAAGCGAGGCACGGGCGCGCTGGCCACCTCTTGGCCGCTGGCGGACCAGACGCGCAGCGTGCCGCTTAGATCGACTGCGGCAAGCTGAGAGCCGTCGGGCGACCAGGCTGGGCGCGAGAGCAACCCAGCGGCGACCGCGATCGATGCCTGCTGTTGCCACGATTGCGTGCTGAGGATCATGATGTGTTGGCCGGCGCCGCTGGGGCCGTCGTCAGTGATGGCGACCAGCCCGCCCTGAGGCGCGAAAGCGACCGATGGCACGCGCGAGGCGATGGGGCTGGCGCTTGGCGCGACCGTCGCGTGATACTTCATCACCGCGTCAGGCAAAGAGAAGATCGTCACGCTGCCGTCGGCGCACGGGCGCGCCAGCAGCGACGTATCGGGGGCCAGCGCGATCTCGGTGTCGGGCGACTCATCGCAATCCCACAGCGGATCGCCGGGGGCAAAGCCATTCGAGATGTCCGTTTCATTCCAGGTGGCGGCGTCAAACGCGGCCAGATAATACGCGCCTTCGTTATTCGCGAAGCCCATCGTCACCACGGTGCCGTTTGGTCCGCGACTGGCGAAAAAGGGGGTGAATGGCTCCCGATCGTCCCCGCCCTCGTAAAAGGTCAGCGGATGTGGTGGCTGGGCGGCGACGGCCAGCGCGCGCGACGGAGCCGGTTCGCTGGCGGACGACGAGCTGCACGCCGCCACGACCACGACGCTCAGCAGCGCCAGGGTCAGCGCCGCTGCCCGCCAGCGCTTGTTTCGATCGCTCATCGCTCGCGTTCCCCTCTGCCCATGCACGTGCCGCCGCAATGCCAATGTATAAGCATGGCGCTTTACTGGTCACAGTGTAACGAGAGCGCCTGAGAAGTTCCTGAAAAGAACTCGTGGTTGAGCAAACCGGCAAAGGTACGTAGCCTGATTCTCCTAATTTCTTGCCTAATCCGTCGAAGTGCGCTATGTAAGAAAGGCGTTTGGGATGTCTTGGGAAGTGGAGAGGTCAGAGTCGCGTCGTCGCTCTGGCTGGTGGTGGATCATCGAGCGGGCGGGGTGCCTGGCGCAACAAGCGCTCTGCGCAGATCGTCACGCCGTTTTGACAGTTCACTCATCCCGCGTGTAGACTAAGACCGACAACCTCTGGCGTGTGTCTTGTGTTACAATCAGACAAATAGCCAGAGTAGCCAATAGTAGTTCGATCGCATGCCGGGCGACTGGCGCATGTGTGAGGCATGATGGATATTCGAGAACAACTCAGCCGCGCCGCGCAAGCGGCATTGACCTTGAAGCACGAGGCCCGCGAGCGCGCGTTGCTCAAATCGCGGACCGTCATCCGTCTGAGTGCCAGCGCTATCCGCGCGACACATCGCGGCGAGTTTGCCAAAGCGGGCGAATTGCTGGCCGAGGCGCGCAAGCTCTTAAGCGATATGCGGCACGATCTGCTCGACCATCGCGACATCTATTACGCCGGCTTCGTTTCCGACGCGCAAAAAGAATTCTCCGAGGCATCGATCACCCTGGATGTCATCCAGGGGCAACCGCTCCCCACGCCTGAAAGCCTGGGCGTCGAGTGGCCGCCTTTTCTCAACGGCCTGGGCGAATCGATCGGCGAGCTGCGCCGGCACCTGCTCGACAACCTGCGCCAGGGACGGCTGGACCGCTGTGAAGCGATCATGGCGCAGATGGACGATTTTTTTGACTTGCTGGTAACGCTTGACTTTCCCGACGCCATCACGAATAACCTGCGGCGAACAGCTGATTCGGCGCGTGGTGTCATCGAAAAGACGCGCGGCGACATGACCGCCGCCACCGTACAGGCACAGCTCAGCACGCAATTGGCGGCGCTAGCTGATCATCTCGACAATCAGGCGGCCAATCGGACGCGAGCAGAAGCGTGAGGGATTATGGAACACACGGATAAACAGCCAGGCGCTTCTCACACCAATCCCTCGCTCCCGGCGAGTGGCAGACGGCCACCGGCTCAGGCAGAGACACCCCCGCCAGCGGAATTCTTTCACGGGGGGTCTGAGGGCGCGGCGGCGGCGACCTTCGCCAAATCACGGGCGCTGCAAGCGCGACCACCCGGCGCTCTGCTCGCATGGTCGCGCGCGGTTCGCGCTTCGACCAGCGTATGGGCGCTGCTGCCGGTCATCGTGGCGGGGGCGCTCGTCTGGAGCACTACCGGCAGCCTGCCCAAGCTCGATCGCCTGGTGGTCATCGGCGCGGGCGCGGTGGCGATTCTGTTTGGCGTCAATCTGTTGCGCGGCGCGGCGCGTGACCTGCCCAGAGGCGCCATCACGGGCACGGCGCTGCGCACGGCGATGGCGGCCCGCGCTGGGTTGGGCTTTTTGGTGATCGGCTTGTTGGCGGGCCTGGTGGCCGCGCATTGGGTGGGTGG
>VFSW01005706.1_pt1 | contig 18395 bp, 13 predicted proteins | sample 5358111 | NCBI WGS metagenome assembly VFSW01 (sample SAMN11554181, study PRJNA540505) | mine drainage metagenome | isolation source: sediment from site ElyBrook_90M | place: USA: Ely Copper Mine, Vershire, VT | collected 2017 | reverse complement strand
GTGAAGCGGATTGTGGAGTCGGGGGTGGGCAGGATGCGCCTGGAGTTCGGCTGCCGGCCGGAGGATTTGACGGCGGCGATTGGGCCGGGAGTGGGGGCGTGCTGCTATGCGGTGGGCGAAGAGGTGCGGTCGAGCTTCGATTCGCAGTTTGCCTATGCGGGGGAGCTGTTCCACGAGGTGTACGACGCGGAGCCGGTGCGGACCAGGTACCCGATGCTGTTTTTGACGCAGCGTGCGCCGGGGCACTCGCCGATTGGGCCGAGCCTGCATGTGGACCTGGTGGAGGCCAACCGGCGGCAGTTGCTGGATGCAGGGCTCAAAGCGGGGGCGATTCACTGGCCGGGCGGATGCACCAGTTGCCAGCGGGAGCTGTTCTTCTCACACCGGACGTCGCAGGGGCACGCGGGACGGATGATGGGAGTGATCGGAATCAGGCCGAGGTAGGCGCTGGGCGGATGGTGCCTGGATTTGTGCTCTCCCACCCTTTTCGCAAAGACTCGAAAAGGATGGTGCCTCCGGGGGTTGCGTTGCGGCCCGCCGGCAAATGCAAGCGGTCAGGAGGCTTTTGCAGTGGCTTCTCCAGGGTTGACCAGGTCGCGCAGTTCCTTTGAGGGCTTGAAGTAGGGAACGCGCTTGGCGGGAACTTCGACGCGGTCGCCGGTTTTGGGATTGCGGCCTATGCGCGAGTTGCGCTGGCGGATGCGGAAGGATCCGAAGCCGCGAATTTCAATCTTGTCTCCGCTCTGCAGGGCGTTAATTACGGAGCCGAAGATGGTCTCGACGATGACTTCGCCGTCGCGGCGCGTCAGATCGCCCAGGCTGGTTACCTTTTCCACCAGGTCTGCTTTTGTCATGTGCTCAAGGCCTCCGCTCACAAGCATAACCGGATTTTGCGCCGGAATGCATGAAAAAGAAAGGGGTCAGTGTGGGAATTGAGCCTTTGTGCATCAATAAGATGAGGAAAATGGCGGGCGAAGGGCTTTGGCCGGGGGGAAGGGGAAATTGGTTTATCATGGCTGGTGTCTCATCGTGAGGGTTAGGCCGGTAAGCTGACGGGCACCGGCAAGGCGGTCATTGGCAACGTGGCGGAGTATCCCAAGTACAGCATTGTGATTCCGGCTTACAACGAGAGCGCGCGGATTCCGGCGACGCTGGAGCGCGTGGTGGCATGCTTGCGCGAGCGAAACTGGGATGCTGAGGTGATTGTCGTCAACGACGGGTCCACGGACACGACGGCGGAGGTGGTGGGGGAGTTTGTACGGACTGCGCCGGAGGTCCGGCTGGTGGAGAACCCGGGCAACCGGGGCAAGGGGTACAGCGTGCGCTCGGGGATGCTGCAGGCGCTGGGCGAAGTGGTGATGTTTACCGACGCCGATCTTTCTTCGCCGATTGAGGAAGCGGAGCGGCTGTTTGCGGCGATTGCAGCGGGCGCGGATATCGCCATCGGTTCACGCTGGCTGGAGAGTAGCCGGCAGACGCACCGGCAACCGCTCTACCGGCAGTTCTTCGGGCGTTGCTTCAACGCGGTGACGCGCGGGGTGATGGGGCTGCACTTTGCCGATACGCAATGCGGATTCAAGGCGTTTACGCGGTCGGCGGCGCAGACGGTGTTTCAGCTGCAGACCATCGAGCGCTGGGGCTTCGACCCGGAGATTCTGTTCATCGCGGTGAAGCGCGGGCTGCGCGTGGCGGAGGTGCCGGTGAGCTGGGGCCACGACAAGCGCACGCGGATGAGCTACCTGCGCGACGGCATGAAGATGCTGGAAGAGATGGCCACCATCCGCTGGAATGCGCTGCGCGGGCGCTACGGCAGGCAGGTGGAGCCGATGGAACGCGCCAGCCTGGAAAAGCGGTAGACGATGCCGCCCACTCTTTCCGCACACAGTCCGGCGAAGAAGTGATGATACTGCCTACGGCCTGATCTCGACGGGCGTTCCTACCGGAACCATATTCCATATCTCGTCAATCTCATCGTCGGTGACGGCGATGCAGCCCCGCGTCCAGTCGTAGAGCCGATGCGTAGCGCCCAGCCATCCCATCCCATTGGGAAGACCGTGGATCATGATGGCCCCGCCAGGAGCGGCCCCAAGCCTGGCGGCGCGGGCGCGGTCTTCGGCATTGGGATAAGAGACGTGCAGGGCGCGGTGATAGTGACTGACTTCGTTACGGGCGTCGATGATGTAATGGCCCTCGGGCGTTCGGGCGTCGCCCTCGCGCTGCTTGGGGGCGAGGCCGCCGCGCCCGAGAGCCACCTTGTACGATTGGATGACTTTGTCCCCGGCCAACAGCTCAAGAACATGATCCTTCTTCAGGATCAGGACCGAGTCTGCCTTCTGCGCGGGGGAAGCCTGCGGGGCGGGCGGCAAGGCACGGGCGCCGATCACGAGAGGATGCCCGGCAAATGCCAGCAAGGCTGCGATTCCGGCGATGATTCCACGGAGCTTCATAGACCGAATCCAGTGTATCTGCTGCATCGTTTCTCATGCTGTTGCGGTATTCGCTACCTGCTGGAGGCAGCGCGCCTCGATCTCGAAATCGCGGATCTTGTACTTCTGAATCTTGCCGCTGAGCGTGGCGGGGAACTCGGTGACGAATCGGACGTGCTCGGGGATCTTATAGTAGGCGATCTGGCCCTGGCAGAAATCCTTGATCTCTGCCTCGGTCGCATCGACTTCCGGCTGAAGGCCGGGTTTCAAGCGGACCCAGGCGGCGACGATCTCGCCAAGGCGGGCGTGCGGCAGGCCGACGACCTGCACCTCGTCTACTTTGGGGTGGGTGTAGAGGAACTCCTCGACCTCGCGGGGGTAGATGTTTTCCCCGCCGCGGATGATGACGTCGCGGGAGCGGCCGGTGAGGTGGATGCACCCGTCCTCGCGCATGATGCCGAGGTCGCCGGTGTGCAGCCAGCCGTTGGGCTTGATGACCTGGGCAGTGCCGTCGGGGTCACCATCGTAGCCCTTCATGAGCGCGTAACCGCGCACGCAGACTTCACCCTGCTCGCCGCGGGTGAGGGGCTCGCCGGTGACGGTGGAGGCAATCTGGATTTCGGTCTGCGGCATGGCGCGGCCGACGGTCTTGACGCGAATCTCGATGGGGTCGGCGGCGTCGCTCATAGTGACGACAGGCGAGGTTTCTGTCTGGCCGTAGGCTATGACCAACTCACGGCAGTGCATCTCATCGAGGACGCGCTTCATGAGCTCGACGGGGCAGGGCGCGCCGCTCATCATGCCGGTGCGCAGGCTGGCGAGGTCGAAGGCTGGGAAGTCGTGGAGGGCGAGTTCGGCCACGTACATGGCGGGGACGCCGTAGACGCTGGTGGCGCGCTCGTCGTGCACGGCCTTGAGCGTGGCGCGGGGGTCGAAGGTCCAGTTGGGCAGGACGATGGCGGCGCCGGAGTTGACCGCGCTCATGGTGCCGATGACGCAGCCGAAGCAATGGAAGAGCGGCACCGGAACCACGATCTTGTCCTGCTCGGTGTAGTGGAAGCCTTGGGCGAGGAATTGGCCGTTGTTCACGACATTGTGGTGCGTAAGCATGACGTCCTTGGGCAGGCCGGTTGTGCCGCTGGTGTATTGAATGTTGGCTACATCGTCGACGGCAACGTGGGCGGGCAGCTCGCCGGGTGTGTATTGGAGGGCGAGCCACTCGGGTGAGTCGAAGTAGATGGTGTGCTTGAGCTCGATGGTGAGGCCGTGGCGGGCTCGGTTCAGGATTTCTCCGTAGTCGGCGCGCCTGTCGCGGCGCCAGAGGAAGAGGACCTTCATGCGCGAACGGGTGAGGGTGAACTGGAGCTCGTGGGAGCGGTATGCGGGGTTGACGTTGACCAGGGCGGCTCCGGCGCGGGCGCAGGCCATGTGCAGGACGATCCACTCGATGCAGTTGGTGGACCAGATGCCGATGCGGTCGCCTCGGCGGATGCCGAGGGACCAGAGGCCGTGGGCCACCGAGTCGGCTTTGTCGCTGAGCTCGGCCCAGGTGAGGCGCTCGCCTTGGTGGCAGGAGGCGACGGCGAGGCGATCCGGGAAGCTGGCGGCGGTGCGGTGCAGGAGGTCGCCGATGGTCAGCTCCAGCAGTGGCAGGGCCGGGCCACGGGAGTAGCTCAAGGCGCGAAGGTCTTCTTGCACTGCCATGGGTTTGTCCTTTTGGAAGAGACGAGAGGCAGTTTAGCACCTCCGGGCAGACGCTGAAATGTGATTCAGCACACTAAGCAAGGGGGTGGAAGCCGGCTACCGGGTTTCGCGTGGAGATCAGGCGGCCGGGCCGCTGCCGGACGGGCGATGAGGCTGTGGATGACGTTGCCTGCTGGGCCGGTGAGCAGTGATGCTCGATCAAAACGCCTGATTTACGGATTGATTTCCGCATTCAAAACGGCGGAAGAAGAGCCGTAACCCCGTTGAACGGGAGATGCAGATTCGAGGCCGTTGGGAACCGATTGAAAGCGGCACCCTTCAACTCTGGAATTGGCCCCTTGAAAAAGAATGACAACTGCTGAAAATGCTGCGCCTTACAGACAGAAACCGCTGATATGAAACCCTTTTCAATTTGCGCGTGACAAAGACGTTTGGTACTCTTAGAATGACGCCCCCGAAATTGGCGGCGAATACAGCTAGCATAGGAGACTTCCATGGCAGATACAGTGAAAAAAACAAAGGTGACTGCGAAGCCGCGTCAAGCCTCAACGAAGACGGATGAAGTTGCTGAAGTTGTAAAGACCGCAACGACGTCTCGCAAGCCGGTCGCGCAGCCAGCGAAGGCAGAGACACCGCAAACGATAGAGGCGACAGCGGCGCCAGGCAAGGCTACCGCCAAGAAAGATAACGTTACTGCAATTGCAAAGCCGGGGACTTTTTCGCGCGAGCGGATTGAGCAGCTTGCGTATGAGTTCTGGGCGCAGCGCGGCTACCAGCACGGACAAGCAATGCAGGATTGGCTGCGGGCCGAGCGGGAACTGCTGCAGAAGGCCTCGTAGAAAAGAACAATCAAGGCAGGCGTGGATTGCCGGCGGGCGGTCTACTCACCTATGCGCCCGCGGCAGAAGTCGAGATCCGGAAGAAACCATCCCTCTCGGGCTAAGGCCCGTGTTGTTTTTACGGCACGTACGGCACGAGTAAACTCCTGCCCTGTTCCAAAGCCCTCGCAAGTGCTCTTCCGAATGAGGTTTTCCGCAGCATGTACGGCCCGATTGATTTCTGAAGCTTTACGGCACGACTAATGTCGCGCCCTCTCAAAACCAGACTTCCGCCACGGGCTGCTATGCGCCCAGGCAAATCACTGGACGCCTGGCCCGGCTCGCCCTGATGGTGGCTCGGGCTGCAATGCGGCAACCTGCTCTCGGCTGCGTCTTTGCCGGACGCAGCCGGGGTTGACATTCTCCGCACGCTGGCCGGCGCAGAACTGTGGTCCATCGAGGTCAAGCGCACTTCAGCGCCGAATCGCGGGCGCGGCTTTGACTCCGCCTGCGTTGCTTTCAAGCCGCGGAAGTGATTCAACGCGCATCCAGAAGATAATCGCTCTTAGCTCGACGATAAAGGCGGAGGCCATTCGTTTCATCGAGCTCGCATAGGCATTCCAATCGTCCACACCGGACAACGCGCAATACAGAGACGGCAGCAGACACGGCGCGACCAGCGGAACCTGCGCTATTCCAATTCACCGAGATTTTACCGATCCCCGCCTCGCCGCACACCATACGGTCTTTGGTTAGCACGCATTTCCGCGTGTACCGATGCCTGCTTGCCAAGCGCCCGCATGATTCTCGCCCATCCAAACCGAGGCGTTATACTTCTGTTTGCGCTCGGAGCATGGCTGCTGGGGCTGGCGATTCTGTTGTGGGGAACCGAGTACAAGATGTCGCTCTACCTAGGACCAACAGGAAGGTACACGCAGGCGCCTGCCAAGCTGTTTTCGCAAAGAGATCGGCCTGTTTTCGCCGCACCGGCTCCGGCCCGAGTAGCGCCAAGGAAGACAGTTCTCGCCTTCGCCACCATCTATGCCATCGGGGCCGTGATAGTGTCCCCGCGTCTGCGTGCTGTGCTTTAGCCCAGTTGGCCGCTACGGCGCAAGCCGCGCTTTGACGATCCGGCGCAGTGCCGGTTCGCCTGCCTTCCTCCACCATCGCCTCTCACGCTCTTCTCTATCAGCTAGTTCTTGCATCGCGACTCCAGTGCTTCCGCCTGGGCTTGACATAGGGTTGCCCGTTCGTTTTCGAGGGTTGCTCAGGGCGTTCAGGCTGACGCAGGAGTCGCGCTGCGAACCCGCGCGCCTAAGGGGTGACGACGCGCGGGCCCGGCTGTGCTCTGCCCAGGCCAGCGATCAGCCGCTTCGGGCTCACCTTAACGCACGATCTCCGCCCGCGTTCGCGCCGTGCCTGTATCTCGACGCAGGATGCATGCGCGGCTGTTCCGCACACCAATCATCAGGAGACTTTCATCATGCGCAAGTTCCTCATCCCTTTCCTGACTTTGCTTCTGGGTCCGCCATGGTAGGGGCTGCTGACGCCGCCGTTATCGAAGGGAAAGTCACCGATTCTTCCGGCGCCGCCATTCCCGGAGCCGACGTGGCCTCGTCAGCGCTGTAACGAGCGGGGTAGTCCATCAGACCAGCGACGCCACCGGTGCGTTCTCCTTCGCCGGCCTGGCCGCCGGCACTTACTCGCTGTCTGCAACCGGGGATGGATTCGCCATCTACCGGCAGACCAATATTGTTCTCAAGGCCAACCAGACGCTCAGCCAGACGCTGGAGCTGACACCGGGCGGGGTCACGCAGTCGGTTGTGGTGAATGCGGGGGAACTGGCAGGCGCGACGCCCGAGCCCACACAGCAGGAGCTTTTCACCTCCGACCAGACGTTCCGACTGATCGATCGCAAGCAGATTGAGACTACGGGCCCGGTGGCAGGAGCGGCGCAGATCATCGCGCTGCCGCCGGGCGCGAACGTGACGGGCTACGGCGACACTGGAGCTACGAAGTACACCATAGGCGTGAACGGCGTGAGCCAGGGCCGGGGCGGATACGGGGGCTACACCGGCGGCGGCGCGCTGGGCATCACCTTGGACGGTGTGCCGGTGGTGGACCGGGCCACCGACCTGTGGCAGTAGCCCACCATTCCGCAGCAATTCATGATTCAGAACACAAATGTGGTTTACGGGCCGGGCGATGCCAACGATCGGTGGTACTCGAATATTGGCGGCGCGGTGGTGTTCACGCCGGTTCAGCCTACGATTCAGCCGCATTGCACTCCATGCCTCTGGGCGCCGCATTCTATCACCAGAACTGGGCCAACCAGGAGATCGACACCACGCTCGAAAACGGAGACACCGTCTCGGCCAACGGCACCTCTGCCTATCATGGCGTGAACATGTACCTCGACGACGGCCAACCAAGCACCTGCACGTGTTTGCCAACGCCAAATTGGAAACCTCGCAGTACACGGACTGTGTGACGATTCCGGCGACGACGGGCCAAGCCGCGCTCTCGTACAACGGGCTCTACGTGCCGTACGTGCCTACTTCCACCGTCAATGCCGGGGTGTTCTACGACATCAAGGCCGGCACCACCATCCACATTCTGCCCACGGCTTCGTTCCAGTGCATCGGCACGCAGCACATCTTCGACAACAGCGCGACGCCGCAGCCGATTCCGAGCAACTGCACCATGCCGGGCTACGACACGATGAACGCCGGCTTCAAGATTCCTCTCAAATTCGCCGAACTCCACTTCACCGCGCTCAACATCCTCAACCGGGAGTTCAACGAGTACGAGTACGAATACATCTCGGGCGCCGGCTACTTCGGCACCGCGGGGAACGGGACGTCGGCAGAATGGGTAGGCTATCTGATGGCCTATCCGGGAGCCCCTGTCACGGACTACGGGGACGTCAACCTCCACTTCCAACCCAGCAGGTGAACTGCACCTGCTCGGCAACCGGCCCCCGGAGACGACAAAGACAAGCCGCAACCTGCTCTCTGCGAAGAAGCCGATTCAAGGTCAAGAAACCGTCTGAAGCCGCGATGTCGCTACAAAATCACACACCTGCACAGAGGTTCACTGCCCGCAGGCGCGGGAGTAGCGCGCGAGAGTCTGCCGGACGCGATGGCGAATGATGGCGCCAGGATGGTTCGCAATCTCACCGCGGCGGATGGCTTCGGCTTGAAAAGGCACGTACTGCGCAAGCAGCGGCGGAGGCGCTGGATGGTGGATGAGGTTCTCGATCAGCACGGAAAGAGCAGAGGAGACCTCGGCGTTGGGCCAGTAATAGCGGATGCGATCGCTGAGACCGTACGCACGGGCAAGCCTGAGGCGATGCGCGTCGCCGCGGTAATAGCCCTGCCAGTTTCCGGGGTTTTCGACCATCACCCGATCGAGGGTGGCGCGGATATTCGAACGGCGCGCATCGGCGATCCATTCTTCCTCAACGCGGGCCAGGCCGAAGACTGCTTCGCGCAAGACGAATGTGAGTTCGGGGCCAACCTTCAGAATAGCGAAGTGGTCGCGGACGAGATGGCGAAGCGAATCGGCCGTCTGGTAGTCGGTGGAGTGCGCTTCAAAGATCATTCCCTCGGCGCTCAGAATCCATTGCGATAGCTCAGCCGCGTGCTGGGGAATGTAGTCGGCCACGGTTTCGTCGCCGAACTCGACGCCGGGCTGGACGACGACGCCTACCACCCGCTCCCAGGCGGAGGCGAGGCTGCGGCGCTCGAAGGCGAGGCGATGGACTTCGAGAGTCTTCTGTACGCTGGCGGCGCTGGTGACGGCGATTTCCAGTTCACCCTGCGCGCCGCCGGGCGTGGGCACCTCAGTACCGATAATGTAGACCGGGCGGATGGAGGACGGGGCGGCGGCCGCCTCGGCAACTTCGCAGAGGCGGGCCGCGCGTTCGGCAACTTCGGCGTCGCTCAACACAATGGGGTCGCCGGCGCAAGTCATGCTTGCATCGAGGTGAATCTTCGCGAAGCCGGCCAGGGCGAAGGCATGGACCATGGCGCAGGCTTTCTCCATGGCCGCGGCTGAGGGCAGCGAGCGCCAGGGGTTCGGGCCGAGGTGGTCGCCACCGAGAATCAGTTGTTCGAAAGGAAAGCCGGCGGCGGCGGCAAGCGAGTGCACGTAATCGCGGAAGCCGGCTGGGGTAAGACCAGTGTAGCCTCCATCCTGGTTCACCTGATTGCAGGTGGCCTCAATCAACAACAGGCTCTTATCTGCTGAAGCCTGGGCGAATGCGGCATCGAGAACGAGTGGGTGCGCGGAACACACAGAGTAAACGCCGCGGGCTTTGCCTGCGCGATTCTCCTGGAAACGCCGGCGCATGGCTCTCACCGGGTTCTCAACAGTTGCGGCGCTGCCGCTCGGGTACGGCTGGGTTGTCATTGTCGGTTACCTTTTGTCGGCTCCCCTGGGTCCAGGCTTTGCGGGTCTGGATATCGAGGGAATCTGCTCTGTTTCACGCAGGCAATCCTTAGGCTAAATGGGAAGTTTGTGATTGGGGTTGAATCTTTACGGCGTTAACACGCCTTCCTGCCAGTGGCGTTCAAAGAAGCTCTGCCGGTAGGCTTGATCGCGGAACGCCTCTATACCGCCGGCGCGCGTGACGGAGAGCCCGCCAGCGACATTGCCATACGCGAGGCACTGTTCGAGCGGCGTCCGGCGCAGCCATTGATGCAGGAAACCGGCGTCGAAGGTGTCTCCGGCCCCAACGGCATCGACGGCGTCGAGACGCAGCGCCGGGGAGTGATAGCAGCGGCCCGCGCAGAAGGCCGAAGCGCCGCGTGCTCCGCGTTTGACCACGAGCACGTGAACACGCGGAGCAATGAATGCTTCAGCTTGCTCTACGCCGGCCATCTTGCGCAGTTCCTCTTCGGTGCCGAAGAGAATGTCGACGTGAGGAAGAATGCGCTCGACCACGTCCTGCCAGCGGTCTTCGGGATCGTCGTTGGTGTCGAGTGAGGTGGTGAGACCGCGCAGCTTCATCTGCTCAAAGAGCCAGGGAATATCGGGGAAGAGCTTGCGGTGAAGAAAGAGCGAAGAAAGATGAAAGTGCGAGGCTCGGGCGATGAAGTCCAGGTCGAGATCTTCGAGACTCAGCTCAGACATGGCGCCGAGGAAGGTCAGGATACGGCGGGTTTTCGTGAGCGGGAGGATCACAGTGACTCCGGTGCCGGTGCCGCCGGATGCGCGCACAACGCGATCTAGATTCACGCCGGCCTGGACGAGTTCGCGCAAGCACATGTTGGCGAAGTCGTCATCGCCCACGCGCGCGGTGAAGGTGACACGAGTGCCGAGCGAGGCGAGGTTGTGCGCGAGGATTGCCGACGATCCACCCAGGGTGATGGTACAGCTGTCGGCGAGCAGCTCGCGATCTTCGCCGAGATCGAGCGGCAGACCGTCAAGGATGATATCCGGATTGATTTCGCCGACGATGGCAACTTCGGGCCGGTCGAGTGAATCCGCAGGCCGGTTAGGATCGCTGCTTTCGTTCAAGTTCATGCCTGCTCCTGAGGCCCATCGCCGCGTCCCTACTCGGGGCGGCGCTTCTGCTCCGGTGCGAAACGCGTGTCGACCGCGCCAGAGACATGGATGGCAAAAGATTTCAAATTGGTGAGACCGTCGATGCCGGTGGCAGTGAGTTTGGTCTGGTAGAGACCCGAGTGCGTGTACGCGTGTAGCGCCTCCGTGCCATCGAACTCAACGCCGTCGCCAAAATTCCAATGGAAGGTGAGAATGGGCGTGGAGGCGGAGGCAGCGAGAGCGCTGAAGGTGATTGATGCTCCGGCCGCGGCAGCTTCCGGCGCGCGTGCAGAGAACTGCGGCGCTGAGGCGGGGATGGAACTGTCAATCAGTTTGAGCACCGCGACGGAGTGGGGCGCGAGCTTGAGACCCATGGATCCGACAGAGAGCGAGCAGCAACTCTGGTTGCCCAGTACCTCAGTGGTCTGGTAGGCGCGGTCGGGCTGAAGGCCGAGAGTGGCGAGAGAGATCGAGAGAGCGCGCTCCTTGCCCGACCAGTTGAAGACCGTGAGAATGGTCTGGCGGGGGCTCTCGCGGAGCAGGAACTCGCTGGGCTGTTCATCCTCTGCCGTGTAGGTCATCAGGTCGAGAGGGATGGACGCCCGGCCGATGCGCGCCATGTTAAGGAGGTCCTGGCTCCTTAGGAGCGCCAGCCGCTCCGGGAATTCACCAAGCGTGGGAAGATCGTCGCCGATCTCATACATGCCGCCGGAGACGGCAGAGAGAGCAATGGAGACCCTGGCTTCGTCCAGAGTGAGGGGCGCGGGGGCGGACTTCCAGGATTGGTCGTCGGCAGTTTGCGTGGAAACGGTGAATGCATCGGGATCGGCGATGAAGAAGTTGCGGTTCATGTAATAGCGCGCCGCAACGCCGGATGCGGCGTCCCGGCTCTCTTCAAAGGTGTGGCCGGTATCCTCCGAAATGCGGCCCGCATCGACAATGCCAACCGGGTTCAGCATGGGGCTGCCGTCCTTGTCCAGCACCACTTCGTCGCCGACCGCCTGGCGGATGATGCCCAGGCCGATGCGCTGCGCTTCGAGCGCCGTGGTGTCAGGACGATAGTAGGCGCCTTCGACAGCCGAGTCATCCATAAAGTCCATCTTGATGAAGCGGACGCCCCAGTCGCGGAGGGTGCTGTAGGTCTGGCGCAGGTAAGCCTGCGCGCCGGGATTTGTGACATCGAGAACGTAGAGGGGGTCCTTCTTTTCAGTTACGTAGCCGATATGAATCAGCTCGCCAGCGGCGTTGTGAAGGAGCCAATCCTTGTGATCGCGGTAAACAGAGGCGCGCTCGGAGACTTCGAAGGGCGCGGTCCAGACTCCGAAGGTGAGACCGTTCTGGCGCGCCTGGGCGACAGTGTGCTGCAGGCCGAGTGGAAAGAGATTGGCATCCGGTGTGGTGTATTCGCCGCGGGCGTACTGGTAGCCCTCATCGATGTGAAAGTAGGTGTAGCCGAGCGACTTCAGATTCTGAGCGAGCCACTCGATATTCGTGTCTGCCGTTGCCTGGCTGAGGCCAAAGTAATATGCGGTCCAGCTCCACCAGCCGATTGGGGTGGGCGCGCCGACGCGGCCGTGATGCAGGCTGCGAATGGCTTCGCCGTACTGCTCAAGTTGTGCGTGGTAATCGCCGCCTGCCGCAATCATGAGTCGTTCGGAGGAAAGGTTCTGGCCGGAATTGACGGGGAGAGCCAGATCCACCTGCTCGGCGACAGGCGATTCGCGCAGAGATTCGCCGCGCATGATCTCGGTGGTTCCTTCTGCCACGGCTTCAAAGGAAGCGATGGCTGGCGAGCCCGCTGTAGACTGCTCCTTGAGGTGAAAGACGGTGAGAAACTTTTCCGAGGTCAAGGCTGCGACCAAGAGACTTTGACCGCTTCGCCGGTTGAAGATGAGCTGACTGCCGACGGCGCGGTGCAGGCCTCCGGGCGCGCTGCCCAGATCGCGGATGGTGAGCTGCGGGCGGTCTTCGCTGTAGCTGTCAGAGAGGATGCGATCCGCGCTCGCCGGGCCGTTGAGGTTGATGACCGGAGCGTCTTCAGCGCGAATGGCGCGGATGGCGGTGACAGATACCTGACGCGGTGTGGTATTGGCAACCAGGACCTCGACGTCTCCCCACTCCCGATCGTTGTAGAGCCGGAAGACGCAGACAAGATCGGGGCGACCGTCGAGACCGGTGTGCGCAACGGTAAGAGCTGTTCCTGTGCCAAACGAGTCGGTGAATTGCGATTGCGCGGCGGTGTGGCGTGGATAGTCTGAGGAACGAAGCAGGTGCGTATCGACTTCGGCTTCGACCGTGGAACGCAGCACCGGGCTCAGGGATCCCCCACTGAGAACTGCGTAACCGCCATCGCTGTCCGCGGTTATGGTGAGGTTCTTGCCTGAGATCGAGCCCAGTTTCCGCGCGGCTTGGTGCGGCGCCGCGTGAGCTTGGCCTGCCCATGCGCATGCGAGCGCCAGAGAGGTCAACAACGTCGCCAGACTGTTTTTCCGCGTTGCAATCACCAGCTTGTTCCTTCCTCTGTCGATGTTTGACGCTCACCGGCGCCACCCGGCGAAAGAATGCATTGGGCGGCGTCGGCACTCATCAGCTTAATAGAAGCGCTTCAGCGCAAGCTGAAGCTGCCTGGGGGCGCGCGCTCCGGTCAAATAGCCGAAGGTTGCCGTGCCCATGACCGTGGAGTTGATGGAGTTCTGCGGCCCGGGGGCCGCGAACTGGAAGTTGGGATGGTTGAAGACGTTGAAGGCTTCAGCGCGGAACTCGATGTGACGGGACTCTCCGAGCGGAATGGTCTTAAGCAATGCGAAGTCCACGTTCTTGTCGCCCGGCCCTTCCAGCGTGTTCAGGCCGACGTTGCCGAGCGATCCGAGGGCGGGGTTCTGGAAGGCGCAAGTGTTGAAGAAAGTGCCTGGGATGCAGGGAGTAGATGTCGCCTTGACACCGGGAACAACATCGGGCCGTTGCTGGCCGTCGGAGTTGGCGAAGTTCCCGTTTCCATCGGTGACCGTGAACCAGGTGCCGTTGGAAAGGGTGAGGATTCCTGACCAGTTCCAGTGGCCGATGGCTGCATCGATGGGACGAACGTGAGTGGCAAAACGCTGCCCGGTACCGAAGGGAAGATCGAAAAGGTAGCTGGCGACGAAGCGGTTGCGCACGTCGAAATCCAGCGGTCCATATTCCTTGTTGGGGTAGAGGCTGTTGCGGAAGCCGTCGTTGTTCTGTGAACCCAGGTCGGCGCTGCTGGCGTTGCCGAGCGCCTTGCTGTAAGTGTAGTTGACGATGAACTCCAGGCCCGCGTTCAGCCGCTGCTGCAGCGAAGTCTGCAGACCGTTGTAGTTGGACGATCCGGAAGACCTCAGATAGCCGATGGATGCATCCACATAGGGGAAGGGCCGCCGGGGAGCGGTGGGCGCGGATGGATCGGCTGTCGCCTGCGCCTGGTTGAGATTCAGGTAGATGTAGGAGCGGTCGCTCTTCGAACCGATGTAAGCGATCTCAAGCATGGTCTTCGCGGTGAATTGATATTGCGTGGCTAGATGCCATTGGAGGACGTAAGGCATCTTGAGTTTGGTGTCGAGCGAAAACAGCGTAGGCGTGTTGGGGTCGGTGAGCGACGTGGAAGGAAAGCCATTGGCGAGCGTGCTGATTCCAGCGGCCGAGCAATCCTGCGCGGCTGCGGCATAGGAAGGAAGTGAACAGGACGCGGCAAATGTTTCGCTGATGAAGTAGGGCGGGTTGAAGCCGGGGCTGGGATTGCTGTAGGGCCCGGCCTCGTCGCCGTTGAAGAAGATCCCGAATGCGCTATGAATGACAAGGCGCTTGGTGGGGCTGTAAGAAAGCCCGACGCGCGGAGAGAAGTCTTTGTAGTCGGCGCCGATGAGCGCGCCGGAAGCGTTGTGATTCACAGGCAGAATCGAGGCCAGGATGGGCGTCAAGGTCACATTGCTGTCCGCCGGGATATCGAGATTGCCGGTGATGGGATTGAAGTTGGCCTGGGCATCGTGCGCGGAATAGACCGGCGAGAAGTATTCATAACGCATACCCATATTGAGGGTGAGGTTCGGCAGGGCGCGCCAATCATCCTGCAGGAACAGCGCGAAGGTATGGCGGTAGTAATCGATATTGTTGAGGTTGTTGATGCCGCCGCCCTCGGGCTGGCCGGTCAGAAGGGTTGCCAGGCTGTTGCCGCCGGTGCCGGAATCGCCCGGGTTGTCAGTGAACTGATGGCCGAAGCTCATGGTGCCGCGGGGGAAGGCCGGCTCATAGATGGAGAAATGCTCGGGGCGGATTTCGCCGCCAAGTTTCCACGTGTTGCTGCCGGCAATCAGGGTGAAGGTGTTGGAGAACTGGAGCGTCTTCTGCTTCTCGATGGCGGGAAGAAACGTGGGGCTGCCGAGGTTGGAGGCATCCGCGAAGGTGAGCTGCGGCAAACCTCCATTGCTGGTGCCGGGTTGGTAGGGCACGCCGGGAAAGCCCACTTGGGAAGAAACATCCGTGTTGTAATTCATCTGGTAGCGGCTGGTTTTGAGCCAGTTGAAGCCGGCACGGAATTCGTTGATCTTGTGCGGCGAGAAGATGTGTACTTCGCTGACGGCGGCGCTATAGGCTGTGATCTGCTGAATGCCGTCGAAGAAGCCTCCGCCATCGGCGAACCCTGGAAACGGTGACGCGAGGACCTCAGGACTGTTGCTTTCGCTGAAACGGTAGAAGGCGTTGTCCGACTTGCTGAGAACCTGATCCACGCGGACATCGCCCTGATCGACGGTCTGCGTGGTCACTGGATCGGAGATGTAGTTGTATCCCGACGCATTGGCATTGGAGGGGGGGAAAAGATCAATGAGCGTCTTGCCCAGCGGATCCATGCTGGAGGACGGAATCACATTGCTGGGCGCGCCGTTCAAGTAGCCGAAAGGGACGCCGCAGAAGCCGCTGCCGCTTGCCTGCGTGTGGCGCGTGTCAAAGATCTCGCCGGCGTACGTGGCCACGCCGTTGCAGTCCAGCACTCCGGTGGGAGAGGTGAGATCCAGCTGGCTGGAAAAATCGCCCGCCGCCTCGGCGGCCGTGGGCACCACCGAGGTGGTTGTCTGCGCTTCGCTGTTCCGCAATCCCTGATAGTCGACGAAGAAGAGAAGCTTGTCGCGAATGATTCTTCCTCCCAGCGTCGCGCCGAACTGATTCTGATGATACGGCTGCTGGGTGGAATCGAAGTAGTTCAAGGCATCGAAGTCCTGGTTGCGCAGGAACTCGTAGAGCACGCCGTGGAACTGGTTGGAGCCGGACTTGGTGGTGGCGTTGACGATGGCTCCGGTGGCGCGCCCGAACTCCGCATCGTAGTTGCCGGTCTCGATCTTAAATTCTTCCAGGGCATCGGGAGGAGGCATGACAACGTAATTGGCCTCATTCAGCAGGTCGGGGAGATTGGAGTTGTTGTCGACGCCATCGAGCAGGAAGTTGTTGTCGAGCGAACGAGCGCCGCTGGCGCTGAAGCCGTAGCCGCCGGAGTCGCGCGCGCCTGGCTCACTGGTGGTCACGCCGACAGTCAACTGCGCAAGCTGCACGGGGTTGCGGCCGTTGAGCGGAAAAGCGACCATCGATTGGCTGTCGACCACCTGGCCAGTCTCAGAGGAGTCGGTCTCGAGAAGCGGGGCGGTGTCGCGGACTTCCACATGCTCGTGCACGTCGCCTAGTTCGAGCGTCACATCGACGCGTTGGCGCTGCTGGACGTTGAGCGTGATGGGACCTGCGATCGCCTCCTTGAATCCCTGGGCGGTGATGGAGACCTTGTACGTTCCAATACGAACCGGGCTGATGACCCAGGCGCCGCCCGTGTCGCTGTGCGCCTGGTAGTGAAAGTTTGTGGCATCGTTGACCGCGGTGACCAGGGCGCCGGCCACGACGGCGCCGCTCGAATCGATCACACGCCCCTCAAGCGAAGCAGCATCGCGCTGGGCAATTGCCGGGCAGGATGCGGCAATTGCGATCACAATGCACGACAGACTGAGCTTCAGCGAATTCGATGACATATCGTCGTCTCCTAAATTGTGGTTTCCGCCCGGCGGAAACAGCCTTCCAGATAATCGAGTCCTTGCCAACGCCTGAAAGAGGTGCGCGGTAGTGCTCGCAAGCCCGAAAAACCCTTCACATGGTTACGTTGATTTCATGTTTTGGCGAACATCATCTCCCAGCGTGTTTCGTATTATTACGAGAAACATCAGAATTTGTCAATAGTGAAAATCCGTCGGGCAATAACAAATGAAAATGAAACGCAAAAGAAAGCAAACTAATCGCAGGGATTACTACCTCCTGTCGTGCTCCGGTGCAATGAGTGCGCATCTCGGCCCTTCCAAGGAACCCGACGCACAAATTCTATGTTGCTCTTAAATCATAGAAAATAACAGGCCACATTCGGAATATCTGATCGATCTTCTGCGGTCTGGTAAACTCCTTTCACATAATTGTTGACGACTGCAAATGGAGACTATACAGTTTCATTTTGTTTCGAGTGTCTCTTGTAGCGAGAGAGACTTCCTGGGACGAAAGGTCGAGGCCGGGGAAAGGAATCCGAAATGCCAAAGGACTCGCAGGCGCCTGCCACAGAAATCGAGAACAGCTACTCGTATACCAGACAGGAGATTTTTGCGCAGACGGGGCTCTGGCCGGGCACGGTGCGAACCATCATATACGAGGTGGATCGGCTGGGGCTGGCCGGGAGGCTGGAGAGAGCGCGCGTGGTCCTGAGCGGCGCCGGAACGTCAGCCTACGCGGCCGAAGCCATTGCCGCCGCGTGGCCCCGGGCCAGGGCCGTACCGACGACCGACCTGCTGGTGGATGCGAGCCGCTCGCTGGCCGAGGCGGATATTCTGATTTCGCTGGCTCGTTCGGGAGACAGCCCGGAGAGCGCCGCAGTGGTCCAGGTGGCGCGTTTCCTGCGGCCCGATCTGTTTCAACTGGCGATTGTCTGCAACGCAAATGAGGCCCTGGCGCAGAGCGACGTTGACCAGGTGCTGAAGCTGGACCCGCGAACGGACGACTACAGCCTGGTGATGACCGGTTCCTTCTCGAACCTGGTGCTGGCGGGTTTGACGCTGGCGCGGCCGGACGAGGCAGTCAAGGAAGTGGATGCGCTGAGCAGGCGCACCGAAGCTCTGTTGGCTGACCTGGCCCAGGCGAGCCTGAATGCCGCGCACCGCGTCGCCGATCGGGTAGTGGTGTTGTCTTCTTCTCCTTTGGCGGGATGGCGCCAGGAGGCAGCGCTGAAGATTCTGGAGATGACGGCGGGGCGTTTTCCTGTGCTGGCCGAGAGCTATCTCGGGCTTCGCCATGGGCCGATGGTCTTCGTTACGCCGGGCACGCTGGTGCTATGTATCCTGTCGAGCGATCCGCTGCGCCGAGCCTACGAACTGGACCTGGTGAGGGAGCTGCGCGAAAAGCGGATTGGGTACCTGGCCGGCATCGCCGAGGTCGAAGTGGCGGAACAGTACTTTGACGTGGTGATTCCCGCGGTGGCGCCGCGCCTGGACGACGCGCTGCGCACTCCGTATGAGATCGTTGCGGCGCAGTTGCTGGGATACAACGTGAGTCTGCTCGCGGGCTTGAATCTTGACAATCCCAGCCCGGATGGAATCATCAACCGCGTCGTGCAGGGCGTGAGGATCCATGCGCTTGATGAACAGCATTCCGTGACTCTGGAGCGGCGCGCGTAGGCTCCAGACCGGGAGATAGAAGCAGATCAAGAAGGTCAAGCAGACCTGGAAATTCTAGCGGTGGGGGTTCTGCCGCGCGGCATAGACTGCAACCATACGAGGCTTCGTGATGGCTATCGCAGAAACATCGCAGACCCCACCGGCCAGCCTTCATCGGACGCTGGGGCTTTGGAACCTGATCATCATCGGCATGG